>Ga0137409_10002367_pt1 | contig 20237 bp, 17 predicted proteins | sample CZODoug1_16funga_FD_122059 | JGI IMG/M metagenome (GOLD analysis project Ga0137409, IMG submission 122059) | Vadose zone soil fungal communities from Angelo Coast Range Reserve, California, USA - CZODoug1_16fungal (Hybrid Assembly) | ecosystem: Environmental > Terrestrial > Soil > Vadose zone... | reverse complement strand
GTCGGACGTGGGCCGGCCCAAGGCGGAGTCGGCGCGCGACTCGATCCGGGAGATCAACCCGTACGTCAACGTAGTCGTACACAACGAGGCGCTGAACAACGACAACGTCTTCCGGATCTTCGAACCGTACGATCTGATCGTCGACGGCACCGACAACTTCGCCACCCGCTACCTGGTCAACGATGCCGCGGTACTGCTGGGCAAGCCGTACGTCTGGGGCTCCATCTACCGCTTCGACGGCCAGGCCTCGGTCTTCTGGTCCGAGCACGGCCCCTGCTACCGCTGCCTCTACCCCGAGCCCCCGCCGCCCGGCATGGTCCCGAGCTGCGCCGAGGGCGGTGTCCTCGGCGTGCTCTGCGCGTCCATCGGCTCCATCCAGGAATCGCCGAGAAACAAGAGCTTCACGTGGCGAGCGGTCGGAGACTCGCATTCGCCCCAGCTCGCGAGCTGGGGATCCGGCAGACTCTGAGTTCGATGGTTGTATAGCATCGAGAGTCGTGCCTCGGGATCGAGGGTGCTTTTCGGATAGTCGAGCGTCACGAACGGTTGGTAACGCAGGAACACCTCGGTCAATCCGAGGAGGCAGCCGATGACAAAGACGCACAGGGCGATGTTCGCCCACGCGGGTGGCCGAGCGGTCTTGCTCGTGGTTTGCGTATTTGTCATTGGGTCCCCGTCCTCCGGGCCTGGCACTACTTGAGAAGGGTCTGGCGGGCCCATCGTGGTGTCGAATCCGGCGTTCGCCCGACGAACAACCGCGGGACGCCAATCAAACCGTGAACTGGCGTCGGCATCGCCGGGCGGCATTGTGCCACGATTTTGGACGCAGTCCGGGCCGCGAAGCGCCTCGAGCCGGCGAGTCGGGTGATCGCCGTTATGCAAAAAAGCTCGTGGCAAAAGAAGCTCGCTAGCGTTGTCGCTTTGCGGCGACGCTTGTCGTATCGACATGCTCGTGCAGAATGCGTGTTGAAACCGTCGTCTCGGAAGGTATTCATGGGTAGTTCGTCGCCGTTACACGCAAGCGCAGTCCTGGCGTGCCTGACGTTTCCGCTGGTCGCATCCGCGGCGAGCACCGAGATCGGGCCGGGCGCCGACATCTCAGCCGCCATCGCCGCGCTAGGTCCCGGGGATGAGCTCGTTCTGCGAGGTGGAATCTACGCGCTCAATACGCGCTTCGCGGTTACTGCCGTCGGAACGTCCGCACAGCCGATCGTCATTCGCGGTAAGGCGGGCGAGACTGCCTTGATCGATATGGCGACGCCGAATCAGAACGTCGTGGAGGTGCAGGGCTCGCGCTACCTGATATTGCGGAATCTGCACTTTCATGGCGGTTCGCACGGCATCCGGCTCATGGAGTCCAACTTCGTCACGATCGAAGACTCGGAAGTCTACGAGACCGGCGACGTCGGAATCTCCGCGAACTCCGGCGGCACTTACGAAGGTCTGATCATACGGCGCAACAATATCCACCACACGCACGGAACCGGCGAGGGAATGTACCTCGGCTGTAACACCAACGCGTGCCGCGTCATCAACAGCGTAATCGAGTCGAATCACGTCCATCACACGAACGGTGCGGACGTCGAGCAAGGCGACGGAATCGAGCTGAAAGAAGGCAGCGCCGGTAACACGATACGCAACAATGTCGTGCACGACACGAACTATCCGGGAATCCTCACCTACAGCACCGTTGGCAACGGGCCGCCGAATATTATCGAGGGCAACGTGATCTGGCGGTCCAACGACTTCGCTATTCAATCGGCTGCCGACTCGATCATTCGCAACAACATCGTGCTCGGCACGATCGGGTTGCAGCCGCATCAATCCGGCAGCCCCGCGAACCAGGAGGTCGTTCATAACACTGTCGTGAGCGACGGCAACGGTATCGAGGTGCGCGGCGTCACCGGCAGCGTGATAATCGCGAACAACGCGGTGTATTCGGAAACGGGTACGGCCATTCGGTTGATCAGCGGCAACCTCAGCCTGGTAACCCTTGCAGGCAACGTCGGGGTCGGCTCGATCTCTGGAGCGAGCTCGGGTTATGCGAACGGCCACGGAATTGCTGCCGATTTCGTCGCGGCCAATTACAACGGAGCTCCACCGATCGACGTGTTTCCGAAAACTGGAAGCGCGCTCATTGGCGCCGCCGCGGCTCAATACGTGACCGCCTTCGACTTCAATGGCAACCCGCGCGACACAGCGGACGTGGGTGCCTACAACTTTCGGGCGGGCGGAAATCCGGGCTGGATGATCGTCGCCGACTTCAAAGCCAGCATCGGCACCACCATTCCAAATCCTCCAACCGCCCTCGTGGCGCGTTAGTCGCCGGCTTCCGGAGATACGTCTCAGCACTCACGTCCACGTTTGCGATAGACTTTCCGTCATCGTGGGCGCAACCTCATTCGCCTGTTTCAGCCATGACGCACGCGAAGTGACAGGCGTCCCGTTCAGTCGAACGAGATCAGCCCGATCCAGCGCAGCGAAGGCCCGGTCGGCGGTATGACGATCGGGAACCTCCTGTTCATCTCATCGCGTTTCTTGTTTCCGGCTGATTCGGGCGGAAAGATCCGGACCGGTCAGATTCTCCGCGGCCTAAAGGGCGGACGCTTCCGAGTCATTCTCCTTTCGCCTGCGCCCCCCGGACCGATCGACACTCATAGCGGCAACCTCGCCGCGATCTGCGACCGGTTCATCTCTTGGGCCACACCGAGGTCTTCGGGCCATGCGGCTCTGCGGGCGATGCGTTTGCTGTCGAGCGTGCCTGTGTCCGTCGCGAGCGATCGCTCCACGAGCGGCAGGCAGACGATCGAAGCCGCAGTTCGCGAGCTCGAGCCCGCGGTCTTGGTCGTTGACTTCCCGCACGCCGCCGAGCTGCTCACCGCACGTGTGGACACCCCGAGTGTCCTTTTCACACACAACGTCGAGTCCGAGATCTTCGCTCGACATGCGTCCGTCGCGCGCGGCCTGCGACGACTGTTATGGGAAAACCAATTCCGAAAGATGTGGCGATTCGAGAAACAAACGCTGGCCCGCTTCGACCGAGTCGTTGCCGTCTCTGCGCGCGACGAAAAGTTCTTTCGCGAGCAGTATGGCGTCCACAGCGTTCGGGTGATCCCTACTGGCGTCGATCTCGACTACTTCGACTATCGTCCTCCGCCTCGAGGCCGCGAGATCGTGTTCACCGGCTCGATGGATTGGATGGCGAATCAAGACGGCATCGCGTTCTTCATGGATGACGTGTGGCCGTTGATAACCGCACGCGTCCCGGAGGCGAAAATGACCGTGGTGGGGCGCGCTCCGCCGTCCGCCCTCGTGCAACGTGCGGCGGCACGCGGCCTCGCATGGTCGTTCACTGGCTTTGTCGATGACGTGCGCGACTACATTCGGCGCGCGAGCGTCTATGTCATCCCACTCCGGGTCGGCGGTGGAACGCGCATCAAGGCCTATGAAGCAATGGCGAGTGGTTGTCCCGTCGTCTCTACGACCATCGGTGTGGAGGGTTTGCCGTTGCTAGCCGGCAAGCACTACCTCCTAGCCGATCAACCGGCAGAGCTGGCCGCACAGATTTGCCAGCTGCTGGATCGCAACGACGAAGCCGTTGCGATAGCAGGCGCGGCCCGAGCCTTGGTCGAGAGTCAGTTCTCGTTCATGGCCGCGGCGCGGGTGTTCGAGGGCATTTGCGTCGAAGCCGTCGAAACGGGGCGGCGGTCGGCGCTTTCGCCCGTTCAGCAGCCCGGAATCACGCGATGAGCAGGCGATTCGTGTAGGCGTCGATGTCGGCGCGCCGCGGAATGGCGACTGGTCGGTACTCGCACTTCAACACCGGCAGGATTGAGTAGGTGACTTGGAAGATCAGTCGCCGCCGGGTTTGCGCGACTCGGCCCTTGTGGATGCCCCAAGTGTCTGCGATGAAGGTCGTGCCTGCAGGGCCCAGGACCCGCTCCACGCTCGACGCTCCGTAACGGGACAGCACTTCCTCGTCCTGATACGGGCTCGACCGTAACCGCCCGGAATGGACGTGCGAGCCGCGAATGTATTCGTGGGGCCCCGCGCCTTCGTCCACGTCCGTCAGGTAGACGAATAGCTTGAGGAACCGCCAGTCGTCGGGGTCACGATGAAACACCTGCACGGTGCAATCGCCCGTCTTCGACGGGAGCGACCAATGCAGACCTACGCCCGAGATCGTAGGCCGACAATCGAGATAGCGCGCGGCGACGTCGAGCACGTCCTTGCGGTTCATGACGTCGACCAGGTGCGGCGCCCTCAGCACGACGTCGAGCGGGTAGGACGCGCGCCGCACGTCGTCGGGAACGGTATCTATCGTGAAGACCTTGCCCTTTGGCGAGACGATCGGCTTCTTCTCGAGGAACTTGTAGACGTCGGCGATCTGCGCAGGCGACAGCATCGGCTCCGCCATCGTGCATCCTTCCGCGCGCAGCGCCGCAACGACGTCAGGCACGCTCATTCCGCCCGCGGGTGTCACGGCCGCGCGCAACGAGCGCATCGGATGTAGGAGGCCGACGGCGCCTGCTGCGAGGCGTGCGACCGTTCGGCGCGCACCTGCTTGCGGCAAAAGGCGCATGCCGTAATAGAACAGCGCCTTGAGGGGGCGAAAACCGGGACCTGGAGTCAATCGCGCGGCAGGAATCATAGGCGCCTTTGGAGTGTTTTCTCCGGAGTCTACGCCCGGCCAATTGGCAAGTCATGTCGCCGACGATCTTCGCTCGCGAGGCAGAGCTGTCCCGCGATCCGTTCGCTGATTATGTCGCTCATGCAACGCGACCGCAGCGATCTGATGTTCGCGATCATTGGATCGGCTTCGCAACGAAATACCATTCCCGGGCTTCCTTCGAGTCTTTGACGAAACGCTCACGCGCCAGAGGGGGTCGATTGGCTAGAAAGTCGTCCAGCAAGTAGATGCCGTAGCCCACGTCGTCGAAGTATCCGAACATTTCCTCGGCGCCATAGCCATAGTACGGGGCCGAGTACGGGCTGTGCTCGAACACGACTAACGGCTTGCAGCGCACGATCGTTTCCTTCGCGCCGCGGAGCACGAGGAGCTCGGCGCCCTCCACGTCGATTTTGATCAGATCGACTTGTGCGGTAAGAAGCTTGTCATCCATGCGTGCCGTTTTCACTTCGATCAGCTGGATCTTGTTGTTCTTCGTGAAGTATCGCTGCTCTTTGATGCCGCTCGTGGCCGGATGCGCGATGTTGTAGTGAAATGTGGTCGTCCCAGCGCGATCGCTCAAGGCATCATCGAATATGGTGACGTTGGCTGAACGCCGGTATTTGCGCCGAAGGAGATCCGCGTTCGCCGGAATCGGCTCGAAGAGATAATGAGTGCCGGTCGGACAGTACCGCAGCAGCAAATCCGAAATGTCGCCGACGTTTGCGCCGACGTCGGCACAGTTCCAATGGCTTTGGGAGTGCGTCCGAATGATCTCCTCGGTCTGCTGATCGTAGCGGCTGGGAGTGTGCCGATTAACCATGTTCCAAACGGCTTTAGCAGGCCGTTCGAGCGGCGACCCTGCCAAGAGCCAACGGATTCTTTCCTTGAGTGCTGCCATGGGCGGATATTAAATCTACGAACGTGATCAGTTCCACGATTCGACGCACACTCCTTCGCGTCGGCTGTCGATGATCTGAACGAGTTCAGAGCGCATCTCACACGGAAAGGCCCGGTTCGTTGGTCGATCCCTGAGTCGTCTGGTTACCGTCGCCGCTCCAAGGTCGTGTTGCCGTGCCCTGCCCATCGACGACGACGTAGCGCAGGTTGGTGATCGCCACCCCTGGAGATCGAGGTGTCAACTGTCGTCGGAAATCTTTACAGTTGTCTTTCATTTCCTGGCATTCGGCGCTGCCTCGCGCCGCCGCCGGATCTCCGGCTAGTCGCCACAACCGGACGGGCCCGATGGTCTAGCTAGGACCGCCGGGCTTTGCGCTGCTTCGCCTATGTCCAGTAGGCTTGGCCTTCCCGAGACCGCCTACGGCAGCCGATGACCATCCGCACTCGCTTCGCCCCGAGCCCCACGGGTTATTTACACATCGGCGGAGTTCGCACGGCTCTATACTCGTGGTTGTTCGCCCGTCACCACGGCGGGCAATTCCTGCTTCGGATCGAGGACACCGATCGGGAGCGCTCGACGCAGCCGGCGATCGACGCGATTTTGCAGGGGATCGCCTGGGTCCATCTCGAGCCGGACGCGCCGCCGATCTACCAAACGCAGCGGTTAGCGCGCTACGCCGAGGTCGCCGATCGGCTGCTCGCGGAGGGCAAGGCGTATCACTGCTTCTGCTCCCGCGAGGAGCTCGACGCGATGCGTGCGGAGGCGGTAGCGGCCGGCCGCAAGCCGCGGTATGACGGACGCTGCCGCGAGGGTGCGCCGCCGCGCCCGGGCGTGTCGCCGGCCGTGCGGTTCAAGAACCCGACATCCGGCGAAGTCGTCGTCGATGATCTCGTGAAGGGCAGGATCGTTTTCGACAACACCGAGCTCGACGATCTCATCATTCGCCGCTCCGACGGCACGCCAATCTACAACTTCGCGGTGGTCGTCGACGACGCGGACATGGGCATCACGCATGTAATCCGCGGGGACGATCACGTCAACAACACGCCGCGGCAGATCAATCTGCTGCGCGCGCTCGGAGTGCAGCCTCCTGCCTACGCGCACTTGCCGATGATCCACGGACCTGACGGCGCGAAGCTGTCGAAACGTCACGGCGCCGTGAACATGCTCGAATACCGCGAACACGGATTTCTTCCCGAGGCGCTGCTCAACTACCTAGCGCGGCTCGGCTGGTCTCACGGGGATCAGGAGATCTTCACGCTCGACGAGATGGTAAAGTTGTTCGATCTGAGCGCCGTGAGCCGATCTGCCGCGAGCTTCGATCCGAAGAAGCTGCTGTGGGTGAACCAACAGCACATGCTCGAGGCGGGCGCGGAGCGGCTCGCGCCGCTGCTGCGCGAGCAGCTCGAGCGACGCCAGCTCGATCCGGCGGGCGGACCACCGCTCGAGCAGGTAGTCATGGCATTGCGCGAGCGGAGTCAGACGCTCGGCGAGATGGCGGAACGCGCGCGCTGTTACTTTGCGGACTACGAGGATTTCGACGCCGCCGCGGCGAAGGCCCATCTCACCGCGGCGTCCCGTCCCGTCTTACTGGACCTTCGCGAGCGCCTCGCCGGCCTCGAGGACTGGACGGAGGCATCCGGACAGGCGGGCGTGGAAGCGACCGCATCGACGCTCGGAATCAAGCTCGGCAAGGTCGCGCAGCCGTTGCGTGTCGCGGTGACCGGGCAGGCGGCCTCTCCGGGGATCGGCACGACGCTCGTGCTCGTCGGCAAGAATCGGACGTTGCAGCGCATCGATCGCGCGATCGCGCACATCGACGCGCGGCCGACAGCGGCGGCCGCCGCCGTGTAATACGCGGGCGCGCAGCAGGGCCGCCCGCTTGCGGCGCAGCCGGGCGATCGTGAGAATGACACGTCCGCGCCCAGGGGGGAGGGGATGCCCACATTCCGAGAGCTTCGGCTCCAACTGCTGATCGTCGGTTTTTCGGTCGCGAGCATCTCGGCAGCCGAAATCGGGCTGCGCCTTGTATTCCCCGATAAGATTCCGCCAACGGTCGACTACGAATTCCTCGTACCCGATGCGACGCTGAGTTATCGGATCGCACCCTCGACCGCGGGGACCTTCCTACGTGACGACGAGAACGGAACTCGTATCCACTGGACCAACAACCGTTTGGGCTATCGCGGGGATGAGTTGCTCGTCGACGGCACGCCGCGCGTCGTCGTTCTTGGCGATTCCAACGTCCAAGCGGTGTTCTCGGCTCTCGAGGACACGTTTCCCGAGCAACTAGAGAAGAATCTGATCGCCGAGCTCGGCAGTAGTGTCGAAGTCGTCAACGCGGGCGTCGTGGGTTACGGGCCGGACCACTATCTGCTACGGATGATGCTCGACTTGGAGTCGCTGCATCCGGACGCGCTCGTGATCAACGTGTTCGCCGACAACGATCTCGGCGACGTGCTACGTCACCGCCTTTTCGATCTGCGCGACGGGGAGCTAGTCCCACGCAAGGATCGTTTCATTCTGACGCCGTGGTCCTTCCCGCAGCGGGTTCAGCGTTTCGCGGGAACACGCTTGCTGACCAAGGTGGCAAACAAAATTATCGCGCCCTTACTGCCCCGGCCCGACGGCGAGCCGCGAACGGATGGGCGCACCGATCGCATCGGCGCGCTAGAGGAACTCACGGCGCTGGAATCTCGCAACTATGGCACTCCGGGCTCCGAGATCCTGCTCGTCGACCATTACGATATCGATGTCGCCGTGAACCCGAATGGCGAATCGGCCCGTTTAAAGGTACAGCTGATGCGAGCCCTGGCCGCCGAGATTACGAAACGCGCAGCGCGTGCGGGAACACCCTTGCTAGTCGTCGTCGAGCCGTCGCGTGTCGATCTCACGATGGCCGACTCGGTGAACTACGCGGCGCTGACCGAGCGATATCCGGAATACGACCGGCGCCGTCTCAGCAGCACGATAGCCACGATTTTCGCCGAGCAGGGGGCTGACGTCGTGAATCTCTATGACGTCTTCTTGGCCAACGATGCCGACACTCTCTACTTCGCGGGCGCCGACAGTCATTGGAACGATCACGGCCAGCAGGTGGCAGCGCGCGCTGTGGCACCGCGCGTCGCGGAATTCCTACGGCAGAAGCACCGGCACTAACGGTGCGTAACGGCGGCACGCGGACAGACCGCGTAGCCCGGCCATGGGCCCCCGGCTGGGTTCGTGCCGATTGCTTGATCCGCAATACGCGATGCCGCCGCAGCAGATCTCAGTTCGCGTTCAGTGCCGTAGGCGGGATCGGGGTAGCGGGAGGTCTGTAGCCGCCTTTGAGCGATGCGGCGATGCTCCAACCCGGATTGCCGCCGGCCTGGAACTTGTACGCGCCGACGTCGCGCGCTCCGTTGCGCGGCGTTCCGAATCACGATCGGCTGGTCAGCCGTGCCGAACGCCGTGGTCAGGAACCGAGAGTCGAAGGAATAGGTGCCCCCGCGCGGCACGAGCTCATCGCCCGGCCGGAGCGCTGCGATCGCGGCACGCACATCGGCGCCCGGGCCGATCTCGACGGTGGTTCGCCCCGGCGAATGGCGGCAAACCGAGCAACCAACGCCGCGGCGGCTCGCCGTGGGGCTCGCGGCAACATTCCGGAATCGGCTGGTGGCGTGCGTCGCCGGGTGAGTCAGTCAGTCGCTCAACGAGCTCCGCACACTCCGCAACTCGTCGGCATACTCCTCCATCACTCCGAGCGCCCGATCCCCGGCCGCGACGCCGAGCCGCCGCAGGGCAGGGTAGTGCGTCGTGTCTTGCCGATTGCTCGACAGCAACTTCGCCGCAATCAACACGTCCGTAAGCGTCACGTCCCCATCGAGCTCGAGCTCGAGCTCATCCTGATGCTCCACCGCGCTCTGCAGCGCCTCGGGCAGTCCCCAACTCTCGAGGATCGCCTTGCCGATCGAAGCGTGCCAACTATTCACCACCTCGCGGAACTCGGCTTCTGAAAGCTCCTCAGCCTCCTTCGACCGCATGATGATGTACAGCCGCCCGAGCACGTGCAGCAACCCGGTGAGCAGCGCCTGATCGGGATTCAGCCGCGTGCAGCGCTTCGCGATTACGAAGCACGCGGACGCGATCTCGAGGCTCTCCTTCCAGGCGTTCTCGAGCTCCTTCTGCGCCGCCGGCGTATAGGTGTCCTTGCGCCGCAGTTGCCGCATGGCGAACGCGACCGCGACGCTGCGAACCATGTTGAAGCCCATGCGGCTCACGGCCTTGCGCAGATCGGTGACGTCCTGATCCATGCGCCGGAATTCGGCCGAGTTCGCGATCTTGAGCAGCCGCGCCGCGAGCGCGGGCTCCGAGCTCAGGATCCTCACGATGTCGTCGGTGTTCGTGTCCGGCGATTGCAACGCCCGCTGGATGCGCAGCACGGCTTCGGGAAAGCCCGGCAGCTCCATGTGCTGGTCGCGCAAGTCCTGCGCGAGACGCTCGACGAAGCCAAACCCGACGGCGTTGGCCGAAGTTGACATAACGGTCCTCTCCAAAAGCGGCGATCGCTTTGCCAATATCGGCTCGAATTGGAATACCTTAATCAGGGATGCCCGCATTGGACCATTTGCCGCCGCTGCAGGGGCTCGTGCTGGCCGGAGGCCGGAGCAGCCGCATGGGCCGCGACAAGGCCGCGCTCGACTTCCACGGCGAGCCGCAGGTGCACTGGGCCTACCGGTTGCTCGGCCCGCATTGCTAGGGCGTCTGCGTCTCGGTGCGCGCGGACCAGCGTGCGGAGCCGGTCTTCGCGGGGCTCGCCCTCGTCAGCGACGACGGCGCCGCGGAGGGGCCGGCGGCCGGCCTGCTGGCCGCCCGGCGGTTCGCGCCCGGCTCCGCCTGGCTCGCGCTCGCGACCGACATGCCTCTGGTCGACCCCGCGACCCTCGCCGCCTTGGTCGCGGGCCGCGACCCGCAGGCGGTCGCGACGGCCTTCCTGCACGCCGACGGCACGCCGGAGCCGCTCTGCACGATCTGGGAGCCGCGGGCCCGGCAATTGCTCGAGCGGGCGGCGGCGACCGGGTCCGCGTCGCTGCGGCGTCTCCTGGGCGGCGCCAGGCTGTTGGCCGCCCCCGATCCCGCGCGCCTCGCGAGCGTGAACTCCCCGGCCGAGGAGGCGGCGGCCCGCGGGCGGCTCCGGTCGCAGGACGGTTGATGTAAATTAGGGGTTCTCCCTTGGCTCGCAACTGTGCGAACATGAGAGCTGAACGCAGTACCTGCTCATGCAAAAACATAAGGTTACGCAGCTCTCGAACGTAACCGTTGAACGCGCGCGGCGCTGCACCCGCGGCCGATCAATCACAACAACTCAAGAGAGCCAGACATGGTGGCGGAGTACCAAGATCGAACCGTGATGCGCGCGGTCGACGCGCCGAAGCCTCCGGCGCCCGCGAAGGTTCGCGACATCCTCGAGTACCGCACAGGGCTCGACGATACGCTGCCGCCGACTCCGCTGCGGGACCTGCTGTCGGCGAGTGGCGCGAACGTCTTCGTGTTGTCCGTCGACGCGGAGCTGCAAGAGACCGTGCAGCGCGCCGGCGGCGATCAATATCCCGTCTACACGGTCGCCGACTGGGGCGAGCTGCGCGCGGCGATCGAAGGAGGGCGCTGCGGCATCGCCGTGCTCGACGCCGCATTGCTCGGCCAGGCGCTTGCGCGGCGCATCGCGGAGCTCGAGCGATTCGAGGATCGGCTCGTCACGCTCGTCGCCGCGGATCGCACCGACGCGCAGAACCTGATCGGCTTCTTGTCGGATCGCAAGATTCATCGGCTGCTGATCAAGCCTCCGGCGCTCGGTATCACGCGGTTGCTGCTCGAATCGGCGGTGAGCCGCTGCATCCAGCTGCGCGAGCGCGCCGAGTCGCCCGGTTCCGTTACCACGCAGAGGACCGAGGTCCGGCCGCGCGCGGCCGCCGCGATTCGCTCGGGCGCGTCTCGGCTGCCCTCCTGGTTGCTGGCGACCGCATTGGTCTCGCTCATGATCGGCGCGGTGCTCGTCGCGAGCTTCAAGCCCCTATGGCCGAGCAGTCCGAGCGGACAGCGCAGCGACGCCACTGACGTTCGGGGGGCCGTCGCGCCCGTCGGTGCGGCCGTCGAGACGGCCCCTGCGGCCGATCGCTTCGCCGACCTGCTCGCGCGCGCCGACCGCGCTTTCAGCGAAGGCCGCTTGACCGAGCCGTCCGGAGACAACGCGCTCGACTACTACCTCACCGTTCTCGCCGTCGATCCGTCGCACTCCCTCGCGCGCGAACGCCTCACGATGGTTCTCGATGCCCTGTTCGCACAGGCGGAAGCGGGGCTGCTCGACAACTCGCTCGAAGTCGTCGCCGCGGCGCTCGCGGCCGTGCGTCGCGCGGACCCGCAGAGCGGCCGACTCGCGTTCCTCGACGCCCAGCTCGAGCGCGCGCGCGCGGCGAACAAGGCGTCGGCAGCGCTGCGCGCATCGACCGCGTCGGCGCCGGCGGCGGAGCCCGCCGCCCCGCCGGCCGAAGCCGCCGTCCGGCGTCCGCAGCAGGGAGAGCTCGACAGCCTGCTGACGATTGCCGCCGCCCGCATGCAACGGGGCCAGCTCGTCGAACCCGCAGGCGACAGCGCGCGCGACTACATCGCGCGCGCCGCGCAGTTGAGCCCCTCCGACGCGGGCGTCGCGCGCGCACGCGCGGACCTGTTGTCGGCGCTCGTGACCTCCGCTGGCGCGGTGCTCAAGGCGGGCAACGTGGACGCTTCCGCGGCGCTGCTCGACGAAGCGCGCAAGCTCGGCGCCAAATCGGACTCGCTGGCGCTCGTGGACGGCGAAGTGGTCGCGACGCGCGCGGCGCGGGCCGAGCAGCGGCGCGCGGCGATGCTCGCGACGGCGCGTGAGCGGCTCGCGAGCGGCGCGCTGATCACGCCTGCCGGCGGAAGTGCGCTCGATCAACTGCTCGCGCTGGAGGCAGACTCGCCCGATTCCGCCGAAGCGCGTCCTGTGTGGGCGGAGCTCATGCAGGCGATCACCTCGAACGCGACCGCGGCACTTGCCCGCGGCGATTCGGCGGGCGCCGACGGGTGGATCGCGGCGCTTGCCCGCTCCGGGCGCGACACCGCCAACGCCGACGCGCTGCGCCGCCAACTCGACACGATGCGCTTGCGGCAGCAATACCTCGCGAACTGGTCGCCGTCGAGCGAGCTCAGCCTGTTGAGCTACGCGAGGCCCGTCTATCCGCGCGAGGCGCAGATCGACGGCGTCGAAGGTTGGGTGGACCTCGAGTTCATCGTCGACCTCAACGGCAGGCCGCGCGAGCTCCGCGCGGTGGAGAGCCAGCCGAACGGGCATTTCGAGCGCGCCGCGCTCGCCGCCGTGGCCCAGTACCAGTACGAGCCGTTCGTCCGGGGCGGCGAGGTTTTCGAGCGCCGAGTGCGGCTACGCATTCGCTTTACGCTCCAGTAGCCGCCAGGCCTCCGTCGCGTCATGGCGCCCGGGGCCGGGCGTCGCGACCCTCGGCCGCCCGGCCGGCGCCAAGGCCTGCCGCGCGAGCCTGGAAATGTGCTGTAACCCCCGGAAAGCGCAAAGCTTTGCGCGGCCCTTGGCGGATGCCTCCGGCACGGTTATCCTGCGAAAGAACAAGAACACCAGCCTACCCACCAGTTGGTCTTTGAGGGCGCGCTGTCAGGCTCGGAGCTGATGGAAGCCATGGGTAGTCCCGTCTGTCGGCGGCGGTTTCTTTAAGCGCTGGCTGTGGCAGCGTCGCCCTCTCCCCTGGGTCTGACCCCATTTCGCGTGACCCCCCGCGGCCTTGCGCGGCGGGTCGTGCGAAATGGGGTCAGACCCCAATTGCGCGGGGGTGCCTGACCCCGGTTGCACCGCGCTCACCCGCTCCTCACACTTCGTCTCTTGCGAAGCGCGCGTCTGTCGCTAGTCTTTCGCGTTCCAACGGAAGGATCCCGCGTTGACCACGAAAGTACCGCTGCTCGATCTCAAGGGCCAATACGCGCCGCTGCGCGCCGAAATCGAACAGGCGATTCGCGAAGTCTGCGACAGCCAGCGCTTCGTGCTCGGCCCCCGAGTGACGGAGCTCGAAAAACGGATCGCGGCCTACTCGCAAGCGACGCACGGTATCGGCATGTCGTCCGGAACCGACGCACTGCTCGTCGCGCTAATGGCGCTCGACGTCGGACCCGGCGACGAGGTGGTCACGACGCCGTTCACGTTCTTCGCGACCGCGGGCGTCGTCGCGCGCCTCGGGGCGCGGCCGCTCTTCTGCGACATCGATCCGCTGACCTTCAATCTGTCGCCTGAGGCCGTCGCCGCCACGCTCGCCACGCAGTGCGAGCAGGTGGGAGATCGACTCGTCAATCGCCGTACGGGCGGCGTCGTCAAGGCACTGATTCCTGTCCACTTGTACGGTCAGATGGCCGACATGGATGCGTTGATGGCGATTGCCCGCCGGCATCGCCTCGCGGTCGTAGAGGACGCGGCGCAAGCGATTGGGGCGGCGCTCGCGGACGGCCGGTGCGCGGGCAGCATCGGCGACGTCGGCTGTTTGTCGTTCTTCCCCACCAAGAATCTCGGGGCGTTCGGGGACGCGGGGATGTGCGTCACGCGCAGCCACGGGTTGGACGAACGGATGCGGATACTGCGCGTGCACGGGGGCGAGCCGAAGTACTTTCACGGCGTCATCGGCGGCAACTTCCGCCTGGACGAGATCCAGGCGGCGGTGCTGCTGATCAAGCTCGAGCACCTCGACGCTTGGACGGCGGCGCGGCAAGCCAACGCGGCGCACTATGACGCGTTGTTCGCCGAAGCTGGTCTCACGGAGCAGGTCGCGTTGCCGTACCGCAAACCGGGCGAGCGCCACATCTTCAACCAATACGTCATTCGCGTCGCGCATCGCGACGAGCTGCGGGCGGATCTCGAGGCTCGGGGTGTGGGAACCGAGGTCTACTATCCGCTGCCGCTGCACGAGCAGCAGTGCTTTGCGTACCTCGGCCACGCGCCGAGTGACTTCCCACACGCGCACGGGGCGGCCGCGGAGGTTCTTGCGCTGCCGATATATCCCGAGCTCGAGATCGAGCAACGCGAGCACGTGGTCCGGGAGATCGCGGCGTTCTTCGGCGTCTAGGCATGTATTCGCGCGCGGAAGCGGCGGACCACGGCAAAACCCCCAGCGACACTCGGGTTTTGCCGCCCCGTCGGCCGGACTGTGACGCGCACAATTTCGTTTCCGAAGCACTTGTGGCAGCATCGGCCGGTGACTGAGACAAGGCGCAAGTTGCTGATCGTCGAGGACGATCCCGGCATCCAGAGTCAGCTCCGCTGGTGCTTCGAGGACTACGACGTCCTCGCGGCCACCGATCGGGCGGCCGCGATCGCCGAGCTGCGGCGGCACGAGCCGGCCGTCGTCTTGCAGGACTTGGGGCTGCCTCCGGACGAAGACGGCGTCGAGGAAGGGTTCGCCACGTTGCGCGAGATTCTCACCCTCGCGCCGATCACCAAGGTCGTCGTCATCACGGGCCATGGCGATCAGAACAACGCCGTCAAGGCTGTCGGTCTCGGCGCCTACGACTTCTATCAGAAGCCGGTCGACGTCGACACGCTACAGATGATCGTGCAGCGCGCCTACCGCATTCACGGGCTCGAGGAGGAGAACCGCCGGCTGCACGCGGCGCTCGGCGTCTCGCCGCTCGACGGCGTGATCGCGGCGAGCGAGTCGATGCTGAAGGTCTGCCGCACGATCGAGAAGGTGGCTCCGACGAGTGCGTCGACGCTGCTGCTCGGCGAGAGCGGCACCGGCAAGGAGCTCCTCGCGCGCGCGATTCACACGTTGAGCACGCGCGTCAACAAGCCGTTCGTCGCGATCAATTGCGCCGCGATCCCCGAGAACCTGCTCGAATCGGAGCTGTTCGGTTTCGAGAAGGGCGCATTCACCGGCGCCGTCAAGCAGACTCCGGGCAAGATCGAGGTCGCCGACGGCGGCACGCTGTTCCTCGACGAGATCGGCGACATGCCGTTGGCGCTGCAGGCGAAGCTGCTGCGCTTCCTCCAAGAGCGGACGTTCGAGCGCATCGGCGGTCGCTCGGAGATCGCGGTCGACGTGCGCGTCGTCTGCGCGACCAACAAGAACCTGAAGCAGGGGATGGCCAACAGCACGTTCCGCGACGACCTCTACTACCGGATCGCCGAGATCACGATCGAGATCCCGCCGTTGCGCGATCGCGAGGGCGGGCGCCTCTTGCTGGCGCAGCACTTGCTCACCAAGTTTGCCAAGCAGCACGGCCGTGCGATCAAGGGGTTTACCGACGAGGGCCACGACGCGATCGAAGCGTACGCGTGGCCGGGCAACGTTCGCGAGATGGAGAACAAGATCAAAGCCGCGGTCATCATGGCCGAAGGCAAGTTCGTGACGCCCGTCGACCTGGGCCTCGCGGTCGTGGTTACGCCGCCGAGCCTGAATCTGCGCGTCGTCCGCCAGAGCGCAGAGACCTACGCCATCAAGCAAGCGCTGGTGAGGGCGAGCGGCAACATCTCGCGCACGGCGGAGCTGCTCGGCGTCACGCGCCCCACGCTCTACGACCTCATGGCGAAGTACGGCATCCGCGAGAACGGCGAAGCCGCCGCGCCTGCGGAAACGCCGGTCAGCACCCCGAAGAACACCCTCGCGTCCTGACCCCGAAAAATAGGGACATGTTGCCTTTTTCGGCGAAGCCCTCGGACAACCGATGGCGGGTCGCCGAAAAATGCAACATGTCCCTATTTTCTTACCGGCTGTCTTTGAACTGCTCGGGGTTGAGCTGGTGGCGGCCGAGCAGCTTGTAGAAGTCGGTGCGGTTGCGCTTCGCGAGACGCGCCGCCTGACTTACGTTGCCGCCGGTAATCTGCAACAGCTGCGAGAGGTAGTTGCGCGTGAATTCGTCGCGCGCTTCCGAGAACGACGGCAGCGCGTTGGCTTGCTCGCCGAGCGCGCTTCGCACCTGCTCCGTCGAGATCACGCGCGTCGGGGATAACGCGACGTTCTGGCGTACCACGTTGTAGAGCTGACGGATGTTGCCGGGCCAGTGGCTCGCCACCAGGAGCTCGACGGCCTCGGGCGCGTACACCTTGCGCTCCTGACCCGACTCCGCCGAGATCTGTACGAGGAAGTGGTCGACGAGCAGCGGAACGTCCTCGCGCCGCTCGCGCAGTGCAGGCAGCTGGATGTTGACGACGTTCAAGCGATAGTAGAGGTCCTCGCGGAACGCGCCCTTGATCATGAGGTCTTTCAAGTCCTGGTGCGTTGCCGAGATCACGCGCGTGTTGACCTTGACGGCGTCGGTGCTGCCGACGGGCCGAACCTGCTCCTCTTGCAGCACGCGCAAGAGCTTCACCTGCAGGCGCATCGGCATGTCGCCGATCTCGTCGAGCAGCAGCGTGCCGCCGTGGGCCGCCTGGAACAAACCCTTGTGGGTGCGGTGCGCGCCGGTGAACGCGCCTTTCTCGTGACCGAAGAGCTCCGACTCGAGCAGATTCTCGGCCATCGCGCTGCAGTTGATCGCTACGAACGCGTTGTCCTTGCGCGTGCTCGCGCGATGGATCGCGCGCGCCATGAGCTCCTTGCCCGTGCCGGACTCGCCCGTGATCAGCACGCGCGTGTCGCCGCTTGCCACCATGCGCGCCTGCTGTAGACACGCCTCCATAGCGGGGCTGCGCGTGATGATCTCGGCGCTCCACTCGTCCTCGCTCTTCGGGAGGCCCGAGACCTTCATGGCCTTCTCGACGTACTCGAGCAGCTGCTGCTTGTCGACGGGCTTCGTGAGAAAGCCGAACGCGCCGCTTTGCGTCGCCTCGACGGCGTCGGGGATCGTGCCGTGCGCCGTCAACAGCAACACGCAGAGCCCGGGTCGCTGCCGTTGGATCTCCTTGAGGAGCGCGATGCCGTCCATGTTCTCCATGCGGAGGTCGCTGATCACGAGATCCGGTCGAAACCGGGACAGCGCCGCGAGCGCCTCCGCTGCGCTCTCGACCGCCTCGACGTCGTAGTGCTCGGCACGCAGCCGGATGCTCAAGAGTCTGAGCAGTCCCGGGTCGTCATCGACTAAGAGGATCCTTCCTCGCGGCAGATCGTGGCCCGCCGGCCTATTTTGGATTTGCACCATTTTCCCTTTCTCGAATTGAACGCTCGATATTGGTGATGGCATCCAGCTTGGCGCGCGCTTCGTCGAGCTCGATCTGGAGCTGCTTGTTTTCCTCGAGCGCGGCCTGCAGCCGTTGCGCGCTTTGGTCGTTGCGTGCGGCGGTGGCCGCCACGGCCGCGCGCTGCAGGCGTTGCGCTTCCGCGTCCAGGATCAACCTTTGCTCTACTTCTTTCAAGTGAACCTGCGCGAGGATGCGCTCCTCCGGCAGCAGGGCGTCGCGGTCCGCGAGGAGCTCGCCGAGCAGCCGCTGTGCTTCGCGCGGGTTCGCCGACGGGTGTCCGGGCGTCGCGAGCGCGAGCGCGAGGTTCAGGCGGTTCGTCGTCGTCGGCGACGCTTCCACCGCGTCCTCGGCGGCGCGAAACGCATCCGCTTGCGCGACCGCGTCGCCCTCGACGAGCGCGCGGAGCGTCTCGAGATAGACCGCGAGGGTATCGGCATTCGGCGACCGGGCCGGACCGTTACCCGCCGTCTCCGCTGTCCGCGGCTCGGGGCCCCGATTGCCGAAGAGCCCGCCCGTGGAGCTGCAAGCCCCGAGTAAGAGCGTGACCACGAGCGACGCCGTGAGCTTAGCCATTCACCACCGCAAGTGCGCGCTTGTCGGCGGCCCGACGCAGCGGCAGACGTACCTGGAAATGTGCGCCGGAGTACTCGCTGTCCTGCACGATGCACACCGAGCCGCCGTGCGCCAGCACGCACTCCGCGACCACCGAGAGCCCGATGCCGGTGCCGCCGACGGGGCCTCCCTGCGGGCGCCGGCCCTGGTAGAAGGCCTCGAAGATCCGCTCGCCGTCGTCGGGATGCACTCCCGGGCCGGTGTCGGCGACGTCGATCACGAGGTCGGTATCGTCCATCCCCGCGTTGATGTGGATCGCGCCATCGTTCGGCGTGAACTTGATCGCGTTCGACAGCAGGTTCTCGAGCACGAGCTTGAGCTTGCCCTCGTCGGCACGCACGGTGATCGGGCTCACGTTGAGCCTGAGCTTGATCTTCCTGTTCGAGATCACGAGCCTATGCTGGCTCAGCACGCCGAACACCATCGGCTTGAGCTCGAACTCCGCGAGCTCGAGCTGCGCGGTCTGAGTCTGCCAAGCGCTGAACATCAGCAAGTTCTCGATGAGCTTTTGGAGCTTGACGCCGTTGTCGCGGAGAATTCCCGTGACTTCCTGCTGCTCCCGATCGAGCTGACCCACGGACCCGTCGAGCAGCAGCTCCGTGCCTTCGCGAATGTTGGCGAGCGGCGTCTTGAGCTCGTGCGACATGTGCCGAAGGAACTTGTTCTTCTCGTCGGTCGATTCCTTGAGGCGATGCCGCAGCCATTCGAGCTGCCGGCCGAGAGTCTCGATGTCGTTCGGGCCGCTGACGGTGATCGGCCGGCTGAAATCGCCTTCGCCGAGCTCGCGGATCGCGCGGTCGACCTGGCGCATCGGGCGGCCGACGAGCAGCAGGAACAGCACCACGAGCACCAGCGTGCCGGGGATCAGCGCCGCGGACTGCCAGGCGATCGCCTGCTGCGCGGAACGCGTCTTTTCCTGAAGCCTGTTCAGGCGCTCGTTGACCTCGAGGCGCATGCCGAGGGCGACGTCGCGCGCGGTCGAGTTGAGCATGCTGAAATCGTTGACGATCGCGTCGAGCGCTGCTTGCGTCGGCGGACCGTTGCGCAGCTCGCGGTGCAGGTGTCGCGACTGCCCAACGAGCTTCTGCAGCTGATCCCCGATCGTGCCGTTGGACGGCAGCGCGGAGAGCAGCGCGACGCTCTGCTCGAACGCGGCCTGATCGGCGTCGTAGAAATTGAGCCGGTCCGACGCCGACGCGACGTTGTCCTTCAGCTCGACGTAGGTGCGCGCGTTGCGCTCCTTCGTGTTCAGGAGGCTCGAGATCTTTTGGTTCTCGAGGGTCGTGGTCGAGCTGTCGGAGAGCACGGCTTCGCTCTCGGCTGCGAGCTGCCCGAGCTTGAACCACGCGTTGCCGATCGCCACCAAGAGGGGCAGCGTGACGAACCCGAGGCCGAGCAGCACCAAGCCCAGCAGGGTCCGGGGTCGCCAGAATTTCACGGGGCCAGTCCCATGCCGTTACGAGCTCCAGTGCCCCGCCGCGAGCTTGCGTTCCCACGCGAGCGACGTCGACACGATCTTGGCGAGGTCGTCGTGGCGAGGTTGCCAGCCGAGGGTGTGGCGGATTCTGGAGGCGCGCGCGACCAGTGACGGCGGATCGCCGGCGCGACGCGGCGCTTCCCGTTTCGAGATCGGGTGTCCCGCGACCGTTTCGACCATGCTTATGAGCTCGCGAACGCTATAGCCGCGGCCGTAGCCGCAGTTCAATGTCGTGGATTCGCCGCCCCGGCGCAAGTAGCCCAAGGCCTTGAGGTGCGCGTCCGCGAGATCTTCGACGTGGATGTAGTCGCGGACACCGGTGCCATCCGGCGTGGAGTAGTCGGTGCCGAAGATCGCGACGTGGTCGCGCTTGCCGACCGCCACCTCGCAAGCG
>Ga0137409_10002366_pt1 | contig 20242 bp, 18 predicted proteins | sample CZODoug1_16funga_FD_122059 | JGI IMG/M metagenome (GOLD analysis project Ga0137409, IMG submission 122059) | Vadose zone soil fungal communities from Angelo Coast Range Reserve, California, USA - CZODoug1_16fungal (Hybrid Assembly) | ecosystem: Environmental > Terrestrial > Soil > Vadose zone... | reverse complement strand
CCTTCGCAAAATCTATGCGAAGCGGATGGACCCGCGGGTCAAGCCCGCGGGTGACGGCAGTGGATGGGCGAGCGCCGGTTCAAATCGACCGGGAGCCGCTGTAGCGACCTCGCGTGGATTCATCCTGGTTGCGGCTCTCTGGATCATTGCGGCGTTGGCAACGCTGGCATCGATATTTTCGATCTATCTCGCGAACACCGCCGCGTCTCTTTCGCTCAACGACAGCACAGTTCAGTCCGAGGCCCTGGTTGTCGCGAGCCTCGAGCTGACGGCGTATCAAGTATCGGCGCCGCCGCCGGCTGCGCCGCCGGCCCGCAGGGACGCCAATGTTCCTCCCCGTCCGACCCGTGGGGACTTCGGTTTTCGGCTGGGGCGCGCCGATGTGGCGGTGAATTTCATAACTGAAGCAGCCCGAATCGATCTGAATTTCGCGTCGCCGCAATTGCTGGCAAGCTTCTTCGCGGTGCTTGGCACCCAACGTCAGGAGGCTGAACAATATGCCGAACGGATCGCGGGCTGGACCAGGAAGCCGAAAGCGACATCAAGCGCCGCGGCCGCCGAGGACAACGAGGAAGCCCTCTATCGTGCGGCGGGACGCAGCTATTCGCCGCGCGGCGGGCCGTTCGCGCATATCGACGAATTGTCGCTGGTGATCGGCCTGCCGCCGACACTCATCGAGCGCGCCAAGCCGTTCCTTACCATCTATAGCGGCAAACCGCAGATCGACGTTCTGGATGCGGCGCCGGAAGTGATTGCCGCCATTCCGGGGATAACGCCCGACCTGTTGAACGCCCTTACCGAGGCGCGAAGAACGGGAGCGGATCCCCAATCCGTGGCGCGAATGCTCGGCGCCCTCCCGCTCCAAGGCGTCGCCGCCATCGCGGCCGGTGACGCCTATCGGGTGCAGGTTCGCATCCATTACGACAATGGGCGGCGGGACGCGTCGGAGGTGGTGATTCTCACCGGGCTCACCGACCGGCCCTATCGCGTGCTGTCGTGGCGCGACGGGTTCGATGCCCTCTCGCCCCTGACCGGGCAGCCGCCTGCGCGGCCGCGCTGATCCTTAAAGATTGGAACCGCCGGCGCCGATTGGCGTTGAGACGCCAATGGAAACGAGCACGTCATGCGAGCTTTCACCGTCACTGCCATAGGCGCCGCAATCGCCCTCGCAACTCCTGGCGCGGCGCGCGCCGACGGGCCGCCGCAGCTTGACGTCAGCACAAGCTGCCGCGCTGCCGCCCGCGGATCGGTCACGGTCGGCGGCGACAAACAAGCGTGCTTGAACGACGAGCGTACCGCAAAGGATGCGCTTGCCAAGGATTGGGGCAATTTCAGCCCCCTCACCAGGACGCAGTGCGTCGGCATGAACAGAACCGGCGGACCGCCGAGCTACGTGGAATTGCTCGTTTGCCTCGAGATCATGCGCGATGCCGGAAAGAACCAGTAAATAATTTTCCAGCGATCTCGCTTTGGCCCGCCTCGGCCGAACCGAATTGCGCTTGTGCGAGGATCGCCCACGCTGTAGTTCTCAGTGCCGGCGATACCATGCAGCGCGCTCCCAAACGCAACAATCCTCTATGGCGCAGCCTTGTCGGCTGTCTCGTCGCGTATGCGCTCATCATCAACGCCTTGCTGTCCGGCGTTGTGGGAGCGGAATGGGCCGCACAAGCTGCGGCGGGCTTGGTTGGGGAGCATTGCCCCACGGATGCGCGCGCTGCTGCGCCGGACCCGGCGCCCGCCGGGCAGGCAGACGACTCCTCCCACTGTGCGTTCTGCACACTGGCGGCTCCGCCCGTTGTGCTGCCAGCCGAGCCGCCGTCGGCGAGGATCATTCCGCCTCGCGCAGGCGCGCCCTCAGGTGCGAGCGATCGTGACCTGATCCTTTGGCCGGGTCACCCGGGCCAGCTGCCCCGAGGACCTCCGCAGCGGTCGTAGAAGCGTTGCGGCCGTTTCGCGGCCGTCTCCATTCACGTCCAAACTTGCGTAGAGCTTCTCGGAGCAAACCCATGTCGATTCGTTTTCCCGGCCCGGCCGGGCCGGCGCTTGCGCTCGTGCTGGCGTCTCTCGCCGGAGCGGCGGCGCATGAAATCGCCGGCAACCGCTTCTTTCCCGCAACGCTCGCGATCGACGATCCCGGCGTCAACGACGAGCTTGCGGTGCCGACCATCGCGATGACGAAGAGCGGCGACGAGCCGCCGGTCAAGGAGCTCGATTTTTCCGGCGAATACTCGAAGCGCATAACCGAAGCCTTCGCGATCTCGGCGGGGCCGACCTGGACGCGTCTTTTTGCGCCCGGTGGACCGACCGGAACTGGCGCCAGCGGATTCCAGAACCTCGATACGACGTTCAAGTACCGGTTCTACAAGGATCCGGTGCATGAACTCATCATGTCGGTCGGGCTCTCGATCGAATGGGGCGGCAGCGGCGCGTCCGGCGTCGGCGCCGACAAGTTTTCCACCTACACGCCGACGTTCTTTTTCGGCAAAGGCTTCGGCGACCTGCCCGACACGGTGTGGTGGGCGCGCCCGATCGCGCTGACCGGCGTCGTCGGCTACGCGATTCCCGGCAGCGCCCGCACCCTCACCTTCGATCCGGACACCGGCGATACCGGCATCGAGCTTCACCCGCAATTCCTCAACTGGGGTCTGTCGCTGCAGTACAGCATGCCGTATCTCAAATCGGCGGTGTACGATTTCGGCCTGCCGGATTTCATCAATCGCCTCATTCCGATCGTCGAGGCTTCGTTCCAGACGCCGGCGGCGAATTTCGCCGGCACCGGATTGAGGACGACCGGCACCGTCAATCCCGGCGTGATCTGGGTCAGCAATTACTTCCAGGTCGGGCTCGAGGCGATCATTCCGATCAACCGCGACAGCGGACGCAATGTCGGTGCGCTGGCGCAATTGCACATCTATCTCGACGACCTGTTCCCCACGACGATCGGCAAGCCGATCTTCGGCGGACCCGTCGCTCCCGCAAAGCCGTTCTGAGGGGTCAACCATGCGCAATCTGACGATCTTAGAAGCTGCGAAACATCTACAACCTCATCCTGAGGAGGCCGCCCTCTTGGGCGGCCGTCTCGAAGGATGGCAACAGGCACGGCCGAGCACGTGGCCATCCTTCGAGACGCATCGCTACGCGATGCTCCTCAGGATGAGGTCAGAGATATTTTCAAAGCCATGAGGATGACCAGAACGCGCAATGTCCATTCGCCTTCCGCACTTACCGCGCCACCACCGGCCGCACGGCCAGCACCGGCTCGCACATTGGCACGCCGGCAAAAGCGGAGCCTTCCTCGAACCAGCTCTTCGGCGCTGGATGCCCCCACAGGGTCTGGCGCTGCGGATCGCGCAGCGACCAGCGGATCGGCTCAAGATCGGGATCGACCGTGAGATAGTCGCTCGTGAACAGCTCGATGCGGTGGCCGTCCGGGTCGCGCACGTAAAGGAAGAACGCATTGGAGATGCCGTGCCGGCCGGGTCCGCGCTCCATGTGGGCGAGCCAGCCGGAGGTCGCCATCACGTCGCAGATGTGCAGGATGTCGGTCGTACTGGCTGTCCATAGCCCGATGTGATGGAGCCGGGGCCCCATGCCGTTGGTGAAGGCAAGGTCGTGGACGTTGCCCTTGCGGTGCAGCCACACGGCCCACAGCTTGGCGTCGTCCTCGTCGGTCTCGGTATATTCGGTGAGGCGGAATCCGATCTCGGTATAGAAATCGGAGCTCGCCTGGACGTCGGGGGTGAAGCAATTGATGTGGTCGATGCGCTGAATGCGCGCGCCCCGATGGACCGCATAGCGCTGGAGCATCGATGGGACCTGATCCATTCGCGCGTAGAATTCGAGCGGGGTCCCGGACGGGTCGGCGGTGCGCAGGGTGCGGCCCTGGTGCGGAACATCCGGAAATGCCACCGGGAGATTGCGGCGCGCGAACCACGCGGCGGCATGATCGAGGTCGGCCTCGCCGGCGAGCTTGAAGCCGAGCGCATGGATTTCCGCAGCGCGGGCTTGCCGCAGCACGAGCGAGTGATGGTTGCGCTCCTCGACGCCGCGCAGATAGAGCGTGTCCCTGTCCCCGGCGGTTTCCAAGAGCCCCAGGCAATCGACGTAGAACGCGCGGGCGCGGTCGAGGTCGCGCACGCCGAACGCGACGTGGCTCGCCCGCACCACGTTGAACGGCGGCTCCAGATTTGGCTTAACGATCGGCATGCGGTCGGCTCCGCATCGCCGCCCCGCAAACGCCGCGGCTTCCGCCGGTTCGAGGCGCCAGTTCTTTGGTCATTCGCTGTGGATTTTCAAATTTCGGTGGATATGGCGGCAAGGTGGGCATATTGCTATGCCCCCATTATCCTGGGACTGCGGGCGTCCCGCCGGCCCCCACCCTACCCTCCCCCGCTTGCGGGGGAGGGTAGGGTGGGGGAAGAGCGGGCGGGACGCCCGCGGTCCCAGGGTAGCGTGGGAGCGGCGCATGACGTCGAAGATTTTGGAGCGCGGTTATGCGTCTGGCAAGCTATATCGCCAACGGGCGAGCGAGCTTCGGGGCCGTGGTTGGCGGCGGGGTGGTGGATTTTCGGGTGCGGTTCGGCGCGCGCTTCGCGACGCTCGTCGACCTGATCCGGGCCGACGTGATCGATGAGGTGCGCGCGGCGGTTGCCGGCATGAGGCCCGACTTTCCGCTTTCCGGCATCGAGCTGTTGCCGCCCCTGCTGGCGCCGGAAAAAATCCTCTGCATCGGCATCAACTACGCCAACCGCAATGCGGATTTCAACGACCCCGACACGCCGAAATATCCCAGCATGTTCTATCGCCATGCGGGCTCGTTCGTGGGCGCCGGCCAGGCGCTGGTGCGTCCCGGCGTGTCGGTGCAGTTCGACTATGAGGGCGAGATCGCCATGGTGATCGGCCGCGAAGGCCGTCATGTCCCTAAGGAGCGCGCTCACGATTACATCCTCGGCTACACGCTGTGCAACGAAGGCACCGTGCGAGACTGGCTGCGCCACGGCAAGTTCAACGTCACCCAGGGCAAGAACTTCGATCGTTCCGGCAGCATGGGCCCGTTCATCGTCACAGCCGATGAGATCGATTCCGGGAAGCCGATGCACATCACCGCCAAGGTCAACGGCGAAGTCACCCAGGACGACGATACGGCAAGCATGATCTTCTCCTTCGCCGACCTCATTGCCTACGTCACCACGTTCATGACCATCAAGCCGGCCGACATCATCGTGGCCGGCACGCCGGTCAAGCTCGGGCCCCGCAGCGACCCGCCGCGCTGGCTTGAGGCCGGCGATATCGTGGAAATCTCCTCGCCCGAACTGGGCACGCTGCGGAACACCGTGGTCGACGAGAACTGATGTGCTGACTACTGGCCGATGGCGCCGGAAAATTTCGCCACCTGCGCCCACTTCTCGATGTCCTTGCGCAAGAATGCGTCGAGTTCGGCAGGCGTCATCGTCATCGGTATCGCCCCCTGGCGGTCCCACGCGGCGACGATTTCGGGACGCGTGATGGTCCGGTTGATGGCGGCGTTGAGCTTGTCGACAATCGGCTTCGGCGTGCCCGCCGGCGCCATCAGGCCAAGCCAGATGGTGGCCTCGAATCCCGGCACGCCGGCTTCCGCGATGGTCGGGACATCGGGCAGCACCTTGGACCGCGTGGTTGCGGTGGTGCCCAGCGCGCGCACCTGGCCGGCCTGAACATTGGACGCCATGGTGGTGATGGCGTCGAACATCATCTCGATATGGCCGCCGATGACGGCATTGCGGCTGTCGCCTGCGGCCTTGTGCGGCACGTGGACGATGTCGGTGCCGGTCATTTTCTTGAACAGCTCGGCGGCCATGTGATAGGGCGTGCCGGTGCCGGCCGAGGCATAGTTGAGCCCGCCGGGCTTCACCTTGGCGAGTGCAATCAGCTCCTTGAGGTGCTTCGCCGGCACAGAGGGGTGCACCACCAGCACGAGCTCGGAATAGTTGAGCGCCGCGACCGGCACGAAGTCGCGCATCAGCACATAGGGCCGGTTCGGAAACAGCGTCTCGTTGGCGGTGAGCGTGTTCGAAATCGTCAGCAGGGTGTAGCCGTCAGGAGCGGATTTTGCGACCGCGTCGGCGCCGATGACCGACGCCGCGCCGGGGCGATTTTCCACCACGACCGATTCTTTGAGCACCTCCGGCAGGAACTGGGCGAGCTGACGACTGAACACGTCGCCAGGACCGCCCGCGCCGAATGGTGCGATGATCTTGATCGGTCGGCTCGGGTAATCCTGGGCGGACGCCGTGGTTGCTGGAGCCGCAAGGTTTGCGGCGAGCAATGCCGCGATGGCAAATTTATGAGCATAGGACATGGCCGTTTCTTCTCCCATTCCCGTCGAATAACCCGGCAGGGCTGCCGCGGCAAGCGGCGCGCCCAGGACCGCGGGCGTCTCGCGCCTGGGACCGCGGGCGTCCCGCCCGCTCGCCCCTCCCGTCCCCTCCCTCGCTTGGGGAGAGGGCAGGCTAAGGGGGCCGTTCGTGGCGGGCGGGACGCCCGCGGTCCCAGGACACTCGCGCTCCGCCTTCATTCCGCCGCGTGAAGTCGCGGCGCCTCGCGCTGATCGCCGTCCGACACGTCTTTCCCATCGTCTCTCGCCGGACGGAAAAATTCGACCAGCTTGCTGAGATAGATGTAGATCACCGGCGTCGTGTAGAGGGTCAAAAACTGCGACAGCAGCAGTCCGCCAACGATCGCGATGCCGAGAGGGCGGCGCAGCTCTGATCCGGCGCCGGCGCCGAGCGCGAGCGGCAGGCCGCCGAGCAGCGCCGCCATGGTGGTCATCATGATGGGCCGATAGCGCATCAGGCTCGCCTCGTAGATCGACTTCTCCGCCGTCAGATGGCGGGTGCGTTCGCCGACCAGCGCGAAATCGATCATCATGATGGCGTTCTTCTTGACGATGCCGACCAGCAGGATCACGCCGATCAGTGCGATCAGCGAGAAATCATAATGCAGCATCATCAAGGCCAGAAACGCCCCGACGCCGGCTGACGGCAGCGTCGAGAGGATGGTGATCGGGTGGATGAAGCTCTCATAGAGAATTCCGAGCACGATATAGACCGCAATGATCGCAGCAGCGATGAGGTAGGGCTGCGTCGCGAGCGAAGTCTCGAACACTCTGGCGGAGCCCTGGAACCGGGCCGTGAGGGTCGCAGGCTTGGCCAATGTCCGCTCCAGGTCGCCGATCGCCGCGACCGCGTCCCCCAGCGAATATCCCGGCGCCAGGTTGAACGACAGAGTGACCGAGGGAAACTGATCCTGGTGATTGATGGTGAGGGGCGACACCGAAATCTCGTTCTTTGTCAGCGCGGACAACGGCACCAGCTGCCCGTTGGTCGTCGAGCGCACGTAGAGCTTCGTCAGCGACGACGCGTCCTCCTGGTAGCTCGGGGTGACTTCCAGGATGACGCGGCGCTGATTGAGCTGACCGAAAATGGTGTTGACCTGCCGCTGCCCGAAGGCGTCGTACAACGTATCGTCGATCGCTTGCGGCGTGATGCCGAAGCGTCCGATGGCGTTGCGGTCGATCTTGAGCATCATGCGCGGTGCGGTCGCCTGCAGATCGCCCGTCACATCCTGCAACTGCGCAAGAGCGGCGAGCTTCGCCAACACGATCGGCGCCCATTGGAACAGCTCTGCCACATTGGGATCCTGCAGCGTGTATTGGTATTGGGTCTTGCTGACCCGCGCGCCGATCTGCACGTCCTGGCGCGCCTGCCCGAACAGCGCGATGCCGGGAACCATCAACGCGGCGCGCCGCAGCCGGTTGATCACCTCCGTCGCCGTTGCGTTGCGTTCGGCCAGCGGCTTGAGGTCGATCATCAGACGACCGGTGTTGACGGTCGGATTGGCGCCGACCCAGTAGTACACCGTCCCGACGTCGGGGTCAGCCATCACGACCTTGGCAAGTTCGTGCACGCGCTCAACCATGGCGGCGTAGGAGATGTCCTGGGCGGCTTCGGTGGTGCCTCGGACCAGGCCATTGTCCTGCTGCGGAAAGAAGCCTTTGGGAATGACCGTGTAGAGGTAGACGGTGGCCGCCATGGTGGCGGCCATCAGGCTCACGATGAACAGGTGATGGCGCAATGACCAGCGCAGGCTCGCTGCGTACCAGTCGAGGGTCGCATTAAATCCGCGTTCGATCGCGGCCATGATGCGGTTCTCTTCGTGAGCGGTCTCGTGGCGACGCAGCAGCCACGCGCACATCATCGGCGTGAGGGTGAGCGAGACCACGCCCGAAATGATGATGGCCACGCTGACCGTGACGGCAAACTCGCGAAACAGGCGCCCGATCAGGCCGCCCATCAGCAGCAGCGGGATGAAGACGGCGGTCAGCGACAGCGTCATCGACACGATGGTGAAGCCGATCTCGCGCGACCCGGCGAGCGCGGCCTTGAGCGGGCTCTCGCCCGCCTCGATATGCCGCATGATGTTCTCGATCATCACCACCGCGTCGTCGATGATGAAGCCGACCGCGATGGTCAGCGCCATCAGCGACACGTTGTCGAGCGTGTAGCCGGCGAGATACATCACCGCGCAGGTCGCAAGCAGCGACACCGGGATGGTGACGCTCGGGATGAAGGTCGCGCGCACATGGCGAAGGAACAGGAACATGACCAGCACCACGAGGCCGATGCTGATCGCCATGGTGACTTGTACGTCGATCACTGAGGCGCGAATGGTTTGGGTGCGGTCGCCCAAGACTTGCAGCTTGATCGACGGCGGCAGCGGGCGCTGCAGCTCCGGCAGCGCATCTTTGACGCGCGCAACGGTCTGATTGATGTTGTAGCCGGGCTGCTTGTGAACATCGATGATGACGGCGCGCACGCCGCCGAGCCAGGCGGCCTCCCGGGTGCTCTCGACACCTTCGATGGCCTTGCCGAGATCGCGGACGCGCACCGCCGCGCCGTTGCGGTAGGCAACGATGGCATCATTGAAGGTCGCGGCATCGAACACCTGATCCGTGGTATCAAGGGTGAGGGATTGCTTCGGCCCGTCCAGCGTGCCCTTCGGGGAGTTGACCGTCGTGGTGGCGAGCGCCGCGCGGACGTCTTCGAGGCTGATGCCGATCGCGGCGGCGACTGCCGGGTTGATCTGAACGCGGATCGCAGGTTTCTGCTGGCCGTGGTAGTCGACCAGGCCGACGCCGGTGATCCGTGAAATCTGCGGCGTCAGAAAGTTTTCGACATATTCGTCGACCTTCGAAATCGGCAGGTCGGGCGAGGTGACGGCGATCGACATCAGGAGCGCGTCGGCCGGATTGACCTTTTCATAGGTCGGTGGACTGGGCAGGCTTTTTGGCAGCAGCCCGCCGGCCGCGCTGATGGCGCTCTGAACGTCCTGGGCGGCGCTCTCGATGCTGCGCGAAAGATCGAATTCCACCTGGATCCGCGTGACCCCGAGCGAGCTTGCGGAACTGATCGAAGTAACCCCGGCAATCAAGGACAATTGGCCTTCGAGCGGCGTCGCCACCGAGGTCGCCATGGTCTCCGCATTGGCGCCGGGCAGGTTCGCGCTGACGCGTATCGTCGGGACGTCGACCTGCGGCACACCGGCGATCGGCAGCACCAAATAGGCGACGAGGCCCAACAAAGTGAGACCGATCATCAGCAGGGTCGTCGCAATTGGACGAATGATGAATGGGGCGGAGGCGTTCATGGCGTCGCCTGAGATGCCGCGGATTGGTCCGGCGCTGCCGCCGGGCTGGCGAGGATGTCGACTCGGGTCCCGTTCTGAATGCGATATTGGCCGTCGGTAACCACCATTTCGCCCGGCTGTAATCCGGCGTCCACGATGGCCGTGGTCTTGCTCAACAGGCCGACCGTGATCGGGCGCTTCTCCACCACCCGCTTCGGGTCGACCACGAAAACGAACGGTCCGTCCGGACCTTGCTGGACCGCTCGGACCGGGAGCGCGAGCACGTCGCGGCGGATCTCGAGTTCGACCCGCACGTTGACGAACTGGCCAGGCCACAGAACCAGGTCGCTGTTGGCGAAAGTCGCCTTGTAGGTGATGGTGCCGGTCGTGGCATTGACCTGGTTGTCGATGACGGTGAGGGTGCCGGTCGCCAAGTCGGCAAGGTTGCTGTCTTGGACAAGCACCGGCACGTCGGCGTCCTTCGCTCGCGCGCGCACCGGCGGCAGCGACTCCGCCGGCAATGCGAAGTTCACGAAGATCGGATGCATTTGATTGATGGTGACGATGCCGGCCGTGTCGGTGGCGCGGATCATGTTTCCGATATCGATCAGCCTGGTGCCGGCGCGGCCGTCGATGGGCGAGCGGATCTTGGTGTAGTCCAGTTGCGTGCGCGCCATGTCGATCGCCGCCTGGTCGGCTTTGACGGTGGCATCGAGCTGGGCCACGAGAGCGCGGGCGGTGTCGGCCTGCTGTTTGCTCACTGCGTTGGTGGCGATGAGCCGGGTCAGACGATCGAGATCGAGGCGGGCATTTTCAAGCTGTGCCTCGTCCTTGAGCTTGTTCGCCTGCGCCTGGCTCAGCGCCGCCTCATAGGGGCGCGGGTCGATTTCCACCAACACGTCGCCGGCCTTGACGTCCTTGCCCTCCGAGAAGTTGATCTTGACGATCTGGCCATCGACGCGCGACTTCACGAGCACGCTGTTGTAGGCCTGTACCGTGCCGAGGCCGGTGAGATAGATCGGCACGCCCTGACGTTGCGCCGGCTCGGCCGAAACCGGTACTGGCGGGGCGGCCGCTCTCGGCACCGCAGCGGACGAAAGGAACGGAATCGGCCCTCGCGCGGCGCTCAAATAAAGCGCGAGGCCGGCGGCCAAGAGCAAAATTGCGATGACTGTCCACTTGCGCATCAGGTCTCATGCAATCGCAATAGAGGGCGGTTCACCTCCACCGGCCGGAGCAGCCGCCTGCAACCCTCCGGATACTTCGGTATCCGGCAATTTTGTCTGCCGGCTGTCAATGCTTGCATAAGACCAATTATCGCAGCGAAGGGCTGCCGCAGCAATCGCCTGCCCGGTTGCACTTGAGCCCAAATGAAACGCAATAAAAGCCCGCCGCAGACATCGCGCAAATGAAACTCCTGTGGTCATCCTCGGGCCACCTTTAGCGCACCAGACTTAGCCGAGAATTAGCTCGCGAAGTCAGGCACAAAAGAGCAAACTTTATCGGCACCGCCGCGCTCTCTCGGCGCCATCGCCGCGCAGCCTGCAACGAAGATCAATGCGTATTCGCTCGTCATCATCTGGGCGATCAATCGCTTGTTGCGCCGGCTTGGCGGCTTCGCCGAAGCGCTCGCCCAACGCAGCGTCGACGCCAAAGATCCGATCTCGCTGGAAAATGTCCCGCCGGAAATCGCACCTTTGAATGCGGCGCTCAATGAGCTGATCGGACGGCACCAAAATGCCGTTGATCGGCAGCGGCGCTTCGTCTCCGACGCTGCCCATGAGCTGCGAACGCCGCTCGCGGCCTTGCAGATCCAGGTCGATAACTTGAGGACGCACGCAAACAGTGCACAGCTCGAAGCCATTGACGAACTCAATGGCGGTGTGCGCCGCGCCAGCGTGCTGGTGGAACAGTTGCTCAGGATGGCCCGCTTGGACGATGCGGCATCATCACGTATCCGGGCCGATATCGATCTTAAGGAGCTGGTCGCAGCAGCTGTGGCCGATCACGTGGCGATCGCCATGAAAAAAAACGTCGATCTTGGCCTGTCGGACAATGACACGTCCGGCGTGCGCCTCTCTGACCCGGAGATCGGTGTATTACTGGCCAATCTCGTGGACAACGCCATTCGATATACGCCGAGCGGCGGGACAATCGATGTCGTGCTCAAACGACAAGGCGCTGACGCGCTGGTGGAGGTCGTTGATTCCGGTTGCGGCATTCCGGATGCGGCGTTGCCACGCATATTCGATCGGTTCTTCCGCGCAGCGCCGGCCGAAATCGAGGGGACCGGGCTCGGTTTGGCAATCGCCAAAGCGATCGCCGACCGCAACGGTTTTCGCCTGACCATTATGAACCGGCTAGACACCCAGGGAGTGATCGCGCAGGTCCAGATTCCGGTCTGGACAGAGCGAACCCATTAATTGGGGCTAGCGCCAGCGCGCGGTATCCGGTCGTCTCGCCGGAACGGCGATTGAACCCGGACAGCTCAAGTGGCCACTAACCCAACGAGAGAACCCTTCGCCAAATTGCGACGGTGGTGAGAATGTCGTGTCAGATCGAAGATGATGACGGGGACTGGTCGGCGCCTGTCATGTTGATCATGAGGGGCAATTCTGCTTCGGCAGGCGTATATGAGGACGAGAACGGGAAGAAGCCCGCGTGGCCGAAAGGAGCGTTGCACGAGGGGCCCGCGAAAGAGTATGCGGTCCTCAAGGGCTTTAGGCCGAAAGTGCTCGACGTGACGGGCAGTTCTAAGCGCGGCGACCGCGACGCCAGCGACGGGACGCTCATGGCCTTGGAGTGTTTTCAAAAACATCCAACGGTTACCGGGTTCTATGGATTTTCGGGCGGTGGCTACAACCTATGGCACATTCTCAACAACATGACGCCGAAGGACCGCGCACGGGTACGATGGGTTACCGTGGTTGGTGTTGATTCCGACGCGCCCAGGTCCAAGTTTGAAAGTTCCAAATTCCCGGGGGGAAGTTGGACACTGGACTACAGTCCTAATTCAGACCCCCACATGTTCGGACCGGAGAGGTTGCTGGAGCAAGCGAAACGGCTCGCCAACACTCCGGTTGACGCCGTGACGGGGGCTGGCCCAATCGTCCCAAGGAAAAAGTGAAATCAGGGCTGCCGACCTTTTACAGTCGTTACCCTTCGATTTATCTCTGTCCGCTATTGATCAACATACGGCAGCGTGCGCCATCAATGCAGGATGCGCAAATGCAGGATGCGCAGTCATGGCGCCGGTCAGGCCTAGAGCGGGATGAATCGTCACCCCGCTCCAGCTTATTGTTGGAGCATGATCTTTTCCGAAAACCAGTTCCCACTTTTCGGGATCATGCTCTAGATTCGAACCGATCGACGCCACCATGCCGATGTGCGCTGTCAAAGAACCACGCAGCGCCTCAACCTCGGGTGCCAGCGGAATCCGCCGGTGCAAACGACTGGTGCTGGCGCCACGACCACCGGTGCGCCAGGTACGATGACGACCGGGCGTTCGTTAGGACGGCATCTTCCGTACGGCCCAGGGTGAAAACCAGGACCGCAGCCGCCTGCGGCGCTGGCGCTGTCGAGGGAGACGAGTGAGAGCAAAATCGCAGCCGACGCGGCCGACAATACCTTCGGGCTCATTAACTGATCCTCCGTGATTGCTGTTATCGCCCCCAAAGAAGCGGTCACGCGAATACGTGTCGCCGGCTTGATGGTCAAGGGCTCCGCAGTCACTGGGCGGCATAACGAGGGCGCCATCAGGAGACGCAGTTGCGAAAAAAATCGGTGGGAAACTTGGCGTTCTCGTTGATTCGATGCTGACGGAAATCCGTGCATGTGAACAGTTACCCTCATCAGGCTTTTACGGGAGCGTCCGGGGCGAACATCCTCCGACCGGCTGCGACCGTTCATCTGCAGCGGCCTGATGGAACCGCGCGACCGCTTCGTCGGTTCTCTGACGTGCAAGAACGGTCAACCGGCCGCAAGCGAAAGGGCTTTATTGCGAAATTCCATGGCCGAAGAATTCGCCTGTCCGAAATGTTCTTCTCAATCGGTCGTTTATCCAGACGTTCCAGCGGACAACGAATACGTCACATGCCGCGCGTGCGGCACAATTCTGGCGACAGTATCGCAGTTCCGACAGTTCGTCGAATGTCACCTCGTGCCTTCGGGTGCGCCCCTTAGCGGCTGCTGACGTTCAAGCCGGTCTAACTCGCAAGACAGCTCTCCCGCAGAGACGATGGTCCTGTTAGAAGCGCGTTCCGGTGCATGGAGGAATCCGCTCAGGCGCGCCCGAACTGCTTGCGCAACTCGCCCTTGGCGCGCGTCAATATGCGGCGACGCGTCGGTGAGAGATTGGCCCCCGCGCGATTGATGTAGAAACTCAGCATCGAAAGCGCCGAGCGATAAGAATCGGTCTTCTTTCGACGGCTCGTCTGCGCAGACCGCTTCAGGGATGCTGCGATCCGTTTGGGATCTGTCCACGTGAAAACCCCGGGCTGCAGATCAAGAGCATTACTTCGCCGCGTGACTTCGGTCGACCACAGTCGCGGCGCCTGACGAGACGTCGCTCGTATGCGCGGAGCCTTAGTACGCAGAGCCCTGGGGGATGGCTTTCTCATGCTTCCCTGACCAAAGAGGCACCCAATCCACTCTGCGCAAACGCGGGAAAGACCGAGCGCGTTCCGCTGCTCAAGGAACCAAGGCGAACAGCCCTGGCGCAGGACTAAGCCGAACCATTTGCATGCTTGCCCGTTTCATCAAAACAAGCCGCTGGCCTCTGCCTACCCTCCCCCGCAAGCGCGGGAGGGTCATCGAATGACCCTCCTCCGCTTGCGGGGAGGGTAGGTGGGGGCCGCTCGGCGAAAAGGGCAACTAGGAAAGCCGATGCTCAATTCACGATATGTGGTCGTCAGCGAAGAGTCGCGGTGGCAGATCGTCCGGGGCGGCAGACGATATCCCGAGACCTATGCAAGCAAGACCCAGGCGGTTTGCAGCGCCATCGCCTTTGCGGAAATGGACGGTCTTGCCGGGCGGCGCGCGGAAGTGATGGTGCGGCATGAGGATGGCCATTTCATAACCGAATGGGTGTATGGCGAAGACGTGCATCCGGAGAAAGCAGCGCCCCCGCCGCTGCTCTCGAGCCACCCCGCCCCACGTTGAGATGCCCGCGTAAGAGCGGCGACCAACCGCCGTCATGCCCGCGACAAGCCCCGACAAGCCCGGCCATGACGCCAGAGCGGAGAAGTGGCTCAATTTGATCGCCTGACAGGCGCGCTCTAATTCGCGGCCTTACGGAAGCGCATCAGGGTGAAGTGGCCAAGCGGCTGCACCTCCCGCCGTTCCAGCAGGCTATATCCGGCGCGCCGGGCCCAGGCGTCGAGCCTTGCAAACGGGAATTCCATTCGCCAGCCGAGATGGCGGACCAAGGGAGCAAAGCTGCGCTCGTAGACGCGTCGCAGCCCGTTTTCGGCGCCAAGGTGATTGACGAGCACGATCTCGCCTCCCGGCTTGACCACGCGGGCGAACTCGTCGAGCGCGGCCTCCGGATCAGGCACCGCCGTGATCACGAATTGCGCCACCACGACATCGAAGAACGCATCCGCAAAGCCGAGTTGCTCGGCGTCCATCACGGCGAGCATATCCACATTGGCGAGCGGGTGCCGCTGCATGCGGGCCTTGGCGCGGCGCAGCATCGGCTCCGAGAGGTCGATGCCCACAATCCGATTGCGCGATGAATATTGGGACAGCGAAATTCCTGTGCCCACGCCGACGTCGAGAACGCGTCCACCGATACGCTCGGCCGCTCTCACGGCGGCAGCCCGGCCCGGCGCGAATACGGCGCCGAACACGACGTCGTAAATCGGCGCCCAGCCCGCATAGGCTTTCTCTACCACGTCCTTGTCGAACGTGTACGTTTCGACCCCAGTCCCGCTCATCGCCCCACACTCACTTAGGTTACTCTCGTGGCCCCCTGCCTGCCCTCCCTCGCATGCGGGGAGGGTCATTGCTCACTCTCCCCCGCTTGCAGGGGAGAGCAGGGAGGGGGCAGACCGTAGTGCCGCAATGGCGTCGATCTCGCTCCGCGGCGCCGCCGATCGGATGAAGCCGCCGCCGAGCATGCGCGCCTGGCCGACGCCCGCATCATAGAACGCGCAGGCTTGGCCGGGAGCAACGCCCTCCTCGCCGTCCGCAAGCTCGACCTCAACGCCGGCCGGGCCGCGCATGAGCCAAGCCGGATGCGGCGGACGCGTCGAGCGCACCTTCACGAAGACATCGAGGCGTCCGTCCGCCGTCATGGCGTCAAGCGAACTGTCGCCGACCCAATTCACGTCGCGCAGCTGCACCCGCGTGGTGCGCAGCGCTTCACGGGGGCCGACGACGACCCGGCCGTTCGCCGCATCGAGCCGCACCACATAGAGCGGCTCACCGGCCGCGATGCCAAGACCGCGCCGCTGGCCGACCGTGAAATTGATGATGCCGGGGTGACGGCCCAGGACCCGCCCGGAAAGATCGACGATGTCGCCCGCCGCGGCGGCGCCCGGCCGCAACCGTTCGATCACGTCGGCATAACGGCCGGTCGGCACAAAGCAGATGTCCTGGCTGTCGGGCTTTTCGGCGACCGGCAATGCAAAACGGCGCGCCAGCTCGCGCGTTTGGGCCTTGGTGAGATCGCCCAAGGGGAAGCGCAGAAAATCGATCTGCTCCGGTGTCGTCGCAAACAGAAAATAGCTCTGGTCGCGCTCCTCGTCGCGTGCGCGATAAAGCGCCCGCCCGCCACCCGGCAGCGCGCGCGAGGCAACGTAGTGCCCGGTTGCCAGCACCTTGGCGCCGAGGTCGCGGGCAGTGACCAGCAAGTCGCGAAACTTGATCGCCTGGTTGCAATCGACGCAAGGGACCGGGGTTTCGCCCGCCACATAACTGTCGGCGAAACGGTCGATCACTGCCGCCTTGAAGCGGCTCTCATAATCGAGAACGTAGTGCGGGATACCGATGCTGCCCGCAACCATGCGGGCGTCGTGGATGTCCTGGCCGGCGCAGCAGGCGCCCTTGCGATGCGTGGCGGCGCCATGATCGTACAACTGGAGCGTAACGCCGACCACGTCGTAACCTTCGGCCTTGAGGAGCGCAGCCGTCACGGCAGAATCGACGCCGCCCGACATGGCGACGACAACCCGCGTGTCTGCCGGCCGACCTTCGATATCGAGACTGTTTCGCATATGCCGACTGGCCGCTCCTGTGGAGGATATCTCCCGGCTGCCCCAGGCCGTCCCGTCAATTCTCCCCTTACTATAGGTGCCTCGCGGCCTCATGCAACGTCGGCAGTGCGGGCGGCACGGCACCTCGGCGGCGATCATGAATCCAGGATCGTGGCCGCAGGAAAACTGGACGGCATTGATTTGGTTGAGGATTCCAAAATTAGTTCGTTTTGCCTAAAACCGACCCGATAGCTCTGGATGGTATTTTTATACCTCATGTCCCGCCCGGCATTTCCGACCCCGAACCTGCAAAGCGTTTCCGACAGACCAAATGCCGGCGTCGCGGCAAGGCGCTCACCGACCAATCCGCGGGCAGTTGCGTTAGAACGGAATATTCTAAATTCCTCCTTAACGGGTGCAGCCCGCTTGTCGGCCGTTGTCGCGGCAATGCCGATATTTGCACGGATCCGGCTTAGTTAAATCTTAAGTCGCACAGCGTAAATTCATCGCGAGTTAGCCGTGCATCGGCAATTTTGAAGTGCGTGAGAGTAGCATGAACGAGCCCCACCGCCCGAGGGTGAAGTACGTCATCGGGCCCGATGGAAGTCCGCTTACGATCGCTGACCTGCCGGCGCCGGGAACGAAGCGCTGGGTGATTCGCCGCAAGGCGGAAGTCGTTGCGGCGGTGCGTGGCGGCCTCCTTTCGCTTGAAGAGGCCTGCAGCCGCTATACGCTCACGGTCGAGGAATTCCTGGCGTGGCAGTACTCGATCGACCGCCATGGCCTCGCCGGCCTGCGCACCACTCGCATTCAGCAATATCGCCAATAGACCGGGCCAATGCCCGGGCGTCTGTCGTGGCCGGGCTTGTCCCGGCCGCGCCGATTATCGCGCAATTGCTTGACGTAGTCCGTCATGCTGCGGCCGGAACGTCGATACGCTCGCGGCCGTGGGCAAGGATCTCAATGACGATGTCGTGCCCCGCCCATGATGGTTCGTTCAACTCGATCAGGTCCTGGACCATGCCGGGCAATATCGTGCGGAACTCGTCCAGGCTCGATGCACAGGCGTTGAGCCCGAACAGGTCGCTCGATTCCGTCCACCATACCTTTGCTTCCGGGTCGTACGCCACGTGTACGACAATTAGCTTCTTTTCCGCCATGAATGCCTGGATAGCTTGCAGTTGAATATCACATTTTGGATGTTTCCGCCATTGTCCCGTGTAGGGACAACGCGCGTCTGAGTTTTGGGATCCGGTACGGCCGCCACCGATGCGAACCTCTATTTTTCGCACCGTTAACCAAATCTAAATCATCTGCCCGGCAAAATTTGCCTAGCCATCGTCGCGCCAGACCGCCGCCGTGATGCTTTCCGTCATAGCGACGCCGAGCGCAACAAGGGCTTGTTCGCGAAGCGCCGCCCATGTCGACGCGGCTATTGCGATCCAGGGTCCGCTCCTTAACGCCGCGAAACGGCACAAAGGCAAAGAGGCAAGGCATGAGGCTGCTGACCATCGGAACCCTCAAAGGCCAGCTCGCCGCGGCTGCGAAGATCGCCGCGGACAAGGGTGCATCTGCGATCCATGCGGATTGCGTCGATACTGCCATGGCAATGCTGCGTTCCGGCAAAGGCGCCGACCTCCTGATGGTCGATATTGCGATCGACATTCATGACCTCGTCGTGCGGCTCGACGCCGAGCGCATTCATGTGCCCATCGTGGCCTGTGGCACGCATGACGATACGCCCGCCGCGATCACGGCCATTGACGCGGGCGCCAAGGAATACATCCCGCTGCCGCCGGATCCCGAGATGATCGCCGCCATATTGACGGCCGTCGCCGAAGACACCTGCGAACTCGTCGATCGCGACGAAAGCATTGCCAATCGTATCGTCGGTCGTACCGTCGCCGACGTCGAACGCGATCTCATCCTGGAGACGCTCAAGCGCTGCCTCGGCAACCGTACCCGCGCCGCCAATATTCTGGGCATCTCTCTCCGCACGCTGCGCAACAAGCTCACCGTTTATGCAGCCGACGGCGTCCTGGTGCCGCCGCCAAATAGTGGAGAAGTACGTGGGGCTGCCTGACCAGGGGGGCCGTCTCCAACGACCGCCTTTGTGTTGCCGTGGTGATGCCGTGGCTTGGGGAATAGCAGCGAATCAGCCAGATTTCCGTTGCTGCCGGGGCGCGGCCGGTGCTCAATCGCCGCGAACCGTCTCGAGCCGATTCGCCGGTCAGGAGCCGTCTAGTGAGTGAGGTCACAGTCCTTAGCACCGCGCGTCAACGCGGGGCGATGCCGTTGCGGGGGCGGTCCTATATGGCGTTCGCCCTGACGCCGGAGCCCCCGATCGCCGATTGGCTCGAAGAACTCGACGCGTGGTTGCGCGGGTCCAGCGGTTTTTTTGTCGGGCGTCCGGTGGTGCTCGATTCTGATTCTGAAGGAGGTCATCGAGCCGCCGCGCCCCAATTGGATAGATCGGCTGATTGACCAGAAGATTCTGGAAGCCCGCGCGGGCGCCTCGGCCGGAAGGGAGATTCGCCGGGGTTCTAAACCGACTTGATCATGGTGCGGATTTCGCCTTCGGTGACTTTGGTCCCCGGGTGTGCGTCCCCGACATGGATCACAACGTGCTTCTTGACATCCTCGGCGCCCTGCGGAGAGATGACCGTCCAGCCGCAGGCGCAGGTGGCCATGTTTGCCATGGGGTCAAGGACGTTCCGCCCGCTATAAGAAGTCGGAGTCGAAACCAGTGCGGAGGCCCGGGTGGATCTGCCGGCAAGCCCGCACTCAAATCTCCCCCTCGGCACTCCTTCGATCGCGGGCGGAACCCGCGTAGTCGGTTTCCTCCGTGCGATCCTCCTCATTCTTCTTCTTCCGCAATCGCCCGCCGCGCCGCGGCAAGCAGGCCCGGGCTAAGCCAAAACCCGGATGCGTTGAGGGAATCGATGCACTGCTCGGCCTCTTCAACGGTGATCCGTCCACCGCGCGCGCCGTCGATGAGGAGCCCAACAAGCCCGGTGTGAGGGATTCCAAGGCTGCGCGCCAGCATGCGGGCGGGCCGTTCGTCGAGAACCGCGATGTCGGTCGCGCGCGCCGAGGCCAAGACACTCGCCTCGCCGTCCCCGAGGCCCAGCCGCTGGAACTGCGCGCCGGGGCTCCCTCCGCGCCGCGGCTTCAGCCATGCGTCCATCGCCTCCCTCACCCCGGGGGTCGTGGTGTCCTCGCGCCGCAGCAATTCGGCTTTCACTTGGGCGGTGATTGCGGCGGGGGCTGCGGCGCGGCGCAATACATCGAGTTTCCCGGCGCGAGCCATCGCGATGACGGGGGAGGCATCAAGGAGAAAGGTCATCGCCGCACCCGGCGAAGCGTTTTCAGGTCGCGCTCAA
>Ga0137409_10002363_pt1 | contig 20243 bp, 16 predicted proteins | sample CZODoug1_16funga_FD_122059 | JGI IMG/M metagenome (GOLD analysis project Ga0137409, IMG submission 122059) | Vadose zone soil fungal communities from Angelo Coast Range Reserve, California, USA - CZODoug1_16fungal (Hybrid Assembly) | ecosystem: Environmental > Terrestrial > Soil > Vadose zone... | reverse complement strand
CGGAAGGTACGCTGATCTCGCATCTGTTGGAGCTGCGCGACCGCCTGCTCAAGGCGATGTTGGCGGTCGGGATTTGCTTCATTCCCTGCGCGATCTACATGAATCAGTTGTTCACCTTCGTGGCGGATCCGCTGATTCACCAGTTGCCTGCGGGCGCGACCTTGATTGCAACCAGCGTGGTGGCCCCCTTTACCGTACCGTTCAAGCTGGCGCTGCTGCTGGCCGTCGGTCTCGCCATGCCGTTCGTGCTGTATCAGGCCTGGGCCTTCGTCGCTCCCGGCCTGTACAAACACGAAAAAAAACTGGCCGTGCCGCTGCTCATCTCCAGCGTGCTGCTCTTTTATCTGGGCGCGGCATTCGCCTACTACGCGGTCTTCCCGGTCATGATCAGCTTTTTCGTCGCCACCACGCCTCACGGCGTGCAAATGATGACCGACATGGGCAGCTATCTCGATTTTGTGATGGTCCTGCTGCTCGCTTTCGGTTTGGCCTTCGAAGTTCCGGTGGCTACTGTATTATTGGTGTGGACGGGGTTTGTCAGACTCGCGACACTCAAGAAAAATCGCGGTCTCGTGTTACTCGGGATATTCATCTTCGCTGCCTTCGTGACGCCGCCCGACGCCGTGTCGCAGAGCGCGATGGCGGTGCCGATGTACTTGCTGTACGAGATAGGGATCATCATGGCCGGACTATTACTCAAGGATAAGATAGCGGCACGCGCGAAAGAGGACGCGGAACAGGCAGAGCGCGAAGCCGGAGTCTAGGGAGTCTAATTGAGCGCCACCTTTTTCGGGCACCCGCGTGGCCTCGCCACGCTGTTCTTCACGGAGATGTGGGAGCGATTCACCTACTACGGCATGCGCGCCGTGCTGGTGCTGTTCCTGGTCGCCGCGGTGTCGACGGGCGGGTTCGGCATCGACGATAGGACGGCCACAGCGGTCTACGGGCTGTACACCGCGGGGGCGTATCTCGCGGCCCTGCCGGGCGGCTGGATCGCGGATCGGTTGATCGGTGCGCAGCGCGCGGTGTTCGTGGGCGGATTGGCCATTACTTTGGGCAATGCGCTGCTGGCGATGTCCACGAGTCCGCGCGGATTTTATATCGGCCTGGTCGTGATCGTGATCGGCGTCGGACTGCTGAAACCCAACGTGAGTGCCATCGTCGCGGACCTCTATCCGGAAGGCGGTGCGCGGCTCGATTCCGGGTTTACGGTGTTCTACATCGGAATCAATGTCGGCGGATTCTTGGGACCTCTACTCACCGGCTGGGCTCAAGTGTACTTCGGCCTTCGCGCCGGATTCGCAGCGGCGGCGTTGTTCATGGCCATTGGCGTGGTGCAGTTTTATTTGACGCGGCGGCATCTGGGCACCGCTGGCGCCTACATCGCACCTGCGCCTGGAGGCGGCACGGATAGGACGCTGCACTGGCTTTACCTTTGGGTGGGAATCGCCTTGTCCTCCGTGGTGCTGGCGGCGGTGAGCTTCGGCTGGATTCCCGTGAACGCGATCAATTTGGCGCAAGCCGCGACCTATGCGATCGTCGGCATGGCGGTCCTCTATTTTTTGTATTTCTTCATCGCCGCGGATCTCAGCGCCGAAGAACGCCGGCGCGGCGTGGTGCTCGTAGTGCTGTTCCTCGGCAGCGCGTTGTTCTGGTCGGGCTACGAGCAGGCCGGTTCCAGCTTGAATCTGTTTGCGGAGCGCTACACGGACCGGACGCTGGGGTGGCTGCACTTCGTCGTTCCGACGGGCTGGTATCAATCGCTGAACTCGGCATACATTTTCATTTTCGCGCCGTTCTTCGCGTGGCTGTGGATCGCATTGGCGAGGCGCAATCTCAATCCATCGGCGCCGTCGAAGTTCGCCCTCGGCGTCATGTTGATGGGTTCAGGATTTCTGGTCATGGCGGCGGCAGCCGCCATCGTCGCGTCCGGATCGAAGGTATTGCCGTACTGGCTGATCATGACCTATCTGCTGCACACCTTCGGCGAGCTTTGCCTGAGTCCCGTGGGTTTGAGCTACTACACGAAATTGAGTCCCAAGCGCTTCGTGGGACAAATGATGGGGATGTGGTTCCTGTCGCTCTCGCTGGGTAATTTGCTTGCCGGACTGATCGCCGGCGAGTTCGACGTGAACAACGTGGCTGCAATGCCGGGGCAATACATGCATATCGTTTATTTCTCAGTGGGTTTGGGCGCCGTGCTTCTGATCCTCAGCCGGCCCGTGAAGAAACTGATGGGTGACGTGCAATGAAAACAGCCACAGCCACGGCAACGGTTCCGAGCACTGCTCCGGCTCCTCAGTTCACGCTCAAGGCCATCCTTCTTTCCATCATCCTCACCGTCATCCTCGCCTCCGCCAATGCGTACGTGGGCTTGTTCGCCGGAATCACGGTCGCGACGGCCATTCCGGCCGCCGTCATCTCGATGGCGGTGCTGCCGCTGTTCGGGCGCTCGAATATTCTCGAGAACAATATCGTGGCGACCGGTGCCTCCGCCGGCACCTCGATTTCCGCGGGCGCCATCTTTACCCTGCCGGCGCTCATTCTCCTGCACCACTGGACGAGTTTCGATTATTGGTGGACGCTCGCGATAGTCGGACTCGGCGGCCTGCTCGGCGTGCTGTTTTCGGTGCCGCTGCGCCGAACGCTGATCATCGAACAGAAGCTGCGGTTTCCGGAAGGGATCGCGGCCGCGGAGGTGCTCAAGGTCGGCGCGAACCCCGGTATTGGCGCGAAATATCTGGCGTTGGCGAGTATTGTCGGCGGCCTGTTCAAGCTCATCACCTCGGGTCTGCGCGCCTTGCCCGAGGCGTTCACCGTCAAGGGTTTCTTCGGCGAGCGCGGCATCGCATTTTTCGGCTATGGCTTCTCCCCGGCGCTGCTCGGAGTCGGCTACATCGTCGGACTGAACGTCGCGATCCTGATAGCGGCCGGCGGCCTGTTTTCCTGGTGGCTCGCCATTCCCTTGTACAACAGCTTTTTCTTCGAGCACGACCCGGTGTTGATGCACAAGCTGATCGGACTCGACGCGGAAGACGCGGCATTCGCGATATGGCGGGCTCAAGTACGCTACATCGGCGTCGGATGCATGTTGACGGGCGCGCTCTGGGCGCTCTGGTCGCTGCGCAATTCCCTGTGGTCCGCCGTGCGCAGCGGGCTCAAAGTCGGTGTGCGCGGGGCCGCCGAAATCCCCCACACCGAGCGCGATCTACCGATGAGCGCAGTGCTCGTCTGCATCGCCCTGTTCGTCGTGCCGCTGTTCGTGCTGTATTACCTGGTGGTGGGGAGCCTCGGCGTCGCCCTGGCGATGGCCGTGATCATGATCATCGCGGGCTTCTTGTTTTCATCGGTCAGCGGCTACATGGCGGGACTGGTCGGATCGTCCAACAATCCTGTCTCCGGCATTACGATCTGCACCATTCTCTTCGCCTCGCTGGTTCTCATGTTGATGGTGGGCGGTAAATCCGCGGTCGGCGCGGTGGCGGTGGTGTTCATCGGCGCCGTGGTCTGCAACGCGGCGGCCGTGGCCGGCGACAACCTGCAGGATCTCAAGGCCGGCCAGCTGGTCGGGGCCACACCCTGGCGTCAACAGGTGATGCTCTGCGTCGGAGTCATCGTGAGCGCGGCGGTCATGGCGCCCGTGATGAACGTGCTGCTCTTCGCGTACGGCATCGGCGAACCTTCGCATCCCGGCGTCAAGGCCCTGCCGGCGCCGCAGGCCAACCTGGTCAGGTCGGTCGCGGAAGGCATGTTCGGCGGCACCTTGCCGGTCGGCATGATCGCGATCGGCGCAGTGTTGGGCGCATTGATCATCGTTTTTGATCTCTACCTCAAGCGGCGCGGATCGCGCTGGAGCGCGCCGGTGCTGGCCGTGGCCGTGGGCGTCTATCTCCCCTTGGATGTGTCGACGCCCATCCTGGCCGGCGGCATCGTTGCGGAGTTGGTCGCCCGCTGGCATCGCAAGCGAAACCCGAACGGCGATGTGGAGAAACTCGCGCAGAACGGCATGTTGTTCGCCGCGGGTCTCATCACCGGCGAGGCGCTGGTGGGTATTTTCATTGCCCTCTGCATCTGGATCAGCAAGAACCCGGCCGTCCTCGCCATGGCCTCTGAAGCGCCCGGCGGGAAATGGTGGGCGGCTTTGCTGCTGCTCGGAGGCTGCTACTGGATTTTCCGCGCGGGTACACCGCGCCGCGCCGCTTAAGGTCTTCGGGCCGCTCGACGTTTTGCGCGATCCACGTCACTCCGCGAAGCTCATGCTGGCCTTGACCACCATCTATCTGGTGTGGGGCTCGAGCTTTCTATTCACCAAGCTCGCGGTCATGAATCTCCCCCCCGCGCTCTTCTCCGGGATTCGTTTCGCGACGGCGGGCACGCTGCTCGCGCTCATCGCCAGGGTCTGGAGCGGCAGCTCGTGGCCTTCGCGCCTGATCGATTGGCGCCACGTCATCATCGCGGGTTTTTTCATGGTGTTCGTCAGCAACGGCTTGAATACCTGGGCCATGCGATATCTTCCGTCGAATCAATCGGCGCTGCTCAACGGCACTTCGGCGTTCTGGATCGCCGGTCTCGGCACGTTCGGGCGCCGCGGCCACCCATTGACGCGTTCGGCGATCCTGGGATTGGTCATCGGATTTCTGGGCGCCGCGCTGATGCTCTTACCCAAGGAACCCTTGAGCGCCAAGAGCCTGCTGGCGCAGGCCGGCGTGCTGACCGCCTGCTTCTCATGGTCGTTGGGTACCTTGTACTACCGCAGCATCGATACCGAATTGAGCTCGCTCATGTTCATGGGCTTGCAGATGCTCATGGGCGGATTGATGCTGCTCAGCCTAGGGCTGGTCCACGGCGACGCGGCGCACTGGGCGCCGAACACCTCCGGCTTGATGGCTCTCCTTTACCTGACCTTCTTCAGTTCCTGCCTGGCGTATACCGCCTACGGCTGGCTGAGCCTGAATGCCGCTCCGGCCTTGATCGGCACCTACGGCTACGTGAATCCCGCGATCGCTTCATTCCTCGGCTGGCAGTTTCTGCACGAGCATTTGTCCGGGACGCAGCTCGTCGGGATGGTGGTCATCATCGTCGGCGTGAGCATCTTGACGCTGCCGGGCGGCAGTCTCACCGATCCCAAGACTCTCGCGGAGCCAAAGACTCAGTAGCCGGCCGCAGCCGAATCCGCGCAACACCGTCGCGCGCGATCAGCGGCGCCTGACGATGACTTCGACCTTGCCCTTGCCGCCCACGAACCATGAGCCGACGAAGCTCACCAGGCTCACGAGCACCGAGGTCCAGAACGCGGACCAGAAGTCCGCCACGTGCATGCCTGGCAGCATCCACGCCACCAGCGCCACCATGCCGGCGTTGATCACCAGCAGGAACAGACCGAGAGTGATGATGGTCATCGGCAGCGTCAGCAATATGGCGATGGGCCGCACGATGGAATTGACGATTCCCAACAATACGCCCGCAAGGATCAAGGTGGCCGGGGTGTCGATCGAGACGCCGCTGACCCAAACGGTCGCCAACCATAAACCGAGCGCAACGATGCTTGCGCGTATCAGAAATCCGAGCATGTGTATGTCTCCAGGCGCTACGCGCCGAATTCAACGGGGTCGATGCGACCCCGTCTTGCCATGCGCTTCGCGCAACTATCAACGGGGCCGATGCGGCCCCGTCCTACAGTTGCTCGCTAGGCGAGCATTAAATCAAAAGCTGGGGCCGATGTCGCCGCGGCGTCAATAATCGAGGCCGGGCAGCGGGGGGTCCTTGGCAGGTACGGCTTTTGGTGTTTTGGGAACCGGCGGGCTTTCCAGCGTCACTTTGATGCGCGCCATGAGGCGTTCCCAGCCCATGCGTATGCGCATGTAGCTCTTGTCCCATGTCGGGGATTCCGGGACTCCCGACCCGAGCAAGCGCAGCGATGTCGTGCCCGCACCCTTGCGCACATCCAGCAGGAAATCGTCGACCACGGCGCTGTCGCTGGACGGCCAATCGGCACCGTTGAGATAAATCAGCCGCAGACGCCGGTTCACGTCGAAGATATCGATGTGCGCTTCACGGCCGCCGGCGTTGCGGTCGCCCAATCGGTACGAGCCCCCTTTACGAGGGTCGATCTGCGCTTCCTGACCGGACCATATGCGAATCAGGCCGGGATCCGTCAGCGCGCGCCAGACCCGGGCGACGGGCACGTCGATCTCGACCAAGTGGGCGTAGCCGCGGGTACCATTTCGGGTGGTTTTGCGGGGTAAGCTCATTTCGGATTTCGAGTCTCTTGCATAGCGATGTAGATAGCCTGGCGGAAACCCACCGGCAATGGCGTGTAGAATCCCTCAACTGGGGAGGAACATCCATGGCTTATGTAGACATTGTGACTGCGCTCGCAGTTCTGCAATTCATCGTCTTCGGCTTCAGAGTGGGCAAAGCGCGCGGACGCTATGGGGTGAAGGCGCCGGCGATCACCGGCAACGAAACGTTTGAACGATATTTCCGGGTCCAGCAAAATACCCTGGAGCAGCTGATCGTATTTTTGCCGGGGCTGTATCTCTTCAGCCGTTACCTGAATCCTCTCGTTGCAGCCGGGCTGGGTGTGATCTATCTGATCGGCCGGGAAGTCTACGCCGCCAGTTATGTGAAAGAGCCGTCAAAACGCGAAGTCGGCTACGGGCTGACCTTTTTGCCCACCGTCATTCTGATCCTTGGCGGTGTGTTCGGCGCGGTTCGTCAACTCATCGGCCATTGAAATTCAACATAAATCGCTTATAGTTAGACACTCGAACCTTGGGGTGGCCTTACGGCCTGAGACGTCGGTGAACCGACGAACCCGTTGAACCTGATCCGGTTAGTACCGGCGTAGGGAGCAGGTGAATGAAATTTCAATGGCTTTGGTGCGGGCCGCTGTCGGCCTCAATTCTATTCGCGCAAGCGGCCGTCTCGGCGGAGAACTCCGTCGAGGCGGAGAACTCACTCGAGGAGATCGTGGTCACGGCCGGCCTGCGATCCAGCAGCGTTGCCGAACTGCCGCAGAGCGTGACCGTGATCGATCGCGACACGCTGCGAGCCGCCGGCGTCCAGCATTTTGAGGACGTACTGGGACTGATCCCTGACCTCAACTGGGCCGCGGGAACGTCGCGGCCGCGCTTTTTCCAGCTCCGCGGCATCGGCGAGGTCGAGCAGTACCAGGGTGCGCCCAATCCGTCGGTCGGCTTTCTGATCGACGACATCGATTTCTCCGGCGTCGGCATGCCGGCGACGTTGTTCGACACGCAGCAGATCGAAGTCCTGCGCGGCCCGCAAGGCACGGCTTACGGCGCCAACGCACTGGCGGGACTGATCAGCGTGCGAACGGCCGATCCCGGGAACGATTTCGAGTTGTCGAGCGAAGTCACGGGCGCCGATTACGACACGCGTGCCGCGAGCCTCGCCATCGGCGATGGCTTCGCCGGAGGCAGCGCCGGCTGGCGTCTGGTTGCGCAACAGTACTCGAGCAATGGATTCCGGCACAACGCGTACCTGAACGAAAATTCCACCAATGGATTCGATGAGGGCACGCTGCGCGGCAAGCTGCGCTGGCAGCTCACGGACTCGCTGCGGGCGGACCTGGCGTTGATGCATGTCAATATCAATAACGGCTATGACGGCTGGTCGATCTACAACACGTACACGACTTACTCGAACCAGCCGGGCCGCGATGCGCAGCTTTCCAACGGCGCCGCGCTGCGTCTGGTCGATTCCATCAATGGCGTCGGAGAACTGCGCAGCGTCACGAGCGCCGCTAATTCCAAGATCACGTATTCGTTCGACGGTGATTGGGGCAACGATCCCTACTGGGCCGCCACCACGGGCTTCGCGCCTTATGATTATTTTCAAAGCGACAATCGAAACCGCCGCACACTGGCGCAGGATCTGCGCTTGACCGGCGATCCGTCGCGTGCGCTGTTCGGGCGGCTGCGATGGTTGGCCGGCGTGTATGCGCTGCGCCTGACCGAGTCGGACCACCAAATGTTCACGTGGAACGCATACGACGCCGGCCCGGGCTACACCCCCGGTGCGGGCAGCAGCGGTCTCGACAGCAAATACAGCGCGACGAACGTGGCGCTTTACGGCTCCTTGGATGCAGACTTGGGTCCCCGCGCAACGGCATCGGGCGGCCTGCGTGTGGAGCAGCGCGAGGCTCGCTACGCCGACAGCGCCGACGTGCAGACCCCGTTTCCGAAGCAGACGAATCACATGGTCGGGGGCAATCTTTCTTGGCAATTGAAGACCGGAGACGGACAGCATGTGTACGTCACGCTGGCGCGCGGCTACAAGGGCGGCGGCTTCAACATCGGTTCGCAGATCTTGTCCGAACAGCGCAGCTTTGGTCCCGAATCGCTCTGGAGCATCGAGACGGGCTTCAAGTACGCGGAAGCCGCCAGCCCGCTGCAGCTGCAAACGGACCTGTTCTACATGCGGCGCCAGAGCATGCAGGTTTATCTCTCCCAGCAGCTACAAGCGAACAATCCGCTGGACTACGTGTTCTACACGCAGAACGCCAGCAACGGTGAGAACTACGGATGGGAGGGAGAGGCCGCTTACCGTCTCAACAGCCGTTGGCAGCTCTCGGGCAGTGCCTCGTTGCTGCACACGCGTTACGTCGGCGTCAGCGGTTCATTCGCAGGCTTAGGTTTGGACGGCCGCGCGCAGCCGTTCGCACCCAGTTACAAACTCTCCGCAGCCGCTGAATACAACCACCCGGCCGGCTGGTTCGCCCGTCTGGATGTCTCCGCGATCGGGAGCTTCTACTACTATACGAGCGATGCGCAGGCCTCGAGCGCCTATCACTTGGAAAACGTCCGGGTCGGCTACAAACACGGGGCGTGGACCACGAGCCTATGGGTGCGCAATCTCTTCGATGCCCGCTACGCCCAGCAGGGATTTGATTTCGGGCTGATCCCCCCGAACTATCCCGTGCAATCCTTTCTGCAACGGGGCGATCCTCGGCAAGTGGGCGTTACCGTGAATTTCCAGCTGCGTCAAAGCTCCAAATAGCAGCGCTTCCGCTGCGCCTTCGGTGCCGCCCGGCGACACGGCCCCCACCATACGGCGTTTCCGCGGAAACGCCGAGCGTCCACTCTGTGGATGACGTGGTGATTCAAATCTGACCCCATCAAGAAAACGATCAGCCCGTCCTGTGCTGCCACTGGTACCGCACCGTCACGGTCCCATTGGCGGGAATCGTCAGCCGGAAGATCGGCCGCCCGTTCTTGCTGCCCAAGGGATGGTCGGCGCGGACGACGCGGCCGCCCTCCGGCAACCGCAGCCGCAATTCGAATTGAATTTCCACACCGAGAGCGTTGCCGATGTCGACATGATTGACCGCCTCGACTTGCGCCGACCGCAGATGCAGAACGCCGGGTACCAGGGGCAATTCGTGAGTCCGTGCGGGGTCGATGGTGGTCTTTTCCATGGCCGCCGCAACCTGGACGCTGGGACTGTCGCCCATGTCGACTTCCACTTCCTCATCGACGGCCAGATCGCGCAGGTTGGATTCGTGCTCGAGCAAGGTCGCGCCGTCCCGCGCGGCAAGTACCGCGACCCGCCCCGACGGCAGCGCCAGGCCCAGATGGTGGGTGATGTCATTGATGGTCCGCAGCCGCAAGTGTGCCGCAGCCGACGCGGCATTTTCATCGGCCGCCAGGTCCGCGCCATACACAGGCTTGATCGGAATGCTCGACCGGTCCAACAAACGCACCTGCTTCGACTGACGGCCGGCGACCGTCGTGCGCTCGGGCACCCGGTAGAGTTTCAGGTCGCCGAGCTGCTCCTCTTCCACTTTCTTCGCCGTGGCCGTGACGTCCATGAGGCGGCCCGCCGCCATCGGATACATTGCGCTCGCGGCACCTTGCCGCGCAGCTCCCAACGGCCAGGCGCGGTCGATCTGAAGGTATTGGGGCAGATCGCTGGTCGAGCCTCTCGGCCAACATTGCGCGAGGATGGGGCCGCCCACATCGAGCGGTTCCACCTCGCCGCTCTCGCGGTTCACCCGCCCCGCAACGACCTGGAGTTGCGCTGAAGGAAATCCGACCCCGTTGCCATTGGCCAGCGTGACCCAGGCCCCCAGGTCCATGGTCTTGCCGTCGGCCGCCACCGTTGCGACGTAGTCGGCCCCCCAATCGAAGTCCCGCGCCAGATACGACAGCGTCACCGTCCGCGTCACCGGCTCGGGGCTGCGCACCAGCACCGACAAGGTCGGTGTCGCCGCGAGATCCGCGACGCCCATGAAGCTCAAGCTTTCGGGCAATCCCGAACAGCGCAGCGCCTCGACCCCCTCCGAGGTTTCGAACACCACGCCGCCTCCCGCGTCCGACCGAATCGTACCGGCCAATCGTGTGGACTTGCCGGTCTTCTTATCGGTCCGCAGCAGTGTCACGGGATTGCCGACCGCGGCCGCAACCAGCGCCGACGGACTCAGCAATTTTCCTTCTCGATTTTTCTCGATGACACCCGCGGGCAGGCCCGTGACGATGGCGCTCGACGGTTCGATGCCATCAGCCACACCCTCGAAGCGCAGCCGGCTCAATCCCGCGGGCAACCGCACGGTACGGGTTTCGCTGATCAGGGCGAAGCCTCCCAGAGCGTTGAGAGTGATCGATCCCGAGCTACGAAAGGGCGCGCGGTATACGGTCACCGAGAGATCGGATGGCATCGAAGCCAGGGTGTCGGCGGCCATGGCCGGCGTGGCTGCCAGTATCCAGGCCAGTGCGAACCTCGATGCCGGAAGCAGCCGCATCGAGTGCCGGCCGCGGTTGGTCGCCCCGCGCATACGCCGCCTAATATCTCGTGTCGAAGGTGGCCGTGAGACTGGCCTTGGCGTTGGCGGGCACGGTCACGGCCCATTCAGCCGTTTCGGCGCTGCGCCGCGTGCTCTTCTGGCTCTCGGCGGTGATGCGCGAGTCGCCCCACAGACCCTCCTGCAGCAGCTTGACGGTGACCGGCCGCGGCAGAGCGTTGCTGAGCTCGTAGCGCATATCGGACTGCCAATTGAAGGTGCTCAAGCGCGTGCGCTTGTCGACCACGGCACGCACTTTCACGTCGAAGGCGTCCCCGGTGGCGAGCGATAGCGTCGACCCCATCGGAGTGTGATCGATGCGGCTCTCGCCGATGAACTGCGGATCGCCGCGCTTGTCGCGCATGTAGAAGCGCAGCACCCCCGCCGGCAATTGATCGCCGAGACCGGCGTGCGCACTGGTCGAAAAGCTGTAGACGCTTTTGGCGCTTTGCGGCGTCTCCGCGGTTCCCAGCCAGCGATTGCGAAATTCATAGCCATGCTCGGCGGGTACCCCGTGAACGTCGAGGAAACTCACTTGCTTGGTTTGCAAGTTGGCGATGGTGGTGCGTTCGGCCAGCGGATAGAGGTAGTAATCGCCCAGCCGCTCGCGGCTGCCGCTTTCGGTACCCGCCTGCTGCAAAGCCGGTCGGGGCTGCTGGCCGCGATAATAATTCGGCTGCCTCCCGCCTCCATCCACTTGGGTGGGGGAGCCTGCGACCAGCAGCGTTTGCGCATTGTCATAGGTCACGCCGCTGGAGTTGGTGAGCGTCACCCATCCCTGCACATCGATCTTGCTGTCGGCCTCGTTGTAGAGCGCCACGTAGTCCGCCCTCCAGCCGAGGCCGGGCGTGAGGTAACTCAAGGTGGCGGGGCGCGTACCGGCGCGGCCGCCGATGACCGTGACCGACAAGGTGGGGCGCGCGCGCAGGTTTTCCGGCACCTTGTCGAAGATTACTCGCACCGGCAGGCCGTCATCGCGCAGCACCTCGATGCGCTGCCCGATCTTCAGCACCACGCCGCCGTTGGTGGCAAGGACCAGCGCTTCCTCCCGCGTCTCGGCGCCGGTGGCCGGGTTGACGCGGACGATGGTGACCTCGCGGCCCACTGCTTTTTCCATCAGCTTGGCGGGGGTCAGCAGATCGAAATCAAAATTCTGTTCGACGATGCTGATGTCGCCCGCCGTGAGCGACGCGGTTTCCGGTCGAATCTGCGCCGAGACGTCCTGGAATTCGATGCGTTGCCGCCCTCCCTTGACCTCGATGTCGCGCCGGTCCTGTACCAGAGCCAGGTCATCGGCATAGATCGTCACGGACAAGGTTCTGTCGGCGGCCATGGCCGGCGCGCCTGCCAGCAAGCACAATACCCATCCGATCGAAAGGAGATGTTCCCGCATAGGCAAGCTCCGATGATTAGCGTGCGGCAAGTGTGAATAACACCCGCAACGTTGTCACTCATCGAATAAGAGCGGTGCTCGGCCCCGGACGGGGTTTGACCCAAGTCGGATATATTGCGAGCCGCGTGCCGGAAGCGGCAAAAGAAGGCTAGCGCATCGACGCTACGCGCTGGTTGGCGCTCGCTTCCATCCAAGTCTTGATCCGCTTGGCATCCGCGACGCGCGTGTACTTGCCCAACGAATCCAGCAGCACGATGACTACCGAGCGGCCTTCGATGACGGCTGCCATGACCAGGCACTTGCCGGCCTCGGCGATGTAGCCGGTCTTCTGCACGATGATGTTCCAAGTCGGGTTGGCCACCAAGTTGTCGGTGTTGCGGAATTCGACCATGTGCCTGCGGACTTTCACGGCGTAGTGGGTGTCGGTCGAATACTCGCGGATGCTGGGATTGTGCGAGGCGGCGATCACCAGCTTGGTCAGGTCCTCCGGACTCGCCACATTCTGGCTCGACAGGCCCGTGGGATCGACGAAGTGCGAGCTTGCCATGCCGAGTTCCGCGGCCTTGGCATTCATGGCGGCGACCATCGCGGGCATCCCGCCGGGATAATTGTTCCCCAACGCATGCGCGGCGCGGTTTTCGGACGACATCAGGGCTAGGTGCATCAGGTCGCCCCGGGTCAAGGTGGCGCCGACGGTGAGGCGCGAAACGCCGCCCTTCGGGAAATCTCGGTCGGCGTCGGTGATCTGAATCGGCTCATCGAGGGGTTGGTTGGCGTCGAGGACCACCAGGGCGGTCATCAACTTGGTGATGGAAGCGATGGGCATCGGCACATCGGAATGCCGCGAATACAGCACCGAGGAGTCGCTCGCATCCATGATGAGCACGGAACTCGATTTCAGTTTCAGGTCGCGGACGAGCTTTGCGGGATCCCGGGCGGCCTTTGCGGGATTTCGGATGACCTTGGCGGAGGCCTGCATGGCCAAAATCGCCAGGAATAGGCCGGCTATCGCGCGCAGCGACAGGGACGGCTGTCTCGAGTTGAACGCCATTGACTATCTCTCAAGTTCTCGACGAAAAACGGCAAATTGACATATCCAAACTGACATATGTCGATCACATCGCGGCGTGACCCAACGCTAACTTTGCCATCTTTTTTTTGAAAGTCCAGAACATTCAGACTCTTGTCTCAATATCCTCAGGCGTTTGCCTCGCTGCCGGGAGCTCGCCGCAGCTCTTTGTCGCGGTACATCTTGCGGTCGGCGATGCTGAGGAGTTCGCGCATATCGCGGGCGTCCTTGGGATAACTGACCACGCCGATGCTGACACTGCAGCGAATCATGCGTGAGCGTAGGTCGAGCGTGGTTTTGAAGACGTTGTGCCGCACGCGCTTGACCACGGCGTCGGCGACTTCGGGCGACGCGCCGGGCAGCAGCACGGCGAACTCGTCGCCGCCGAAGCGGGCGGCATAATCGGAATTTCGAATGCTTCTCTGCAGACATTGCGCCACCAGCGTGATGGCGCTGTTCCCCGCTTCGTGGCCGAAGGCATCATTGATGTCCTTGAGCTTGTCCATGTCGATCAGCAGCAGCGCATACACGCCGCGGTCGCGCTCGGCCGAGCCGTGCTCGCGCTGCCACACTTCATTGAACATGCGCAAATTGTAGAGACCCGTCAACGAATCGGTTTGCGCCAGATTCTCGATCCTCTCCCGCGCCTCGGTGATATCCGCCGACAGCGCCGTCGTCAGATAGGCTACCAATAGATACGGCGCCAATTGACCCACCGCCTGGCTGGCGTAGGGAAGTGAAATCACGTCGATGCCGGGTGCGGCGGCCGCAAGCAGCAGATGAAAAATCGCGATGACCGCCACTTGCAGCAGAGTCACCAGTCGTCCGAGGGTGAGCGCACTCAAGATGATGGGCAGGAGGTACAGGTTCAAGAGGGGACTGGAACTCTTCCCGGTGAACCACAGCACCCCGGTGATGAAGATCACCATCGACCAGGACTCGATCAGCAGGCGCGTCCGGGTGCGCCGCGGGAAGAACCGGCGGGACCGAAACACGACGATGGCGACCAAGAAGGTGCAGAACAGGGCCAGCAGCGGCCACAGTTGGCTGGTCGGCGCCCGAGACCAAACCACCACCAGGGCCGCAAGCGCCAGGCACAGTATTTCTATGGATCGGGTACTGCGCACGAGCGAGCTACCTGAATCGAGCCGCTGCCGAGACCGATCCGCTGCCGCCGACGGCCGGTACCTTCAATTCCTGAACCGCCCGCTTCACTTCCGAATCACGCTGCAGCAGCGGCGCGTCGGCGGGAACGGGATCAGCAAGAGGCTTGGGATCGCGCGGGAGCTCGATGTCGGGGACGATGCCTCGGTGATTGATGGATATCCCGGACGGCGTGTAATAGAGCGACGTTGTCAGCTTGATGGCGCGGTCCCCGGACAGGGGAATGACGGTCTGCACCGAGCCCTTGCCGAAAGTCGTGCGTCCCATGAGCTTCGCACGATGGTTGTCTTTGAGGGCGCCGGCGACGATCTCCGCCGCCGATGCCGATCCACCGTTGATCAATACCACGATCGGCGCGCCATTGAGCGCATCGCCGGGCGTCGCATCCATTTCGAACTTGGACTCCGGCGTGCGCCCTTTCGCCGTCACGATGACGCCCTTGTCGAGGAAAGTGTCGGATACCGCGACCGCGGCCTCGAGCACGCCGCCCGGATTGTTGCGCAAGTCGAGCACCAGTCCCTTGAGCGCCGCGCCATTGCGCTTGCGCAGGTCTTTGAGTGCGGCGTCCAGATCGTCGCCCGTGGTTTCGCTGAACTGGGAAACTCGCACATACCCCATGCCGGGTTCGAGCAGCTCGGCTCTCACGCTGCGTAATTCGACGCGCGCACGCTTCAGGGTGAACTGCAGCGGTTCTGCGCTGCCTTCACGCAAAATACCTATCTTGACCGTGGTTCCTTCCTTGCCGCGCATGCGCCCGATCGTGTCCGCCAAGGTGGCCGTATTCACGGCAATTCCGTCAATCGTCGCGATGACGTCCCCGGGGTGGATTCCGGCCGCGGCCGCAGGCGACCCTTCGAAAGGCGACACCACCACGACCTCTTCGTCCTCCATCGACACCTCGATGCCGACGCCTGAGTATTGGCCCGAACTCGAGATCTTCACCTCGTCGTACTCGTCCCCGTCGAGATAAGCCGAATACGGATCCAGCGAGGAAACCATGCCGCGAATCGCCGCCTGCAGCAGCTGGTGATCGTCCACGGGATTCACGTAGTCATGCTTCACGCGCTCCAGCACGTCGGCCAGCATGCGGGCGTCCTGCCAGGGCAGGTCATCCTTGGGCGCCGCCGGCTTGTCCGCGAGTACCCCACTGGCCAGCCCAAGGGAGGCACCGATTGCCATTCCGACGCACAGTATCCGGACATTGCGGGATTTGGTGATCATCAAACCGCAGCATACGTGCGGCGGCGATTCGCCGCTAGGAGCCTTGTCTGACAGACAGGCTCCCTAGCCGCCGAGCGCCGCGATTTTTCCCAGGGCGGGATCGAAAAGACCGGTGGACGTGGTAAAGCACGCGTACAGCGGCAAGTCGTGGATCACGTCGTCCAGCGCCAATGGTTTGCCGATGAAGAAGCCCTGGCCGTAGTCCACGCCCAATTGTGCGGCGCGCGCACGGATCGCGTCGGTCTCGACGTGCCCGGCCACGGTTTCGAGGCCAAAAACGTTCGCAAGCTTGGTGATGGCCACGACCATGGACTGCGATTTCGGGCTGTCGAGGAGATCTCGGCTGAAGCTGCCGTCGATCTTGATGCATGACACCGGCAGCGAATTCAAATGCGAGAGCGATCCGATGTCGCGGCCAAAGTTGTCGAGGGCAAAGGAGATTCCCTGCTCGCGCAGCCGGCACATGAATGGCGCGATGCTGCCGAGGTGCGCGCTCGCAGCCTCCTCGGGGAATTCAAACCCGAGGGTTCCGGGTTCGATGCGGCTCTTGCGCACCAGGTCTTCCAGCATTCGCCAGAACTCCGCGTCGGCGAGGGAGGCCACCGACAAATTCAGGGAGAATTTAGCCGGGTGTCGGCGCAGCAGATCACGGCAGGTCGCGAGACGCTCGATCGCGTGCTCGATGACCCAGCGATCGATACCGCGGGCCAGATCCTGACAAGCGCCCGCCAGTTTCTCGAGGCCAAGCCGGGTACCGTCCGCCGCGCGCATGCGCAACAGGATCTCGAAGCGCGGATCGGCCGGCGCCGAACGCAGCGGCAAAATGGGTTGCGCCAAAAGCTCGAAAGAATCGGAGGCGAGCGCGGCGCGGGCGAGGTCCTCGAAGCCCGACGTCGGGCGGTCTCCCCCGGAGCCCAGCTCTTGACCATAGAAAACCTCGACGCGATTGCGCCCGCGTTCCTTGGCCGTTCGGCAGGCGTGCTCGGCCGCCGCCATCGCGTGGTCCAGGCGCCGGCCGCGGTCGCCGAGGCGCGAGACACCGATGCTCAGGGACACGAGCAGCGGCTTGTCGCCGCGCGCGCCGCTCAAGCGGATGGCCGCGCTGCGCAGCTCTTCGGCGATGCGGGCGGCAGGCTCGATTCCGCAGCCCGGCAGAAACATGCTGAATCGATCGCCGCCCACCCGGGCTACCAGCGTGCCCTCGCGAGCCCGGCGGCGCAGCAAGTTGGCGACACTCTGAATGACCTCGTCGCCGACGTGCATTCCGTGATTCTCATTGACCACGTTCAATTGATCGATATCGACATAGAGCAACCCGTGGGTGCTCATGCCGCAGTCTTGCGCGGCCAGCTTCGCCGCGGTTTGAGTTCTGAACGCCGCCGCCGTCAGCAGCCCGGTCACGGGATCGAAGCTCGATCGAATGATCTGCGCCGCCTTGCAGGCCAGCAATTCCAAGGCCTCCGCGTCGCGCAGCTGAAAGTCACCGTCCGTATCCACGCGGAATACGGCGAGCACGCCGATGACTCGAGTCTCATCGCGAATGGGAGTCGAGATCGCCTTATATGGCACCGCAGCATCGGAGCCGTCGAGCGCCAGGCGGTTGGCGACCAGGGTGCAGCCGTGCAGCTGGGCGCGGGTCATGAGGTGGCGGTGCATTTGCGCCAGGACTTCGCCTTCGATGCCGTTCGGTTGTCCCGGTCCTCTGCGGCAAATCGTCAGGTTCCGGTCCGGCAGGAGAATTGCCGCGACAGCCCCCGAGAGATGCTCGTTCGCCAGCGTCGGAATTTGTCCCAGCGATTCCAAGCCCTCGGAGGCCGCTGTCTCGGACAGCCGCTGAAAGAGATCGAGCTCACGAGTGCTGTCCTCGAGGTTCTCTTGCAGCTCGCCGATGGCGGCGTGCGCAGCGGCGTGCGCGGCACGCGCCGACAATTCGCTCTGCAAACAGTCGAGCGCCGGCTTGATCAACCCGTGGACGGAACTCAAGTCGAGACGCGCCTCAGGTTGCGGCAATGCGATGACGACGAAGCCCAACAGCTCGCCGAGCGCGCCGCGGATGCGAAATCCATAGCGCGATTCGGCGCCGTCTTCGGCCGCCGCCAAGCCGTCGATTTCGCCGGGACGGATGGTGTGCGAACCCATCAAGAGAGCGAGCGCGTGCCGCGCGCGGGATGCGTCAGAGGGGTCGCTGGACCACCACGAGACGCCGTCGGCATTCGCGAAAAGGATGTGGCTGATACCTGGACTCAAACGCGCGAGCAATTGCGCATACGATTTCCAAGTTTCGATCGAAGCTGACATCGATTGCAGAATCCAACAAATGCCGCGGCGAAACTAGGACGCGTTCGGCAGTTCGTCGCTGCTTCACGAAAGTTTTCGGGACACGATAAGACATAATTGGCTTTCTCGTGCACGGAGGCCGGATCGGGCAGGTATTCCCGGACCGCCGTGAATCCATTGCGCTGCGCAGTCCTTGCTGCGCGCAAGCCCTGGGTGGCCATCCATGGCCACCCGCGCGACGCATGCGTCGCGCCCATGGAGGCTGCGGGAAAAACGTCCTGTTTTTCACGCTCCGGGAATACCTGCCCGACCCGACCTCCTTCAAGCTTTCAATCGTTCCGCGTTCATGGATTTGCCTTCAGCCAGACCCTGGGGTCCACGGTCTTGCGCCCTTCGCGAATTTCAAAATACAGCTGCGGGGCGGCGCCCGAATCGCTCAAGGCCGCGATCACATCGCCCGGAGCGACCCAGTCGCCCACCGATTTGTAGAGCACTTCGGCATGGCCGTACAGGGTCATGTAGCCGCCGCTGTGGCCGATGATGAGGAGAAGTCCAAGCCCCTGCAGCCAATCGGCGTACACCACGCGGCCAAAATAGGGAGCGCGCACCTTGGCGCCGCGCGGCGCTTCGATCATTTCGCCGTTCCAGCGCATGCCCGGCGCGGAGTTCGCATGCTGCTCCTGGTAATGCGCGGTCACTCTGCCCTGCACGGGCCACGGCAGCTTGCCGCGCATTCGGTCGAAGCTCTGGGTTGCATCGACCGGAAAATCCTGCATTACTCGCGCGAGGTCGGCCACCAGGGACTCGACCGCCTGCTCCTCGCGCTTCAAATTGGCCAGTTCCTGATTGCCGCTCGCCACCTGCTTGGTGAGCGCCGCCAGCGCGGCGGCGCGATCTGCACGCGCGCGCTCCAACGCCGCGACTTCGTGGTTCCCCTCGATCTCCAGCGTCTTGAGTTGCAAGGTCTCTTGATCGATTTGGGCGGCCAACTGCTGCAGCCGCATCATTTGAGTTTGAATGGTGTCGATTTTATCGCTGCGTTCCCGGGCGAAATATCCATAGTACGCGAGCGTGCGGCCGAGGCTGGCCGGATTGCTCTGCTTCAAGAGCAGCTTGAGCTCTTCCTGCCGCCCGATCATATAGGCCGCCCGCACTTGCTCCGTCAAGGCGGTGCGCTCCGCCTGCAGCGCATTTTGGTCGCGCCCCTGCTCCATGCGCAGCTCCGAGCGGCGCCGCTCCGCGGCGGCCTCCGCGGCACGCAAAGCATCCAGCCGCCGGCGCTTGGCGGTAATGACGAGCTCGGCCTCGCGCAGGCGCGCGTGGAGTGCATCGCGTTTCTCGAGTTCGTCGCCTAGACGGTTCGCGAGATCGGCTATGCGCGCGCGCACTACGCTAAGTTTGGCTTTGGCCTGCGCAGAGTCGTCAAGCTCGGAGGCCGCCCAGGCGCCGGCGCAATACACGACCGACGCGACGGCTATGCATAAGTGTTTGAGGCGGCGGTTATTGGCGAGACTCATCTTGAGGCGGCAAGCATACAAGCCTTGAGCCCGCTGCTATACTTCACGGCCCGAAAAACCTTTTGTGCGAGCCGCATGCAGCGACTGTTCGAGTTCATTGGCCATCATCCTTACTTGGCGGGCGGAGCGGTGCTGGCTGCCGCCGTCGTGGCATTTTACGAGATTCGCGAGCGCATACAGGCGTTTGCCGCGTTGAGCGCGACGCAGGCCGTGCGCCTCATGAATCAAGGCGCTCTGGTCATCGACCTTCGCGGCAAGGAATCGTACGACGCGGGCCATATCGGCGACGCGCGCAACGTGCCCGCGGCGGACCTCGCATCGCAGGCCGAAAGCTTGAAGAAGTGGCGCGACAAGAACGTGATTACTTATTGTGACAGCGGCGTGAACGGCGCGAGCGGCGCCCGCACGCTGATGAAGCTCGGCTTCACCAAGGTGTTCAATTTGCACGGGGGCTTGAATGCCTGGGTAAAGGACAATCTGCCTCTGGCGAAGACTTCGACGGGTGGTAAGGGAAGCTCGAAGTGACTCAACCCGCCGTGACGCTGTACGTCTCGAACTGGTGTGCGTACTGCGAGCGAGCCCGAGGTCTTTTGGCTCAGAAGAAGGTGGAGTTCAGCGAAGTCAATGTGGAGGACGACGCGAAGCTGCGCGAGGAAATGATTGCGCGCAGCAATCGGCGCACGGTTCCGCAGATATTCATCGGCGACAAGCACGTCGGCGGCTGCGACGATCTTTTCGAACTCGATCGCAGTGGGGAACTGGATCGATTAATTCAGGGGGCTTGATGAACGAGGTTAG
>Ga0137409_10002362_pt1 | contig 20246 bp, 13 predicted proteins | sample CZODoug1_16funga_FD_122059 | JGI IMG/M metagenome (GOLD analysis project Ga0137409, IMG submission 122059) | Vadose zone soil fungal communities from Angelo Coast Range Reserve, California, USA - CZODoug1_16fungal (Hybrid Assembly) | ecosystem: Environmental > Terrestrial > Soil > Vadose zone... | reverse complement strand
GTTCGCCGCCATCATCTAGCGAGTCACGGCGGCTCCTTGCCACGCGACGGAAGCTTTCTGGATCCGCGCGACGGCTTCCTTCAAGATCGCGGGCGATGACGCGAATGAGAAGCGCACAAAGTTGTTTCCCATGTCGCCGAAGGCGGCACCCTGGATGGCAGCAACGCCGGCTTCTTCGAGCATGATGCGGCAGACTTCTTCGGCTGTTGTCCCAGTCTCTTCAATGTTCACCCAGGCATAGAAGGCGCCTTCGGGCGGGATGCAGCGAAAACCGGGCACGCGGTTCAGGTCGGCGATGAACTGCTCGCGGCGTTTCTGAAATTCGGCGACCATACGTGGCGTTGCGCCGGTTGAATCGCGCAGCGCTTCAATGGCGGCGTACTGCGTGAATTCGGCGGTGCAGGTGTAGCTGTTGATGGCGAGCATCACCAGATGTGGCACAAGTTCCGGCGGCGCGATGGTGTAGCCGAGGCGCCATCCGGTCATGGCAAAGCTCTTTGAGAAGCCGTCGATGATGAGCGTGCGCTCTGCCATGCCGGGATACCTGAGCATGGAATTGTATTTCTGTCCGTAGATGATGCGCGCGTAAATTTCGTCGGAGAGGACGTAGAGGTCGTGCTGGACGGCCAGTTCGGCGATGCGGCGCTGGACGGCGTCGGAGTAAACGGTGCCGGTGGGATTACAGGGCGAGTTCAGCAGAATCGCTTTCGTGCGCGACGTGATCTTGGAGGCGATTTCCTCAGGATCGGGTTGGAGTTTATTTTTTTCTTCGAGGCCGAAGGGGACGGGGACGCCGCCGAAGCCACGGGTGATCGAGGGGTATCCGGGGAAACCGGGATCAGGCCAGAGGACTTCGTCACCGGGTTCGAGGATGGCCATGAGCGCCAAGAAGAGCGAAAGTTTGCAGCCGGGCGCGACAACGACGCTCTCCGGCGAAACGTCAATGTTGCCCGTGCGGTGAAGGTAGGCGGCGATTTCTTCCTTCAGCGCGGGAAGACCAGCCATCGGGCAGTAACGGTCTTTGCCATCGCGGACGGCCTTCTCCAGCGCGGCGACCACTGGCTCGGCGGGATGGAAGTCGGGCTCGCCCAGTTCGAGGTGGATGATGGAGCGTCCCTGACGTTCGAGGTCCTTGGCGCGTAAGTAGACAGTGAGTGCGCCTTCGCCAGTGAGGACGTTCAATCGGGATGACAGGGGTTTCATGGTGGTCCTTAGTTTACAACGCAGCTTTACCGCCCTGAGGAGTTCATTGACGAATGAGCTTCGGTATCTCGCAGCTTTCTCATTCGCAATCGAAAAGCTTGAACCACAGAGGACACGGAGAAAAGCGGATCACCCGTCCGGAGCGGACGTGAGGGGGATGCGGAGGGCGTCTACGAAACGGGGGAAGAGTTCGAAGGCGGCAGCGGTGGCGACGAGCTCGATAATCTGTGGGTCTGTAAAGTTCTGCTTCAACTCGACAAAGAAATCGTCGGTGATTTCAGTAGCGGAGCGGTGTAGACGGTCAACGGCGCGGAAGCCGAGCTTCTCGGCATCCGTGAATGGGCCGTATTCGAAGTCGGCGCCTGCGGCGGAGATCTGCGCTTCGGTCGCGCCTTTTTGACGGGCCGAGACGGCGTGGGCTTTCACTGCGTATTCGCTCGCGAGCAGGGCCGACAAGCGCATCGCGATCAGTTCTTTATAAAAGCCCGGAAGCGCGCCGTCGCTGAGCAGAGCTTTCAAGTATCCGGCGGTGGCGAGGGCCAGCGCGGGCGTGTGGGCGAGCGTCTTAAACATGTTGGGCACGACGCCCCGCGTCATCAGCAGAGCGTCGTACACGTTGACGACTTCGGGTATGACCTGGTCCCGCTCCAGGAGCGGGATCCGGGACGATAGAGTTTCTCCGCTCACTAGAACGCGTACCTCAACTGGAACTGGATGAGGCGCGGCGTGCCGACGGTACTGACAATCTTGCCGAATGCTACGGGGTTTTCTACGTCGTTGGACGACGGGCTGCCAAAATTGGCGTGATTCCAGATGTTGAAGAAATCCGCGGTAAAACGTAGAGACTGTTTCTCGGTCAGGCGAAAGTTCTTGATCAGAGAGAAGTCCCAGTTCTGCTGAAAAGGCCCGCGGTAGATGTTGCGTCCGAGATTGCCGAAGAACGTCGTACAGAAGCTAGGATTTTTCTGAGGATCGCAAGTTGTCGTCGGATTGTTGGGGTCGTTTGGGTAGAGCAATGGAGCGGCTTGGAAGTTGTCCTTATTCAGATAGCCGTCGATCCGTTTATGAATGTCGCCGGAGGTGAGGCCGGCGGCAATCGAGCCACCGTCGGCCAACTGGCCTCCAAGAGTGGCGGAGGTGAGGCCAGGGGCAAGAAAGGCCGTCCCGGCACCCGAATCCGTCACCGAGAATGGCGTACCAGACTGGAGGATGGTGATCCCGCTGATCGCCCAGTCCCCAAGTAAGGTTCGTTTCATGCCGCTGGCAGACGAGAAGAAGGGCAACTCGTAGCGATAGCTTACTGTCAGGCGGTGCTTGCGGTCATAGTCGGAGAGTCCACGCGAAAACCTCAGGTCGGATTCATCGTTGAATGCCGTGTTCAGAGCAGTGTTACCGCTGGACGTCGCATCGGTAGACTTCGAGAGCGTATAGGCACCCTGGAAATAGCCCGCGCCCCAGCGCCTCGAGACCGTCGCCTGGAAAGAGTGATACTGCGAATACGCGTCGTTGGCGAACAGCTGCATACCACCGTACCCATTGACGCCGGAGAGAGCGGAACGAGCGATTCCGTTTGCTGTAGTACTGAAGAAAATCTGCTGCGGTCCGTCGTCGGTGGTTTGTATTGTGAGAGGGCTGGTCGGGCTCGCGAACCGAGCCTGGACGTTCGTGCGAGTCTCGCGCAAATGAACCGCGTGCGTGCCTACATAACCCAACTCCATAACCCAATGTTTACCCAAATCGCGTTGAACCGTCAGGTTCCAAGTTTGCGTATTGGGTGCGACGAAATGTCGCGGGACAGCGAGAGCAAACAGAAATTGGGAGGGGACGACTCCCGGGCTTCCGCCGGCGCAACCAACGTTGGGAAACTGCGAAGTGTCGCCGCCGGGGAAACTCTGAATTGTGCCCAGGCAGGGCAGGAAGGTGGGATCAATTGTGCTGGTGCTCGCTGCCGGCAACCCGTTGGGGTTCGGGTTAGGGGGAGTTTGGCAACTGCCCTGGACGACAGGATTGATCTTGAAGAATTGGTTCATGCACCCTGCCGGTCCGCCGCTAAACGCGATGGGTAGGATAGGAGCCTGGAAAGATAGCTGGTCCACCGTTCCCACGTCTTCGCGGACAAAATAAATGCCATAACCACCACGAATTGTAGTGTTGTGATGACCGAGAACGTCCCAGGCAAAACCAATACGCGGTCCGAGACCTGTGGTGTAGGCGTTTTTCAGAGTTGTGTCGCTGCCAGCGCCGGTCATACCGTCGACGCCCAGCTTGTTGGCGCAGCCTCCATAGATCAGTGGATACTGCCCTGCGTTGGCCCGGTCGAGATCAAAGTTGCCAATGTGGCAGAGCTTGTCGTAAAAAGCGCCCAGGATTTCAGTACGCAAACCGAGATTTAAGGTCAGATCCTGCGTGACCTTCCAATCGTCCTGCGCAAAGAAAGAGTAGTTGTTGTTCCGGTACTGGTGGTTGTAGACGCCACCACCGCCAAAGCTGAAGTCGACCGCGCCAGACAGGACCTTTTGGAAGTCCGTAATGCCGCCAATACCACCGCCGACTCCTCCATTGACAGCGCCGTTCGATGTTGGCGCCACACCGGCAGTATTGACAAAGAATAGCTGTCCGTTAAACACCTGTGGAAAGAGCTTGTCGAGATTGACGCGGGTATAGTCACCGCCGAAGCGGAACGTGTGCTTGCCTTTCACCCAACTGAGAGTTTCCACAAAACTGAAGTTGTTCTGGGTCTGGAACTGGTCGGCGGGAGGTGTCGGGCCGATTTGGAAGCCGGAGCTGCCGAGTGTGAACTTGTAGATGGAATCAGTGATGTTGTTGGTGGGCCGGTCAATACCCATAGCCGTCGCGGTTACACCGCTCGGCGGAATATTGATCAAGCTGTTGTTGATGCGCTCGTAACCAAACCTGAAATCGTTGACCAGCGTCGGCGAGAACAAATGGGTCTCTGCGATGCTGAGGAGCCGGCCATTGACCGGCAGGTCGTAAGGAAAATTCATGTCGGTGGCGCTGATGCTGCTGGCAAGCGTTCCGCCTAAAGAGGCCTGCAAGCCGCCAGCGCCGAAGGGAAGGAACGATTCGGCATTCGAAAAGAAGAACCGCGCAGCCAGCTTGTCGTTGCCACCGTTGAATTCCTTATCCCAGTTGGTGGTGAACTGGTCGTCGGTGTACTTTCCAGGCTTGCTGATGACGAATTGCGCGGAGTTCACACTCGGATTGCACTTGTCATCCACCGTTACTCCCGGCGTACCCGTCGGCAGAGATGGAAATAGGAAACCATTTGCATCCCCACCGAACTGGTTGCTCTTCGCATTGAGCAGCGCCAAACTCACGTCATCAATCGTGATTGGCACTCCCGAGCAGCTGGCCGTAGCGGGCGTGCTGAAGACGGCAGCCAGATTCGCCGCCGAACGGTCGGCCGGCAGGATAGGGAAGGTGGTGCTGATGAGCGTGCCCGGCGACAAACCGCTGCGCTGCCGGGTTCCCTGATAGTTGACGAAGAAAAAGCCAAGCGGGCCGAGGGGTCCCCCAAGGCTGCCCCCGAAGATGTTTTGTTTCACGGGTGGGCGCTTCTGGCCGGCGCGATTCAGGAAAAATTCATTGGCGTTGAACACGTCGTTGCGGAAGAACTCATAGGCATCGCCATGAAAACTCTTTGTCCCAGACTTGAGAATGGCGTTGACGTTGCCGCCGCTGTCGCGACCCTGGCTGGCATCGTAGAGCGAAGTTTGGACCTTGAATTCTTCGATGACGTCGGGATTCGGTAGTGGGACGTTAGTGGACTGCGAAACGTTGTAGTCGGTGGCGCTGATACCTTCGATCAGATAGTTGTTGTTATCCTCACGCTGACCGTTAACAAAAATGCGGGTGTTGCCGCGTCCGAGCTGGGCGGAGGCGTTGAGTTCGCTCTGCGCTCCGGTGGAGAGAGTCAGCAGTTGCTGGAAATTCTGGGTCGCGAGGGGCAGTTCGCGGATGGTGCGTTCTTCGATTGCCTGGCCGGTGGTGGCGGTGGTGGTCTCGACGGATTGGACCGTGGCCTGGACATCAACTCTTTCCAAAACTTTCAACGGCGCGAGTTTGGCTGTCAGGCGCGTCGTTTCGGTGATGCGGACGGCGATGTCCTTGAAATTCCCTTCCCCCAAGCCGGTGGCGGTAACTTTCACGGTATAAGTCGCTACGGGCAGCAGAGGCGCTGTGAAGGCTCCGTTAGCGTCGGTCTTCAGGGTGCGGGCCACGGTCGCGGTGTCCTGGTTGATGATCTGGATTTGCGCGCCGGCGACTACCGCCCCGGTGACGTCCGTGACCGTGCCGCTGATGGCGCCCGTGACGCCGCCTTGAGCGGCGGCCAATGCGGCGAGTGCGACTACAAGCAATATCAAAGCAGCTAGCAATCTCATATCCTTCATGCGTGGCCCCCTTTGACAATCATCAGCTATCCACGAACTCTACGGAGAATGGAGTGATCGCGCGCGGCGACATCGCGGGCCCCGGTGCTGAGCGGTCAAAACGACGATGTCCGGTACGCGGACATTCCTCAACCTTTGCGCGGAAACAATTCCTGACTTCATGGTTAGGATGGGCGTCAGCTTAATGGAAAACAACAAACGTTGCAATAGACGAAGTGAGTACCGGGCGTGGCTTTTCAAGGCTCGCAGCAGATCGCTCTGGCGAAAATTCCAGAAGTCATAGGGGGAGTTCCATTGTGAGCGTCAGTCACCATTCTCGCAGTGAAAAATCTTACATACCTTTGTAAACGCCGCCGTCAACGAGGATGGTTTGACCGGTGATGTACGAGGCACGGTCGGAAGCGAGCCAGACGATCGTGTCGGCCAGTTCGCGAGGTTCGCCGAGTCGCTTGAGGGGCGAGTCGGCGGCGAAGGCTCCGAGGATTTCGCTTTCTGTCTTACCGGACACAGCCGCGCGCGTTCGGGCAAGTTCTTTCAGGCGATCGGTGGCGGTGTATCCAGGGCCAACGTTGTTGACCAGGATGCCATCTTTGCCGAACTCATTGGCCAGGCTTTTCACCAGCCCCACAACAGCGGCGCGCACCGCGTTCGAATAAACCAAATCGGCGACCGGCTGTTTTGTTGTGATCGAAGTGATGGTCAGGATGCGTCCCCACTTTTTCTTCTGCATGTGTGGGATGACCTGGTGAGCGAAATAGACCACACTCATGAAATTGGCATCGACGGCGCGCTTCCACTCATCCATGGTGGTTGCGAGAAAACCCTTGGCGGGCGGGCCTCCGGCGTTGGTTACGCAGATGTCGGCGCTGCCGAATTTCTGGACGACGGCGTTGACAAAATCGCGGACGGCGGTGGGATCGGTCACGTCGAAGGGTTCGGCCAGGACTTCTGTATGGTGATGGCTGTGGATTTTCTCCGCGGCGGCGGTGAGAGATTCTTTATTGCGCGCACACATGGCAACGCGGCATCCTTCGGCAGCAAACGCTTCCGCAGTGGCTCGACCGATGCCCTGGCTGGACGCGGCTACGATGGCGACGCGGTTCTTCAGTCCGGTTTCCATAGTTGTTTTGAGTGAGCGGGCTGATTATAAAGCGTGGAAAATCGCTTTGTCGTGCTGTTTGTCTTGCGCCATAAATCACAGCGGCTAAAGCCGGTCTGTGGTTGCTCTTTGGCATGCCTGAAGGCATGCCCTGATACGAATCTCTTTCAAACTACACCACGACCCCTCTTGCGCCTTGCCGAGGCTCGGTTGCGGCAGGTACTCTTCTAGAGAGAAAGTCAATTTGTAAGGGAGATCATGGGAACTGCTCGCTACATCTGGATTGACGATTCATTGCGGCCCGCCAGCGAAGGCGCTGTACCCTTTCTGAGCGCCGGCGTGCAGTACGGCTTTAGCGTGTTTGAGGGGATCCGCTGCTACGCAACCGACCAGGGGCCGGCCGTATTACGGTTGGATGAACATGTGGAACGCCTGCTGGACTCCGCGCACATCGTAGGTTTTCGCGAGTTGCCGGTCGGCGCAGAGCAGATACGGACGGCGATCCACCAGACAATCTCGGCAAACGAGTTTTCGGCTTGCTACATCCGTCCAATGATTTTTCTGGACGGAGCGTTGACGATGACGGTGGAAGCGGGCACGCCGCGCTTCATGGTTGCGGTGTGGGAGTGGAAGTCGTTTCTCGGAGCCGAGGCGAAAGAACGTGGCATCCGCGCCAATATTGCATCCTTCACGCGACTGCATCCGAACATCATGATGACCAAGGCCAAGGTTTCTGGAAATTATGTGAGCTCGATTTTGGCGAAGACGGAATCGCAGCGCGCGGGATTCGATGAGGCCATCATGCTCGGGCCCGACGGATATGTGGCGGAGTGCACCGGAGAAAATCTGTTCGTCGTTCGGAATAACGTGATTTACACGATTCCGCGGGCGGGGATTCTGGAAGGCATCACTCGCGACAGCCTGATTACTCTGGCACACGACCTGGGATACAGCGTGGTAGAGGAGTCGATTTCGCGGGATCAGCTCTACATCGCGGATGAAGTCTTTGTATGTGGAACGGCGGCAGAGGTCATAGCGCTGCGCGAGATTGACTTCCGGACGATTGGTTCGGGAAAAACGGGGCCGGTAACTCGGGCGTTACAGCAGGAGTTTGACAGGCTGGTGGCCGGGCGGCATGCGCGGTCGGCGGCGTGGTTCGCGCCGGTGCCGGTGGCGGTGACCTCAGGGGCTGAAGCCCCTCGATAGAATGCCGAAATTGCGGACCGGTTTTAGCCGTGCCTCCGGCACTGAAACTTTTTTCCGCTGGTGACCCGCCAGTGAACTGGCGGGCTATTGTCAGTGGTCCCTCCGGGACCGAGTTAACACGGGGTTTACCAGGAAAGGCCGTTCGCAAATGAAAAAACACGAATTTCATCAAGAGACAGAAACTGTTCGCGGGGGAACGAGCCTGCATAAGAAGAATGGTCCGCTGGCTACGCCGATCTATCAGACTTCAACGTTTGAGGTGACGGATTCGCAGGAGCAACTTCGCGCGACGGACACGGACCGCTTCTACACGCGCTACGGGAATCCTACGCACACGGTGGTCGAGAATGCGATCGCGGAGTTGGAAGGGGCGGACGCAGCTCTATTGTTTTCGTCGGGCATGGCCGCGATTACAACTTCGATTCTGGCGCTGGTCAAGGCGGGCGACCATATCGTTGCACAGCGCGACATCTACGGCGGCGTGACAAAGTTTCTTTCGCAATGGCTGCCGAAACTGGGTGTCGAGACTACATTCGTCGACACGAACGACATCGAGCAGCACGCGCGGGCGATCCGTCCGAATACGAAGATTATTCATATTGAATCGCCGACGAATCCGATCGTGAAAGTGGTGGATCTCGAGAAGATTGCGGCGCTGGCGAAAGAGCGTGGAGTGATCACGACGATTGATTCCACGTTTGCGACACCCATCAATTGCCGTCCGGCAGAGTGGGGCATCGACCTGGTGCTGCATTCGGGGACGAAATATCTGGGCGGACATGCCGACCTGATTTGCGGGGCGGCCGCGGGACGACAGGACCTGATCGACCAGATCCACAAAGTGCGGACGACTCTCGGCTGCACGATGGATCCGCACGCTGCATTTATGCTGCTACGCGGAATCAAGACGCTGGCCGTGCGAGTGCAGCGCCAGAATGACAGCGCGCTCCGGATCGCCGAGTTCCTGAGCCGCCATCCAAAGGTCACGCGGGTGCATTATCCGATGCAGAAGGGGCATCCGCAGTACGAACTGGCGAAGAAGCAACTCGCGGGGGCGGGCGGAGTGCTCAGTTTTGAAGTCGACGGGACGGGCGAAGACGCTTGCCGTGTGAGCGAGGCGTTGAACCTCTTTACTTTGGCTCCGAGCCTGGGGGGCGTGGATTCTCTTGTGTCGCTGCCGGTGCTAACGTCGCATGCCATGATCGATCCGGAATCGCGCCGCAAGATGGGTGTGACTGAGCAGATGATCCGACTGTCGGTGGGGATCGAGAATGTAGACGATCTGATCGCAGATTTGGAGAAGGGGCTGGCGGTGCTGACGAGGACGCGGGAGCAGGTGGGGGCTGCGGGGTAGTTCGCAGCGTCGAGGTTCGGGGCTTTCATTACAAATTAAAATCCTGGTCTCTTGCGAGACCAGGATTTTTTGTTGCGCGACTAAGACACACCAGTTGCGAGTTAGAAGATGAACTTCGCTCCCAGCTGCAAGATGCGGGCGTTGTGAGCCACACCAGGACGAAAATATCCGTTGCCTCCGCCGCCTACATCGGGCGGTTGAATGCAGTTTGCGTCGGTCTGGGTATAGCACGTAAGCGTGTTATTGGAGCTGCTGAAGGGGCTGTTGGATGCCGCCGAGCCTTGATCTCCGCCCAACCAGGCGTATTCAAGATGGTTGAAGACGTTGAAAGCTTCAGCGCGGAACTCGAAGGCCATGCTCTCCTTGATGGCAAAGTGCTTGAATAGTGCCATGTCGAAGTTCGTACGCCGGGGGTTGCGGAGGAAATTCCGAGGAGAGTCTCCAAAGGTCAGGCCGCGTGGAGGAGCAAAGGCAGACGGATTGTAGAACAGCGGCCCGAAGCCGCTGAATGCAAAGTTTGGGATTCCGGCTTTTGGATTTCCAACCACGTCGGCATAAGACTGCGCCGAATTGACGCTGACGTTATTGCCGACGCCTGCGTTGTCGCTGAAAACGCCGTTGGCGGCGCTGAACGGTGTGCCAGTCTGGACAGTTGTGATTCCGGACCATTGCCAGCCTCCCAACAGTGTGTGTGCCAAGCCTGCGCTCTTGAAGAACGGCAGATCGTAGACGTAACTCAGCGTGAACAGGTGACGTTGATCGAAGTTGGAACTGGCCCGCACTCTGGCCACGTCATAGGTGTTGAGAATGACGGGGTCGTGCGCCGACGAGGCATCGTCGATGGAGTGGCTGTAAGTGTAGGATAAGCTCAGCTGGAGTCCGCCGATGGTATGTCTGCCAGACACTTGCAGTGCGTGATAAACAGAGGAAGCTTTTTCCTCGATGCGAGTGATGGATCCGATGCCGAGAAACTGCGTGCGGAAAAGATCGGCGTTGGCCCCACAAGCAATTTGCAAGTTGATGGCCCCTTGCCCAGTGACCGGAACTCCCGAAGGCGTCGTCATGGTTCCACAGTCGTCGTGGGATCCGTCAATGCCGTTGATCGGCTCGCCGACCTGGTACGGGTTCTGGTCAGCCGGAGTAGGAAGCACCTGATTCAGGTCGAGAATGTGGGTTAGGTGTGTTCCCTTACTGCCCACGTATGAGACCGTGGCCACCGTGTTCTTCAGAATCTCGTGCTGAACGTCGAAATGCCATTGCTGTACGTAAGGCCAAACGACTTTGTTGGGGATCGATATCATCTGAAGAGGCGTGGAAGCTCCGGGAGGAGTCGGAACAATATCGTTGTAAGAAGCTAAGTTGGAAATGGAGGTGGTTTGTATGATCGGACTGGCAGCGGATTCCAGAGACTCGGCGTTAGCCTCATTCCCGTTGGTGTGTTCGAAAAATACGCCGTAGCCACCTCGAATGGCGGTCTTGCCGTTGCCCCACGGATCCCAAGCGAAGCCGATGCGCGGCGCGGGATTGAAGAGATGCCCTTTCATACAGCTATCAGGTACTCCCGACGTTACTCCGCACTGAACGACTCCATTAAACGGATCGCCGATGACGAAGCCCGTATTCGGATCGACGCTGCTGTTACCGGGCACATAACGCGAAACATCGAAGTTGTATTCGTTGTGATAGCGTTCGCGATACGTTCCGAACAGGCTTACACGAAGGCCCAGGTTGAGGGTGAGGCGATTCGTGATATGCCAGTCATCCTGGAAGTACGGTTCGAAGATCTTGTAGCGGTTGTAGAACTTCAGCTGGGCACTGGATTGGGCAAACGAGGCAACACGTCCCATTAGCAGGTCGGCAAAAGCATTCCCGGTCGAGGTCGGGAAGCCGTCTGTCGCAGTGGCGGTGTCGGTCGGGTCAAATGTGAGCGAGCCATTGGTCGCTGTGCCGGGGGCGCCCAACTCGTTTTTCTGGGCAGCCACGAAGTAGGCGCCAAACTGGAGGTTATGCTTGCCCACGATTTTGCTGATGTTGTCGCGAAAGGTATAAGTCGGATTGGAGTTGTAGGGGCCATTGGGAAGATAGCCAACGTCCTCCTGAAAATTAAAAGGGCCGTTACCGAGACTGATTCCCGGCACTTTGCCGTTATCGGCGCCGGGAAACAGACCAAATGTCATATTTTGCGGACGCTTCCAGGCACCCACGGGAATGAGAGTGATGTGGTCGGTGGTGTAGCTGAATACGAACTCATTCAGGAGCGTGGGAGAAATCGTCGCGGTGAGACGCGTTACCAAGCTAATGCCCGGCCCATTGAAATTCGTCTGAATGGTTGGGAAACTCGTGCCGTTGGTCCAGAGCGGAGTCGGATAGATCTGATCCCAGGAATCGTGGATGTAACGGAATGTGGCGCGGGTCTTGGAGTTGATGTTGTGATCCACCCGGAACAACTCTTCGCGCCAATTTGTGGGCAGATTGGGAGAGGCGTTCCAAGTGTTTGTCCCAGAGGTCGGCGCGGGAATCTGCGCGACGAGTGCTGGGGCATTGACTTGGTCAATCGGGACGATATCTCCCGGAAACCGGTTACCCGTGGTCGGATCGATGGGGCAGTTGGAACCGGGACAAACATCGCTGAAGTCCCCACCGCGATTTAGTAATGACGGTACGATCACGCTTCCTAGACCAGCCGGCACGCGCTCGCGGCGCCACTCCTGAGAGTAGAAGAAAAACGTCTTGTCCTTGTTTTTGTTGTAGACGCTGGGAATATACACAGGGCCGCCGATTGTATAGCCGAAATCATTCTTCTTGTAGGGTGGCAAGCTGGTCTGCGGGAACGTCGTGGCGTTAAAAATGTCATTGCGGACGAATTCGTACGCGTCGCCATGGAAGGCGTTGGTGCCCGACTTGGTTTCCACTTCGACCGTCCCGGATCCGTTGCGACCGTATTGCGCTCCATAGTTGGAAGTCAGGACCTTGAATTCGGCAATTGCGTCCAAACTGGGATAAACATTCAGCGTGGTGTTGCTGCCGTTATCCATGTTGTCGCCGCTATCGAGTTCCCAGTTGTTGTACTCGGTACGTCCGCCATTGATGCTAAAAGAAACGTTACCGCCCACGCCGACGCCGGCGTCGTCTTGTCCCGACTGATTACTAACGCCGGGAACCAACGTGACCAATTGAGTGAAGTTGCGGCCATTTAACTGAAGCTGAGTGATTTCCTTGCCGGTCACCGTACCGGCTAGGTCCGAGGATTGCGTCTCGACCTGGGCCATGGTCGCGCCTTCGACCGTAACTTCCGTGGCAGTCGCCCCAATTTTGAGCGTCATGTCGTTACGTGCCTTCTGGCCAACGCGCAGCACGAGACCTTTGACCTCGTATTTCTTGAATCCTGAAGCGTTCACAATGATGTCATAGGCGCCGGGAGGCAAAGCGGCAACCGAATACTCGCCGTCGCCATTCGTAGTCGTTTCACGGTTGATTCCGCGCTCAGGGGCGGAGACGGTAACTTGGGCGTTGGCGACGCTAGCGCCGGACGAGTCGCGTACGGTTCCGGTTACGGAGGCTGAGTCCTGGGCGTGGAGGAGCGTCGCCGAGAAAAGGGCCATCACAAAAACGATTTTGCTGACGAGACGGATGTTCATACGTGACTCCCTGGAAGCATCGAGATGAGGACTACGGCTCGGGCTTTGGAAATGAAGCGCGTGCGCCCGGCGAAGCGGATTCCAAATTGCATATTTTCTGGGCCTGCTACGGCTGCGGCCCTCCCACACGGAGTAGCAAAATCCCTTTATTAAAACGTATCAATACTGCTTGAGGTGCATCGCAGTGTCAAGTCAAAAGAAGATCACATTTTTCGCTACGATGGTTCACTTCAGGCTGCGGGTGGACTCGCGCACGATCAAGTCGGGCACAACTTTGCGGTGAATGGCGCGGGCGGGCTTTTTTTCCAGTCCGGCGTTGATGGTCTCGACGACAATGGTGGCAGCGGCCGAGCCCATGGCTTCCATCGGCTGGCGGATGGTGGTCAGAGCGGGAGAATAGATCGCGGCGGGAGCAACGTCGTCGAAGCCGATCACCGAACATTGCTCGGGAACGCGAACACCGGCTTTGGCCAGCGCGCGGATGGCGCCGAAGGCGGTCATGTCGTCGAAGGCCATCAGGGCGGTAAACGGACGGCGGCGATGCAGAAGTTCCTCGGTCAGCTTGAAGCCGTCCTCGAAACTGGAGAATGGGTCACGCGACTCGGGCAGATCGACGACCAGCTTGGGATCAATCGGGAGACCATGTTCGCGAGCTACCGCGCGCACACCTCGCCAGCGGGGCTCGGTGTCAGACAACTGGCGCGGGCCACGGATGTAAGCGATCTTGCGGTGACCGAGAGAAATGAGATGCTCGAGGGCTGCGCGGGACCCCTGAGCGTTGTCCACGATCAGAGAACTGATATGGTCGTTCTTGAGTTCGCAGCCTACGATGGCGGTGGGGATTTTACTTTTCTCGATGTCCGCTAAGACGTTGATATCGAGGAAGAGCCAGTTGGCGAGCACGATCAGGCCCTCGACGCGGCGGTCGAGCAGCATTTCGAGATAACGTTCGAAGCGAGTGCGTTCGTTGTGTACGTCGGTGAGGATCGGGAGGAACGACGATTGGTAGAGAGCGTTCTCCATGCCGCGCAGTACCAGGGTGCAGTACGGATCGGTCATGTCGAAGACCATGATCCCGACGGTGTGGCTGCGCTGGCTGCGCAGAGAGCGGGCAAACAGGTTTGGACGGTAACCCAACTGCGAGGCGGCGCGTTGGATGCGACCCTTGGTGGTATCCGGAATGTAACGGGCCAGGGGCGCGTTGTTCAGGACAATGGAAACGGTGGCGGAAGAAAATCCGCTGCGCTCAGCGACGTGGCGGATGGTGACGGCGGTCGATGGGGAACGCTTGCGCGCCGGTTCGGTCCGGTGGGCCGATGGCGCGGGCTTGGAAGGCTTCGAGTCGTTGGACCCCATGGACTCCTTGATATTCGCTCTCTTGCTGGCGGACACTACAGCACGATGAAACGAGTGTCAAGCGCAAGTGTGGTCCAAGTGGGAGAGGCGAAGGGCACTAGCGGCGACGACCGGGTGTCCAGAGAGCACAAGAAGACGAGCCAGCCCTCCGGAGCATGTGCCATCGCAAGAGTGTCGTCCCTTGCGGGACTCAATTCTTCCAAGTTCGCGTGCCCGGCACTCACGTGCGGGGCTTTCACGTATCGCCGCTGCGCGGCTGGAGCGTGGGTCGTCCCTGTGCTGGCGTTGGCCACCGCGTTGTTGGTTCCACATGAAATGGAAGCTCGTCAAGGCGCTGCGGGAAAGGCTCCCGCTGCTACGGTAAATCCGCAGAAACTCTTTACGGCTGGCGAAGCGGCGCTCCGGGAGAACAGGCTCGACGAGGCCGAGAGGGATTTTCAGGCGGTGTTGACGGCGGATCCGGGAGCAGCCGGAGCGTATGCCAACTTGGGCGTGATTCACATGCGGCGCAAGCAATGGCCGCAGGCACTGGCGATGCTGCGCAAGGCGGAGAAGCTGGCCCCGGCCGTCGCGGGAATCCGGCTGAATATCGGTCTGGTCTATTTCCGGCAGAATGATTTCTTGTCGGCGATCAAGCCGTTTGAGTCGGTGGTGAAGCAGGCTCCGGATTCGTATCAGGCGCGCTATCTGTTGGGGCTGTGCTACTTCTTCAACGATCGCTGGGCAGATACGGTTGCGACGATGGAGCCGCTATGGGGACAGGCTTCCAACCAATTGAATTATCTCTACGTGCTCGCTCGGGCAGCCGAAAAGGCAAACAATGCGGTGCTGGAAGAGAAAGCGCAAAGCCGGCTGGTTGAGATCGGGCAAGGAACGCCCGAATACCGTTTGATCATCGGCAAGGCTCATTACAATCGCGGCGAGTATGACGATGCGGTGCGGGAACTGGAAGCGGCGGTGCAGGGTAATCCAAAACTGCCGTTCGTGCACTTCAACCTGGGGCTGGCATATGTTCGCAAACAGGATTACGAACGGGCGCGGACCGAATTCAAGAAAGATCTGGAGCTTGAGCCGGACGTGGCCTTCACGTATGAACAGCTGGGGAATGTGGAGTCCACTCTGCAGAATGAAGACGAGGCCGCGAAGAATTATCGCCGGGCGCTGAAGTTCGATCCGCGGCTGCTGAACGCTCGCATGGGGGTGGCTAAGATCGAGGAGCGGCGACGAAATTATCGTGCGGCGCTAACGGAATTGGACGAGATCATCCGGCTAGACTCCGGAAATGCCAGTGCACGCTACTTAAGAGGACAGGTGCTGGTGCGCATGGGGCGCGAACAGGATGGCCGGTCCGAATTGGCAATCGCGACCAAGATGCTGAATGAGCAGCGCGCGGCGAGGCGGAAGGAATTGGAGGGGGAGAGGGCGCCCAGTCCAGAGCTGGCGCGGGAGCCGGAGTGAGGGCGTGCGTCGGGGCTAAAGCCCAAGTCAATCAGGATCTTACGGCACGACTGAAGTCGTGCCCTCCCGCTACTGGTCGTTCTTGCAAGGCATTAAGCAATGCTCTGCCGACACTTGCCCGGGTTTTCCGGCGGCTTCTCAGTGCGCTGCCTGCACGCATTCCAGTATTTCCGCTTCGTTCAAGGTGTGGTCGCTCGCTTTGGCTCGGCGGTAGATGCGGTCGATTAATTCGTCGGTCGCGCGATAGCCGCGGCGTTCGAGCCAGAATTGGACGTTGGATTTGCCGCTCATTGGCCCTACGTCGATGATCTGCTCCAGTCCGAAGAGGTGGGAGGGGACACCGGAATAGACGGTGTTTGCGAGTTCGATGTCTTTCTTTTTGTATGCCTTGATTACGGCGGCGGCGTGCACGCCGGTGGCGGTGCGGAAGGCATCGTCGCCGACTACAGGGTAGTTCACCGGAATGGCCACTCCGGTCGCGGTCGACACGGCTTCGCAATATTGCTTGAGCTTGGTCAGGTCCTGCTGAGTCCAGGGTGCGATGCCCATGAGTTTCAGATTGACCAGCATCTGATCCATCTGAGTGTTGCCGACGCGCTCTCCGACGCCGAGGGCGCAGGCATGAACGCAACGAGCTCCGGCCTCCAGGGCGGCCATCGAATTGGCAATGGCCAGACCGCGGTCGCAGTGGCCGTGCCAGTCAACGCGGATATTTTCTCCGGAAGGCTGGACGACTTCCTGGGTGACGAACTTGACGAGCGCGAACGCGCCCACGGGAGTGGCGTGTCCGGCGGTGTCGCAGAGGACGATCGCTTTCGCGCCGCAGCTGATCGCCGTCGAGTAGAGGCGTTTAACCATTTCCGGATCGCAGCGGGTCGTGTCCTCGGTGACGTACATGACCTCGAGGCCGAGCGCAATGGCATACTTGATGGCTTTTTCGGTGGTCTGGAGGAGGAAGTCGTCGGTCCATCCTTCGGTGTAACGGCGAATCGGGCTGGAGCCGATAAAGGTCGCGGCTTGGACGGGCAGTCCGGTTTTCTGGACGATCTCGGCGATTGGGCGAATGTCGTTCTCGTGGGTGCGAGCGGCGCAGTTCGCCTTGATCTTCAACTTGTGGGTGACGATCTCACGGGCCAAAGCGGTAACGTGTTCGACCACATGCGCACCCGCACCGGGCAGACCGAGATCGAGCGAATTGATACCGAGGGCTTCCATCAAGTGAAGGATTTCAATTTTCTGTTCGATGGAAGGATCGCGGACGGAGGGCGATTGCAGGCCGTCGCGCAAGGTCTCGTCGTTCAGAAGGACGGGGTCCGCTGGATGTAGCGGTTGCGGATCGAGAGAGTTCCAGTCGTAGATCAGTTCAGAAACGTTCATGTTTTTGGCGCGCTTGTCGGCGTGCAGAGTGGAACGGCCTTCAAAATATTCGACCTCTGGGGTCTGAAGCAGAGATCCAAATACTGGCCTTATCGCATCGGTAAACCGCTGCGCCACCAAAATCAACAATACCAATCATTGTACTGACGGTGTGGAACAAGACCAAAATCGCGACATCCTGCTAGTCAAACTCTTTACGGCGGAGGCTGGTCGGGACCGACTCGTCCGGCGGCGATTTCGGCTTCATAGTAGCTTTCACCCTTGATCGGCACGCCCGCCATCCGGCGCAGCATGGCGATCTGGCCGACGTGAGTCAGGGCGTCGGCTACCGGGCCTTGAAATAACTTTTCCGCGGAGACGTGCAGCGGCGCTTCGGATGCGAGGTAGTCGTCGAACGTCTTGAGTGCGGCGAAGAAACGGGCAATCTCTTTTTCCCATGGGAGCGGGGTAGCGTCGTGCCATTGCCGCCGGCCTTCCGCGATGCTGAGGCCCCAGTCCAGCAGATCGCCGATGTGAGCCAGAATCTGACCCGGAGTACGGGAGGATTCTCCGCAACGATAGTTGGCAAAACTGGCGGGGGCGTTGCGAACGGCCTTGCCGCCGCGATAGGCCAGCGTGGCCAGGGTGTGGCGCAACAGGGCGCGGGCTTCAGTGGTCAATTCTTCGGCGCTAGCGGTCGGCGCGGGCCTTTCCTGCCCTGTCTCCCCTGTAACTAGTCTTTTCTCAAGGTCGCGAAGGTTCGCACTCCACTCGTTGAGGCCGTCGGCTTGAAGCCACAGGTCTTTGAGTTCGGAATTTGTCCGAACTCGTTGGACCGCCCGGATCGCGAGAGGGGCCATCTGGGGGAGGGATGCGGCTTTGTTTTTGCTTGTCCACTCAATGATAGCGGGCGGAGCCGCCTCGGCAGGCGCGCCTTTGAGTGCGGCGACTGCTTCGGCAGCAGCTACGAGTACGCTGCTCTCGGGGGCTTCGAGATAGGCGCCGTCGTCCGCCCGAGAGAGTAACTGCTTCAGATCATCCGGCGTCAGCCGAGCGAGCTGATCCAGCCAATTATGGGCATCCTCGTTGTCAAAACTACCGGAACCCCATCCAGCCATCTGGCCTCCAGTACTCGACTTCTGGTGTATCACGCGTTCGGTAGGAGGTCCAGTGGCTGCTGATTGGCCAGGTTCGGTGTATGTGGGTTCGGGGAGTGGGCGGGTTTCAACGGGCTACACGAAACTTGTGGACTGTCCGCTAAACACTACTGAAGAAATTCTCGTCGGCACAGAAAGCGTACCGCAGGCGCTAAAGCGCGCGTTCAATTTTGAGGCTATTGGCACGGCTGAAGCCGTGCCCTCCCGAAAATCCGATCCAAACAGATTACGATTTTCGTCGCGCCAGTGTCTCCAACGGCGGAATGGAGTAGGGCGCAGTCAGCGCATGTTCGGGGGGCTGCGTTCCGGCTTTGATGGCGGCGGCAAGAATCTCAATCGCCTGCCCGGCGAAGGGAGGTATGTAGATGGTTGCGGCGAGTAGTCCTTCCCGCACCCAGGCTTGGCCTGTCGCGGGCTGACCGTCGCATCCGGTGAAGGGCAGTCTCAGCCAGTGTTTCTGCTCATGCTGGTTGCCGATCTCCTGAAAAGCTTTGCGTGCACCCATGGCCATTGAATCATCTTGCGCGCCCACAAGATCGGCAGCCATGTTTTGTGAGGTCGCGAGTTTCAACCAGGAGCGCACTGCGCGCTGGGCGCTCTGCTCTGTCCATTCCCCTTTCAGCGTTGAGATCTGGATCGTGGCAGGTTTCGTCGCCAGCATTCCCGCCGTACGTTTCTGCGCGGATGAGCTCCGCATGGACCTTCCAGGTATAGAACGGAGCCGCCCTTTGGAAGCAAGGCTGCGAACTGTCGCCCCTGGATACGGCCGATCTCGAGGTTGTCCACGCTGACTGCGAAAACCGGCGCGGTCGCCGTCCGTCGGAGTTGCGACACGTAGTCCGGAGCGCGATTCAGGACTGCCCAGCCGATGCCGGCTGCGCAGGCGGCGCCCGCTGCCTGCGGCAAAGCAATGTTGCTGATCGGTTCCAGGATGATCGCGTGGGGCCGGGACTCGGTCGGACCTTGAATGGCATTCAGAATCTGAGTGCTCTGGTTGACGGCGTCGTTGTCGGCATATGCGACTTCCAGATCGATACCCAACTTACGCGCGATCTGCTCTGCCGATGAGGCCTGTGCTATCTGATAGTCATTATCGCGGGTATGAAGAGACAACAAAAACCTGAGTTTTTTCATGCACCACTCGACTGCAATTTCAATGCGGCTGCGGGACCACCAGGCGCTGTGGACTGAGAAAATTGTCGACGCGGACAGCAGTCCTGTCTAGGCCCAAAAGGTGCGGTCCAGGGTCCGGTATTGGATCGCTTCCGCGATGTGTTTTGGTTCGAGGCTCGGGACGCCTTCGAGGTCGGCGATGGTGCGGGCTACTTTCAAGATGCGGTCGTGGGCGCGGGCACTCAGGCTTTGCTGCGTCATCGCGCGTTCGAGCAGGCGCTCACAGTCCGCTGAAAGGTCGCAAAATGCACGGATGTGCCGCGGAGACATCTGGGAGTTGCAGTAGAGTTTTTCGCGTCCGGAGGTAAAGCGGGCGAGCTGGATTTGCCGGGCGCGGATCACGCGTTCCAGAATCTTGGCGGAATTTTCCGGCTCGTTCGTGCTGCGCATTTCTTTGTAGTTCACGGCCGGGATGTCGATGTGAATATCGATGCGGTCAAGCAGGGGGCCGGAAATTTTGGAGATATAGCGCTGAATCATGGGCGGCGTGCAGTGGCACTCGTGAGTGCGGTCGTTGTGAAATCCGCAGGGACAGGGGTTCATCGCCGCCGCCAGCATGAAGCGCGCGGGGAACGTCAGAGACATGGCGGCGCGCGCTATGCAGACGGTGCCATCCTCGAGTGGCTGGCGCATGACTTCGAGCACGTTGCGTGGGAATTCAGGGAGTTCGTCGAGAAAGAGCACACCATTGTGCGCGAGTGAAACTTCGCCGGGACGTGGAATCATCCCCCCGCCGATCAGTCCAGCGTCGGAGATGGTGTGATGCGGAGCGCGGAAGGGACGCATGCCAACGAGTCCAGCCCGGGCATCGAGCACTCCGGCAACGCTGTGGAT
>Ga0137409_10002361_pt1 | contig 20255 bp, 20 predicted proteins | sample CZODoug1_16funga_FD_122059 | JGI IMG/M metagenome (GOLD analysis project Ga0137409, IMG submission 122059) | Vadose zone soil fungal communities from Angelo Coast Range Reserve, California, USA - CZODoug1_16fungal (Hybrid Assembly) | ecosystem: Environmental > Terrestrial > Soil > Vadose zone... | reverse complement strand
GCTCTTTTATTTGCCGGCTCAAGGGTGGTTGAGAAATGAAAAGCTTTAACGCCGCGTTTCGGAAATGCAATTCCTCGGCAACCGTTTTGAAATATAAAAGATGTCTCAGTTCCATACCTGTAAAGTATCAATAATTGATAAAATTGATATTTTTCAAATATCACTAAACCCCGTAACTTCGACAAAACAAAAGGCAGGTATGAAACCGGACTATTCGAAAAAGGCAACCAACCAACAGATCAGGGAAAGATTTGACAAAGACACTGAACGCTTTTCTAACCTCGAAACAGGCCAGCAAACCACTATCGACGCGCCGCTAACCATGGAGCTATGCACGGAAGCGGCAAAATACGCCAACCCGCACGCAACGGAGCTGCTGGACATCGGTTGCGGCGCAGGGAATTACACCCTGAAAATGTTGAGTAAGATCCCTGACCTAAACTGCGTGCTGAATGATTTGAGCATGCCCATGCTGCAAAAAGCAAAGGAGCGGGTCTCGCCGCAAACAAAGGGTACGGTTACTTTAATTCAGGATGACATGCGCAACCTGGACCTCCTGGATAATCACTTTGATATTATTCTTGCAGCGGCCACCCTCCATCACTTGCGCGATGACGACGACTGGGAATTGATGTTCACTAAAATATATAAAGCACTCAAACCAGGAGGCAGCTTTTGGGTGTCTGACCTTATCATGCATCATTCCGAATTGATCAATAAGCTATTTGAGGACAAGTATAGCGACTATTTAGAGACCCTGGGAGGTACTGAATACCGTCAGAAAGTATTGGATTATGTAAATTATGAAGACACCCCCCGGTCGCTGAATTATCAGCTGGCATTGCTTGCTAAAGTCGGATTTACTAAAATAGATATCTTACACAAGCACTCGTCCTTCGCCGCTTTTGGCGCCTCGCAGTGCTCCGCTCAGGATGTCGCCGAAGCGGCTCGTCAGGAACGCGCCCAAAAAGAGAGTAAGCAGAAGAAATCCAAGCACGTCTACACCGAACAGGAGCTAAAGCGCGCTCAGATTCTCACGCCGGAAGATCGCGCGCAGGTGGAGGCGAAGAAAAATCAGCCGGCTCCTCCGTCGGCGGAAAAATCCACGGAAGCTGTCGACGCGCAATCGCTTCCTGGCGACGCTCCTCTCGGCGACGTCGCTCGCCGTTTCCGAAAACAGAAGCAGTCGCAGAAACTTCAGCAGTCCGCGGAGTTTCATCTTCCATTTGCCGATGCCCCGGCGCTCGCTTCGCCGAAGCCTCCGGTGATGCCGATGCGCCCGCCGGTTTCGAAACCTGCTCCGCCGCGCTTCGCTCCTTACCAGCCGCCGGTGAAGCGCTCGCCCTTCGAGCGCCCAAAGGTTTTCTTCTCGGCTCCTGCTCCTGCGCCCGCGATGCCTTCGCGTCCGCCGGCCCCGCCACCTATTCGGGTAACGCCTTCGCAGCCGGTCGCACCCATCGCTCCCCCCGCTCCGGCGAAATTAAATGTCGTGACGGTGAAGCCGGGGGACTCCCTCTGGAAACTCGCGCAGCAGAACCTCGGCAAAGGTCTCCGCTGGCGCGACCTGCTCGCCGTTAATCCGGGCATCGTTGACGCCAACCACATCGTGGCAGGCTCCCAAATTTACCTGCCGGCGGTGGTCTCTACTTTCCGGACGGCGACAAAATTCACCGTGCGCAAGGGCGACACGCTCTCGAAGGTCGCGCAAACTCAGTTCGGCCACGCCGCTTTCTGGTCCTGCATCGCACAGGCGAACCCTGCCGTCCACGATGCAGACCTTATCTACGAAGGCCAGTTGCTGTTTCTCCCAGCCAGCTGCAAACCATAGAATTTCTTCGCCACATCCATCACTTTTTCTTCTAGGTGATTTGTAAATCATCTTCAGTATTCAGTAAGTTACTTCAATTTTTTGTAGATTACTCGCGCCCATTCCTTCATATCGTCGAGGGTACGTGCATAAGCTATTGAAATACCTGCCTTTCACCGGAGATCTACTTCATGTAATTCTGGCATGGAGATTGCGAAAACATGGCCACAGGCTCCATTAGGTCTCACACTAGCGGCTCCTATCAGATGCGGACAGTCACATGGAACCATGCACGCTTCGCGGCAGTTAAGGCCGAGTTCAACGCCCCGAAATCGGTTCAACGGGCTGTTATTGGCGCCTGAGAGAGTATTTCTACCCGGAGGAACAGAATCATGACCGTTGCAATGGGAAATTGCTTGATTACTCGAACTTTCTACTTACGTCTTGTCGCACTGGTTTTGATGCTTTGCGGCCTCACATGCGGAGTATATGCGCAGGTCACCGCAAGCGTGAAAGGCACGGTCACTGATGCTACCGGGGCGACCGTCGCCGGGGCAAAAGTAGTCGTCAAGGGCACGGCCGTGGGAATAGAACGGACGACTGAAACGAATACCGAAGGCGAATATGAAGTACCGGCGCTGCCGCCAGGCAGCTACGAAGTTCAAGTCCAGAAACCGGGATTCGGAGCCCAAGTGGCGAAAGACGTCGTCCTGCAAGTCAGCCAGAACACGCTCCAGAATTTCAGCCTGAATGTCGCGGTGTCAAGCGTCGTTGTGACCGTGGAAAGCACGGTTCCGGTCATTGATTCAACGACCATGACCGTCGGACAGGTCATTGATAAAAACGTAGTTCAGGAGATACCGCTAAACGGCCGCCACTTTGTGGATTTGGCTTTGCTCGTGCCAGGTACGGTGACTCCTCCTCAGAGCGGGTTCCTGACAGCTCCCTTGCGCGGGCAAGGGTCGTTTGCATTCAATTCCGCCGGTGGCCGCGAAGATGCGGTGAACTTCATGATAAACGGCGTCAATTTGAATGACATGGTTCAGAATCAGGTGACCTTCCAGCCAACCATCAACACCGTTTCCGAATTCAAGATCGATAACTCCACGTATAGCGCGGAGTTTGGCAGAAACTCCGGCTCGATTGTGAACATCGCTACGCGTTCCGGTTCCGATCATTTCCACGGCGAAGCTTACGACTACCTGCGCAACAACTACTTCGACGCCCGGAATTTCTTCAATCCGATACTCACATCGAGCGGCGCCCCCAATCCCCAGGCCACCCTCAAACGGAACCAATTCGGGGGAGATTTTGGCGGACCCATTTTCAAGGGGAAGACGTTTTTCTTCTTGAGTTATGAAGGGCTGAGGCAACGTCAGGGCTTGCCTACCACGAGTGCCGTCTTGACCGATGCTGAAAGAACTCAGATCCAGACTTCGGGCAGTCCTTCGGCTCGGGGCCTGTTGCAGTTCGTTCCGGCAGCCAACGGAACGCTAAATGGAGCGCCGACGTTTTTTGGTTCCGCGAGCGCAAACGTGAATATCGATCAGGGTACGGTGGACATCAGCCACAATTTCAGCGAAGCGGACAGGATTCACGGCTACTACGCGAATCAACACGACAAGCGCCTGGAACCTACACAGGGTTCCAATCTGCCCGGCTTTGGCGACACTCGCGTGGGTGTTCGGCAGGTTTTCACGCTGGGCGAGACTCACGTTTTCAGCCCTCTCTTGATCAATGAATTTCATCTCGGCGCGAACCGTGTCCACATCACTTTCTCCCCGAACAATCCAACCGACCCGGCTACCGTGGGACTGGCAGGAGTCCTTGGCCCGAATATGGCGTTCATACCGGTGATCTCGATCCAAGACAAGACGGGGCTCCTCTTCGGCGCCGAACGTAACTTCCCCCAGGGACGCGGAGACCTTACCGCAGTCGTTGGAGACACTTTGAATTACATCCGCGGAGCACATTCCATGAAGTTCGGCTTTGAGTTCCGCGACTTTCGGAATAACAATTTCGCCAACGATCCCGGCCAGTTGATATTCACCTCAACCGCAAACTTCATCGCTGGCACGGCGGACTCGTCGGCTAGAACCGTGGGAATAGCACAAGCCAACCGGATTACACAGAATGCTTTAGACTTCTTCGTTCAGGACAGCTACAAACTCAGGCCCTATTTCACCCTTGAGCTTGGACTTCGCTACGCATGGAACATGACGCCCAATGAAGCGATGGGCCGATTCGCGACATTCGACCCTGCATCGGATTCGCTCATACTCGTGGGCGACCCCTACAGCCAAAACGACAAGAACTTTCAGCCACGCGTTGGCTTTGCGTGGGACGTTTTCCATACTGGGAAGACGGTTCTGCGCTCTGGCTACGGATATCAAGTAGACCAACCGATCACCGGCATCGTTACTGCGCTGAATTCCAATCCGCCGTTCGCTGTTCCCATAGCCGTCGCGACTCAGTCTCTTGCCACGCTCGGGGCCTTGTACGACCCGAAAAACGCCACCAATATCTCACCGGCTGTTGTAAATCCAAACTTCAAGAACGCCAACGTGCAGTCCTGGAATCTGAATGTCCAGCAGCAGGTTACGCGCAACATGGGAATCATGATTGGCTATTTCGGATCGAAGGGCACGCACCTGGAGGTTGACCGCAATATTAACCAGCCGGCCGTGCTGGGGAGCTTTGTGGCTGGCAGCAAGCCTTTCATTGCACTTTCCGCTAGCAGCCGATTCCTCCCTGGCAAAACGCTTTCAAATAGAATCACTCAGCGGGACAGCAACTCCAATTCTAACTACAACGCTTTATGGGTTTCAGCGAACCAGCGCTTGGGGCATGGGTTGCAGTTCAACGCGTCCTACACCTTTTCCCACTCCATCGACGAAGTTTCCCGTAACAACGAGGGAATCGTGGTGCAGGACAGCACAAACATCTTCAACAGCCGCGGGAATTCCGATTTCGACGCTCGGCACCGGTTTGTCGCGAATGCTATCTACGAGCTGCCGTTTAAGGGCAATCGTCTCGTCAGCGGCTGGAAATTGGCGCCGATCGTAGTGGTGCAAAGCGGCAATCCGTTCAACATCGTTCTCGCCACAGCCAACACCACGGGCGCTGGCAACACCATTCGGCCGAATCTGGTCGCCCCGGTGCAAATCAGCGGGAATCCAGCCCAATGGATCACCAATGCCGTGACGGCGTTTACCGTTCCAGCCGCAAACAGTTTCGGCAATCTGGGTCGCAACGTTTACTATGGTCCCGGATTCACGAACTTCGATCTGGCACTGATTAAGAACACTAAGATAACCGAGACCGTCAACCTGCAGTTCCGCGCGGATGCCTTTGATCTCTTCAACCATCCGAACTTCGGCCAGCCGGGCGGTGGCAATGGCTTCGTGGTTTTGCCAGCGACTTGGACTCCAACTACGATCAAGTCGTTCACAACAATCACGAGCACGCGTTTCCCAACTGCCGATTCAGGCTCATCACGGCAATTGCAGTTGGCTTTGAAGCTGCAGTTCTAACGACTCATCAATCCTGCTTACGATAAGGGCGGGCTTCGGCCCGCCCTCATTGTTTTCCCTCTGATTGAACGCCTGCGGCATCTCTCCTCCCGGCTCAAAATACGGTTTTCGGCTACAATAGAACAGAGTTTCGAGTTGTTTTCATGAGGCCTAGGTGATTCACCCGAACGTCTTTCACAACGAAAGCTTGCTGCCCATAGAGAAAGTACGCCTTTCTCCCGGCCAAGCCGGTCTCATTTGCGGCTGGGGGATCTTCACCACGCTGCGCATCTCCCGCGGCGAGGCCTTCGCCTACGAGCGCCACTGGCGCCGCCTGGAAAAAGACGCCAGCCTCACCCACCTCCCCATGCCCTATACGGCGGCCAAAGTGCGCGTCCATCTCCACGAAGTCATTCGCGCCAACAAAGTAACCGAAGGTTGCGCGCGCATCTATCTGGTCTACAATACAATCGGCTTCTGGCAGAGCGACGAAAAGCTTCCGCAGATCGACCTCATCATTTACACCGCCGGCCTCCCCGAGCATCGCGAAATCGTGCGCCTCGCCCTCCGCGAAAACGGCCGCCACGCCGCCTCTCCTCTCGCCGGCGTAAAAAGCATCTCCTGGCTCAATAACGTTTGGGCCGTTGCCGAAGCAGTCAAAGAAGGATTCGACGAAGTCCTTATGCTCAACGAGCGCGGCGAAGCTGCCGAATGCACTTCTGCAAATATCTTCGCCGTCAAAAACAGCAAGGTCCTCACGCCCCCGCTCAACTCCGGCTGCCTCGAAGGCGTCACCCGCGGCATCCTCATGGAAATCGCGCCGGAAGCCGGCGTTTCCGTCCTGGAGCAGGCGCTTCGTCCCGAAGACCTCTACTCCGCCGACGAGGTCTTCATCTCTTCGACAAACCGCAATCTCATCAGCGTCGGCGAAATCGCGGGCAGCAAAATCCCCACTCCCGGTCCGGTCTGCGATCGCCTCAACGATCTTTTCGACGCCTACGTCGCCGACTACGTCTCGCGCCGCCTGACCTCGGCAGCCAGATAAAAACTATGCGGCCCTTCACCGATGCTTCAGGGACTCCGGCACTAGATGGCTAGCGACACAAACTTGACCGCAATTCGGGCAGCTGCTCCGGGAGACACTGGCGAGAAGACCGTCTTCAAGATTCTTCTCACCATCAGCTTCTGCCACCTCTTGAACGACACGCTGCAATCGCTGATCCCCGCGATCTATCCGCTCCTCAAGAACTCCTTCCATCTTGATTTCGGCCAGGTGGGCCTGATTGCCCTCACGTTGCAGTTGACCGCCTCCATCCTCCAGCCGCTCGTGGGCCTGTACACCGACCGCCGCCCTCAACCCTATTCCCTCGCGGTGGGCATGGGTATCACCCTGTCCGGCCTGTTGGCTTTGGCGCTGGCCCCCAGCTACGCGACCGTCCTCGCCGCCGCGGCCCTTATGGGCATCGGCTCCGCCGTGTTTCACCCGGAATCTTCGCGCGTCGCGCGCATGGCTTCCGGCGGACAGCACGGCATGGCGCAATCGCTTTTCCAGGTCGGCGGCAACGCCGGCTCCGCGCTCGGTCCGCTCCTCGCGGCCTTCGTGCTCACCAAGGGACAATCGAGTCTCGCGTGGTTTTCGTTTCTGGCTTTCTTTGGGATTGTCCTGCTCGCAAACATCGGCGCCTGGACGAAACATCACAAATCATATTCACCAAAATCCGTCACGGCGGATCCCGCGCCTCTCGCTGCAATGCCGCCGGAGCATGCCCACGCCGCCTTGCCCACCGGCAAAATAGCGCTCTCTCTTGCCATTCTGGTGGCTCTCATGTTTTCAAAGTTTTTCTACCTGGCCAGTTTGATGAGCTATTACACGTTTTATTTGATGGCCAAATTTCACGTGTCCATTCAGAGCGCTCAGCTCCACCTTTTCATTTTTCTCGGCGCCGTCGCTGCCGGCACCATCATCGGCGGCCCCGTGGGCGACAAAATCGGCCGCAAATACGTCATCTGGGCTTCCATATTTGGCGTTCTGCCTTTCACTTTGCTCCTGCCCTACTCCAATCTTTTCTGGACGAGCGTGCTCAGCGTCATCATCGGACTGATCCTGGCCTCCGCCTTTTCCGCCATCCTCGTCTACGCTCAGGAACTCATGCCGGGGCGGATCGGCGCAGTCTCCGGCTTATTTTTCGGCTTCGCGTTTGGCATGGGCGGCATCGGCGCGGCGCTCCTCGGCAAACTCGTCGATCTCACCAGCCTCAATTTTGTCTACCACCTCTGCTCGTTCCTCCCCGCCATCGGCATCCTCACCGCCTTCCTCCCCAATCTCGATCCCGCAAAGATCAAAACGCCGGCCCCCCGACCATCGACTAGCTAACATCGCGTGGCCCGTGCGTTAGCAGGGCACTTTGCCCCAGACCTGATCCACCAAATGGATGCTGGCCTTCTCCGTTCTGCAGCGATGTAGTATTCTGGTGGCACCTAAAAAGGTGCTTTACTGGGAGCATGCCGATGCTGGACATCACGTGTGACATTCAATCGCTGACTACCTTCCGTCGCCGCTCCGGCGACTTCATGAAACAGCTCAAGAAGAGCAAGCGCCCGGTGGTGCTTACGGTAAGGGGCAAGGCCGCGGCGATCGTGCAGGATGCTGAAGCCTATCAGCGCTTGCTCGACATTGCTGCCCGCGCCGAGGTTGAGGAGGGTATCCGTCAGGGCTTGGCGGACGCGAAAAAAGGAAAGACCCGGCCCGCGAAGGAGTTTTTCGACGAGTTTGAAGCCACGCATGGCCTTCCTCGTTAACATCACTTCCCGCGCAGAGGGCGACCTTGCCCACCTGTACTGGGAAATCAACGCCGGGCACTCCGGCGCTGCCCTGAAATGGTACCGCGGCCTCAAGGAGGCCATTCTCAGCCTGCAAGAACGGCCAAACCGCGGCCCTATCACGCACCAGAGGGACCATCTCAGGCACCTGCTCCACGGCCGCAAGCCTCACATCTATCGTGTGATTTTCCGTGTTCTCCCGAAACAAAAGCAGGTCGAAGTACTTCACATTCGCCACGCTGCAAGACGCAAACTCAAGCCGTCCGATATCGGCTAAGCCGCGCAATCTCATCCGGTAATCGCAGCCGAAATCGCCGGAGACCTGAAGCCACTCTAGACCTGTTCTTACAAAGCGCTCCGGATCTGAAAAAATGGCGGTAGGCTAGATCACCCCCACCAGTCACTTCTTCACGTGCTACAATTCCGCACCAAGTGGCCCATGCCCGACACCGCGCCCCTTACCGGTGAAGCAGTTCTCGAAGTCGTCTCTCCGGACGGCGCGCGCCGCTTCGTCCGCATCACGCAAACGCCTTTTATGATCGGCCGCGGCGCCGAAACAGGCAACCACCTGCAACTCTCCGACCGCCGCATCTCCCGCAACTGCGCCGCCGTGGTTATCGAAGCCAATCGCTACTATGTTGAGGATCGCGGCCAGCGCCGCGGCCTCTTCGTCGATGGCGAAAAAATCGACAGCCGCGAACTCCAGGACGGCGACGCCATCAGCTTTGGCCTCGACGACTCTTACGAGATCATCTTCCGCTCCGCCAAGGGCGCCGATGATGATTCGATTCCGCGGCTCCTCACTCGCATCGAGCACATCACCAGTTCGGAGCATGCCGGCGGCGGGCTCCGCAAGCTGAACCTTCTCCTTGAAGCCACCACGCTTCTTCATTCGCAGCTTCCGCTTGATTCTGTCCTCGGCACGATGTTGGATTATGCCGTTTCCGTCACCGACGCCGATCGCGGCCTTCTCCTCGAAACAGACGCCGACGGCGCGCTCAAAGTAAAACTAGCCCGGCGCAGCGGCGGACTTCGTCTTCCTCCCGAAAGGCTCACGCCCAGCCAGACCGCCATCCAGCTCGCTTTGAAGCAGCAGTCTCCGGTCATCACTGAAGACCTCGCGCAAGCCGATGTGGACTTGCAGGCCGCGCAGAGCATCGTCGCGCAGCGACTCCGCGCTGTCGTCGTGATTCCTCTTTACGCCCTGTCCCGCGCCAACACTCAGGAATCCATGGTTAACATCAAGTGCGGGCATTTCCTCGGCGTCCTCTATCTGGATTCGCGCCGTCCTGCTGCTTTCTCGAGACTCGACCGTCAGATCCTGGACGCCCTGGCAGCCGACGCCGCCAGCATTCTCGACAATGCCCGCCTCGTCGAACGCGAGCGCGAACGCCAGCGCCTCGAGCAGGAGATCAACATCGCCCGCGACATTCAGCAAGGGCTTCTCCCGCGCGATTTCCGCGAATACCCGCATCTCGCCGTTACCGGATTCAATCTCCCCTGCTTGGCGGTTGGAGGAGATTACTTTGATGTCTTCCCGCTAAGCGAGGGCCGCACCGCCTTTCTTATCGCGGACGTTTCCGGTAAGGGACTCGGCGCCGCGATTGTCACCACCATGCTTCAGGGCGCGCTCTCAGGGATGACCCTCGGCATCGATCCCGCGCGCGTCTTCAGTCATGTCAACCGCTTCCTCTGCGATCACTCCGAGGTCGGCCGTTACGCCACCGTATTCTTCGGCATTCTCGATCAGGAAGGCCATCTGGAATTCATCAACGCCGGCCATCCTTCGCCTTTCCTGATCCGCCACGGCGCCGCCGAAGAAGCCTTTACCGAAGGCTCCTATCCCGTCGGCCTCGTTCCCGAAGCCCAATATACCGCCGTTTGCCTGAAGCTCGAGCCTGGGGACACCCTGGTCCTCTTCAGCGACGGCGTCACCGAGGCCATGGATCCCGACGAACAAATGTTCGGCATCGCGCGCCTCAAGGAACTCCTCACCGGCCAGCTCGAGTGTCCCCTCGAACAGCTCCAGAAATGCGTCCTCGAAGCCGTTGAAAACTTCGCACGCGGCGCCCGCCAGGCCGACGACCTCACACTCCTCATCGTCCGCTACCGCGTCGCCCCCGCCTCTGCCACTACGGACACCGACGTCCCGTTGTCCGCTTCGTCCTCATCCTCCGCCGCCTCAGCTTCCGCGCCTATTCCCTCTTCCGCTTCTTCCGCATCCGGGTAATTGTCGCCCCCTGCTTCCCCCTCACTCGGAGCACACCTTTTGGCAAGTGGCCAACTGAATTCCTCCACAATTCTCCCTAACCGCGCCACACAATATGACTCACTAAGGTCTTGCCAGCCGCGACCGGCAGACCGGCAGGCTAACGCCGAGGCGCGAAGAAGGCGGGTTCTTTCAGCAAGATCAGTAGGTTTTGAGCCTGCGAGTTGGCGGGATCCAAACGTATGGCGCGCATAATCGCCCGCGAGTACCAGCGGGAGGAAGGCCACGGCCGATTCCTTCGACAGCAGTGCCAGCACAAGACAGACCAGCGCAAGGATAGGCCGGTCGTGCAGGTGTAGGAGCCCACGCTACTAGCAGGAATCCCGCGGCAAGCAACTCGGAGCGTCCCACGATGGAGGCCACCGCTTCGGTATAAATGGGGTGGACAGCGAATAACCAGGCAGCCGCCAAGGCAGCTGTCGCTGCGCGCGGCAAGGGTTCGAGGAGCGTCCGTAAGACCAGGTAGAGCAGTAATATGACCGCCGCGTGCAGCAGCAGATTGAGGAGATGATAGCCAAACGGTTGGGCACCGCCTACTGCCCAATTCAAAGCAAAGGTGGCGAAGGTGACGGGGCGGAAAATGTGGTTGGTTTTGTCTGGCTCGAATAGTCCTCTTACGGAAGGACCGGTCACCGCCGAATTGCTTGAGATGTACACGCCATCGTCCAGCGTGAAGCTGTTCAACAACGTGTTCCCATAGACCAGCATCGTCACGGCCAGCAGCAGCGCGACATGCAATCGTTCATTCATTCAGCGCAAGACCTTTCGGGACCGTTCGTCAAGAATCCGAAACCATAGTTCGATGGCCTCCGACCGCCCAATCAAGCAAAAGATCCAAAGAGGGAATCTGTTCTCTGTGTTCTCTTCCGCCAGGGCTCCATGAATTAGCGAGAAACTGAGTTTCAAACACCGAGCGATGTCCAGGTCGGTGCCATGAAAGCGAAACGGCTGCCGATCGCAAGAAATTATGGAATGGCTCTCCCTCCGAATGCACGTAGTTCTTGAAATTGAGTTGGCGATACGCAAACCCCTTGTCTAGCAATGAGTCAGTCGACAGCGAACATGGATCGGGGGTGGAATCATCTTCGATTGTGGCCGTTGTCCGCTTCGTCCTCATCCTCCGCCTCCGACTCTGCTTCCTCCGCGTCGCCACCGGTCCCTGCTCCCTCCCGCTCCTCCGCCGCGTCCGACGATTTTGACGCGCTCGTCGCAAGATTCTTTTCCGGACAGCTCTGGAACTCAAAAAAAAGGGCGAAAGCCATGATCATCGGCCTTCGCCCCGTTTTGATTTCGCGATTTCTTTCGACCTTCGCCGAAAATCTCTTCAACCGCGTTGAGATTTTTCTCCGGCTTCGGCCTTACGCGCCGAGATCCTTGAGGTCGTCCTTGGCCTGTTGCTCGGCGTCCTTGGCCACTCGCTTTGCGTCCGTATCGGGGTTCATCTCATGGATGGCCTTGGTCAGGCTCTGCGGCTTGTCGCCGACCGAGCCCTTGCACATGGACAGATCTACGTTGGTCAGCACGCCCGTCACTTTCGCGCGCAGACAGTTGAACTCCAACCCAAGTGCGTAGCTGGCGTGAAGCGTGGCCAAACACTCATTCAGCGCCGTGAAATGCGCACACGCGTCGGTGGTATTCGAGTTGAGCGGCAAAATACGCTGGGCCTGCAGTTTGGGGGTCAGCTTCTTTTCGATGTCGCTCCTGTTGGCGTTCGAATCGGGGGAATTTTTGGAACCTTTGTCTTTCTTCACCCACTTGATGGGATTGAAGGAACGGGAGCTATGCGAGCCCGAAGAGCTCGAATTTCCCTGCGCTGCGGTGGAAGCGCCTGCGCCCGCGGGGCCCTGCGCCCCTGCGCGCGCCGCGCTCACGGTCAAGAAAAGGGAAACGCTTAGCATCAGAACTGCGGCAACCAAGAATGATCTTTTCATAGTGACTCCTCAGTGGAAAATCTCCAGACAATGCTGGGGAACGTGGCCTTACGCTCAGTAGGCCACAGCGAGTGAGTTAGCGCGCGCTTTCGAATGGGTGTACTACCCCAATCAGTCAAGCTGGCCATTCGGACAGGTTCCCTTGGTCGCGCAGTATTTCTTTTCCGGTATCTGGAAAGCCTGGCTGATTCGAATGCCCGCGCCAATCCTGCGTTTGTCGGTCAGGATTTAATTCGCAGAAAGAGACCGTAGAGAGTCAAACCAAGGCCGCCGAGGAAAATCAGCGGCGTCAGGTATTGCGTCACGAATGGAAGGACGGCGGCCGGCAGAGGAATCTGTAAGGGCGCGCCGTAGCCGCCAGCGAAATAGTGGATCACACCTGCGAAAAGCATGTAAAGAAGGCCGCGGCGAATCTGGTGCCGCCCGTCGGGTCCACTACGTCGCGACAATTGCACCTGCGGAACCGCCTCGCGGCAAAAGGGGCACTGCTTCAGATGCACCGCCATGCCCTTGCCGCAAAATACGCAGCGGCGCGTGTCCGCGGTCTGTTTTCCAAAAGCGCTCATAGGCCCCCAGTATCCTCCACCTAGGCTAGATTCGTAGTCATGGAATCGTCAAGGGACATGATTAGAAACTGTAGAGCACGGATTCGAAAACGGCAGTAAAGGTTTAGATATGGGTTCTGCCGCACGGTGACGTTGCGGCTGCTCCACGCCTGTGCCAAGAATTCCCACGACCACGAGGAACCGATCCCGAGAACTCCATATGGTATACGTACCTTTTTGCTAACAGACGGCTCGCCGACGGATTCACATTCTTTCAATTCGTGTTACAAAAACTGTCGAAGAGTAAAGTTTGCGGGATTTACAAGCCCATGAGACAAAGTTGTGCGCTAATAGAGGAGAAGCGATGACCTGCCCTTCCTACAGAACGATCCGGCCCCTCCTTGCCTTGGTTTTTGCATTCCTTACGGCCTGCGCAGCAGCCGCGCCGGCGTTCGCACAAGAGAAGAAAGTCGCACAAAAAAATGGCGTGGATATCTCAAAAATGGGGGCGTACCGCGCCCTGGCTCAGCACATCTATGCGGAATTCCAAAGAGGCGACATTGCGGCAGCCGCGGAACTTGGCACGGTGCTGGAAAGAGTCTGGGATAAAGCCGAAGAGTATGGAGGAGATACCGCGCTGGCGAAAACGAACCGCCAACTGTTCGATGAAATCGACAAAGCCATGGATCAGTTCATCACGCCGATCACGGATGCGAAAGGCAAACCGCCCGATCCCGCCAAAGTCAAGGCCGCGTTCAACTTCTACCTGGAAAAACTGAAGCTGGCCGATTAGCCAATCTCATAGAGGCCCGGGATCGGGCCCCTTTTTGCTTAAGAGGCCGATACAAACGCCGCCAACGATAAACCTACTCGCAGACGGAGCACACTCTGCCGTCTCGCAGGGAGCGAGCGGCGCCTACAATTCGCGGAGGGCACTCGAGATCGGAAGGCTTGCGGCGCGGATGGCTGGGAACAGCCCTCCGACGACGCCCATAATCAGCGCGAAAATAACCCCCTTGATTAGCAACTCGGGAGTGATCTTAAAGGCGAAAGCCAAATGTGAAAAAGTTTGCAAGTTCATCGCCCCAGTCGTCCAACCGTTGAGTGGAAGTACCGCGACGCAACCGATCAGGCCCCCAACAAACGAAATCAGCAAAGCCTCAATCACAAAAGAGAACACAACCGACGGGCCGCCGAACCCCAGCGCGCGCATGGTGGCGATCTCCCGCCCGCGTTCGGAAACCGCAGAATACATGGTGTTCAGCGCGCCGAAAACGGCGCCGATGGCCATGATGCCGGCGACGAGTCCTCCCAGCACGGTAATGAGCGTAGTCAGCCTCGTGGACTGCTTGGAGTAATAGTCAATCTCGCGCGAAACATCCACATTCAGGCGCGGGTCCGAAGTAGTCGCGTCCTTGAGCTGCTGGAGCGCTCCGGGGGACGTCAGGTGAGCCGTCACCGATTGGAAAAAAGTGTCTGGCCGGTTGTAAGCCGGGCCGAGCAAGTGCCCATCACACCAGACTTCCGAATCAAAAGCGCTGCCGCCCGCGTCGAAAACTCCAACTACCTTCCACTTCAGGTTTCCGAGACTGATGGTATTTCCAACGGTAAGCCCGGCATATGAAACGTTCGCATTTTTTCCGACGATCACTTCCGCGAGGCCGGGCTGGAACATCCGGCCCTCGGCGATTTTGAACTTGTTCCGAATTTCCAGAACATTCTTGGAAACACCGCGAAGCTGAACATTGGCGTCAGTGCCCGTCGAGATCAGCGGAATCGGCGCGACCATCACCACCTCCGCCGTCACGAGGGGACCGTCAGCGCCGCGCGCAATTCCAGGAGCGTCCTGAAGGATCTTGACGGTATCAATGCCCACGCCTCCCGTCATCTCCGAAGTGGCGCCGGCGCGCATGATAATGGCGTTGTCTTCAGAACCGGAGGAGACCAGGGTTGCGCGAAAACCGCGAGCCAGAGAAAGCATGGCCACAAAAACGCCGACGGTACCCGCGATGCCGACAACTGCGACGATCGCCGAAGTCCACCGGGCCTTGACGCTGCGCAAATTGTAGACAACCGGAATGGCCATTTCAGACCCTCCTGAGCGCGTCAACAACACGCAAACGCATGGCTCCGACACCCGGCAACAATCCGCTGGCCGCTCCGACCAGCAGGGCGATACCGAGGCCAAGCGACAACGTGGCGACGGACAAAAGCAAAGGGGGCAAAAGTCCGTTCAGCCCCGCGCCAACAACGGGAATCGCGAGCACCGCCAAACCCAGGCCCAGCAGCCCGCCGATCAAGGCGATCACCAGCGCCTCCGCCAGAACAAAAAAGAGCACGAAGCGGTCTGTGAATCCAATGGCCTTCAGCACCGCGAGTTCGCCGGTGCGTTCACGAACGGAAATCGCCATGGTATTGCCCGTGACCAGCAGCAAAGTGAAAAAGACCACGCTGCCGATGGTCAGGATCAGGAATTCGATGTTCCCCAACTGTTTGGCAAAACCCGCCTGGAACGCCGATTCGGTTTCGGTCTTGGTTTCCGTGGAGGAGTTCGCAAATCCCGTATCGATCGCTTTGGCGACGCGCACGGCGTCGTCCGGGTTGTCGAGTTTCAGGACGTACCAGCCGATCGAGCCTTTTATAACCGAAGGAATGTTTTCGTCGAAATATTTCCATTGCAGCCAGAACTGGCTCTCGTCACCTCCCGGGTGGTCGTTCGAGTAAATCGCATCGAGGTTGAACTCCCAGGTTTTCGTTGGGCCGTATAGGGCATTTTTTAAAGGGATGCGATCGCCCACCTTCCAGCCAAAGCGTTTCGCGAGCCCGGCGCCGGCGACGGCGCCCTGCCGATCGTTCACAAAGTTTTTCCATTGATCGTCGGGAACGCGCATTTCGGTCATGACCTGCCGCTGATTTTCAATGTCAATGACGAACTGCGGGAAGAAGTTCTTTTCATCCTGATAAACGCCGCCGAACCAATTGTTGTGCGTGACCGCCTTGACGCCGGGGAGCTGAAGAATTTTGTCGCGATACGCGAGCGGAATGGTCTGAATGAGGCCTGCGCGGTTGATAATCACGAGGCGGTCAGCACCCGCCAGTTCGGTGCCGCGGCTGAACGCGCCCTTGACCACCGCCAGGAACGTGAAAAGGAACAGCGCCACCGCAAAGGAACCGACCGTAAGAATCAGGCGAACCTTCTTGCGAAAGAGATTGGCGAAGATCAAGCGGCTGAATTTCATGCTGCCCCTCCCGCCATGACCGGCTGCTTGGATTTGCCGCCTTCGATGAGCACGCCCTTCTCCAGATGCAGTGTCATGTGCGCGCGTGCGGCCACCACCGGGTCGTGCGTGACCATCAAAATGGTCTTGTTATACTTGCCGACCAGCTCATCAATCAGCGCCATCACTTCGTCCGCGCTCTTGCGGTCCAGGTCGCCGGTGGGCTCGTCGCAGAGAAGGAACGTAGGGTCGGAGACGATGGCGCGAGCGATCGTGACGCGCTGCTCCTGCCCGCCCGACAGTTGCCGGGGATAGTGGTTCATGCGGTCCGCAAGACCTACCACGCTGAGCGCGGTCTCCACGTGCCTGCGGCGCTCCGACTTGGAAAGCTTGGTCAGCAGCAGCGGAAGCTCGACATTCTGGAACGCCGTGAGCACCGGGATGAGGTTGTACATCTGAAAAATAAAACCGACGTGGCGCGCGCGCCAGTGCGTGAGTTTGCTGCCCGACATGTGCGTGATTTCGTCCCCGTCGACGGTAATGCTGCCCGCGGAGGGTACATCGAGACCGCCGAGGAGATTGAGCAGAGTGGTCTTGCCGGAGCCGCTGGGGCCCATGAAGGCGACGAAGTCGCCCTTGTCGACGTCGAGATTGAGGCCCTGGAGGACCTGGATTTTTTCGCCGCCGCGGCTGTAAGTCTTGTTCAAACCGCGAACCTTGACGAGGCTGGAAGTACCACCATTACCATCGACCCGGATCATGCTTGGCTCCTATTGACGGATTTCAACTTTTTCACCATCGTGCAAACTTTCCGGCCCCTTGACGACCAGTGCGTCGCCCGGCGAAACGCCTGCCAACACCGCGACGTCCGTGCCACGATCCATGCCGAGGTTCACGGCGCGGCGCTCGACCTTTCCATCGCGGACCAGGAAAACAAAGGAAGCATTCGAATCGGACCGCACGGCGCTCTTCGGGATGAATGCGACCGCCTGAGGACCCTTTTCTTTGTCTTTGTTCTTGTCTTTGGCGGCGGGCTGCTCATTTTCCAGGAAAGCCACCTTCACGCCCATATCCGGGAGAATGAAGTTGTACTTTTCCAAGTCAACAATCGTGATGCGGACCTTGACGGTGGCCTTTTGCCGATCGGCGGTGGGAATGACGGTCCGCACTTTAGAGGGAATCGGCTTGTCCGGATAGGCATCCAGAGTCGCGGTGACCTGTTGCCCGTTTTCGACGCGCGCGATGTAGGACTCGTTCACGTCGACTTCAATTTCATTGGAATGCATATCCACAATCGTCGCAATGCCCGTGCGCGTAAAGCCGCCGCCTGCGGAATTGGGTGAAACCATCTCGCCAACCTGCGCGTCTTTGGAAACGACGACGCCCGCAAAGGGCGCGCGGATGGTGCAATTGTCCACGGCTTGCTGGGCTACGGCGATGCGCGCTTCGGACGCGGCCACTTGCTGCTTGGCGAGCGCAATTTTGGCCTTCAGACTGTCCGCAGCCGTCCCGGCGTTGTCGAGGGCCTCCTGGGTCTGGACGCCGGCCTTCTGCAACTGCTCAGCGCGGCGCAACGCGATCTGCGCATTCCTCAGCTGCACCTCGTAGTCAGCAATGGCGGCCTGTGCGGAGTCGCGGTCGGCTTTGGCGGAATCGAAGGCCCGCTTGACGTCGGACTCGTCAAGAGTGGCGAGAAGCTGCCCTTGGGCAACGCGGGTGCCCTCGTCGAAGAAAACGCCGGTAACGCGGCCGGTAATCTTGGCGGCGATCGTCGCGCGGCGGCGGGGCGTGATGTAGCCGCTGGCATTCAGCAGCGCCTGGCGGCCCCCCGCGTCGGGTTTCGCGGCGGAAGCGACCTCTACAACAGGCTTCTGACTTCGGAAGGCATAGGCGGCCGCGACGATGCCGGCGAAGATGAGGACGGGTATAGCCGCATACATGACGCGCCGGCCCATGCCGGAACTCTTGCGCTGGCCGTCGCCTATGCGCAACGAGCCCAGGTCAGGTTTTGCGGAGATTTGTGAGCTTGCCATAGGCCCGCCTGCTCCTTGTATCGATGCAAAGACACAACTTCCGTTACGTACCGCAGAGCCGGAAAATTACACGAATGGCTCGGTACAGGATCGGGGAATCCACATTGTAACCCAGCAATCGGCGATTCGGGCTGAAATTCCTTTTTTAATGTCGGGCGGCCGGCCAGGGCGGGAGGACATTAGTAGCCCAAGGTACGCCAAGACTGGCAGGACCCCAAAATGACAGGCAGCATGGGTTAGTGTGATTCGGCCCAGGAACACCACTACGGAATAGAGGAAATGCGCGGACGGTTTTTTCCTGCGGAGGGGGCGCAACTGGTGGTCGAAACGTTGAGCAAATAAGTGGCGGCCGGAGGAGCAAAACGCATCAGGCCATTAAGCTTGGATGCGCGGGATGAGTCGCCGGACGCATGCAATTTGAGCCCTCGAAGCCCCTGCGAATTTTCCGAAATCACTGCTTGACAGGGCGGCCAGTAAGTCATATTAAGGGGTTCTGCGAGACGCACCCTACCTTACTCTTCGCAGATGGGGGTCACCGTATGAACCCTACCCGCCGTGACTTTCTGAAGTTAACAACAATTGGTGGAGCTGCAGCTGCGGTGTTTGGCTTCGATCTGAAGCCGGCGTACGCGCAGTTGCGCACTCTGAAGATTGCGCGGGCCAGCGAGACACGGTCGACCTGCCCGTACTGCGCGGTGGGCTGCGGCACCATTATCTACACGATCGGTGACCGCGCGAAAAATGTGACCGCGCAGGTGGTGCACGTCGAGGGCGATCCCGATCATCCGACCAACCGCGGCACGCTGTGCCCGAAGGGTTCCTCTCTGCAGCAAGAGATCATGAACGATCGGCGCCTGTTGAAGCCCCTGGTGCGCCGGCCGGGTGGCACCGAATGGCAGGACATTTCGTGGGACGATGCCATCAGCGAAATCGCGGCGCGCGTGAAAAAGACTCGCGATGAGACTTTCATCGAGAAGGATGCGGCGGGCCACACCGTGAACCGCCTGGAATCGGTCGCATGGATCGGCGGTTGTACCGATACCAATGAATTTAACTATCTGGTTGTGAAAGCGATGCACGCCTTAGGGGTCGTGCATTTAGAAAACCAGGCCAGGGTTTGACACGGCCCCACGGTCTCAAGTTTGGGACCAACGTTCGGACGCGGGGCGATGACCAATGGCTGGGTCGACATGAAGAATACCGACATGATGCTAATCATGGGCGGTAATCCTGCCGAGAACCATCCCTGCGGATTCAAGTGGCCCGTTGAAGCGAAACGCACCCGCAATGCGAAAATGATTGTGGTCGATCCGCGGTTTACGCGGACGGCTGCTGTCGCGGATCTCCATTGCCAGATTCGCGCCGGGTCGGACATCGCGTTCCTCGGCGGCGTCATTCGCTATGCCATCGAGAACAACCGCATTGCCAAAGATTATCTGGTCAACTACACGAATGCGGCATTTATCGTCAAACCCGGCTTCCAGTTGCCGGGCGATACGGACGGCGTTTTCTCCGGATTCGACGCCACGACGCAAACCTACGACAAGTCCACCTGGAATTATGCGGGCACCGGCGGAGGTGGAGGAAGCAGCGCCGGAGGAAGCAGCGCCGGCGGAGCATTGCCCTTAAATACTCCGATTACGCCTTTTCCTAGTCGAACACTCTCCCGAATCTCCCAATCGACCCATTTACTATTCGCGGCGTCAGGAGATAAGTAGACTAGTGTCACGGACGATTGATTAATTCGCTGGCGTATACCCTGCCTGATGTACTCGGCACGCTCGCTGTCAAAAGGCTCCTTAACTGAGAGATCATTGAATTCGATGTCAGTATTCTCATTCTTGGCCTGCCCCCGGAGGAGATTAACCTCATTGAGGTCTTCATAGGCGAAACTGATGAACACGTTCTTGCGACCGGCGTCGCCTTGCTGAAGGATTTCCCTTGCGCGATCTTCTAGATGGCGAGTGTCGCCTAACGAACTCCTGCTGCTACCGCCTCCTCCGCCCATTTGCATCTCCTCAGAAGTAGAATTCACGGCACGAAATACAACGCCCACACGGAACTTCGCCGCCCACATGGCAGGAATAGGTTCCATCTATTTTCCTCTTGCGGGCTAGCCG
>Ga0137409_10002360_pt1 | contig 20257 bp, 19 predicted proteins | sample CZODoug1_16funga_FD_122059 | JGI IMG/M metagenome (GOLD analysis project Ga0137409, IMG submission 122059) | Vadose zone soil fungal communities from Angelo Coast Range Reserve, California, USA - CZODoug1_16fungal (Hybrid Assembly) | ecosystem: Environmental > Terrestrial > Soil > Vadose zone... | reverse complement strand
ACGCGAACAAAATCGGCGTGACCGGCTGGTCCTACGGCGGCTACATGACTTCTTGGCTCATCGGCCATTATCAAATCTGGAAAGCGGCGATGGCTGGCGCGCCAGTGACGGACATCTACGATGAGTACAATCTCTCGGACGGCAACGTGACCGGCCGTTACAGCTTCAAAGGGTCGCCCTACGTGGGAGACAACCTCAAGGACTATCGCGCGCAGTCGCCCATCGCCTACGCCGGGCAAATGAAAACGCCAACGCTGATCATGCACGATACCGGCGACGCCCGCGTCACCATCACGCAGGGCTACGCGCTCTACCACGCACTGAAGGACAACGGCGTGCCAGTCAAGTTCATCGCCTACCCTGTTGCGGGGCATTTTCCCGGAGACCCAGTGCGGGCAATGGACGTCGATCGCCGCTGGGTCGAATGGATGGACCAATACTTGAAGTAAGCAGAATCCTGGGAAGTGAACGTGTGCTTAAGACTCAGCACTGGCGCGAGACGTCTCAAGGAAACTCAAGGGGGCACTCCATGCGACTGCGACCGGGAATTTTAGTTCGCACTAACTTCTGTTTTGTGTTTTTAGCAGGTTTACTCATCGGCGCGCAAGCCAGCGACGCCCAGGGTCTGAGCAGCAGCGACCTTTCACGCTTGCGCTCGGTTGGCAGCGTCGAGTTGTCACCAGACGGCCATCGCATCGCGTATAGCGTGACGATGCGCGACCGGCCCGGCCGCCCGTGGGGTCAGCTCTGGATCATAGATCTCGATACGAAGAAATCCGTCCGTGTCGGCGGCGAAAAAGATTCCGGCGGTGGCCCACTGTGGTCGCCGGATGGAAAATGGATCGCGTTCGATGGACACCAGGGAGAAAAGAGCGGATTGTTCGTTGCGCGGCCGGATGGCTCCGAGGTCACTTTTCTTGCCTCTCTGGAGGGCACCAACAGTCCATTGCCGGGCGCGGGCCAAGATTTCACTTGGTCGCCCGACGGCAAGCAAATCGCATTCATCTCCTCCACTCCCGGTGCGGAGGCTGCGGAAGCCAGCGGCGATCCAATGGTGATCACGCGCTACCTTTATAAACCGGATGCCGGCGAAGGTATGACGCGGTTCAACGACAATCTTCGCTTGCATATCTTCGTTGTAGATGTGTCCAGCAAGCAGGTGCGGCAACTTACCCAGGGCAACACCGATGAGCATTCCATCGACTGGTCGCCGGACGGAAAGGAAATACTCTTTGTTTCGAATCGCGAGCCAAACCAGGATGAGTTTTTCAATTACGACATTTTCACTTTGAAAGTCTCGGACAACAGCATTCGCCGTTTGACGGCGACGGAATCCAATGAGTACGAACCTCTGTGGTCGCCCGACGGCAAGCGCATCGTGTTTCGCGGAACGCGCCGCGGACTCACGGACCGTGAAACTACCATGGAAGACACGCACGTCTGGGTGATGAACGCCGATGGCAGCGATCGCCGCGAAATCGGCGCCGTCCTGGACGACCGCCAGGGCGTGCCGCGATGGTCGCCGGACGGCAGCGCCGTTTACTTCACTGTTCAGGAGCGGGGCAGCTTCCACCTGGTGCGTTTGCCAATCTCAAGCGGCAAGCCGGAATACGTCTTGAAAGACAGGGGAGCCGTAAGCGCTTGGTCCCTTGGAAAAGACGGAACGATCGCGTATGGCTTCGCGTCTCCGCACGACATGTCTGAGCTTTATCTCAAAACCGGGGGCGCCGCGCCGCGCAAACTGACCGATCTAAACGCGGAGCTCTTCGCCGGAAAACAGATTGCCGAGGTCGAGTCCTTCACGTTCATCAGCAATGACAACAAATTTGAAGTCGAAGCGTTTCTCACCAAGCCGCTGGGGATGACCGCCACATCGAAGCATCCTCTCATCGTCAATATCCACGGCGGGCCGCACGGGCAGAACGGTCCGGTGTTCAGTTTCAAGAACCAGGTTTACGCCGCGCATGGTTGGGCCACGCTGAACGTCAACTTTCGCGGTTCCAGCGGCTACGGACAAAAATTCGCCGACGCCGTTTTCGGTGACCAGAACGGAAACGAAGGCCAGGATGTTCTGTACGGCGTGAGCACGGCAGTGCGTCGTTATTTGTGGATCGACCGCGAGCGCATGGGCATCGAAGGGGTGAGCTACGGCGGCCAACTCACCGATTGGCTCATCACGCAGACGAATGAATTCAAGGCCGCGATTCCCATCGCGGGGATCGCTAACCTCGTCAGCTACAACTACATGACTTATTACAACCAGTATGAAGAAATGGAATTCGGCCAATTCCTGCACCAGGGAAACCTGATGGACGTCGCATGGGAACGTTCCGCGTTGAAGCATGTGGCAGCCGCGCATACGCCCACGATGCTGATGCACGGCGAAAACGACAACGATGTGCCGATTGCCGAAGCCGAGCAGTTCTTCATCGCTCTGAAGGACGTGGGGACCGAGGCCATTTTCGTTCGTTATCCACGCGAAGGCCATGGCCTGAGCGAAGTCAAGCACAACATCGACGCTACCGACCGCTGCATCGCCTGGTACGAAAAGCATTTCCCCAAGCCCGGCGCGGAAGGCACGACTAATGTCCAACCCTGATGGGAAATGAAAAAGCCCCGGTTGTTGTCCGAGGCTTTTTCTGCAATCCGTCTGAGATTGAGAGAAGTAGTTTAAGCTTTCGCTTCGGTTCCCGCGACGGCCACGGCCGCCACTTCCTCGCGCGCGGCGCGCTTGATGCGGGCAGCTTTGCCCTTCAGATCGCGCAGGTAATACAGCCGGGCACGGCGAACTTTACCTTTGCCTACGACTTCGATGGAACTGATGGTCGGCGAGTGCAATGGGAAAATGCGTTCGATGCCGACGCCAAAGCTCACGCGGCGCACCGTAAAGGTGGCGCTGGACGCCCGGCCCTTCTTGGAGATCACCACGCCCTCGAATGCCTGGAGGCGCTCCTTCACCTTCTCGCCTTCGCCTTCCTGCAGGCGGACGTTGACGCGTACGGTGTCACCGGCGCGGAACTCGGGAAGGTCTTTGCGCAGTTGCGCTTCATGTAACTTTCGAATTACCGGATTCATGTTCCTGTTTCCTTTTAGACCCACTCTGGCGGGGCCAACTCTTCAGACGCAATCCACAATTATAGACAAATCGTCATATTTTTCCTAGCGGATTCGGACTACCGGTGAAACCCTCGCGCGTCTCTAATGGCTGGCGCGCTGGACGACAAGCTTGCAGCTAAGCCGGTGCCACCAGCGACGAATCCCGGCGAATGATGGCATCTGCAAAATGCTCCATTTCTTCCGACTGCGGGCTGAATTGCAGTAGCACAAGGTCAACACCGGCGGCTTCGAATTGGGTAAGTCGTTCGGCCACCTGTTCCGGCGTGCCGACGAGCCCAGACCGCAGGCCGCGGTTCGAAACCGAATAATCTTCCAGGGAAACGCGCTGCTCCAGTTGTGTTCCGGCAAGCCATTGCTGGTAGTTCGCGTAGCCCGCCGCGGATTGCTGGACATCCGTGATGCGCCGCAGCTCGTCCTGAGCTTCGCGTTCCGTTTCTCGAACGACGGCATAGCCGGCGACCCCGAACTTGAGCGGCGGCAGATTGTGACGTGCGCGGCGTTCGCGGAGATCCACGATTTTATCGCCGACGCGCTCCGGCGGATCGCCGTGCATAAGATAGGCATCGCACTTCTCGGCGATCAGCTCTTTTGCCGCGGGAGACTCGCCGCCCGCGTAAAGCGTTGGCCGCGGCTTCGAAGCAGGCTTTGGCTCGAGCACATTGTCGTCCACGCGGTAATACTTCCCGGAATACGAAAAATGGTCCTGCTTCCAGACGCCATCCAGAACGTCGAGCCACTCGCTGGTGCGCGCGTAGCGGTCGTCATGCTGTTCGAACGCGACGCCATACTTGCGCGCTTCGTCCGCCCACCACGAGGAAACCACGTTCAGCGTGAGCCGGCCATTGCTGATCTGATCGATGTTGGCCGCCTGCTTCGCGAGCAACGCAGGCAAATGAAAAGTCGGCCGTACCGCCACCATCAATTCGATTCGCTCGGTTACCGCGGCCAGTGCCGCCGCCGTGGACCAGGCATCAAGCGAAGGGGCTTCGGCGCCCTTGATATCGTTGAGATTGAGCTCCGCGATCAGCGTCAGGTCGAATCCAATCTTCTCGCTGCGCTGCGCAAGCCGCTTCACGTACGCCCAGCTTACCTCCATGTTTTCGTTTTCCACGTTGCGCAGCCAGCCGCCGAAAACGGGAAGCCAGTAGCCGTATCTCATCGCGGGCCTCCGCTCACCACCGCGCGTTCCGGGCGGCTCGCTTGGTGCTTTTGCGCCTCCGTGATGAGGAAGTCCGCCAACCGCGCGTAAGGATTGAAACCGATGACGCGCACCGGATCGGCAACAAAATTGGAAAGCGCGTTCACGTCGTAATAGAGTTGCCGCCCTGTGCGGTCGTCGATGACATATTCGATCCCGCCGACTTCCACCCCCGCGAGTTCCATAATTCGCTCCACCTCTTCGATCACCTGTCGCGGGGGCTCGTAGCCTTCCACTTTCATCCCGCTCTTCGGCGCGTCCACCGGACACGCAATGCGCGTCAGCTCTTCGCCTCGGGTGTTCTGGCAGATGTCCGCCGGACACAAGTTGTAACTCTCGCCGGTGATGTGAATCTGGATCGCATAGAGAAATTTCCCGCCAAGAACCTCGACGCGCGTAATGATTCCGTCGCGCGCCGTGAACGCTTCCTGCACCAGCGCCGTGGAATCAATGCCAAAGTAAAGGCGATTCGCTTCCACCGCGGCGCGCAACTCCTCCGGTGAGTTGAACCTTTCGATTCCCGCCCCACTGCCCCCAATGTTCGGCTTGATGACCACCGGATACCCGATAGCCTCCGCCGACTCAAGCGCTTGCGACGGATGATTGATGACACGCGCTTTCGGATACGGCAACCCCAGTTTTTCCAGGTTCGTCAGTTGCAGCGCTTTCGAAATCTCATGATTGAAGCAACGGTAGCCATTGACGACGCGCACGCCTTTACCTTCGAGGTGCGCAAGATAGTTGAGCGTATAGAAAATTCCGTGCCCCAGCCCCCGCTGCCACGCCGAAGGGCTCATGCGATTGAAAAGCAGCGAATACTCGCGCTCCGGCGATGCCACATCGTAGTTATGGTGCCGCGCATCAATCTTCAGCCACGGCACGCCGCGCTCATCCAATTGCTGAAACAGCGGCCGGAACCAGTCCGGATGCTCGTAGTAAATGGCGATGGGCTTTTCGAGCCCAAACCCGTTCCCATTCGTTTTCATACGCATCAAACCTCTCGTGTCCCTTTCGAATCGCTCTCGTCACAATCAAAAAGTGGCCGCTCGTCCTGCCCGCATTCTTCTAACCCGGCGAGTCCTCGAATTCCAGCGTCATATGGATTTCGTCCACGTACTGCTCGCCGATCTTGAGCGACCATGGTTCGGTTCAAAACACGCGAAACCCCATGTCCTTATAGAGATGCCGCGCCGCTTCTTGCGTTACGGCTACCATCAATCGAACACAGCGTATTTCCGGTAGCGCTCTCGCCGACTCGATCACCTCCACCAGCATCGCCCGCCCGACGCCATGCCCGCGCGCCGCTGGAGAAACGAACACGCCCCAGACATGCCCGACATGCCGTCGCTTTAAGAGCGCATCCCGATAAAATCCCGTCATTCCCACCAGTTGTTCAGGATCGAACGCGCCAATCACAAAGTTTTCCGCGCCACCTAAGCGCAGCCGGGAAGCATATTCCTCGACGGTCGTCCGCTTGAGTTCCTCCAGCGATTCCGCAAACGAAACCGGATCCGTCTCCAGCGCGTGCAGCCGCAGCAGCCATAGAGACGGAGCATCGTTTTCCGTCAGCTTCCGGATATTCATCAGCGGTTTTCTCCCTATTATTCAGCCTACCGGACCTGGGGCATTATTATTCCCCCTGTTACCAGGACGCTCGCGGCTTCCTGCTCCCGCCCAGCAAAGCGCTATGCGAGATCGGGTCGATTGCGCCTGGTTTTTTCCAGCGCTGCGGCGCGCCTCCACTTCGCCACCTCCGCGTGATTACCGCCAATCAGCACTTCCGGAACGCCCCAGCCGCGGTACTCCGCGGGCCGCGTGTAATGCGGAAAATCGAGCAAGGTATGATTCGTAACTGCTGATTCCGGCTCCCTGCGGCCACGCGCATTTACAGCTTCCGGCCGTAGGGGCGGGGTTTGCCCCGTCCGTTCCCCAGCAGAGGCCGTCGATTCCTGCTTTATCACGCTGAACGATTCATTTTGCGAGGAAGCTTCGTTTCCCAGCGCGCCCGGAAGGAGACGCGTGACCGCGTCGACCACAACCATCGCGGGAAGCTCCCCGCCGCTCAGCACGAAATCACCAATGGATATTTCGTCCGTAGCCAAATGTTCCGCCACGCGTTCATCAACGCCTTCGTATCTCCCGCAAATAAGAACAATTCGCTCCAACTGCGCGTAACGCCGCACCGTTTCCTGCCGGAACAGCTTGCCTGCGGCAGACATCAGCACAATTGCCGTCTTCGGATCCATTGCGCCCGGCTTCGACGCATCTCCAACGCCGCGCCCCAGCAGAGACTCCACCGCTTCAAACAACGGCTCCGGCTTCAGCACCATGCCCTCGCCACCCCCGAACGGCCGGTCGTCCACAGTGCGGTGACGGTCCTTCGTGAACTCCCGCAGATCCTGCACGTTCATTTCGACGAGCCCCGTCTCCCGCGCGCGGCGAAGTATTCCGTGATCGAACGGCCCGGCAAAAAACTCTGGAAATATGGTGATGAGATCGAAGCGCATTTAGTTTCAGTTTAACGAATGCCCTTCTCGCTTGTCATGCGAGCCATTTGAAGCGCGGCACCCACCTAGGCACCCGCCGGCAATACTCCTCATACTCCGCGCTGAATTTCTGCCTCAGCGCCGGTTCCTCGTATAGCACCACGAACAAATTCACACCCACAAAAAAAACCACCGCCAAATCCACGAGCGCCACGGAATGAAAGACCGTCGCTTCTCCCAGCATCACAAACGCAACGCTCCAATACATCGGATTCCGAACAATGCGGTACGGCCCCTCTACGACCAGTTTCTTCGGTGGATCCATGGGCAGCGGCGTGCCCTCGCCGCGCAGAGCGAAGCCCCAGAAAGCACAAGCGAAGTAAAGTGCGGTGCCTGCGGCAATGAACAGCCACCCCGCTGCGCCCGCTCCGCTCACAGCTGGCCGCGCGCCGCGAGGCAGCAGCCAGTAGGGCATCACCAGGGTCCAAAAACCCGGAATGAAAACAGTGAAGATCAGAGTTCGAATGACGGCAGACATCACCAGCAGCGTACACCCATCGCGCTATTCGCGGTTCAGGTCGCGAAGCCCCTCCGGCAAGTTGACGTCGATGCGCCGCGCAGCAGTGTCAATCTTGGCGCAGATGTCCACCGCCAGCGGAATCAAAACCTCTCCATGCGAAGTTTCCACTTCCAGCAACGGCGTCCCGGAAATCTCTTCCCCGGGAAATTGCACGTCGCGCACCGTCCCGAGAAGAGACGGCGCTTCGGCAAGCGAGCACGGCGAGGAAGAAACGACCGGGACGAAGGCAGGATTCTCGAACACGGCACAGCCGATGAGGTCCGATACGAAATACTGTCCCGCAGGCAGCGTCACGCGCTGTTCGAACGGCAGCAGCACCCCGAGCCCGCGGAATTTTTCCGCTTCCGAGATGGAATCGACTCCCTCAAAATGAAAAACCGCCTGCCCGCGATGATTCTGGCTCAGCCAGCAGGATTTCAGCGAGATGCGGCGCGGCTCATTCTTGCCATCGGCATGTCCTACAAAAACTTCCCGCAATCGTGTCAGGCGTTCCGGAAAATCGGTTAGGATTTCAGCGGCAACTTCGCCCTTATTGCCGCGCGCCCGAAAGATGCGCGCAACCAGGACCCAGCGTGGAGTTTCAGGGCTCAATGGGAAGTAGGACCGCTCATCGGTCCACGGAAAGCATGACCGCCAAGCGGTCAATCTTCAAGGATTTCCAGCGTGAATCGCTTGTGCAGCTTCATCCCCGACGCACCCAGCAGCGTTCGCATCGCTTTGGCCGTCCGCCCCTGCCGTCCGATCACCTTTCCCAGATCCTCGGGATGCACCCGCAGTTCAAGCACGGTGACTTGCGACCCCTCGACGGACTTCACCTGCACGTCCTCGGGATGGTCCACGAGGGCCTTGGCGATGGCTTCGACCAACTCCTTCATAAGGCAAGGCACCTGGGAATGGCGCCCCCGGCGAAACCGGGGACGCGCAAATTTCAGGAAGGCGCTGCGACTATGCGATCTTCTGCAAACGGAGAAAGCTGCGCACCGTATCGCTGGGCTGCGCGCCCAGGCCGATCCAATACTTGATGCGCTCGGCGTCGAGCTTGATCTCCGCCGGCTTCTTCAGCGGATCGTACGTGCCCACCGCTTCCTTCACGCGGCCGTCCCGCGGCCGGGTCCTCTCAATGACCACCACGCGGTAAAAGGGCTTCTTTTTCTTTCCAATCCTTGACAGACGAATCGTTAACACTAAGTCAGTCCTCCTGAACCCATTTATTGTAGCTTGCCGCCGCTCCCCGCGGCAATGGAAGAGTGTGAGCGCATGCCGGGGCGCCGGGGCGTCCTTGCCGAGCGGTGCTCACCTACATCCCCACGCTTGACAACAAGCTAGGGCTTGCGAATCGCGGGCGAGTTCCGGAGGCAGGAATTTCAAGCCACGCTGCGCCCCAGCGTGGTGTCCTCCGCTTCGTACACCACGCCCATCGCGCCACCACCGAGCTTTCTGACGATGCGGTAGTGAGAAATGGTCTGACCAATCATGCGTTCGGCTGAGCCTTGGGCTGTTCTCTTGCGAGTTAAACCATCCCAGGCTAGCTGACCCAATGCGTCAACGCCGCGCGGCAGCCTGCGTGGACCTGCCGAACTTGACGAATAGTCGGAATGATATGCTCTTGCTACCAAAATGAGGTGAACTTTGCAAAAGAGCCTTTTGGGGTTCATGGGCGCGCTGCTCTGGCTTTTGGCTGCCGCAGGGAACGCGAGCCCTCAGAATCGCCAGCGGACCAAAACTCCGTTCGATGCCGTATTCGACGGGCTTGTCCAGCCCGATAATCCTGGCATTGCGGTGTTGATCGGTTACCGGGGAAAAGACAGTTTTCGGGCCTACGGTGTGCGCGATCTCCGTTCGAAAGCGAAGATCGACGCGCATTCGAATTTCAGGCTCGCTTCCTTCACCAAGCAGTTCACCGCCATGGCGGTCATGCTGCTGGTACACGACGGAAAACTGCGCTACGACGAAACACTCACGGAAATATTTCCCGATTTTCCTTCATACGGAAAACCGATCACCATTCGAAACCTGCTGAACCACACTTCCGGATTGCCCGACTACGAAGACTTGATGGACGCGGAGGAAAAAGCGAAGGGAACGATTTGGACGCCGGAAAAACAAATTCAAGAAGCCGAAGTTTTGGAATTGTTGAAAAAAGAAAAAAACGGAAAATTCGCGCCGGCGACGAGCTGGTCGTACAGCAATTCCGGTTATGTCGTGCTCGGTCTCATCGTCGCGAAAGTTTCAGGAAAAACTTACGGCGAATTCCTTCGCGCGCGTATCTTTGCGCCGCTAAAAATGAATCACACCATCGTCTTTCGAAAAGGAAAAAACGAAGTCGCGAATCGCGCGTTCGGCTACACAAAAGAAAACGACGCGCTCAAAGAAACCGATCAGAGCGCAACTTCCGCGACGCTGGGGGACGGCGGCATTTATTCCAATCTCGAAGATCTCGCCAAGTGGGACGACGCGCTGCGCAATCACACTTTGCTGAGCGAAAAAGAATTTCAGCCTGCGCTAACGCCGGAGAAACTCGCAGACGGCTCCGAGCCCCACTGGCCCAAGGAACCCAACGACGACAATTTGCATCCCGGCAAGCCCGTTGCTTACGGCTTCGGCTGGTTCCTCGATCCGTATCAGGGACGCCAGCGGATGTGGCACACGGGAAGCACGATGGGCTTCCGCACCGTGATCGAGCGATTCACCGATGGCAGCGGCTTGACCGTAATCATTCTGTGCAATCGTAACGACCTCGAACCAGAGAAGCTGGCGATGCAGGTTGCCGAGCTAATTTTCAAAGAACAAAATCTTCTCCGCTAAAGCGGCGACGCTACAGATTCATCACAAGCCGGCGAGTTTGCCGAGACCTTTCATTTTGGTGCGGGCGGCCAAGGCGCCGTACTGCTTCATCATGGTGCGCATTTGCAGGTATTGCTTGAGGACGGTATTGACGTCCTGGACGGTGGTGCCGCTGCCCTTGGCGATGCGCTTGCGGCGTTTGCCGTCGATGACGTTGTGGTCGCGGCGCTCCTGGTTGGTCATGGAATTGATGATGGCTTCGACGCGCGTGAGCTGGCCCTCGTCGACTTTCGCATCTTTGGGAAGATTCTGGAGCGGACCCATCTTGGGGAGCATGTCGACGATCTTTTCGAGCGGGCCCATCTTGCGAATCTGCTTGAGCTGGTCGCGGAAATCTTCAAGCGTGAATTCTTCCTTGCGGAGCTTGCGCTCCAGTTCGGCGGCGGCTTTTTTGTCGACGGTCTGTTCCACCTTTTCGATGAGCGACATGAGGTCGCCCATGCCGAGAACACGGGAGACGATGCGCTCGGGATAAAAACCTTCGAGGGCGTCGTATTTTTCGCCGAGGCCGACAAACTTTACCGGCGCGCCGGTGACTTTGCCGATGGAGAGCGCAGCGCCACCACGAGCGTCGCCGTCCAGCTTGGTGAGAATCACGCCGGTGAGGCCGAGGCGCTTGTGAAATTCGCCAGCGGAGCGCACGGCGTCCTGACCGATCATGGAATCTGCGATGAAGAGCATTTCGCTGGGCTGAAGTTCCTTCTTCAGCATGCTCAGTTCGTTCATCAAATCGTCGTCGATATGCAATCGGCCGGCGGTGTCCACGAGAACGACGTCGCTGGCGGAAAGTTTGGCTTCCTTGATGGCGCCTTTGACGATTTCGAGCGGCTTGTCCGTGCCAGTGCCGGGCCAGACCGCGGTGCCGACGGCTTTCGCGACTTGAGCGAGCTGTTCACGCGCGGCGGGGCGATAGACGTCCGTGGAAACAACGAGCGGACGGTGGCCATGTTGCGAAAGCCATTTGGCGAGTTTGCCCGTGGTGGTGGTTTTGCCGGAACCTTGCAAGCCGACAATCATCCAGACCGACGGCGGGCGCGAAGCGAAGATCGGCTTGGCATGCTTTCCCAGCATGGCGGCGAGTTCGTCGCGAACAACCTTGACGACTTGCTGATCGGGCGAAAGTTGCAGCATGACTTCGCTGCCGATCGCTTTTGTGCGGATGTTGGCGAGGAGTTCATCGGCCACGCCGACGTTGACGTCGCCTTCGAGCAGGGCTTCGCGGATTTCAGCGAGCGCGACGTCCAGGTGCTCATCGGTGAGCTTGCCCTGTCCGCGCAGGTTCTTGAAGGTGCGTTGCAGCTTTTCTGTAAGGTTCTCAAACATGGCTCGTGCTAATGACTCATCCTTTGCCCTTCAAGGATAGCAGGGTGGGGACGGAGAATGTACGTCCGTGGTCTGCACTCGATGACATCAACCAGCCACGTAGAGGCCGTGAATGTCAGAGAAACTTCACGAGCGCGTCGGTGGTCTCCTTGGGGTTTTCCTCGAGGATCCAATGGCCGGTGTCTTTAAGCACGACCACGGTTACATCCGAAGCCACCAATTTCATCTGTTGCCCGAGGACTTCTCCCAGGGCCTTCTCGCCGCCGATCGCCAGGACCGGCATGGTCAACTTGGTCTGGGAGAGTTGGGCAAAATCCTTCGCGGCTTGCGGGAATGAAACGAAGTAGGCCCAGCCCGCGCGTATGCGTCCCGGGCGGGCGTACGCGGCAGTGTAGGCTTTCCGATCGGCTTCCGATAGCGAGCGCGTCTTGTGGGCGGCGAAATTGTTCCAGTAGTGCTCGAAGTACAGGCGCTCGCGTCCTTGCACTAAAGCCTCGGGGGTCGGCCCGTTGAAACGGAAATGCCAGAAGCCCGGGTTGTTGTAGACCGCCTCCCACTCACCCACGCCGGGGAGAAATGCGTCCATCACAACCAGTTTCTCCACTTCCGCGGGGAACTGCGCGGCGTAGGCATAGGCGACCATGAGGCCGATGTCGTGCCCGACCACCCTGGCTTTCTGGACTCCGAGCGAGCGGGCGAGCCCATGAATGCGGATCGCAGCAGTCTTCATGTCCAGGCCGTTCGCGGGGATCTCCGAGTCCCCGATGCCAGGCAGGTCCGGGGCGATCACCGTAAATTTCTCGCCGAGCAGAGGGAGGATGGGTGTCCACATGCGCGAGGTCTCCGCGTAACCATGCAGCAGGATCAGCGCAGGGCCGTGACCACCCGTCGTGTAATGCAGCTTGACGCCATCGATCTCCGCGGTGCGCGAGACGAAGGACTTGTCTGGTGTGTCCGCGTTCGCCGAGGCCGAAAGGTAAGCGGAGAAGAAAAGCAGGCTGAGCACAGACAGGATTGGAAACAGGTTGAGAACGCGTTTCATGGAAAGCTCCTTTTGTGGAGGGCACATTATACGCGGATAGAGGCGGCGGGGCTTCAGAACCTAGCTGGTGCTAGCTGGCGGCAGCTGGTGGCTCGACTCTAGGGGCTGGACGAAATTTAGAAAGACGCGACCGCAGGAGTAGAATCGAAGTTGTTATGGAGAAGCATCCACAAGAGACACCACCGGCACCGATGGATCCGCACGAGCCTGCTCCTCAGGAAGAAGCGCTGGACATTGTTGAAGAAGCGTCCATGGAATCTTTCCCTGCGAGTGACCCGCCCGCCTGGAATGCAGGCAGTACAAAGCTGCAATTGCTGAAACGCAAGCAGACGGCGTGATTGGCGGTCCCGCGGAGCGTGAATCGTCGTGCCGAGATGGGGCGCAGCATCGCGGCAAAGGCCGGGATAGGTGCTGCGCCCCTACAATGAGAAAAGGGCGACTGGAGTTTCTCTTCATGTTATCGATTCGTGCTGCCACTGTGAACGATGTGGCTCTGCTGAAGGCTCTGATATTCGAACTGGCGGAGTACGAACGGAAACGGGACCAAGTGGTGATTTCCGAGGCGGACCTGGTGAGAGACGGCTTCGGGCCGCAGCCGAAGTTTCGCGCGCTGATCGCGGAATGGGACGGGCAAGCGGCGGGATACGCTTTGTTCTTTGGCTTTTACTCCACTTGGGAAGGGCGTCCCGGGCTGTTCCTGGAAGATCTGTTTGTACGGCAGACCTTTCGCGGCAAAGGAATCGGCAAGGCGCTGCTAGCAAACGTGGCCGGGATTGCGAAGCGCGAGAATTGTTACGGCGTACGATGGGAAGTGCTCGATTGGAATCAACCGGCGATCGACTTCTACAAGAGGCTGGGCGCTACATTCCTCGATCAGTGGAAATCCGTGCTGCTGACGGGAGACGCGCTGGAGCGCGCGGCAGAAGCGAACTAACTCCGACATCTCAACGAAGTCTAAAGACGCGGACTTTTCACACAAACTGTTTCGGGACGAGCGTTAGGGTTTGTGTTTGGCGCTGTGGCCGAGGGCTACGAGGAAGATGGCGCTTTTGCCTTCGGCGTGGGGAGAAAAGAAGCGGGTGACGTCGTCGTCGAAAAAGGTGAGGCCCGTGGCACCGAGACGCTGGGCGTACGCCGCGAGATAGAGCTTGCCGCCGAGAATGCCGGCTTCGAGTTGCACGGCGCGATAGCCGCGGTTGCCGAAGCGCTGCAAAATGGGGCGCAGGTCGGCGAGGAAAAAGATGTCCACGGCGGCGTCGGCGGGCAGCTCCTGCTCCAGGCCGAGGTAGCCGGCATCGGCGCGGAAATTTCCTTGCTTCAGGGACTCGAGCACGCCACGGTCGCGATGGAAGACGTAGGCTCCGGGCGGGAGCCCTTCGACCTCGTGGATAATTAGATAGAGATCATTGAGCTGAGTTCCCGGCGGATCGAGAAAATCCCCCGGGACGCCGCGGGTGGCACGGTCCAGCATGGTGGAAAGTTGCGGCAGGGTGATGGGGCTGCGGGCGAATTTGCGGGTGGAACCGCGGCGCTGGATAACCTGCTCGATGGGGTCGCGCGGCATTTCGGCGTCGGACAAAGGTTGGAGCTGAATGACTGGTCCGGTGGGCGGCGGAAAGTCTGTAACAGGAGTTTGACCGCGCCACGCGTCCACTTCTTCGGCGGAATCGAGCGAAGAGGCGGCGTGCATTTCTCGCATAAGGGGATAGTCCACCTCGCGTTGAGAGAGCGGGACGGTTTCTAGGCGAAGCGGGGGAATTTCTGCAGGAAATGACGGCAGGGGCGCCGCGACGTAGCCGAGGGCCACGAGGGAGAAAGCTACCTCACGCTGGGGATCGACATCCAGCAGGCGATTAACGCTGGCGTCCACAAAGCCGCACACCACGCGGGCAGGCAAACCGAGGGCGGTGGCGACGGCGAGCAGGTTGGCGAGGAGAGTGCCGTTGTCCCAGCCGAAATGGCGGTAGGTGCGGGCCTGATATTTCCAGGCGTTGCGCCAGTAGGTACCGGTGCAAACGATGGTAAGCGGGGCGTGGGCGATGGCTGGTTCACCGCCGGTAGCTTCGAGCAGGGCCCGGCGATGATCTCCCGCGCGCAGCCGGCGCAGACCGAACTCGGCGGGAGCGAAGTGGTAGACGCCAGCCTGCAAGTCGGCGAGATCACTGCAAACGAGATAGAGCTCGACTTCGTAAAGTGCTCCGGTGCAGGCGGCGGCGCGAAAGTAGAGTTCGCCGCCGGGATATTTCCTTTTGCGGGTGATGCCGGCGGAGAGGTAGAGGAGCTGGGCCACTGCTTCCAGATCAGGAGATGCGTTGGTCCGCGAGGAGACGCTCTCGGCTATGGCGGAGAGGGCGGCGACTCCGGTTTGGCGCTGCTCACCGGGCAAGCGCATGGGCTCCAGCGTGGGATAAATCTTGAACGGCAGAGGCTGGTTGGACCAATCCATAAAATGAGGGTTGGTGCGGATGCTGGTGTAGGAATGTTTTGTGGCGTCGTGATAGGTCCGAGCGGCTTGGGGATTGCGGTTGTCAGTCATGGTGGCGATGGGCCGTCATCAAAGTCGAAATGAAGCATATCAGGTTGGGGCGTCGCGACGTTCGAACGAGGGACGCGCAAGGCTGTGGTAGACTATCGCTTTTCGCGCACGTCCTGCCCCCGCAGGGACCGCGATCATCGTAGGGAGGCACTTTCTGTATGTTTTCTTGGTGCTTGCGTGTCGTTTGTCTCACCCTCCTCATCTCCGGAACGGCCTACGGCCAAACGGCTATCGAAGGTGCCGTGCACGACGCTGCGGGCCGCCTCGTAGCCAAAGCGTCCGTCTCTCTGCAGCATAAGGATGGCGGAACCGCTCTAACCACTGTCTCGGACAGCGATGGAAGGTTTCGTTTCTCGGGCGTGGAAGGCGGGGCGTACACATTGGGAGTGGAGGCTGCGGGCTACTTCAAGGCTACCTACGAATTTGTGCTGCGCCCGCGCCAGCCGATTTCTCTCAACGTGGATCTGCAAGAAAAACAAACCGTGCGGGAAAGTGTCGAGGTGCAGTCCAACTACCTGACCGTCGATCCTGAGAAAACCGGGAGTTCTTACACCTTCACGCGGCAGGACCTCGAGCGGCTGCCTGAGTCGATGCTGGAGAGCACGAACGACCTGGTCAACAACCTGATGCCCGGCGCCAGCGACAGCCACGACAATTTTTTGGCTGTGCGAGGGACGGAGTTCTCGCTGCACGAGTTCGTCAACGGAGTCTCCTTCCTTGATAACGTGCAACCGCAATTTTCTCCCGGCGTGAGTCCGCAAATCTTTGAGACCGTGGACCTGATGACCGGCGGATTCACGCCCGAATACGGCAACCGTTTCGGCGGCGTGCTGGACATCACGACGCGATCCGGCGCCGAGCTCGCCGGGCACGGCGATGTGAATTTCCGCGGGGCCACTGTAGATAATTATGATCTCAATGCGGACTACGGCGGGCAAACAGGCAGATTGGGCTACTATTTCTTCGTAGACGGGTTCACCTCCGGGCGCTATCTTGACCCGCCCGAGCCGAAGGCGCTCTATGATTTTGGCAAAGGCTCTCGCGCCACCACGCAATTCGACTGGCGTGCCGGAAACAACGATTCGATCAAACTCCTGCTGATGGGCTCCGGCACCAATTTTCAGCAGCCCAATATTACCGATGACCAGGCAGTCGGCCGCGATGCGCAGCGGCATCTTCGCCAGTACACCGCGATTCTCGGATGGCTCCACACGTTTTCTCCGCAAACGCTGCTGCACACTTCCGTTTACGAACGCACGAGTTCCGATCAGGTTTTGCCGACGAGCGACCCGGTCACGCCACTTTCGTCGGCGTCGCGCTCGTCCTTTACGCTCGGCATCAAGAGCGATCTCTCACACTCTTGGCGCGGTCATTTCTTCAAGGCGGGAATCGACCTCGTCCGGCTGCGCGAAGGGGAAAGCTTTTTCTTCGACGGCCGTGGTGACCCAGAGGTTTTCCCTCCGTTCCAGGGTTGGGGCAAGGGCGGGCAAGCCAGTTTCTACGTGCAGGACCATTTCTCGCCCGTTCGAAACCTGACCGTGGACCTGGGCTTTCGCTACGACCATTTCGACCTCGTGGACGCGGACCAGCAAGCCAGCCCGCGCGTTGGCCTGGCGTACCACATCGCAAAAACCAAGTCCGTGATTCATGCCGCCTACAATCGCTTGTTTTCGCCGCCGCCAATCGAATACTCGCTGCTCGCCAGCTTTATCGGGCACAACGCTGTCGATCCGAGCCTGCGTGTCGGCGACGTGCGCCCATACTCGCAGCACTACTACGAGGCGGGTTGGGCGCAGGAGGTCGCACCGCGCGTAAGCCTGGAGCTCAATGCTTATCTTCACACCGGCCGGAACAGTTTCGAAAACCACGAAATTTCGATCTCGCGGATTTTTGTGCCCATCAATTTCGATGCCGCTCGTTCGAAAGGCATCGAGTTCGTTGCGAACATGCGTCAACTCGAGCGCCTGGGAATTTCAGCGCGATTCCAGTATGCGCTGGCGAAAACTTACTTTTACGGCCCGATCACCGGAGGTTTCGCCGGCGACGTACTGCTGGTCGCAGGCGAGCGAATCATTCCGGCCTTTGATCAGACGCACACGGGGACAGGGCAGATTTTTTATCACAACCAGTGGCGGGGATTTTGGGCGGGAAGCGCGATGCGCTACGGCAGCGGGACGATCGTCGAACACGGCCCGCGCCTGCCGCAACATTTTACGGCAGACCTGGCGACGGGACTGACGCTCTGGAAGACCGAGCCACGCTACTTTGATCTGGAGTTCGATGTCACCAACGTCAGCAACAGCATCTACAAAATTGCCAAAGAGAGCGAAGAGATTCCCATCCAGTACGCGCCATCACGCACCGTGGGCGGTAGCTTGAAATTCCATTTCTAAGCACGCGCAGCTGCCGGTGCTGTCGTGTCTACCAACTCCCGTCGAAAACCCGGAAAAATAAGGGAAGGCCAACACCCGGTTGAATCTTAAGACGCGCCGAATGCGGGCCGAGTTACAGCGGGCTTGCTCAGAAATTCGTGGCGGGCGCTCCGCCCGGGCGGGGCGCCCACCAGGGTAAGGTTAGCTCTTCCGTGCCCAGGCTGAAGCGATCAAATCATGATCAAAAGCCGGCGGCACCTGCTTGAAGCAAGCGTAGCGATAGAGCGCCGCGTTGAAGATGCCTCCCACTGCGGACATGAAAACCGAGAGCAAGAGGAAATAAAGAATCATCAAAACCGTGCCGACGATTAGGCCCGTGATGCCGCCCAGAAACATGGCAGCGAGCCACAAACCGATGCCGGGCAGCATGAGAACCATAGAAACCATGCTGAGGCTGAAGCCGCCCATGACCTTTTCTCCCCAGGTGTCGCGGAAGAGCTTGGAGGAGCGCTTCACCGCTTCGATAGGGGTGAGGTCCTCGAAAGCCAAGACAGGGACCACGAAGTAGCAGGCCAGGGTCCAGGCGATGCCGATGATCCTCATGATAATGCGTCCGATCAGGCCCATGCGCTCTTCCAGGGTGCGCAGGATGACGCCGACGGTCGCGGCGACGAGCGCCCACTGAAAAATGGTGCCCTTGCGCTCCCAGGCCAGTTCGATGCCGTCACGGAACGTCCAAGTGCCGCCCACCAAGCGGCTATTGGCGACGCCGACGAGGGCCACGTTGAAGAACACGATCACGAAATAATTCACAACGTACAAGGTGAACATGCCGAGCAGGAACATCGGCGACTGGTTCGCATTGAACCGTTCACCAGCAGCCAGGGCCGCGGCCCTTGCCGGCAGCATTAGGAACGCCCCGCCAGTGGCAATTACGGCCGTGACAACAAAACACGCAACGGCCGAGAGAACCGGGAACAGCATCAATTGTTTGTCGGAACGAAGAATGGCGAAGCTCTGCTTGACGAGCTGCCAACTACGAGAAAACTTACCCATCACACCCTCCTCGTAATCGTAAACGAACGAACGGTGGCCTGAGAATAGTTTGGCGGGAAGACCTGCCGGCTCCAATAGTACGTCCGATGCAAGCCCTCCGGACAGGTAACGCTTCCGACAAACGGGTTGGTCCGTCCGCGGCCGCGATTCGGGGGCCCCCGGCACTCTGGCACCCGAATCGCCCCGGACCGACTCGCACGCCGCCGCAAGTCTCGGCGCGCGGAATGCCGGTTGTGATGGGCGGACTTCCCGCGTAGAATCCGCGGAACTCGCTCTGTGGAGGGAATCGTGATCGATCGCCGCGGATTTTTGTCTTCATTCGCAGGTGTTGCCGGCGCCGCCAGTGCGCTCGGCTTGCCGCCGAAGTGGAACCCGCTGTTCGAACAGGAACCGCTGAAACTGCCGGACGCCGCACTCTATGGTTCGAACGAAGAAGGGTACTGGACCGAGCTGCGCAAGCAGTTCCTGATTCCTGCGGATGAGGTTTATCTCAACAATGGGACGGTCGGATCGTGTCCCCTGCCGGTGCTGCGCGCGGTTTTCGACGGCTACAACGATACGGAAAAGATGGCGCAGAGCGATCCGGAAGATTATCCGATCTGGGGTTATGGCCCGTGGAACGAGTTTCGCGACCCGCTGGCGGAGTTCGCTGGCTGCACGCGCGATGAGCTCGCTCTGGTGCGCAATGCCACGGAAGCCAACAGCTACATCGCCAACGGCCTGGACATGAAACCGGGCGACGAAGTGCTGATGACCGACCAGGAGCACCCGGGAGGCGAGCACCCCTGGAATCTGCGCGCCAAGCGATATGGAATCGTAGTGAAAAAGATAACGCTGCCGAAGCCGGTGCCAAATGCGGCGGCGGTGCTGAGTCTTTTCAATGATGCGATCACGCCGCGGACGCGCGTGCTGTTCTTCAGCCACATCACCACGGTCACGGGTGTGGTTCTGCCGGCCAAGGAACTCTGCGCGTTGGCGCGTTCGAAGGGGATTCTCTCCGCCGTCGACGGCGCGCACGTCGTGGGAATGATGCGGCTGAACCTGCACGAACTGGGCTGCGACATGTACACCTCCAGCCCGCACAAATGGCTGCAGGCGCCGAAAGGCAGCGGGTTTCTGTATGTCCGAGACGAGGTGATCGACCGGCTGTGGAACACCATCGTCACCGCCGGCTGGGACGAGCCGAAGCTGCGCGCGGAGCGCTTCCAGCGCATCGGCAGCTCCAACGTGCCCGCGCTGTGGGGCATGCGCGCGGCGGTGCAACTGGCAAATCAGATCGGGATGGAGCGGATCGAACGACGCCACCGCCAGATGGCGGATGCCATTTTGAAAGAGATGGTGCAGCGCGGCGCGGAGTCCTGGACATCGCCCGATCCGGCGCTGCGCTGCGCGATTGCGTCGGTCAACGTTGTGCCGATTCAGATCTACGAGCTTGAGAACTGGATGTGGAAGACAAAGAAGATCCGCATTCGCGGCGGCGGACCATCGAAAATCCGGCTTTCGACGCCTTACTATCTGCTGCACAAGGATGTGGACCGGTACCTGGCGGCGTACGAGGAATACCGGCGCGAGAAAAAGCTTGCCTGAAGCGGTGCTCGGTGCGCATGGCAAGCGATTGGAGTCCGTCATCGTTTCTTGACCCTGTGCGCAAGGGTCGAATACACTACTGAATTCGGAACCAGCCACTGAAGAGGCTAGTGGGC
>Ga0137409_10002359_pt1 | contig 20262 bp, 28 predicted proteins | sample CZODoug1_16funga_FD_122059 | JGI IMG/M metagenome (GOLD analysis project Ga0137409, IMG submission 122059) | Vadose zone soil fungal communities from Angelo Coast Range Reserve, California, USA - CZODoug1_16fungal (Hybrid Assembly) | ecosystem: Environmental > Terrestrial > Soil > Vadose zone... | reverse complement strand
CAACAATCGCCTTCCCGACGGCGGCAACAATACCACGGATTACCGCACTTGGTGCGCCCAGTTCCAGATCCTGCCGTTTGTCGAGCAAGGCAACATGTACAACGCCGTCACCAGTTTGCCGCCCGGCGGACCGTATACTTCGCCGCCGGTAGCCAACAATGCCGGCGTTCCCATCTATATGTGCCCGGCGCGCAACCGCACCTCCTTTACGACCGCGGGCGGCAACTCTCCGGGGATCGACGGCCCCCACACCGATTACAAACTCAACGTCCGCGGCAACGGCGACGGTCAGAACGGGTTCTATGGAGTCTACGCAACTTTGAACGGCGTGCCAACGAACATGCGCAAGCTCACGATGGCAACTGTCACCTCGCTGAATGGCACCAGCAATACGATCTTCTTCGGCGAACGACTGCAATTTTGTGATGGGACCAATGTTCCCGGCGACGGACAGAAACGGGGCTGCTACTGGGGTTGGAGTGAGCCAACGGGGCAGTCTGGGAATTCCCAGTATCCGTTCTTCAGCGAAGTTTGGTCAATCGGGGTTCCCCAGATCGCTCCCAAAGCCGGTAGTTGCAGCTACGATCTTCTCAACTCGCCACACACGGATGGTATGATTGCCGGCATGGGCGATGGCAGTGTGCGAAGCATCAAAGGGACTATATCGCTGACGACTTGGCGGGCGCTTGAAACGCCCAACGGCGGCGAAGTACTCGGACTCGAGCATGCCGAGCGTGAGCGCATAGACCGCGCCACCCGAATGGCCGAAAAGGTACATGCGCCGCCGGTCGATCGGATGCTGCCTGGCCACCGCGTCGATGACATCGCGTATGAACTCGGGGCCATCGGGCCGGATCTGCCAGACCGTATCATCGAGCGAATTCGGGCCGACCAGGATCAGCCCATCGCGATTCGCAATGTCGGTCCACTTGCCGACGAGGTCGATGCCGCTGCCATAGGATCCGTGCAACATGAGCATGACCGGGGCGGGATGATCGGCTTCGAGTGACTCCGGGATGAAGAGGTAGTACGAGCGCTTGAGGCCGGCAGATTCGAAGCTCACCTTTTTCGGCGCCGGCGCCGCTTGCGCGCTGAAGACTCCAGCCAGCAGCAGCACTGCCGCCCAAGGAAATAAAGCACGCAATCCGCGACTCCCGAGCGGTGGGAACCGGCCGCTCACGCCGCACCCTTGAGTTCGACGATGTTGCCCTCGGGGTCTTCCACGTAGATCGACGGGCCGCTCCCGTCCGCGCCGTAGCGAGACTGGACCGGGCCCACTTCAATGTTCTTGCTCCTCAGCAGCGCGGTGATCTCATCCGCGTCGAAGTCCTCGATGCGCAGGCAGAAATGATCGAGGTTGCGGCCCTCGGCCCCTGGCGCCGCGCCTCCCTTGCGTCCGAGTTCTCCGTCGACCGGAACGAAGTCGATCAGGGAACTGCCGGCTCGTACCTGGTAGAGCCCGAGGTCCTCTTCGACTCTTTCCATCGAACAGCCGAGCACGCCCACATAGAAATCGAGCATTGCCTTAAGGTCGGCCACGCGCAGCACGAGGTGATCTATTTGCCTGATCCTGAACATCGTGATCCAAGGGCATCCTTTGCATCACTCTGCTCCACGGTCCCTGCGCATGGCAACCGCCTTCTTTCCATAAGCGCAGTCGATGCTCGGGCCAGGTCGCCCTTCCACAGCCGCGATGTCATTTGCGCGGAGTCGCGCAGACGCTTGGCGCGAAGCGCCACCGCGATCGAGCCACCGACGCGTGCAATACGCCGCAGCGTTGCAGACGACGCCGCGAGAACCGCCGCGGGCTCGAGACCGACCTCGCGACGCAGTTCGACGAAGGCGCGCCGCCGCTGCGCATCCGGGACCCAGGTACGCGACCTGCTCCCACAGGATGAGCTGGAACGGATCGCGGCTGATCGGCCGCGCGGCGCACCGTACTGCTCGCGCAGGATCGCGATGATCGATCGTAGCGGGACGGTGCCCGTCATCGGTTGGCCCGAACAGTGAACGGATCAGTACGTTCCGAAGAGCCGGGAGAGCTGGATGACCTTTTGTCCGTGTCCTTCGGCAATGTACAGGCCAAATTGCGCAATCAGCGAATACGCCGCCGCGAATTGCGCCAGCGCGAAGCCCGCCACTGCAAACTGGCTCAGGCAGATCAGCCCGACTCCGAACTGCGCGATGCAGATGACGCCACAGCCGAACTGACCGATCGCGATGATGCCGCGTGCAACGACCGGTGTTCGATTGGCGCGGTACTTGAACGAGATGTGCAGGAACGGCACACCGCCAACCGTCAGTGGCGACTTGTATTCGTATCCCCAGCCATTCCAATCGGCTCGCGCGGGATAAGGCGCTCCGCATTGCGGGCAGGACAGTGCCTGCTCGGAGATCTCGCGCCTGCATTCGCGACACGGTTTCATGTAGCCTCCCGCGTTGAGTTGAAGGCGACCTCGTAGTGCTCGACGGTCGCATCGAACGCCTCGAGCATCGCCTGCACAACCGGCGCTACGACAGCTCGATCCGGAGGTGTGCCGGCAAATCGCGCCACCGCATCCATCGACTCCCACAGCGTCAGTACCAGCACCTCAACATGCGTGCCGGCAGTTCGCCGCAACAAGAACGCGCCCGCGTGACCGGGAACGCCCTCGAGTTCCGGAACGACAGCTTCGCGAAAGTGCCGCGCATACAGCTCGAACGTGGCGCTCGCCACTTTGGCTTTCCAGGATCGAACGATCATGCGATGCGTGCCCCGGGGCTCAGTGCGGCCATGCGCCCAGCACCAGGCCGAATGCAGCGAACTGCAGGAAGTGATAGCCGCCGTCGATGAACAGGGCGAGGAAGCTGCGATTCGCGAACTGGTAGTTGATCCCGAAGCTCGTAGCGACGAAACACGCGCCGACGCTTGCCCCGAGCACCAGGCCGGAGCGCGCGTCCCCCTCCGGGCCGAGCAGAACCGCGAGGCACGCGCAGGCAACGAAGCTGAAAACGTAGGCGAGGCCGAACACCCGCAGCGGATGGCCCGGTCGCGCCTGCTCCATGCCCATCTCGCGCTGCCAGAGCTTCTTGAACATCACGGGCGAATACCACGGCGCGCCGATGACGAACGTTGCGAGCGCTGCGACAGCGACCGCGAGCCAGTTGATCGAGGCAAACATCACTATGCCCTCGCGCGTTTCGCGACGAGCGAGATCGGTACGCCCACCAAGAACAAGTGCACCAGCAGGTTGAGCGACACGATCAGTGGCGTGAAGCGCTGCTGGTGCGGGAACGCGGACAGCGGCACAACGATGAACGTCATGACCACGTACATGCCGAGGCCGAACAGCATGCCGCCAACGATCGGACGTCGCCTCAGGAGCTCGAGCTTTTGACTGGCGAAGTAGAAGGTCGCCGCCGCGCAGAACATGATGAAGTAATGCGAGAGACCGCCGAGCACCGCCGTCGGCACGCCTCCTTCATAGGCGGCGTTACCGAGCCATCCGCTCGCCACGAGTTGCAACAGGCGCTCGGGCGCCATGCCGCGAATCGCTGAGAACACGATCGCGTAAGTGAGATCGAGCGTGCCGGCGATAAGACCGCCGACCAGGATCGCGAAAGCACCAGGGTTGCGACGCATTGTGTTCGACCTCCCGTTGTTGTTTGACGATATCGTACTTCGCGGTGCGGCCCGACGCGACGTTATCAGTTGCTGTTTTTGGCTCCGAGCAGATCGGTACTGAGGTAGCGCAGCCCGGTATCGACGATGATCGTGCCGACGGTCGCCCCCGCGCCGAGGCGCTTCGCCACCCGCAACGCTGCAACCACGTTGGCACCGCTCGAGGTGCCGCCGAAGATCGCTTCCTCGCGCGCGAGCCGTCGCGCCATCGCATTCGCCTCAGCGGTGCTCACGGCATCCATTTCATTCACTTCCTCCCGTCGCCAGAGGGCGGGTACGAAACCAATGCCAATGCCCTCGATCTTGTGCGAGCCCGGAGCCTTGCCCGCAAGGACCGGGGACTCTGCGGGTTCCACCGCTACAACGTGCAGGCGAGGATTGTGTCGGCGCAGCGCGTGCGAAGCGCCGTGGATGGAGTGCGCGGAGCCGACTGCCTGCACGAAAGCGTCCACTCGCCCGCCCGCCTGGGTCCACATTTCCTCTCCCATGGCGTGGTACCCGGCTTCCCCATCCCGATTGTTGACCTGGTCGCAGAGCCAGTGCCCGGGCTGGCGACTGAGCTCCTCAGCTCTCGCCATCATCGCCCGGATCAATTGCCCGGTGATCTTGCGCTGCTCGCTGGCGATGATCGTGAGCTCCGCGCCGTAGGCGCGCATCGTGTCCAGCTTCTCATCGCTGAAGGCATCGGAGGTGACGAAGTGTGCCTTGTACCCGAGCGCGGCACAGATCAGCCCGAGCGAGATGCCGGTGGATCCTCCGGTGTATTCGACCACCGTGCCGCCGGGCCGCAAGCGTCCGTCCGCCACCGCGGCCTCGATCATCGCTCTCGCCACTCGATCCTTCATGCTGCCCGTCGGGTTGGAGGATTCGAGTTTCACGATGATGCGGGCGGAGTCCCGCGGCACGAGGTGTCCCAACTCTACGAGCGGCGTGTTACCGATGGCATCGAGAATCCTGCGCATACCCGGTCAGTGGCTGCCAGTTGCTTCTGGCGTCGGCGCTTCGTTCCAGATGTCGACGACACAGTGCCAGTTCCCGCTTGCATCCTTGCGCCAGATCGCCACGCCCTTTGCATAGATCGTCAGAATTTTCCCTTCCGGGCCGGCCATGTAGTCACGGATCGCGGCCTTTCCGACCACGGGCCCGCTCCCCGGCGCAGTGAGATGCATGGGCGGACCGCCCGGAACGATGACCGGTGGCCCTCCGGCGCGCCCGAGCATTTTGCCCGCGGGAGTTTCGAGGCATGTTTCTCCCGCCACTGTGTACCAGGCCTCCGGGCCGGAATGCCGATGTGCAGGTGCCGTCATGCCCGGTGTGAAAATCGCCTCCATGTACTGCGCGGAATACTTGGTGGTGGCGTTCACCGGAAGCGGACCGATTTCCGCAACGCGCGTACCGCCTGACGGATGCCAGCCGGCGATATCGATCGTCAATAGCCAGACTTTCCCCAGTGACTCGACGACAGTGCCACGCGGTCCCTTCGCTGCTTCGGCTTCGGCGCGCGTCGCGTAGTTATCCAGATGCCAGTAGATTGGTTGCCCCGGCAACTGGCCCAATGTCGTATTGGCCACGATCCAACAGCCGAGTCGATCCTTGCGCTCACTGATCGGCTTGCACATTTGCGCGAATGCTCCATGACTCGCGGCGAGCGACGCGAGAACGAACAGCAGGCGGTACGTTGTCATCGTGTTCTCAAGTGCGCGGTCGCGCGCGAAACTGGCGAAAAACAGCATAGGCGCAGCACCCGGACAAGAGGACCAGGAAGATCCCCGGGGCGAGCTGCCACGCGATCTGCGAGGGCGAGTACAGGCTGAAGTACCCTGCCCTCGCCGAGTCATAGAGGGAGTAAAGCCACGTTCCGACGACTGCCACCGCGAGCGCATACACAAGGAAGCGTGACCAGGGCTTGAGCATGGCCGTGGCAACGGACGCGACGAGAGCGACGGCTCCTGCCAGTGCGGAGATCCACGAATGTTCGGAGATCGCGATCCACACGCCGTAGGCACCGTACAGTCCCAGCGCGGCCACTGCGATCAGGATCCTGAGGGGCGTTATCAGTAGTGCCATTGATCGCCGGGCTCAGGCCGCATCCGCAGGCACTCCGTATTGTCGATGCGCTCAGGAAGAAGTGGTATCAATTGGATCAACGCCCCCTATGTTGCGAAGTGCTTCTCGTACTGGTCGGCGCCAGCAGGGACCTCGGACCACTTTTGCGCCGAACGAAGAAAAATGTACCGGAAATGATGCCGGTCGGCGCGAATCCAGCTCGGGTCATCGAAGGTTCCGGCATCGATGAGTCTGAAGCCGGGACGCCATTCAAGTGTGAAGCCGATGTTCGTTCCGCATCGCGGACAGAACTCGAGGTCGAGCCAGCGTCCGGATTCGTCCGAAATGTGCCGATACTTCGTGAGCGGCCCGCCCTTGACCTCGACCTGGTCTTCATTGAAGACGGGCTCGACCGCGAACGCCGTGCCGGTACGTCGCTGGCACCAGGTGCAGTGGCAAACCGTTACCCGGAGGGGCTCGCCACTCGTGACGTAACGTACCGACCCACAGAGACATCCACCTTCATGCCTGGTTGCCATCGGCGGCTCCACTCGCTTTGATGTTTGCGCCTTTCAGCAGCAGCCACAAGCCAAGGCCGACTTCATAGATGCCCATGGGGAGCATGGGTACGACCTGCAGCGCCCCGGCCTTCGGAAAGACGATGATTGTAAGGGCATACGTCGCCAACAGCAGCGAGGAGAACACGCCCCAACCGGCAAGCACCCGCGGGATGTAGCGTGACTTGAATAGCAAGTATGCGAACAGCGCCGACCCCAAGCCGAGAAGAATGAATCCCATGTTCACTCCCTGCCCTTGAACGCCGAGTGCCCACTGCGCGAGGGAGTGCAGCTGATCCGGGTCGAAACTCTTCAGATACTCATCGCCGCTCAAGAGACGCAGCACAGTCAAGCTGTTCACCGTCGCATTGAAGTGAATTGCCAGCTCGATGAGTCGAAAGAACACCGCCAGCACGGCGAGATTGCGGTCGATCGGCCTGAGCAATACGTACAGGCCCCAGGTCGCCACCAGCACGGCTACGTAGGTGGCCAGGTCGCTCGCGATGCCGATGCGAAACAACCGCTCCGAATCGATGATGTTCTGCGCAGTCTGCGCGGCGTTGCCCGGTACTATGAGCGAACCCCGCGCGTAGAGCTGGGCAAAGACCCCGGTCGCCATCTGGATCAGGTACATCGCGCCGACGAGTCGTGCGACTCGCGCTGGCGTGAATCCTTGAGCGACACTTGTCACGTTGGGGCCTCCCGCAGCACCGCGACCTAAGTGTTCGCCGCGAAGGTGTGCAACCGCCGGTTGAAGCCTGCCGGATCATCCCAGTTGGGTGCGTGTCCCGCATTCGCCATGAGATGAATCTGCGCATGAGGCATAGCGGCCTTGTGCTGGTCAACGATGGCGGGCTTGACGACCGCGTCCTCGGCGCCATGCGTGATCAGCACCGGCTTGCGGATCTTCGGCAGCAGATCGTTGTTGTCGAAGGCCCGAGAAAACATGCCCTGGCGAACATACGGAGGGACTGACAGATTGTATCCCAGCATCATGTAGAGGTCGGCGGCCGAGAGTTCTCGGACGCACATGCGAATCAACTGCTCCAGGCTGCGTGCGCTCTCTTCGGCATCCGTGGCGAAGAAACCAGGCACCAGCGCGAGAAACTGCGGTGTCAGGACCGACATGGCCTGCTCGGTGCCCAGCCGCGTGATGCCGCCCACAAATTGGACACCACCGATGTCGTCTTCACCGTAGTGGCGGATGTAATCGAGGATCACGAGCGGTCCATATGACCAGCCGCTGAGGATCGGGTGGTCGAGGCCCAGAGTCCGGATCGCTGCATTCAGATCATCGGCCCACAGTTTCGAGTCACCGTAGCCATCGCGGGGCTTGGCCGAGAGACCATGACCGCGCAAGTCCATTGCGACCAGCCGGTGCTCGTCGGCCAGGTCCGAGTTGAGCTGCGGCCTCCATGCGAGCGAACTCTGCGAAACGCCGTGAAGGAAGAGAATGGGGCGACCCTTTGCACTCCCCGTCTCGACAAGGTTGAGGGATATGCCTGCGCCGCCCGTGATTTTGTGACTTTTCATCAAAGACTCCTTTGTCGCCACGCCGCGGTTTGTCAGGTCCTTCTATCGGAGAGAGTGCCTCGTTTTGGCGTGTTGCGCCATGGTGGCAAGGACGGCACGTATCGGGTCCGCGTGAGCCGTTGACTGCGCGATACCGACGTCATCAAGACCCGATCCATTCACCGGAATCCGCAGGCAGGCTTCCTCAATAAGGTCCGCAGACATGGTTCGGAGCGTTGCTCGACAGCAGCATGGCATCGGCGTTCTCTACCAGAGCTCATAATTCCCGCACCGGATGCGGAGGGTTTTGTTTCCAGCTGCGGGTTGAAGAGAGGAAGCCCTCCCATGACAACACGACCTGCGTGCGGCTCGCCGGCTGCTTGACTTGCTCCTGAGCACTGAGCGCCGTGCTGAAGATCAGCAGGCAAGCAGTGACGGTCACCCTTTTCCGGAAACACACGACTGCGTCTCTCGCGGTCCTAATGAGTTCTAAAGAGACTACATGTCCTCCAGAGGGACGAACTCGCCCATCGCGTCAATCAGGCCCTGGGGTATGCGTTGGGAGCGATGGCTTTCGGAATGCTTGATGAACATCAGGTATTTCATGATCTGGTCTCCGGGTCAGGTTGCCTTGATCATCACGACGATCGAGGACCGCCGGAATCGACACGCAGGAAGGCGGCGATACCCGGCCACTGGTGCCCAGACAGACCTTGCTCACCGTCGCCCCCCTTATTTAGAGTAGTACCACGATGACCACCGCTGCTCCTTCGTCAATTTCTCAGCAGGCCGAGGAACGGCAGTTGCGTGTTGACCTCGCTGCTTGCTACCGCCTCGTGGCGCTGTATGGCTGGACTGATTTGGTCTTTACCCACATCAGTGCCCGCGTTCCCGGGCCCGAGCACCATTTCCTCATCAACCCCTACGGGATGCTGTTTGACGAAATCACCGCTTCCAGCCTGATCAAGATCGATCAACACTGCAACAAGTTGAGCGACAGCCCGCACCCCGTCAATCCCGCAGGTTTCATCATCCACAGCTGCATCCATGCCGCACGCCACGATGTCGGCTGTGTGCTTCACACCCACACCCGTGCTGGCGTAGCGGTCAGCGCCCAAAAAGACGGTGTACTGCCCATCAGCCAGCAATCGTCGTTTGTCCTGTCTTCACTCGCCTACCACGATTACGAAGGCATCGCCGTTCGACCAGAGGAACAACCCCGCCTGCAAGCAGACCTCGGGAACGCAACCTTCCTCATGCTTCGCAATCATGGCCTGCTGACCGTCGGCAAGACCGTCGCCGATGCATTCCTCTCCATGTACGCATTCGAGACCGCTTGCCAGATCCAGATTGCGGCGCAATCGGGCGGCGAGGCGCTGGTGCGCGTCGATCCACGCATCATCGAGGGCGTCGCGCATGCCTTTAGAGTGCAGGGCGTGGAGGGATCGTTGATCTGGCCCGCACTATTGCGCAAGCTCGATCGCATTGATCCGGGGTATCGACACTGATCAGCTTTCTCTCCCGCTGACGAGAAAGAGAATCAGCATCGCGGACGCAAAGAATCGAAACGCATCCGGCAGCACATTCAATTGCTGGCTCTGCCACATTTCGAACCATTCACCGGCAATCACCAGCCAGCCGATGAAATACAACGCCGCGGTGACTCCGAGTCCAAGTCTCGCCACGCCTGTGGCCCGGTGAAACGAATCACTATGGTTCCCGAATGCAACCGCGTCAGGCGTCAGTCAAGTTGATACGGAATTCAACGCCATGATTTTCGAAGCCAAGACGCCGGTAAAGACCTTCATGGAGCCTATGAACCTGTCGCGTCCGCTGTCGGCTTGGCACCTTTGATCAGCAGCCACAGCATGAACGCCAGCTCCCCGAAGAAAGCGGGCTGAGCGTAGGTGAATACGTTTCCCTGGTATTGCGGCAACAGTTCGCCGGTAAAACTCAGGATCACATAGGCAATGCCGCCGAGGGCGAGCCAGACGCCCAGGAACCGCGGCAGGAAACGCGACCTGTAGACCAGCAACGCCAAGGGCAACAGCCACACGCCCCAGAGGATTTCGGCGGCAGTGTTCTGCTGGTCACGCAGCTTGAGGAACAGCAGCGCGAGCGCGTCGCGCTGAGGCTTGTCAAACGCCAAAAGGAAAACGTCTCCGCGCACCACCATCAGTGCGGCGGCATCGCTCACCACGCCAACGATGTTGATCAGGGCCGGCATCACACCCCCGAAGATCACCACCAGTACCGCGAGGTTCCGGTCCACTCCCTTGAACAACCGGTACAGGGCCAGCACGAGGAAGATCAGAATCACCGCGCACACCAGGTCGCTCACGATGCCGAAGCGGAACAGCCACTCGTGAGCCGCGATGTTGTTGACAGTCGCGGCTGCGTCGCCGTGCACGAACAGCTTGTTGGGAATATAGATGAGCCGAAGTGGGCCGATGACGACCAGCAGCAGATACCAGAATCCGGCCACTCTCCCCGGATTGTGGGTCGAGTTCATGTTCCCTCCCGCGACGGTGGTCTTTGGTCGACATCCTTCTCCCGATCAACCAACGGAAGGAGGCGAGAGTCTTCGAGCGCGGCGACTCTGTGACCCATGCCTTCAAGGTATGCCGCATCAGAAGCAAAGGCCATGAAGGTCTCCACGCTGCTTTGACGCACCAGCATCGCGGCATCCCAACGCTCGTCAGGAGGTCCTATCAGGAACTGGCCGCCTCGCCCAAAGAAGATGAGATCACCGCCGGTCCGCCTCAGATGCGGCAGCGTGTGTGCGATGTAGAGCTGGTAAGCCTCAGCACCGGAAATGGGTTCGCGCGGCGCGAGTTCCGGATTGGCAGAGTAGTCCGCGACGTCACGGAAGCGCAGCAGGTTGAGCATGATCACTTCCCCAGCAATCCGGCGCAGGACAAATGCCCGGCCGGATTCCGGCGTCGGCTGGAGATATCTCGCGGGAGGGTCAGATTGCATTACTACAACCTAAAGGTGCGCGAAGAATTCAGGAGCCTCGCTCCATCTGTCGTTCAAACCGTCAACGTAAGTAATCGGAATCTTCGAGAGCTCTTCCTCGCGAATGCCCTCCAGGCACCCGACGTTGACGCCGTACATCTTTCCCATCGGTGTGTCGTTGCCCACACCAAAGGCCCGGACTCCGCAGTGCTTGCAGAAGAAGTGTTGGTTCTTCTTGGTGTTGAAGCGATACTCCGTGAGTTCATCCCAACCGGCGATCAGACGAAAGCCCTCCGGCCTGGCAACGGCCGGCCAGAAACGGTTTCGCCTGCAGATCGAACAGTTGCATCGGTACGTACTTTGCGAAAGGTCGAGATCGGCCTCGAACTTGACCGCACCGCAGTGGCAACTACCGGTATAGGTCTTCAACATGGCTCGAGCTGCTTCTTTTGCTTCTGCCAATAGGCGTCGGTGGCCATCAGAGTTCCTGTAGGTCAATGCCCTGGCGCCTGTGGACGCAGATACATCACGAGGCAGCAGCAGGCAAGAGCGAAGCCAACGAGGGGCTGCCACAGCGCGCCTGGAACGCGACCGCCTGGAAGTTGTGCTTCATCTGCGAGGCTCGATGCTGGCACTACTAGCAACCAGCAGATCACGAGACGGTTGAGCTGAGCGCCGCGATTGCGGCGATTCTGGATTGGCACTCTATTCGGCATGCGGCGTCAATCAAGAAACTTCCAGGTCTTTGCACCGTCGAGCCTGCGGACACGAATCGAGGCGATGTCCGCAGGGTCAAAGTTTCGGACGTTGATGCCGATTCTGCCCTTGGCGCGATCCACTGGCTCCCAATGAGTGACACAGCCACAAGTTGCGCACCTTACGAACCGAAGCTGTTTGCTTCCCCACGAATAGCCCACCGTTGCACCCTTTCGAGCGGTTATCGTGACTTGATCCCGGTCAGAGTAGGCCCACAGCGTGTTGTAGCGACGACAGATCGAGCAGTTGCAGCTCGTGAGACGCCTCGGCTTGCGCGAGATCGCTATCTGAACCGCACCACAATGGCAGGTACCTGTAAGCATGAGGATCTCAGGTTTGTTCCAGGAGAACGCGCAGGTCGTCCGGGATTGGCATGGGCTTCATAGCGCTCACATTGGCCCGGCCCGTGTTACCGAGCGGCACCCAGATGCGCGAGAAGATCGCCGCCGCAACGATGCGAGTCAGCTGACCGGAGATTTCGCGCCAATCACCACTCGAAGCACCCAATTTCAACATCAGCCAATGAACGCGAACATGTCGAGAAGTAAAACGCTGGCTGATGATATGTGCGCGTCCGAGATGCTGAAAGGCGCACTCGATATCCTGATTCGCCGTTGCCTCAGCAGCCAAGGCGAGTTCCGACTCGTATGCGCTTCGCAAGTCCCCGGTCATGGAGTTCTGCCTAAGCCCGGTTCAGCGGCTGACGCATACTCAATGGAGATTTGTGCGGAGAAGGGGAACGAGTTGCTCAACGTTGGGAAGTGAACAGGCAGCTGCCTGTCCGTCGATTGACCACAGGTCAAGACCCGCCAGTAGTCCCCCACGCGCAAAAACGTAGACGCCAAACAGGTGGCCGCGCTCATCGCTCCACTTGAAGTCCGACAGGATCTGCAATTTGCTACCCGGCGGGCTCCGGCGTCCGTCAAGAGCAAGATCCAAGCTCGCGCATCCACACCCGCACCGACCCACGACGCGGGCTCCCTCGAGCTGCGACAGGAACTCAGCGGCATCCTTTGAGTTTCCGTGCATCAGTAGCCACCGAATCAACCGCGCCTCCTCGGCGCTCACCGGCCGGTTCTCCTGCGCGCTCGAACTCGCGTGTTCCATGGGCTGAGGCCTGACGTCCGCGTTGAGCGCCGCGTTGTCAGGCGCCACTCGTCATCACTTCGCTCATGAGCGCCAAGTCATCGATCAAAAGCTGAGCAACCTTTGCGTTCGCAAGATTCATTGCGCTCCCCCCGACTAGTGTCAGCTGTAGTGGCGCCTGACGTCCCGGTTCAGCAGCAGACGAGTCACAGCAATCCACAGCACCGCGCTTAACGCGAGCGGCGCCGCCACGACCTCCGTCCATATGGTCAGATTCATACCGAGGGTATGTGATCGACGCACGGGATATCCACGCGGGTAGATTGGGATAGTCCGCCAAGTACTCGGCGTTGTGCATGAAGTGCAGAAGGCTGGCCCCACAATACAGGAGCAGAAGCCAGGGCAGTGCTCGGCTTGGGAATGCTAAAGATCGCAGCTACGCGCCCCCCTCTGTTCACGGCGCCCCTCTAAAACATTTCGCGTGCTTGCCATCATGATCCGGGATGAATGCGAGGATCGATTGTGGCGAAAGAAGAAAGGCGCGATCTTCTTCGCTAATCGTGCCGGTGCCCGCGATCTGCCCTCGGTTGTTGATCGCGACGGGTCGAAGCTCTGACCATCCATCGCGCGTGACTTCGTCCAGCGTGTCGAGATCGATGGAGCGATGTACGATGAATGGAACGGTGACGTAGCCGTGGACTTCGCTGCCGAGAGGTCGCGTGCCTACAATCTGAGCGAAATTATTTATCCCCGTGGGTGAATTTCCGTCTCCGGGCTTGCCCAATAGAGTCAGCGAAGTGTTATGGCGGCCCGTGATAAACGCTTGACTGACGCCACCATGCTGCAATGTACCGACCACCTGGCCGGCCTCGTTCATGCCCGCCGCATGACTGCTGTCCGCATCGGGAGCAAGCGGTATCGCACCTTCGTAGCTGCTCCATCTGTACGCAGCAGAAGGCGCAAAGAACGGGCCGGCGTTGACGGCTACCTGCCCCGCGTCATTCAACGCGACCGATTCGAAGTTTATGTCCTGGGCATCCACCGGCACCGTCACGTCGATAAGATCGGTCCCTCCCAGATCGGGTTGCTCGTTAGGGCCAATCACGGCTCTGAAATTGGGATAGCTCACGTCCCAGAGCGTTTGTCCCACATTATTGATATCGCGAGCGCTGGCGAATCCCAGCGTGACCTGGACGTTGCCGCCGCCCGGGTCCGTGAAGTATGAGACCGGGAATGAGCGACCGATCGTCGAATCACCCACCACTTGCCCGACGTTGTTGATGGCGGCCGCAGTGCCAAAGAAAAAGCCGGGAGTAAGAATTTCCGTGATTGCTCCCCCGTTCGGCGCGCTGATGAATGCCCGCAACAATGACACCGGCGGATCGGCCGGATCGAGGATGCGTGGCTCTGTTGCCGCGTTGCCCACTACTTGACCAGCGTCGTTTACGCCGGTGGCGTTGCTGAAGTCGCCGCCCAATGTACCCAGCGAATGAATTTCCCAGCAGTCGGTCGGCGCCTTGGCCTGAGCTGGGATCGCGACAACGGTGAGTAAGAGGGAGAGCGCTGTAGATGAGATGGTCCTTGCCATGATCGTTTCTCCTTATAGCGTTGAGCTGCGCTATCGCCACACCTCGCTTCGATCGCACGCAGGCTACGCCGCGACCGGGAGGAAAACCAGCGCAGGGGTGTCGCACTCCGCCGACGTCTCCTTGATACATCCGTTCTCGATTTCGTAGAGCGCGATGTCTACGGACCGCACTCGCTTTCCACTCTATCCGCAGCTACGCCGAGGTCAGCACCCACGCGCCAGCAAGCACCAAGGCGAGCCCGCTCAACCGGCCTCCCTGAGCGCCGTAAGGCGCGAGTTTCTCGAGCAGCACGAAAGCCGTGATGCCTCCAATCCATAACAGGCTCATCACGCCACCAACGAACAGCAGCAGCATCAGCGCCCAGCAGCAGCCCACACAATAGAGACCGTGACGCAGCCCGAGCTGCAGCGCGCCGGGCAGGCCGGGCTGCCAGTGCTCTGCGAGGAACCCGAGCGGCGAGCGGCACTGCTGCAGGCACGCAGACTTGAGCGGCGTCCACCGGTAGACCCCCGCCGCGATCAGGATCGCACCACCCAGCCACGGGCTGGCGCTCACCATCATGGGCGACAGCAGCGCCGCCTCGGCCAAGCCCCACTGCAGCAGCGATGCCGCGACGCTGAATCCGAACCACGCCACAAGGTATCCGGCCGCAAATGCGAACATGCGACGCGCTGGCGAGCGGACCTTCGGATCGTTTCGCACCGCCCGGTGGAAGATGAGAATTGTCGGCAGCGCGCTCGGCAGCATCATCGCAACCATCATCGCCGCCCACATCGAGAAGATGAGAAGGAGGTACGGCGCGTCCCAGTTCGCTTCCATCATCCAGACGGCGGCTCCGTCCATGCGGCCGTACATATCGAGTGATGTCGGCACCAGGTACGCCCACGCGCAGGCGATCACCCCAGCGAGGCCGACGATCACGAGGGCTTTGTCTCTCAAAGACTCTCGCATGCCCTGCTCCCCCGTGAGCGGCCTTCAGTTTCAGCCGCCACGGGTTGATAATGTCGCCCATCGTAGCGGCTGCCTTTACAGAAAAGAGGGGTTGTCATGGACGACGTTCAGAAGTGGCGCATCAAGGGTCAGTGGTTCGACGTGTGCCGCTGCGCGATTCCGTGCCCGTGTTCATGGGCCCAGCCGCCGGACGACGGGTTCTGCGAGGGCATCCTCCTCTGGCACATTCAGGAAGGTCGCTACGGCAACGTCAAGCTCGATGGCCTCAACATGGCGATGCTGGGGTCGTTCCGCGGCAACGTTTGGGGGAAGAGCAGCGATTTCAGGAGCGCAATTTTCATGGACGAGCGCGCCGACGAAACCCAGCGCGCCGCGCTGCAGACCGTTTTCACCGGCCAAGCGGGCGGCTGGCCCAAGCGCTTCGGCGACCTGGTGAAGGGCGAGATCAAAGGTTTCGCGTTCGCGCCCATCAAGGTGGAGATCGCGCCAGACCTTTCGAAATGGAGAGCCGAGATCCCGGCCTACAACGTCCTGGCCGCGGCCGAAGCGCTGATGGGCCCGACCAGCGAAGGCAAGGTGACGAAGGTCCACAACCTGCCAGGCGCGGAAACCGGTCCAGGTGGCGTAGCTACATGGGGGCGCGCGACGACCGATCGCGCGGACACGTTCGGTTTCAAGTGGGACCGTACGGGCAAATCGAGCAAGCTCATCGCCTTCGAGTGGAGCGGTCCCGACTGAGCACCGGGCCTCAACCATAGGCAGGAAAGTGTTTCCGCATGGCCTCCTCCTCGACCCTGATGCGACGAGCAAGTACTGCTACGTAGCACGGCACCACCCTTCCACGAATGCGCCGACGCAGAACACGGTGTGAACTAGCGCGAGCAGTCGAGTATTGCCGGCGCCATATTCTTCAGCGCCTTCCGCCCGAAGCCGCCGTTCTGCAGTAGCCGGTTGCTGCGCGATCTGCTCGTGGGCGAAGGCCTCGAGGTCGGCCGCAAGCACGTGGCGAGCTTGATGCGCAAGATGGGGATCGAATCACGGCGATCTGTTAGGCAGCATCTTAGCTGGCATGCCAAAGTTCGACTGTGCCCGTGCCGGTGTCTGCCACCACCACCCATTCGAGCTTCCTTTTCGCAACAGCAGGTCCGAGCGGAGAGCCATTTAGAAATTCTCGGGCAGCCTCCACCAACGACTCGTATTCCTGAGGCGATCTACGGGAGTCGAGCGAGTCTTCGATTACTTCACAAAGAATACGGTGCGGCTCCGGCCGGAGTGCTATTTGCTGGGACAGGACTACTACGCCCTCGTTTCGTCTAAGCAACGACGACGCCAGGTCGATTCGCGCTTTTGATGCGTCGACCTCAATGTGCAAGGCGTGACGATACGCGCTCATATCAGCTAACGTCCTGGCTCAGCGGCCGGCCACTGACCTGTGAGGATTGACAGCACTCTATACTGAAGCTCGCGATCATCGCCTGCATGCGCAAGCTCCTGACCATCCTCAACGCCATGGTCCGCGACAACGCTGCTTGGGATGCCACTCTGCACGTCGCTTGACTCTCAACACAGTTGCTCCCGCGTTCGCTCCAACGCGTAGTTAGGCGGCACTACGTTGTCGCATGCTTGCCCACCCGAGCCAGGGCAAGCCGCGGTAGGAATCGGCCACTACCCAGGCGGCCGCCGTCAGCGTCCAGGAGACGACGAACTCGCCCCATTGAAAGGCGGGCATGTGACCGGACGCCGCGATGGGCACCCATACCAGCAGCGTGAACAGGCCCATCTGCAACGCCGAGAGCGCGGCCGCCAACCGGGCACACACACCGATGAGCACCGCCACGCCCGCCGCGAGGTAGGTACCGCCGGTGAAGTACGCCCAAGCCACATGCGCTGGCAGCCAGCCTGGCACCAGCGGGGCGGTCATTTGGAGATAGGCGAAGTGGGACAGTCCGAACGCAATCAAGGCCAGTCCGTAGAGCACCCTCGCGATACGCACACCCTGGTCGCCGGTGGCGAAACCGAGGTGCCGCCGGTCCCAGTCAGTGGCGAACCACGCATACAGCACCCATGCGCCCGCCACGATCACCGCGGTCTCACCGGTGCTCTGGTAGGAAACTTCTTCGGTGGGCGCGAGCAAGATGTAGCGCCCCTTGACCAGCAGCATCCAAAGCAGGAGATAGGAGAGCAGCACGCGGGCAGCGAGGGCGGCTGAGCGCCGCCAGAGAAGGCCCACGCCGCAAGTCAGGGAGACGAACGCGCAGAGATAGGCCAGCGCCTCGCGAGCGGGCACACCCTTGGGTACACCCTGCCATACGGGGGCGAAATCGCCTTTGACCAGGCCCAGGATTCCGAGGGCGATCATAGTCGCCGCAAAGACCGCATGGCCCAAGCTTGCTACTCGCAGCGCCCTTGCCCCGGTGCTATTCCCGTTCACGGCTACCGTCTCGGCTCATACCGCATCGCCACCGCCCCCGAGCCGAACTCCAGCCGGCCCACGAGCTTAAAGTCGACACGCTTCGACAGCCCGGCGAACAAAGTGGGGCCATGTCCCGCCAGCCTGGGCTGCACCACGAACTCGTACTCATCGATCAATCCCAGCTCCGCCAACGCCAACGGGAGCCTCACGCCTCCCACGAACAGTCCCTTACCCGACGCCTGCTTGAGCTGCTGAACGGCATTCCCCAGATCCCCCCGCACGAGCTCCGCGTTCCAATCGACCCGGCCCAGGGTGCTCGACACAACGTACTTCTTTGCCGCGTCGATTGTCCGGGCGAACGGTTCCATCCAATCGGGCATCGCTCCCCGCGCCGGCGACCGAAACGCTGACTCCATCATTTCATAAGTCACACGGCCAAAAAGGAGGGCATCGGCCCGGTTGAGGTTCTCGACCGCATGGCGATGCAAGTCTTCGTCCGTGAACATTGCACGGTGATCGCAGCACCCGTCCAATGTGACGTTGATGGAATACCGAAGAGGTCGCATTGCGTAAGAGTACCGGTGATGGACGGGGGGTCCAGTGCCGCCTAACGTCCCGGCTCAGCGGCCGGACGACTTGAATTGGATGCTGGCACTTTATTCCTCCCGCGCTCGCTCCAACGCGTGGTTAGGTGACAGCTGTTGAACATGGAGTACCGACCACTCGCTTGCACGCGCGCGCCGCGTTCCTATCGTTCGGAAAGGCAGCCGTTCTCACGAAGCCACTCCGTTATACGCTCCATGCGCGTCGCGGCTGCGCACTCAAGGGAGAGAACAAGGGCCTTGTCGAGTGTCTTCAGCGGGGATGGCCGCCCTGATCGAGGGGACTTAAGTTGCTCGATTATTCGGTACGGCTGAAAGTCAGGCTTGGCAGCAACAAAATAGCTAACTGCGGATCCGTCGTATGACGTCGTCGCAGGCTCCACCTCGCCAATCTCGGCGAGAGCAGCGCGAAGCAAGGGCAACGATTCCTCCAAGCGATCGCGCAGGTCTTCGCCCCTATCGAAGCGGACCAGCACGAGGTAAGGGATGAATTCCGAGTCGTCCATGTTCAGGATTGCATACTCATCTCGAGTCGCGTGCCGTCTAACGAATGTAAGGGACTTCCCCGTCCCGAGGCGGCATCGAAGTGCCAAGATTGAGTGTGTGTAGTTTCAATCTGAATCGAGAGGGGAAGTCCATGAGCAACGAGAGGTGGCCCCACGGATTTAGACAGTTTTCGCGGCCAGGATAAGTGGAACTCCGCGGGTTAAGCAGCCGCCGCGAGCGGCAAGGATTTGAAGTACACGTGATCGGGCGTCTTGCGGTCAAGAGCTTTGTGCGAACGACGCGTGTTGTAGAACGCGACATAGCGGGCGATGCCGGCCTTTTCGCGTCGCTCACAGATGCGTAGGCGTGCAGATAAACCTCCTCGTACTTGATCGATCGCCACAGCCGCTCGACGAACACATTGTCGCGCCAGGCGCCGCGGCCATCCATGCTGATGCGGATCGAGTTCTCGCGCAGCAGCTCGATGAACGCCGCGCTCGAGAACTGCGAACCCTGGTCAGTGTTGAAGATCTCAGGCGTTCCGTAGCGCGCGATCGCCTCCTCCACCGCCTCGACGCAGAAGTCGGCGGTCAAGCTGTTGGAGATGCGCCAGGCAAGGATCTTGCGGCTGAACCAATCGATCACGGCAAAGAGATACACAAAGCCGCGGGCCATCGGGATATACGTAATGTCGGCCTCCCAGACCTGGTTCGCCCGATCAATGGCAAGGCCGCGCAGCAAATACGGGAACACCGGATGCTGCGGGTGTCGACGGCTCGTGTTCCTGCGTTGATAAAGCGCCTCGATTCCCATCTTTCGCATCAAGCTGGCCACGTGCTTGCGGCCGACCTCGAGGCCTTCGCCCACGAGCAGATCGCGCAGCAACCGGCTACCGCAGAACGGCCACTCCAGGTGCAGTTCATCGATGCGGCGCATGAGCCGAAGGTCCGCCTCCGACATCGGCACCGGTCGGTAGTAAAGCGAGGCGCGCGCGAGCGCGAGCACCTCGGCCTGACGCGTGAGACTCAGTTCATGCGCTCGATTGATCATCGTTTTGCGCTCGGTCCGCGGTCGCGACCGAGCGCGCCGGCTAAAAAATCATTCTCCAGCGCGAGCTGCCCGATCTTCGCGTGCAGCGACTTCAGATCCGGCCCGGGCTCGCTTCGCTCGCCCGCACCGCTGAAGACCCCCCCCGCTCGCTCGAGCAGCTGGCCTTTCCACAGCGTGATCTGATTCGGATGAACGTCGAATCGAGTCGCGAGTTGCCCCAGCGTCTCTTCGCCCTTGAGCGCGGCAAGCGCCACTTTCGCTTTGAACGCCGGCGAGTGATTGCGGCGAGATCTCTTCGTCATGGCTCTCCTTCCTTTCGAGCGATATCCTCGCTCGACAATGCCGGAGTTGCCACTTATCCCGCTGTCTTAACCGCTGGGGCCACCTCTACGTTACTACCGTTGGAATCGATCTGGCAAAGGGGACCTCTTTGCGGTGCACGGGGTCGACGGCTTTGGGCATGTGGTAGTGCGCAGGACGGTGCGAGGAGAGCGACTCGGTGAGTTCATCGCGCAGCTGTTCGTCGCCCCGTACCGCAAGAGCGGCAAGAACGATGACAACGATGCCGAGGCGATCTGCGAAGCGGTGAGCCGCC
>Ga0137409_10002357_pt1 | contig 20266 bp, 13 predicted proteins | sample CZODoug1_16funga_FD_122059 | JGI IMG/M metagenome (GOLD analysis project Ga0137409, IMG submission 122059) | Vadose zone soil fungal communities from Angelo Coast Range Reserve, California, USA - CZODoug1_16fungal (Hybrid Assembly) | ecosystem: Environmental > Terrestrial > Soil > Vadose zone... | reverse complement strand
CGCAAGCACCACATTCCGCATTGCCATCCGGGGTTCTGGGAAAAGTTTTACTTCACGCCGGGAAACGCCGGCTACCCCGTATTCCAAACTCGGTACGCGCGCGTCGGTGTGTACATCTGTTACGACCGCCATTTCCCTGAGGGCGCGCGCATCCTTGGCCTCAACGGCGCGGAAATCGTCTACAATCCTTCGGCCACCGTCGCCGGCCTCTCCGAATATTTGTGGGAACTGGAGCAACCCTCTCACGCGGTTGCTAACGCTTATTTTGTCGCGGCCATCAACCGTGTCGGCACGGAGGCTCCCTGGAAAATCGGCGAATTCTACGGCAAGAGCTATTTCTGCGACCCGCGCGGGAAAATCGTTAAGCAGGCCAGCCGCGATAAAGATGAATTGCTCGTCGCGGAGCTGAATCTCGATGAAATTCAGAAAGTCCGTGATACTTGGCAGTTTTACCGTGACCGCCGCCCGGAATCGTACGGAGAAATCACCCGCACTCGCGCGGCGGAATCCAGTGAAGCCGCAAACTGAATGGCGCAGTGCGGCGGCTACGGCGCATTTCCGGTCCGTAGGAGGACGCGGGGTGAACCTTCACGATGAGTGAAACGAGTACGCTTCGCGCGGAAACCATTCAGAGCAGTTCGCTCTACAACAAGGACCTTGCTCCGGTCTCCAGCGAGCGCCGCACCTGGCGCACCTACAACTACGCCGCTCTCTGGATCTCCATGAGCGTGAACATCCCCACCTACATGCTCGCCAGCGGAATGATCGCCGGCGGCATGAACTGGAAGCAGGCGCTCTTCACCGTTTTTCTCGGCAACGTGCTGGTGCTGATTCCCATGCTGCTGAACGCCCATGCCGGTGCGCGATACGGCATCCCGTTCCCGGTTTTTGCGCGCGCATCCTTCGGCGTTCTCGGCGCAAATGTTCCCGCCATTCTCCGCGCCCTCGTCGCCTGCGGGTGGTTTGGCATTCAAACCTGGATCGGTGGCGAAGCCATCAACGCCATGATCGTGGCCCTGGCGCCCGGTTGGGCGAATTTTCATTCCGGACCGGCGGTCTGCTTTTTCTTTTTCTGGCTTCTCAATGTGTTGGTGATTCTGCGCGGCATTGAAACCATTCGCTTCCTGCAGGGCATCTCCGCTCCGTTCTTGCTCTTCATCGGACTTGCTCTTCTTCTCTGGGCGCGCAGCAAAGCTGGCGGATTCGGCCCTATGCTCGCCACGCCTTCGAAATTTCAAACGTTCGGCGAATTCTTCCGTTTCTTCATCCCTTCGCTCACCGGCGTGGTCGGCTTCTGGGCCACCGTCTCGTTGAACATTCCGGATTTCACGCGCTACGCTCGCAGCCAGCGCGATCAAATCGTCGGCCAGGCCCTCGGCCTGCCCGCGACCATGACTTTTTATTCTTTCATCGGCATCGCCGTTACCTCCGCCACCCTGATTATTTTTGGCCAGGCCCTGTGGAATCCGGTTTCCGTCCTCGCGCGCCTCGGCAATCCCTGGGCGGTGGTGCTGGCGATGATCGCGTTGCTCATGGCCACCCTCAACGTCAACGTCGCCGCCAACGTCGTCTCTCCCGCCAACGATTTCTCGAATCTTTCGCCGCGCCGCATCAGTTTCCGTACCGGCGGCTTGATCACTTGCGCCATGGGCATCGTCATGCAGCCTTGGAAGCTGATGGCGGACTACGGCAGCTACATCTTCGGCTGGCTCGTTGGCTACTCCGGTTTTCTCGGGCCGATCGCGGGCGTACTCATCTGCGATTATTTCGTGGTGCGCAAGAAAATCCTCCTCGTCGAGGATCTTTATCAGCGCCATGGGCAATATGAATACTCGCGCGGTTTCCATTGGACGGCCATCGGGGCGCTCGCGGCCGGTGCCGGTGTCGCTTTCGTTGGCCTTGTGGTTCCGCCGCTCCGCGTCCTGTACGACTACGCGTGGTTCGTGGGCTTTCTAGTCAGCTTTCTCGCATACTTCATCTTGATGAATCGCGTTGCGGTTGTCGCCCAGCCGGCGGACTGAGGAGGATCATTTTCCATGGACTTCGGCATCACCATCAAACCGGACATCGCCATCGAGCGGATTCTGAATCTTACACGCCAGGCCGAAATCTCCGGATTCTCCTTCGGCTGGATCTTCGATTCCCACGTCATCTGGAAGGAACCGTTTCCGCTCCTGACGCTCATGGCCGCCAACACCAAAAAAATGCGCCTGGGTACCTGCGTCACAAATCCTGCGGTGCGCGACGTCACCGTTTCAGCCAGCCTGTTCGCCACCCTCAATCTGGCCTCGCAGGGGCGCATGGAACTGGGCATCGGGCGCGGCGACAGCTCCCGCCGAGTGCTGGGGAAAAAACCCACCACACTCGAAAACCTCGAGGAATTCGTCCGCATCTTCCGCAACTTGAACGCCGGCAAAACGGTCGACCTCGATGGCGTCCCCACAAAGTTTCCCTGGACCAATGGCGAAGTTCCCCGCGTCTGGGTCGCCGGCTACGGCCCCAAGGCCCTGCGCACCGCGGGACGCATCGGCGACGGCGTGATTCTCCAGTTTGCCGACCCGGACTTGATTGCCTGGTGCCTCGGCTTCGTGCGCGAAGGCGCCAAAGAAGCCGGCCGTGACTTCAGCAAAATCGAAGTCATGGCCGCCGCGCCCGTGTGGGCCTCCGACGACCTGAAAACCGCGCGCGAACACGTCCGCTGGTTTCCTGCCCTCGTTTCCAATCACGTGATGGACCTCATCTCCAAATACAAGCCCGAAGAATTGCCCCTCGCGCTGACTTCCTTTGTAAAGGACCGCGGCAAGTACGATTATCTCCATCACTGCGAAGTCGGCAGTGACAACGCCCAATTCGTCAGCGACGAAGTCGTCGACCGTTTCTGCCTGATCGGGCCCATCGACGCGCATCGCAAGAAGCTCGACCGCTTGCGCAAGGTGGGCGTCACCCAATTCAATATCTACCTGATGTCCGGCGACGAAGAAAAAACGCTCGATGTCTACGAGCACAAAATCTTGCCGCGCTACAAGCACTGACATGGTTGACATCCGTCCCACGCGCGCTATCATCCACGGCACCAAAACAAATCGCGACGTCATTCTTCGCGCATCCGACGAGGATGCGCGAAGAACCTCAACTGTAAATATCTGCAATCAAGTTTGTTTAAGAGGAGACGCAGGCATCAGCGGCTTTCCTCCGGTCCCGGCCGGTCCCCCAAATTCCCCTTGCCAATCTGGTACCCGATCTTCTGGGTACATCTTTGGCCGCATCCATGGCGTCCCGCGGTGCCCATTCCGCTCTCAAAAATGCCCGCAAAAATGCACAATCTTGTGCGATGTAAGTCCTTTAGAAACAACACTTATGGATCTCCTCGCAAGTGTTGCAAACAAAAGACTTACGGCATGGCTAAGCCCTTTAGATGCAACACTTACAAGAAACATAAGGGGGTGGGGGTACCCCGTTTGGCCTCCTTGCATGCACTTCCGAGTCACTCAAAATCAATCGTTAAGGAGCGTAGATGCGTTTTGACACCGTAATCCGCAACGGCACAGTCGTAACCGCGACGGATACTTGCGTCGCCGACGTGGGCATCAACGGCGACAAAGTCACCGCCATCGCCGCCCAGCTCCCCACGGACAATGCCACGCGCGTCCTTGACGCCACAGGCATGCTTGTGATCCCCGGCGGCATCGACGTCCACACTCATCTCGACATGCCCTTCGGCGGCACCACCAGCGCCGATGATTTTCAGACCGGCACAATCGCCGCCGCCTTTGGCGGCACCACCACGCTCATCGACTTCGCCATCCAGTACCAAGGCCAAACCCTCCGCCAGGCCTTCGACACCTGGATGAAGAAAGCCCACGATAAAGCCGTGACCGACTACGCCTTCCACTGCATCATCACCGACCTCGGCTCCGCGCAGCTCGAAGAGATGGGCCAGCTCATCCGCGAAGGCGTCACCAGCTTCAAGCTCTTCATGGCCTATCCCGGCGTCTTCATGCTCGATGATGCGACGATCTTCAAGGCCATGCGGCAGGCAGCGAAGCACAACGGCCTGATCTGCATGCACGCGGAAAACGGCGGCGCCATCGACGTGATCGTCCAGCAAGCGCTCGCAGAAGGAAAACGCGCCCCGAAATATCACGCCCTCACGCGCCCCACCACCGCCGAAGCCGAAGCCACTTCCCGCGCCATCGCCCTAGCCGAAATGGCCGGCGCGCCCGTCTACATCGTCCATCTCTCCTGCAACGAAGCGCTCGAAAAAGTTCGCGAAGCCCGCGACCGCGGCCTCCCCGCCTACGCCGAGACGTGTCCGCAATACTTGTATCTCTCGCTGGAAAATATGGACGCGCCCGGATTTGAAGGCGCGAAGTACGTTTTCACTCCACCGCTCCGCGAAAAGTGGCACCAGGAAAAACTCTGGCAGGGCCTCGCCAAGGACACTCTGCAAGTTGTCTCCACCGACCACTGCCCGTTTTGTTTCAAGGAACAAAAGGAACTCGGCAAGGACGACTTCACCAAAATTCCTAACGGCGGCCCCGGCATCGAGCATCGCCTAAGTCTTGTCTATACAGGTGGAGTCCACGGCAAGCATTTTTCGCCGAATCGCTTCGTCCAGCTCGTGGCGACCGCGCCCGCAAAGCTCTTCGGCCTCTACCCGCGCAAAGGAACCATCGCCGTTGGCTCCGACGCCGACCTGGTCATCTTCGATCCCAACCACGAAGAAGTCATCAGCGCGAAAACCCACCACATGCGCGTGGACTATTCCATGTTCGAGGGCATCAAAATAAAAGGCGCCCCCAAAACCGTTTTCTCCCGCGGCCGCCCCGTCATCGACGCCGGAAAATTCGTCGGCCGCCCCGGCGCCGGTCAATTCCTCCGCCGCCAAACCTACGCCGGCCTCTGATAGTTGCCGAAACACTTCCGCCAATTGTCATTCCGAGCGGAGCGAGGAATCTGCTTTCTTGCCTGCTGCTTTACGGGCGGTTCCGTGCGCCGTGGAAAATGTGCAAAACCTCGACTGCTTGCTCCTTGATGCGGTACGCGACGATGTAGGGCAAGCGCGATAACACCAATTCGCACGTTCCCCCTTCGCGTCCCAGCCGTCCGCGGCGGGAGATGTCTTCAAGGATCGAACGGTTTCGTAGAGCTCAAGTACGGTCGACTGCGTAAGCTGTAGAGAATGCTCGGTGAGATAATCCTTGATGTGTTCCAGGTCCTCCGCGGCAATATTTGGCCGCCCTGTCTCCATCCTGATCAAAGCTCAGCAGGAATGAAGTGTCCGCGCTTGGTACAGAGATGGATTGTAGATTTTGAAGCGATAATTTGTGACCAAAGTTACGATTCGTTTGAAAGGCTTTGTCATCCGTCATCATGCTACCTTCAAACAAAGCAACTCTAGCCTGCGCTCCTTGGTCATACGCGCCTCAACCGTTGTAAATACAGCGGCAGTGAGCATCAAGAACATCAGTTGGATTGGTCTATTAGGAGGACCATTCAGTCGTTGGACCTTAGTCTAAATCGAATAGCGAGAGTAGCGCCGCAAGTCACTGATTGTAAATAGATTAGATTCTTGGCGCGGCGCATTCCTCAGCCACGGCGACGCTGTAATGCGCATTCCTTAAAGCGACCCGACATGCCCGACATGGGTCTTCTTGACCCATTTCTTTCCCTCCTGCTATTGTGGGAAGTTATCTTGGGCTCAGTGTACCCACTGGGCGCCAAGGCTCCTGTGGAGGGAGCGAATTCGTCTCATGGGCCTGACCAAACTGGTAATCCGGGGCGCGCGCCAGCACAACCTCAAGAACATCAGCGTCGAAATCCCCCGAAATTCCCTTACGGTCATCACCGGCCTCTCGGGTTCGGGCAAGTCCTCGCTCGCGTTCGACACCATCTATGCCGAAGGCCAGCGCCGTTATGTCGAATCGCTCTCCGCCTACGCGCGCCAGTTCCTCGACCAGATGGAGCGTCCCGAAGTCGACGTGATCGAAGGGCTTTCTCCTTCGATCGCCATCGAGCAGAAAACCACCACGCGTTCGCCGCGCTCCACTGTCGGCACCATCACGGAAATTTACGATTACCTCCGCGTGATCTACGCCACCGTTGGCGTCCCGCATTGCCCCAACTGCGGCAAGCCCATCACGCGCCAGTCCAGCGAGCAGATCGTGCAGTCCATCCTGCACGGCGAAATCAGCAAGGACGACGATCGCATCATGATCCTCGCGCCTATCGTGCGCGGGCGAAAAGGCGCTTTTCGCAAAGAACTCGAAAAATTCGCGCAAGATGGCTATGTCCGCGTACGCATCAACGGCGAACTTTACCAGCTTGATGAACTTCCGGTCATTGACAAGCGCAAGAATCACACCATCGAAATCGTCATCGACCGCCTGCTCGTTAAGCAAGGCATCGCCGCGCGCCTCGAACAATCCATCGCCACCGCGCTTAAACTGGCTAGCGGCCTCGTCACTGTCGCCATAGTCGGCGGCAAAGAACACACTTTTTCTGAAAAACTCGCGTGCCCCGATTGCGGCATCTCCGTTCCGCAACTCGAACCGCGCTCCTTCAGTTTCAATTCGCCCTACGGCGCGTGCCCGGCGTGCAACGGTCTCGGCTCGAAGTACGATTTCGATCCTTCAAAGATCATCACCGATCGGACGCGCCCGCTCTTCGATGGCGGCCTCGGCCCGGGCTCCGGCTCCGCGATCCTCAAGCGCACGCTAGAACTCGGCGCCTATGCTCATGGTTTCGATCTCGAGACGCCGTTTGAAAAATTCCCGGCACGCATTCAGAACATTCTTTTGTACGGGTACCCGCCGTCCAACACTCGTTCTGGAGAAAACGGATCAGCCGGGAAGAAGTCCAAAACCGAAAAGGGTTTTCGCTTCCCGGGCATCCTGAAGTTTCTGGAAAGAAATTTCGAAGAGTCCAACTCCGATACCTATCGCGAGTGGATAACGCAGTACATGTCCGCGACGCTCTGCGGCACATGCCACGGCAGGCGCCTGCGCCCCGAATCGCTGGCGGTCAAGCTCGGCGGCTTGTCCATCGCCGATTTCACCGCGCTCTCGCTCAGCGCCGGACGTCCCGCCGTCGGCAAAATTCTCGAGCAACTCACCGAGCGCCAAAAAGAAATTGCCGCGCGCCCGCTTGAAGAAGTCTCCGAACGCATTGATTTCCTACTCGCCGTCGGCCTCGGCTACCTCAGCTTGGATCGCTCCGCCGCCACACTTTCCGGCGGCGAGGCCCAGCGCATCCGCCTCGCCACCCAAATCGGCTCGCGCCTCCGCGGCGTTCTCTACGTACTCGATGAACCCAGCATCGGCCTCCACGCCCGCGACAACGCTCGCCTTCTCGGCTCGCTCGAACAGCTTCGCAATCTCGGCAACACCGTGCTCGTCGTCGAGCACGACGAAGACACCATTCGCCGCGCCGATTTCGTTGTCGACCTCGGCCCCGGCGCGGGCAACGCGGGCGGCTACCTCGTGGCCCAAGGCAAGCCAGCGCAGATCGAGGCCACCTCGGCATCCCTCACCGGCCAATATCTCAGTGGCGCCGCCAAGATCCTGGTCCCTGAAAAACGCCGCAGCCCCGACGGCAAGGCCATCCAAATTCTCGGCGCGAGCGCCAACAATCTCAAAGAAGTCGACGTCACGCTGCCGCTCGGCGTGCTCACCGTCGTCACCGGCGTTTCCGGCTCCGGCAAGTCCACCCTCGTCAACGACATTCTCTACCGCGCGCTCGCGCAGAGACTCTATCGCTCGTCCGAAGCGCCCGCCGCGCACCGCGAAATTATCGGCTCCGAGCACATCGACAAAGTCATCGAGATCGATCAAGCCCCTATCGGCCGCACCCCGCGCTCGAATCCCGCCACATACACCGGCGTGTTCGCTCCCATCCGCGACCTCTTCGCCATGCTTCCGGAATCACGCGAACGCGGCTACCGCCCCGGCCGCTTCAGCTTCAACGTCAAGGGCGGCCGCTGCGAAGCCTGCCAGGGCGACGGCCTTCGCCGCATCGAAATGAATTTTCTTCCCGACGTTTATGTCATGTGCGAAGTTTGCCGCGGCCGCCGCTACAATTCAGAAACGCTCGCCGTCCGCTACAAGGGTCACTCCATCAGCGATGTCCTCAATCTCCCTTCGTCCGACGCGCTGAAGCTCCTTGAAAATATTCCGCAGATTCAGCAGAAGCTTGCAACGCTCGTCGAAGTCGGCCTCGGCTACGTCACCCTCGGCCAGTCCGCCACAACTCTTTCCGGCGGCGAAGCGCAGCGCATCAAGCTAGCTCGCGAGCTTTCGAAACGCCAGACAGGCCGGACGCTCTACATACTTGACGAGCCCACCACCGGCCTGCACTTCGACGACGTGCGAAAACTTCTCGACGTCTTGCAGCGCCTGGTCGATCTCGGCAACACCGTGCTCATCATCGAGCACCACCTCGACGTCATCAAGCAAGCCGACTGGATCATCGACCTCGGCCCCGAAGGCGGCGAAGGCGGCGGCCGCATCGTCGCCCAGGGCCCGCCCGAACTCGTCGCCCGCACCAAAAAATCCTACACCGGCCAGGCCCTCGCCCGCGTTCTCGGCATCTCCAACAACGGTCACCACAATGGCAACGCGAAGTAGCTGGCGCGCAGTAGCATCGGTTCTCTTTTCCTTGATCATGGCGTGTCTATTGGGACTGGGAGGATTTCTTGCAGGCTCATACCTCTGGAGCCATTACGGCACGCCAGCAGGTGACCCTGATGAAAGTGATGCTTACGTTTGCGGCCTTCTGGCTGGAGGGGCTATTGCGATTGCCGGCGGTACGGTGTCCTTGTGGAAATTTTGGCCTCGGGCCTCGCGAAATCATCATTAACCGCGGTGGAGCAGGCGGAGCATGATCCATTCCTCAGTCCCCCTTCACTTGGTATTAAGAGCCTTGCGGGTTAGAGTATCCCCTTCTACATGGGCATCTATTCCATTCAACCGATTACCCTCGGCGCGGTACACACGTATCCGCTCGTCTCGCGCAACAGCAAAGTCAGCATTCGCGACTTTGCAAAGCCTCCCGGGGCGAACGCCTCGCTCACAAAATTTCTCGATTCTCTCCCCAACGTGCTCGCCGCCGAAGATCTTCGCCAACTTCTCGGCGCCATTCAGAGCGCGCGAAAACAGCGCAGAGCCATCCTGTGGGGAATCGGCGGTCACGTCATCAAAGTCGGCCTCGGTCCCGTCCTGATCGATCTGATGAAACGCGGCTTCGTTACCGGAATCGCCATGAATGGGGCAGCGCTCATCCACGATTTCGAGATCGCGCTTGTGGGAAATACTTCCGAGGACGTTGAGGCGGGAATCGGCGAAGGCCAATTCGGCATGGCCGCCGAAACCGGCCAATACATCAACGAATTCGCCAAACTTTCCCATCGCATTCGAATCGGCTACGGCGAAGCAGCTGGACAATTTCTCTCGAGCGGCATCATCGAAGTCAAACACGCGGATTCCAGCGTTCTCGTGGCCGCGTACAAGCGCCGCATTCCAGTGACCATCCATCTCGCCATCGGCACGGACATCCCCCACATGCATCCTGCCGCGAGCGGCGCGGCACTTGGCGATGCCACGCATCACGACTTCCGATTGTTCTGCGCGCTGGTGCAGCAGATGCATCCCGGCGGCGTCTATCTCAATTGGGGCTCCGCCGTCCTGCTGCCCGAAGTTTTTCTGAAAGCCGTTTCCGTCGTTCGCAATCTCGGCGTCCCGCTCCGCCCCATTACCACGGCAAACTTCGACTTTATCCAGCACTACCGTCCGTTGCAGAATGTAGTGAAGCGCCCCACCGCGCCCGCCCGCGGCCGCAGCGGCCCTGAATCGCACGGCTACGCCATCACCGGCCACCACGAGCTGCTCTTGCCGCTCGTTACCGCCGCGCTGGCCGCCGGCTGGCCCCAGAAACGCCGCGCCGGAACACGATGAGCCTTTTCGACGACAATCCGCCGAGCTCCCCGGAAGAAAATTTTTCTGCGAAGCCTTCATCTGACGAGCCGGCGGAACCGGCATCTTCGGAACGATTCGATCAGCCACTCGGGGGCGACCCCCTTTCCTGCGTGGCTGTTACTCCTGCGGCCTCCGTTCCAACCCCCAATTTGCCGGAAGACTTGCGCATCTCCTGGTCCTGGCCGCATCTTCTGGTCTTTGTCATCTTTGTCCTAGCCAGTCAAATCGCTCTCGGTATCGTCGTCATCGCTTACTTCTCAGCGGACCGGCACCTCTCTCAAAAGCAGCTCAAGCAATTGCTGGAGTCCGATCCAAAGCTCATCATCGGCACCAACGTTCTTTGGTTCGCCCTGATCTTTTTGTTTCTCTATGTCACGCTCGCCGTACTGCGCGACTCGCCTTTCTGGCGCTCTCTCGGGTGGAAGAAACTCAAATCGGATCCCGCCGGAGGCCAGGGCCGTCCGTGGATGTATTTCCTTTCCGGCTGCGGCCTGTCCATCTTCGTGGTCATCGCCAGTTCGCGGGTCAAGGACGCGGACCACGTGCCCATCCAGGAGTTCTTCAAGAACCGCACTGGCGCCTTCTCGCTCATGGCCATGGCCGTACTTGTCGCGCCCCTTGTGGAGGAGACCATCTTTCGCGGCTACCTGTATCCGGTCTTGGCGCGTATTACCTCTGAGGTTCTCCAGTTCTTCGGCATGGAGTTCAGCAGCGCCACTCGTACCGGCGTGGTGGCCAGTATCCTGATGACCGGCATGCTCTTTGGCCTCATGCACGCACCGCAGCTGGGTTGGACCTGGGGCCTCATCAGCCTGCTCACTCTCGTCGGCGTTATTTTTACCTTCGCCCGCGCCTGGACGGGCACCGTGCTCGCGAGTTTCCTTCTGCACTTAGGCTACAATTCCATGATTGCCTTCACTTCCATCATCGTTACCAAGGGCTTCACCCACATGCCTCCCGGCCACTGAACCGCACATGGACCGATTCGTCTTCCCGCGCTACCTTCGTTACAATAAATACCTAGCGTAAATTGTTTTTGCAGGGGCGCGGCATGCTGCACCCCATCTCGGTACGATGCCGCGAAGTGGCGTCAAGGAATCGAATCGCATGTACGTAGCCCAACCCATCGCATGGACCGATCGCGGCGTTGTCGTGCTCGACCAGCGCCGCCTTCCCGCCGAGGAAGTCTCCTACACCTACACCGACTATCGGGAAGTCGCTAAAGCCATCCGCGAAATGGCCATTCGTGGCGCTCCGGCCATCGGCGTTGCTGCGGCCATGGGCGCAGCCCTCGGCGTTCTGCATGCTTCCGCGAAATCCGTGGAAGCTCTCCGCGCGGAATTCACGGAGATCTGCGACAGGCTCGCAAAAACCCGCCCCACTGCCGTTGATCTCTTCTGGGCCCTCGAGCGCATGAAGCGGCGCTTCGCCAAATTGACCGCCGAGAGTTCGGATCTCGGCAAGATCAGGCAGGGGATGGTAGAAGAAGCCCAGCAAGTCCACTTCGAAAAGCGCGCTACTGACGAGGCCATCGGCCGCTTCGGCGCAGAATTTATGCCCAGCGAAGGCCAGGTTATGACGCAATGCAACGCCGGCGCGCTCGCCACAGGAGGCATCGGCACTGCGCTTGGGGTCATTCGCGTCGCCTTCGAACAGGGCAAAAAACTCCACGTTCTTGTGCCGGAAACGCGCCCCTATCTCCAGGGCGCGCGCCTCACCGCCTGGGAACTCCACAAAGGCGGCATCCCACTCACGCTTATCACCGACAACATGGTCGGCCACTTCTTGAAATCAGGAAAAGTTGGGGCTATTGTCACCGGCGCCGACCGCATCGCCGCCAACGGCGACACCGCCAACAAAATCGGCACCTACCAGATGGCCGTTCTCGCCAAGGAGAACAACGTCCCCTTTTTCATCGCCGCCCCGGTCTCCACCTTCGACCTTTCCATCCCCGACGGCGAGCACATCCCCATCGAAGAGCGCTCCGCCGCCGAAGTCACGCATTTCCAGGGCGTCCGCATCGCTCCCGACGTCCACGCTGCGCATCCCGCCTTCGACGTCACCCCCGCCCGGTACATCGCCGCCATCTTCACCGAACGCGGCGTCGCCCGCGCTCCCTACTCGCAATCTCTCGCGGTTCTTGCCTCGGCCACTTCGTCTGCGCTCATTGCACGTTGATCGTTGCAAGACGGCAACTTCGCGCGGCAGTCAGTCCTGAATTCCCATCTGCGTCAGAAAATAGGCGTAGTCAAACGCCTTCTCATGCAAGCGGTCATATCGCCCGGAGGCGCCTCCGTGCCCCGCGGGATCCATGTTCGTCTTCAGGATCATAATATTGTGGTCCGTTCGAATCGCGCGCATCTTGGCAACATACTTGGCCGGCTCCCAGTACATCACCTGACTGTCATTGAAAGATGTCCTCACCAGCATGTTGGGATACTTCTTGGCATCAATATTGTCGTACGGCGAGTACGTCATCATGTAATCGAACGCCGGTTTTTCCTTTGGGTTGCCCCACTCTTCAAATTCGCCCACGGTCAGAGGCAGAGTCTCATCCAGCATGGTGTTCATGACGTCGACAAATGGAACGCCAACCAGCGCGGCGTGAAACAAATCCGGACGCATATTCAAAACCGCGCCCATCAGCAGGCCGCCAGCGCTTCTTCCTTCGATCGCCAGACGGTCCTTCGAGCCGTATCCTTGCGCAACGAGGTACTCTGCCGATGCCACAAAGTCCGTGAAGGTATTTTTCTTGTGCATCATACGCCCGTCGTCGTGCCAGGCCTTGCCCATTTCGCCGCCGCCGCGAATGTGGGCCACCGCCGCCACCACGCCGCGATCGATCATGCTAAAAAGATCGGAGTTGAAGCCGATGTCATAGGAAATTCCGTAGGAGCCATAACCGGTCAGATACAGCGGCCCTTTCCCATCCAGCTTTGCACCCTTCAGGTGCACCACGGAGATCGGAATTTTCACTCCGTCGGAAGCCGTGGCATAAATCTGCTCCACCTGATATCGCGCGCGGTCGTAGCCGCCGGGCACTTCTTTCTGCTTCAGCAGCGTGGACTTGCCGCTGGCCATGTCGTACTCGAAGACCGACCGCGGCGTAATGAACGACTGGTAGCCATAGCGGAACTTGCTCGTATCGTATTCACGATTGGTGTAGCCATAACTCGCGTAGGCGGGTTCGGGAAACTCGATACGCCGCGACTCCCCGCTGTGCAGATCGGTTACCCGGATTTGCGGCAATCCATTTTCCCGCTCGCTCAATACGTAGTAGTTCTTGAAGAAGTCCGTGTCGTCCAGCATGACATTCGCGCGATGCGGAACGACCTCCTGCCAATTCTGGCTCCGCGGATCAGCCACCGGCGCCTTCACTAACCTAAAATTCCGCCCCGTGTCGTTGACCCGGATATAAAAAAAGTTTCCGTTGTGATCCGGGTAGTATTCCACGTCCTGCTTGCGCGGCTGCATCACCTTCCACTCGGCCGCGGGTTCGCCGGCGGGAATGTAGCGAACTTCGCTCGTCGTATGGCTTGCGGAAAACAGCAGGACGTAAGCCTTGCTGCGCGTTTTCCCCGCGTACACATCGAATTTTTCATCTTTCTCTTCGTAGGCCAGCTTGTCGGATCCGCTCGTCCCCGCGGTGTGGCGGTACACCTGATATTGCCGCTTGGTCGTGTCATCTTCGAGGCTATAGAAGATCGTCTTGTTGTCGTTGGCCCAAACCACCGAGCCGACTCTCTCTGCGTGGTCCGGCAGCATTTTTCCAGTTCGCAGATCCTTCACCGCCAGCGTATATTGCCGGAAGCCGGTGTTATCCGTCGTATACGCGAGCAGATTCCCGTCATCGCTCACGTGGTATGCCCCCAGCGACATGAACTTCTGCCCTTTGGCCATTTCATTCACGTCCAGCACCACTTCCTCGGGCGCGTCCATGCCGCCCTTCTTCCGGCAATGAATCTGATACTGCTTCCCCGCTTCCGTCCGCGAATAATAGAAGTAATCGCCCTCCTTATAGGGCACTTCGATGTCCGTTTCCTTGATGCGGCTCAGCATTTCGTCATACAGCTTCTTCTGCAATCCCTCCGTCGGCTTCATCACGGCATCGGTGTAGGCGTTCTCGGCCTCCAAATAAGCTTTCACCTCAGGATTCTTCTTGTCGCGCAGCCAATAGTAGTTATCCACCATCGTGCGGCCATTGATCTCCGTGGTCTTCGGAGCCTTCTTCGCCACTGGCGGCGCCGGGAGCGAAGAGGAAGCGTCATCCGCCGCCAGTGCGTATGCGGAGGTGAGGATCAACGAAGCGAAAACCAGCGAACTGATTCGAATGTGCCGCAAATTGAGTTTTTTCATCGGATTTCCTTCATGAGGCTCGAAAACTGGCCCATTCTATACCAACTACCGTTCGTCAGCGAAGCTGGTCAGGCGGGCGGCTCTTCTGGCCGCAGATGTGTTGCACGCCGGACATACTTTTCTCAGACCATCTCGACTCCCGTTAATCGCCATAAAATCTCGTGACCACGCTTGCGCCGCGGTCGTCTTCAAAATCAACCCGCGTATATAATGTCTCTCGATGCTTTCTTGGTCCCGTCCGCTCGCTCGTGCCTTTTTCCTTGTCAGCGTATTCGTCCTAATTCCCTCTCTCCACTCTTCTCCGCCGCCTTCCTGGCGCGGTATCCTGCGCGACCCCGCCGGAAATCCCATCGACATGGCTGCCATCAAGCTGTTCGCAGCGGAGAGCAACCGCGAGTATTCCGCCACAACATCCACAACCGGCCAGTTCGCGTTCACCGGGATCGCCCCGGGCAACTACACACTTACGGTAAGCGCCGCGGGAAAGATTTGGACCGCGGCGGATCCCGTGGTCATCAAAGACGGCGCCACACTCACGTCCAGTCTTCAACTCTCGCTCCAAGGGCAGGAGCATCGCATCATGGCCGCTCAGGATGCTGCTCCTCCCCAGGCTAGCGGAGGCGAACATCTCTCCACGGGAGAAGTGTCCAGCTTGCCGCTGAATGAACGCGACTTCAGCAAGCTCCTCCTGCTTGCCGCCGGCACCATGACGGACACCAATGGCGCCGCCAATTTCACGCAGCAATTTGCCGTCAACGGCCAGCGCGGCTCCGCCACTGTCTTCGCCATCGACGGAGCGGACACGACCGACCCCGAACTCGGCGGCGGCACCTTTTCCAACTTTAACGTCGACGCCATCCAGGAAGTGCAATCCAATTCCGGAGTCATGCCCGCGGACACGGGTCATGGCGCCGCGGGATTCACGAACGTGGTCACGAAGTCGGGCAGCAATCAAGTCCATGGCAGCTTGTTCGAATTTGTCCGCAATGCGGCTTTCGACGCGCGAAATTTCTTTGACCACAAGAGCGATTTGGACACTCGGCGTCTCCCGCCGTTTGCCCGCAATGAATTCGGCGTGACCAACGGCGGCCCGGTCTTCCTTCCGCGCATCTACGATGGCCGCGGCAAGACATTTTATTTCTCGGAGTATCAAGGCTTCCGGCAAGTTCTCGGGACTACGCAAGTATTTCCCGTGCCGACTCTCGCGGAAAGGCAGGGAATCGACAACGCCACTTTTCCCGGCGATACGCTGACCGTTCCGGTCAACGGCAGCATCGCGCCCTTGCTCGCTCGCTATCCTTTGCCGAACGATCCTCACGGCGCATACGGCGCGCGCACCTTTGCCACATCTTCCAAAGTCGTTACACGCACGGATCAGGCTTCGCTCCGGCTCGATCATCGCTTTTCGGATAAGGCCGCCCTGTTCCTGCGTTTCAGCCGCAACCAGGTCACCGGGCCAATCACGAACCCCGATCAGACCGCGATTGATCCCGATTTTGGCGTGAAGTTCTTCGATCACCAGCGCAATGCCGCCGTAAAATATTCGCGCACCCTCACGCCAAACTTCAGCTGTCAAACGACTCTCGGTTACATCCGCAGCACGCCTCTTTTCATCACCAGCAACCACACGCAGCCTGCCATTGCCTTCGGCGACGGTCTCTTTCAAGGTTTCAATGCGGCCGACGGATCCATCTTCGGTTCCTACGGCAACGTCTACCAGCTCAAACACGACATGGGCTACACGCGCGGCGCGCATTCCTTCAAATGGGGCGCAGAACTGCGATTCAACCGCGATTCGACAATTTTTGGAACGAATCCCAACGGACTCTACACCTTCGGAGGAGGCACCGCCTATTCTCCCGTCATGATTCCCTCCGCCAGCGGCCAGCATGATATCCATCCGGGAGATCCGCTCCCCGATTCCCTTACCGGTCTCCTCACCGCGACACCCTATTCCTACACCATGACTGCGGCCGGGAGCCTGACGCCAAAGGGAGATAAGTTTGACGAAGCGGCCGTGCGCCGCGAGGCCTACAATTTCTTCTTCCTCGATACCTGGAAAGCCACCGCCCGCTTGAGCGTCAACTACGGCTTGCGCTACGAAGTGAACAGCCGCATCCACGAAGCGAAGCATCGCACGTCGCTTGCAATTCCGATTGGACCAAACGGCCAGCCCGCGGACTTCCTTACTCCCGGCACAAAACAAATCTACCTATACAATCCGCAACCCCCCTACGCCATGGACTGGAACGGATGGGGCCCGCGCCTCTCTCTGGACTACGGCCTGACCAAGCACACAACCGTACACGCGGGTGGTGCCATCACCACCATCCTTCCCAACCTGTGGCTGGAGAATTATGTCACCGGCGCGTTTCCCTTTGTCTTTCAGCCCTTAGTCACCGCTCTCCCCGGCGTTCCGTTGAACTTTCAGGATTCCGTTGTGCCCCTCACTCTTCCTCCCGTCTACACCACCCAGGGGCAGCTGCTCTTTGCCTCCGGAAGCAGCAGCAACGTTCCGCGCAACACGCCGATGGACGTGCAGCGATTCCAGAACGATTTGGCCGCGCTCACACCTGGCAATCAGGTTCAATTATTCTCGGCCATCAGCTTCGATCCGCATTTCCGCAACGGCTATATCGCCACGGACACCTTGGGCATCGATCAGGAAATCGGAAGCGTAAAGTTGAGCGCCTCCTACGTCGCCACAGTGGGGGTCCATCTTGCCAGCGTCCTGTCGCCGAACGGTTATGGAGGCGCGGACCCGGCCTTCGCGCCGTACACACAATTCAACTCGGCAGGCCATGCCATTGGCGGCTTCGGCCCTGAAATGGTCATGTCCACGGGTGCGCACTCCAGCTATCACGCGCTGCAGACAACCGTCAGCCAGAACACGGCCCGCATGGGCCTCAGCTTCCAAGCCACGTACACATTTTCCAAAAGTATTGATGACACCAGCGCCGTCCCGGGCGGGATTTCCGGAAATCCCGGCGTGATTTTGCAGACCTTGCCCCAGGATCCCTTTAATCCGAGAGGTGACAAGGGCCCCTCCACTTTCGATGTGACCCACGTTTTCACGCTAAGCCTGATTCAGTCCCTGCCCCTGGATCGCGTTCGCTTCCTCCAGCCATTGGGCAAGACGCTCACCAAAGGCTGGCAGTTCCTGGACATTACGACCTTGACGACCGGTCCGCCGTTCACCGTTTATTCCGGTGTCCAGCAGACTGGCGCAGGCGGAGCGGGCGCCACCGATCGTCCCGACCTACTCGCCATTCCGAATTTTTCCACCAGCCGCACCGTGCGCGAGGACTACTTCGGTATGGGCGCAGCGAACGGTTCATTCTTCCAAATCCCCATCAGCGTCCCCGGCGGGACCGGTCCAAACCATGGGCGTTTCGGGACTCTCGGCCGCAGCACATTTCGCGGCCCCGGCTTCCGCGATTTTGACATGGCCTTGATCAAGGACACTTCCTTCGGCCACCGGGGAAACGGCGAACTCGCTATCCTTCAATTTCGGGCCGAGTTCTTCAATATCTTCAACGAAGTGAATTTCGGGCTGCCCTCCAACATCGTCCGAGGCAGTGGCTTTGGCGTCATCAGCAGGACCGCCGGCCCATCGCGGCAGATCCAATTCTCACTGAAATTGAACTATTGACGCTTCCTGCGCGTGACGCCATCTTCAAGGAACGCGGCCTCGCACGCCCGCTGGTTTCTGCGGCGGTGAGTCTTGTTTGCCCTGAGCTTGGCGAAGCGCACCGCTCGCGGGGACTAGCTCTTGACCGCAACCTCTTTCGGCGGTAGCCTCACGCCTAAATTCCTGCATTCGTCTTTGCTTCCAAGGAGGCTGCGCATGGTTTCTCTTACTGCTCTTTTGCTCCCCATCCTGCTCTCGGCCGTCATCGTATTCGTGGCCAGCTCCCTCATTCACATGGTGCTGAAGTATCACCAAAGCGATTACCGGCCGCTCCCCGAGGAGGACAAGCTTCTTGCCACCCTGCGACCGGCCGGCTTGACACCGGGTCTCTATCATTTTCCTTTTTGCACCCATAAGGACATGAACACCCCTGCCATGCAAGAAAAGTACAAGCAGGGACCGGTGGGGTTTCTAACCATTTATCCCAGCGCCCCGCCCGCCATGCCGAAATTCCTTGGCCTGTGGTTCGCCTATTGCCTCCTCATCGGTTTCTTCGTCGCCTATCTCGCGGGCCACACGGTTGCGCCCGGTACGCACTATCTGGCGGTTTTTCGCGTCGCTGGCACCGCCGCGTTTTTTGCTTATGGCCTGGGACCCTTGGTCAACGGCATCTGGAAAGGCCAGCCTTGGAGCATGGTTCTCAAGGAATCCTTCGATGGCCTCCTGTACAGCTTGCTGACCGCCGGCACCTTTGGGTGGCTCTGGCCGCGGTAATGCCGTTCCAACATTTTGAGCCAAAAGCTGGTGAGGTTCGATGGACTGGTCCTGCGTCTCGCCGAGCGAGAGACTTCTGAACCATCACTCGCGGGCTGCTTCTTTTTTCACGCTGGGCAGATAACGAAGACGGTCCGCTCGCGCCGGCTGAAGGACGCGAAAAATCCCAGCAACTGTTTCCACGGGAAATACTTCCTGTTGAGCAATTGCATTCCGCGGGCAGCCTCTTCGCCCGTGACGATCTCCGCAAGCGCTTCCACCCATTCACCCAGCACTCTGCCACGCATGTCGCACGGAGCGATTCTCACGCGTGAGCTGTTGCGAATGCGTTTCACTTTTCCCGAGACGCCGATCGTGTACACGTACAATTTCGCGTTGCTCGAATCGAGACTCACCGATGGATCGGTCGCAAACCAAACCGGCGTCTTCACGCCCTCCCCGCTCTTCTTGAAGGTTTCGAGATTTAGATACTTGTGACCGGCAAACGCCGCAAATCCCATGCCATCGCTCCTGTCACTCCGCCATTCGATGCACGCCATGTTACACGGGTCACAAACACAAAGGGCGCTCCAAATCGTCGGAGCGCCCTTTGCACCGCGTCGAAAAGTTACTTCTTACTTTGCCCGGACGTACGTCACGTCTTCCGTAAAAGCATCTTTCTGTTCTTTGCGGAATGTCCAGGTGGTCTTGAAATGATGGTTGTCGATAAACGTGTATACCGCGTGATGCATGTGACCATCATCGGGGCTCTTCAGATTCGAGATACTCACCAGATCGAACGTGATCGTCTCACGAAATGAATTCATCCAAAGGCAAAAGCGATCGCACAAAACTCATGGCGCGCCGCCGCGCTGCAATCTCACTCGGCATTCTTGTCGGCCTGCATCACGCCGAAAAGATTTCCTTCCGTGTCTTCGCAATACGCAAAATATCCGACGCCGGGAATCGGCGTCTTCGGCATCACCAGTTTTCCCCCAGCGCGCTTCGCTGCCTCGATGGCCAGGTCGACGGACTCCACACCGATCGTGTTGGTCGTCGTCTTTACATTGGTATTCTTCATAAGGCCGCCGTTGATTCCCGGCGTCCCCTCCGCGCCGGTGGTCACCATCCAATACTCCATCGGCCCTGCCCACTTGTCGAATTTCCAGCCGAAGACTCTCTGATAAAACTTCGACGCGCGCTCTGGATCACTCGCCGGTATTTCAAAATGGATGACACGAGACATGGTTCTCCCCCTAATTTAAACGAACGAAGTTTTTGTCTTTTCCTAAGTCTGGCTCTATCGCGTCGCCGGCGTTGTTGCCGGAGCCGCTCCGTACTTTTGCGTGGCGTAACCCACGATCATTCCAACGATACTGCCGGGCAAGATGATCTCGAAGTAGTAGCCGTGCTGCATGTACGCAACCAGGAAAGCGAGTACGAAGCCAACCGCCACGCCGAAAAAGATTCCCAAAGGGACGGAATTCACCTTTCGAGCAAAAATGCCCGCAGCAACGCCAGCTATGAGCCCCTTGACGGTGGACCCGACAATGAT
>Ga0137409_10002356_pt1 | contig 20267 bp, 13 predicted proteins | sample CZODoug1_16funga_FD_122059 | JGI IMG/M metagenome (GOLD analysis project Ga0137409, IMG submission 122059) | Vadose zone soil fungal communities from Angelo Coast Range Reserve, California, USA - CZODoug1_16fungal (Hybrid Assembly) | ecosystem: Environmental > Terrestrial > Soil > Vadose zone... | reverse complement strand
TGGGCCAGACGCTGGTGGCCCGGCGCATGGGCAAGCGCCGCATCATTGCCGAGACCGGCGCCGGTCAGCACGGCGTCGCCGCCGCGACCGCCTGCGCCCTCTTCGACATCCCCTGCGTCGTCTATATGGGCGCCACCGACATCGAGCGGCAGAAGCCGAACGTCTTCCGCATGAAACTACTCGGCGCCGAAGTCGTGCCGGTACATTCGGGCACGGCGACGCTGAAGGATGCGATGAACGAGGCGTTGCGCGACTGGGTCGCGCATGTCGACGACACGTTCTATGTGATCGGCACCGTCGCCGGCCCGCACCCCTATCCGGCGATGGTGCGCGATTTCCAGTCGATCATCGGCCGCGAAACCCGCGAGCAACTGCACAAGGCCGAGGGCCGGCTGCCCGATACTTTGGTCGCCTGCATCGGTGGCGGCTCGAACGCGATCGGCTTGTTCCACCCATTTCTCGACGACCCGTCGGTGGCGATGATCGGCGTCGAGGCCGGCGGCCATGGCATTGAGACCGGGTTGCACGCCGCGTCATTGAACGGTGGGCGGCCGGGCGTATTGCATGGCAACCGTACCTATCTGCTGCAGAATGATGACGGCCAGATCCATGATGCGCACTCGATCTCGGCCGGACTCGACTACCCCGGCATCGGCCCGGAGCACGCCTGGCTGCACGATATCGGCCGCGTCAAATATCTGTCGGCGACCGACAAGGAGGCGCTGGCGGCATTTCAGCTTTGCTCGCGGCTCGAAGGCATCATCCCGGCGCTCGAGCCCGCGCACGCGCTGGCGCGTGTCGCCGATCTCGCGCCGAAGAAGCCGAAGGATCATCTCATGGTGGTCAATCTGTCGGGGCGCGGCGACAAGGATCTCGCCAGTGTTGCGGATTATCTGGAGCGGCACAGCGGATGACCGCGATTTCGTCTTGGAGCGTGCGTGTTCGATCGGCAGAAAATCACGGGCTGGATTCTGGTGGGCGTCTCGACCGCCTTCATCTTGTATTTCCTCAAGGTGCGTCTGCTCGGGTCGGGTCCTGCTTTGGAGAAGAAGGAGTGGGTGCAGCTCATCATCTCGATCGTCGTGCTGATGATTGGCACCATGAATATTCGCCTCGCCGCCAGGCGGGCGAGCAGAATGAAGGATCGCAAGTGAGTGGACGAAAGCGGCGCCACAAACTCGGTCCACCTCTCCCCAACGGGGAGAGGTCGGCGCCGAAGGCGCCGGGTGAGGGGGCCTCTATTGTCTTGGCCGCAGCGTTAGATCGATGAAAGCCAGAACACCTTCGAGATTGTCGTGCACGTCGACATTCGAGACTCTGATCACGTGGAATCCGCATGATTCAAGCACGCGCGTGCGTTCCATGTCGTGCTGCAACTCTGCTTCCGTCGAATGTGTTGCCCCGTCTACCTCGACAATGAGCTTTCCATCCAGCGTTACAAAGTCGACGATATATTTGTCGACCGGGTGCTGGCGTCGAAATTTCCAGTGGGCAAGCCGCCGGTTGCGCAATGCATACCAAAGACGGGATTCGGCGCTTGTTTGCGAAGCGCGCAGTTGTCGTGCCCTCTTCTTGAACCGGTCCATCCCCCTCACCCGGCGCCTTCGGCCACAGCCGATGCAAAGCATCGGCGTCCTTGGCACCGAAAACGGCGGCCGAAGGCCGCCTTTGCCTCTCCCCGTTGGGGAGAGGTATACCCGAGTTTGCCGCCCCGCATGAGTACGAGAATCGACACCCGCTTTGCCGAGCTGAAAGCGCAACGCCGCGCCGCGCTGGTGACCTTCCTCACCGCCGGCGATCCTGACGGCGAGACCTCGCTCGCTCTGATCAAAGCACTGCCGAAGGCGGGCGCTGACGTGATCGAGCTCGGCATGCCGTTCACCGATCCGATGGCGGATGGCCCGGCGATCCAGGCGTCGTCGCAGCGCGCGCTCAAGGCCGGGCAGACGATGAAGAAGACGCTCACGATGGTGCGTGCGTTTCGCAAAGCCGATGACGCGACGCCGATCGTGCTGATGGGCTACTACAATCCGATCTACGTCTTTGGTGTCGAGCGCTTTCTCACCGAGGCAAAGGCCGCGGGCGTCGACGGGCTGATCGTGGTCGATCTGCCGCCTGAGGAGGACAAAGAGTTGTGTCTGCCGGCGCTCAAGGCCGGCCTCAGCTTTGTTCGGCTGGCAACACCGACGACCGATGACCGGCGCCTGCCGGCCGTGCTCGCGAACACGTCGGGCTTTGTCTACTACGTGTCGATCACCGGCGTGACCGGCACCGCGGTGCCGGACGCCAGCAAGGTGAGCGGTGCGGTCGAACGCATCAAGCGCCACACCGCGTTGCCGGTCGCGGTCGGCTTCGGCGTGCGCACGGCCGCGCATGCGCGCGCCATTGCCAAAGGCGCCGACGGCGTGGTGGTCGGCTCGGCGCTGGTAGACGCGCTCAAGGCAAGCCTTGACAAGAACGGCAAGGCCACCCGAAAGAGCGTTAAGGCGGTCACTGATCTGGTGACGGCGCTCGCCGACGGGGTGCGCGGCGCGCATCGGACGCAGGCTTAGGCGCGGTTTCCTGGCCGTTCCCGGCGGAAGTTTTCCACCGGCCCAAAGGAAGAAACCAAGCGAGCAACCGAGGGAGGGTGTTTTTGCGTCCGGGCATTGTTACATTGTGATGACACGGACAATCACGGAACCCCGATGAACTGGATTTCCAACGTCGTCCGGCCAAAGATTCGCAGCTTCCTCAATCGCCGCGATACGCCGGAGAACCTCTGGATCAAGTGCCCGGAAACCGGGCAGCTCGTTTTTTACAAGGACGTCGAGGCCAATTCGTTCGTCATTCCGGGCTCCGACTACCACATGCGCATGGGCGCGACCGCGCGCATGAAGACGATGTTCGACAACGAGACCTGGTTTGATATTGCGGTGCCGGCGGTGCCGGTCGATCCGCTGAAGTTCCGCGACGAGCGCCGCTACTCTGATCGGCTGCGCGATGCCCGCAACAAGACCGGTACCACCGACGCAGTGAAGCTCGGCTACGGCAAGCTCGACGGGCTGCCGATCGTGATCGCGGTGCAGGATTTCGATTTCATGGGCGGCTCGCTTGGCATGGCGGCGGGCGAAGCGGTGATCAAGGGGCTCGAAACAGCCGTCGCCAAGGGCACGCCCTTCATCATGTTCGCGGCGTCGGGCGGGGCGCGCATGCAGGAGGGTATCCTGTCGCTCATGCAGCTGCCGCGCACGACGGTTGCGGTGCAGATGTTGCGCGAGAGCGGCAAGCCCTACATCGTGGTGCTCACCAACCCAACCACCGGTGGCGTGACTGCATCCTACGCCATGCTGGGCGATGTGCAGATCGCGGAGCCGGGCGCGCTGGTTGGCTTTGCGGGTCCACGCGTCATCGAGCAGACTATTCGTGAGAAGCTGCCGGAAGGCTTCCAGCGCGCCGAGTATCTGCGCGAGCACGGCATGGTGGACATGGTCGTTCATCGCCGCCAACTGCGTGACACGTTGTCCAATCTATGCCGGCTGTTGACCAAGGCGCCTGGACTGTCTTTGGAGTCCGCGCCGGAGCCGCCGCCGATCGAGAACCTGCCGGTCCCGGCCAACGTGTAGAGCGCGCCGGCGACATCAGTTGCGGTCCGCCACATCCCACACGCGGCATGTCAGATAGCGAGCGTCATCGGCGCGCCAGAGTTTTTCGAGTAATGTAGCGCGCTATGAGTTCGGTTGATTCCATTGTGGCGCGCCTGCTGGCGCTTCATCCGAAGCGGATCGATTTGTCGCTCGACCGGATGTGGCGCCTGCTCGCGGCGCTCGGCCATCCGGAGCGGCAGTTGCCGCTCGTCATCCATGTCGCGGGTACGAACGGCAAGGGCTCGACCGTCGCGTTCATGCGATCGATGCTCGAAGCGGCCGGCCGCCGTGTGCATGTCTATACCTCTCCCCATCTGGTGCGCTTCAACGAGCGCTTCCGGCTCGGCCACGCTGGCGGCGGCGAGCTGGTCAGTGATGAGGCGCTCGCAGACGCGCTCTCGGAATGCGAGGCGGCCAATGGCTCGGCGCCGATCACGGTGTTCGAGATCGAGACCGCGGCGGCGTTCGTGTTGTTCGCGCGCCATGCTGCCGATGTGCTCCTGCTCGAGGTTGGGCTCGGTGGCAGGCTTGATGCGACCAATGTGGTTGAGCGGCCGCTTGTCACCGTGATCACGCCAGTCTCGCTCGACCACGCCGAGTTCCTGGGCGACAGCGTGGCGCTGGTTGCCGCCGAGAAGGCCGGCATCATCAAGCGCGGCGTGCCGCTGATCGTGGCCACGCAAGCGCGCGAGGCGCTCAAGGTGATTGAACGTCAGGCCGCGCGCCTGCAGGCGCCGATCAAGATCGCTGGAGAGAATTGGACCGCGACCGAGGAGCGCGGACGGCTTGTGTATCAGGACGAGGCCGGCCTGCTTGATCTCCCGGCGCCCAAGCTTTACGGACGCCATCAGTTCGAGAACGCCGGTGCCGCCATCGCGGCGCTGCGAGCCGCGGACGGCTTGCAGCTGCCGCGCTCGGCCTATGAGATCGGGATTACGAAGGCCGACTGGCCCGCGCGTATGCAGCGCCTGTCGCAAGGCGCGTTGCTGCCGCTGCTGCCGGCTGGAAGCGAGCTGTGGCTTGACGGCGGCCACAACGCAGACGGGAGCCGCGCCATCGCCAATGCGCTGGCGGATCTCGAGGAGCGCGTCTCCCGACCCTTGGTGCTCGTGGTTGGGATGCTCGCCACCAAAGATTGCTCGGCCTTCCTGAAGAACTTTGCCGGCCTCGCCCGCCGCATCATCGCGGTGCCGATCCCGCGCCAGGAGAAATCGTTGTCGGCGGAGGTGGTCGCGGCCGCGGCTCGCGCCATCGCGATCCCGGCGCAGGAGGCCGCTGACGTCGCGGCTGCGCTTTCGGCTGTCGGTGGGCTCGATCTCAATGAGCCGCCGCGTGTGCTGATCACCGGCTCGCTCTATCTCGCCGGCGAGGTGCTGGCCGTCAACGGAACGCCGCCAAGCTGACTGCCACAAACAAAACGACCGACCTTTCGGTCGGCCGTTTCTGTGTGCTGTGGCTTTGCAACGCTACACCGTCGCCATCGCCGCAGTGATCCACTGCTCGAGCTTCTGCTTGGGGGCCGCGCCGATCTGGCGCGAGGCCATCTGTCCGTTCTTGAAGATCATCAGTGTCGGGATCGACTGGATCCCGTATTTGGTCGCGGTCGCCGGGCTCTCGTCCACATTGAGCTTGACGATCTTGACCTTGTCGCCGAGCGAGCCTGCGATCTCCTCGAGCGCGGGGGCAATCATGCGGCAGGGGCCGCACCACTCGGCCCAGAAATCAACCACCACCGGGCCCGAGGCCTTCAACACCTCGGTATCAAACGTCGTATCCGACACCTTGCCGACCGCCATAGGGGCACCTCGTTGTTGTCGCGGCACGGCGCCGCCGATCGACGCCGAACGTAGGAATGCCCCTGCCGCCCGTCAAGGCAGCCTTACGTCGAGGTCAGAGCAGCCATCTCGGCGTCCATGAGGTCCGCCGAAACCTCCATCAAATCAGGGGTATCGGTCCAGACCAGAGCGGCCCGGATCGGCCGGCCGGGAAACAGTTCGGCGAGCACGGCGCGGTAGAGCGCCATTTGGCGAATATAGGCGGGCGGTACCTCTCCGATTCGCGTTGGCGCCGGGTGATTGGTCTTGTAGTCGGCGATCAGGACGGCCTCCCCGGTGACCACCAGGCGGTCGACCTGGCCGGACACCGCAACAGTACCGCCTGGCCGCGTGATGCGCCCGACGATCGGGACCTCGGCTCGGCTTCCGGGCCGGAACAGGTCGGCAAAGCGCCCGTCTTCGAGCACCTGCCGCACCTTGGCGATGATGTCCTCGCGCTCGCTGTCGTCGAGCTCACGGGCGCCCATGAGATAGCGGCGAGCCGCCTCGGCGCGTGCGTCGGGTGCGATCCCGGGCAGCGCCTGCAGCAGGCGGTGGGTGTGCGTGCCGCGCGCCAGCGCCTTGCTGCGCTCAACGCCGCGGCCGAAGGCGCGCACAACAGCGCCTTGATCGTGAGCGGTTGACGGCGACAGCGGCGTGAGCGCCGCCGGCTCGGCCGCGGCGTTGTCGCTGAGCCATGGCGGCAAGACCTCCACGTCGTCTTCGGACGGCATTGCCGTTGCCGCCACGGCTGCTGATGACGCCTTGCGATAGCGCCAAAGCTCGCCATCGCCGTCATCGGCCGGCTCGCGCACTGCGACCTCCTTGAGCGCATCGAGCACGAGATCGTACCAGCAGCCCTCCGGGCGCTTGCGCTCGCCGTCATAGCCGCAGACGACAAGCCGCTCGATCGCGCGCGTCAAGGCGACGTAGAGCAATCGCCGATACTCGTTCTCGGCTTCGGCGCGCGTGCGCTCGCGCGCGTCGGCGACCGGCTCGGTGTCTGTTGCCTTGGCGGCGGCCCACACCAGCCGGTCGGGCGTGCCCGGCATTTCCAGCAGCCGCGGCTGGCGGTGCGGTGGCCCAGCCGGAGGAGTCGTGCTGTCGGCAAGGACCACGATCGGCGCTTCGAGGCCCTTGGCGCCATGCACCGTCATCACCCGCACCTCGTTGCGCGCGATTTCCATGTCGCGCTTCACATTGGTCTGTGCGGTGCGCAGCCAGGCGACGAAGCCCTGCAGCGAGGGCGCCTCGCGCCGCTCATACTCGAGTGCGAGGTTGAGGAACTCGTCGATGGCGTCGTTGGCTTCCGGGCCGAGCCGCGTCAGAAAGCGTCGGCGGCCGTCTTCGGGGCCGAGCACGCGCGCAAAGAAGCTGAACGGTGTTTCGCGCCGCGCCCACTCCGCGTAGCGGTCGAGCCGCTCGGCGGCTTCGACGAAGCGCGCCTCGCTCTTGCGGCGCAGCGCCTCGCGCAACGAGCCTTCGCGCTTCCAGGCGATCGCGAACAGGTCATCGTCATCGAGGCCGAACAGCGGGCTCTTCAGCGCGGTCGCGAGCGCGAGATCGTCGTCAGCAAGCAGCAGCGCATCGGCGAGCACCATCAGGTCCATGACGGCGATGTGCTCGGTGAGCACCAGGCGGTCGGCGCCCGCGACCTCGACGCCTTCGTCCTTGAGCGAGCGGATGACCGCTTCAAACAGCGGCCCGCGCTGGCGCACCAGCACCAGGATGTCGCCCGGCCGCGCGCCTTGTTGGGTCCAGAGCCGGATGTTGTGCGCAACCTTCTGGGCGAGGCGTGCCTGCGGGCTCGTCTCGGTCACGTCGTCGAACGGCGCATCCCAGGCTTCGATCTCGCGCTTGGCATCGGGCTTGATCGCATCCCAGATCTCCACGGTGCCAGGTACTGCATCGGGCAGCGCTTCGTGCACGGTCTTCACGTTGTCCGCCGAAAGCCCCGTATAGGCCTCTTGTCGCGCGAACACGGTGTCGACCGCCTCGAGCAAAGTTGCGCCGGAGCGGAACGAGTGGCGGAACGGAATATATTGCAGCTCCTGCTCGATCGTGCGGCAGAGCCGCTCGAAGGTGCGCCGCATGTTGTCGAACTCGCGCGGGGCGGCGCCCTGAAACGAAAAGATCGATTGCTTTTCGTCTCCGACGGCAAACACCGTGCGCGTCACCGCGCGTGCGCCGGCTCCAACGAAAAACTCGCCGGTCAACGCCTCGATGATCTTCCACTGCCGCGGGCTCGTATCCTGCGCCTCGTCGATCAGCACATGGTCGATCCCGAGGTCGAGCTTGTAATGTACCCACGCCGATTCGACGCGTCCAAGCAGCGCAAGCGTCTTGTCGATCAGGTCGTCGTAGTCCAGGAGCCCGCGCCGGTTCTTTTCGGTCTCATAGCGGTGGATGACCTGAGTTGAGATGACGATCAGCGCCGCGGTGCGGTCGCGGCAGGCCACCGCCTTGCGGCGCTCGAACAGGGCGACTACGCGATCCTGCTCGGCGCGCAGCCGATCGGCGAGGTCCGGATGGTTGGTCTCGATCGCCTTGGTGAACAGGCGCTGCCGCGGCTTGTCCTCGCCGGACATGAAGACGGAGCGATAGGCGCGGGCGCGCTCCTCGCCCTCGGCGCTTGTAGCAGCGCGCAGCCGGGCCGCCTGCTCGTCGTCGAGCTTCGAGCCGTCCTCGAGCGCCTGCGCGACGGCGAGCCATTCCGATGACGGCAGGTTCGGCCCATCCACCGTCTCGGCATCGACGCGCTCGAGCGTATCGGTCCGCTCGACCGAAAGCATCTTGCAGAGGCCCGCGATTGCGTCGGGGACGCCGCCGTCGTGCGCAATCCAGGCCTCGATCAGCTCGCGCTTGCGGATGGCCTCGCCGATCACGTCCTTGAGGGTGCGGTCCGCCACGGTCGAGATCGCGGTTGTCAGCGCGCGGCCGAGGAGCCCTTCGGGCTGGGCGGCGGCCTCGAGCAGGACGCGCAGGCGCACCTCATCGAGGAGCTTCGCCTCGGCGGCGCCGTCGAGCACCTCGAAACGCGCCGCCACGTTGGCCTCGAATGGAAACTGGTGCAGGAGCCGCGTGCAGAACGCGTGAATGGTCTGCACCTTCAATCCGCCCGGTGTCTCGAGCGCAAGCGCGAACAGCCGGCGCGCCCGCGCTCGCAATGATGTGCCTGGCTCCAGGTTCGAGATCGCGCGGATCGCCTGATCGAGCGCGGCGTCGTCGAGCGATGTCCACTGCGCCAGCGTGTCGAACACGCGCTTGGCCATGTTGGCGGCGGCGGCTTTGGTGAAGGTGATGCAGAGGATCTGCTCGGGCCGCACGCCCGCGAGCAACAGCCGGATCACCCGCAGCGCCAGCACATGGGTCTTGCCCGAGCCCGCATTGGCCGAGACCCAGGCCGACACGTCGGGATCCGACGCCTCGACCTGCCGGCGCAGCACGATGTCAGGGATCACCCGGCTCACGACGGGATGTCCTCCTCGTCGCCGCCGACCGACCATTCCTTGACGCGGGCGAGGTGGTCGTAGGTGCCGTAGCGCGTCTTCCACATGGTGAGGACGAGCGGGAGATATGCCTGCTCCTCGTTTTCGAAGCGGAGTGCGAGCGCCCGAAGGCGCGCCAGCGCGCGCTCGGCATGCGTGTTGGCGTCGCCTTCCTTGAAGTCGATCGGGCAGGCGAGGCCAGCGATCGGGCCGCCCTTGAGCGAGACATAGACGAGCTCGGCGATCGGCCCCGGCGGCAGGTCGGCGAACCCGCCCTGGCTCAGGATCGCGGCTTCAAGCGTGAGCTGCGGCGCGACGCCGGCGCGTACTTGCTTCTCGGTCGGCACCTGGCCGGTCTTGTAATCGAGGATGGCGTAGCTGCCGTCGGCGCGCTGCTCGATCCGGTCGGCGCGCGTGCGCAGCGTCAGCGTGCGCCCGTCGAGCGGGATCGCGATCTTGCCTGAGGTCTCGGCGGCGAGTGCTTTCACTTTGATGCGGCGCGATCGCTCCCAGCCCGCGAACCAGCGCGTAATGCGCTGAAAGCGCGGCCACCAGAACGCGCGCGCCTCGGGAAAGTCTTCGGTCGCCCGGAAGTGCTCGCGGCCGATGGCGATCAATTCGCTTATCGGGTCTTCCGGCAATGCGGCCGCGAAGGTCTTGGTGAACTCGCTGAGCGCGCCATGGATGATGCTGCCGCGATCGGCCGCGCCGGGCTCGAGATCGATGGCGTCGAGCTCGCGCAGCCCCAGAATGTACCTGGCGTAGATGGTGTAAGGGTCGCGCAGCCAATGCTCGATGTCGGTGACCGAGAAGGCGAGCGGGCGCGCCTCGCGCGGCGGCCGTGGCATCGGCTTGGCGATCGGCGCGAGGCTGTCGGGCCGGTCGAGCGCGCGCGCGAAGCTCACGTAACGGTCGCCGCGCTTGCGCACGGCGGGCCAACGCGTGCCTGCCACGGTGGCGAGCCGCTGCAGGAAGCGCGACGCCACCGCCGGCGCGCCCTCGGCCTTGGTGGCGCGGCTCAGGATCACCTCGCGGGCGCCAACAAGCTGCGCGAAGTCGTGTGCCGAGAGCGAGATGCGCCGCTCCGGCAGATCGAGGCCGAGAGCATGCCGCATCGGCCGGCTCAACCAGGCATCGGACTTGGCGTCCGGCGGCCAGCTGGCTTCGTTGAGGCCGCCGAGCACGACACGGTCGAAGCTGGTGAGGCGCGCTTCCAGGACGCCGAGCACGCTGATGCGCGCGCCGGTGCGCGGCGGCTCCGGCACCTTGCGGCCGCCGATGGCGATCGCGAACGTTTCGGGGTAGTCGCCAAGCGGCACGCGCAAATGTTCTGATGGCGGGCTCGTGGCGATCTCGGCAAACGCGGTGGCGAGCGCGGCGCCGTCGCGTCCTGCGAATGCGGCGCCCACGCCGCTGACGTCATCGGAGAGCAGCGCGACCACGTGCTGGTGGCGCTCGGCCAGCTCGGCGAGTGCGTGCGGAGCCTCGCGCAGACACTCGAGTGGCGCGACCGCGGAGATGAGCTCGATCAGAAGAGTGTTGGCGGCCTGCAGGTCCGCGTCCGCGAGCGTGACGCGCGGATCGAGCGGGTGCAGGTCGCAGCGCTCGCCGCGCCTGAGCTTGGCGAGCTCATCACGGAACGCCGCAAGCGCGCGATGGAGGCCGTCGGTGCCGCGGCGCGGCCGCGGCCCGCGCAGCACCGCACGCTCGAGCGCCGCGATGGCACGTACGTGGGAGCCTTCGGGCGCGCCCAGCCGCGTGAGTGGATGCTTGAGCAACGCGAGCAGCGTTACCGGCGGGAAGCCTTCGATCACGGCTTCCGCGGCAAGCCGCGTGAATACGCCGGCCGGGGTATCGGCAAGTGCATCGCCGCCGGAGTCGTCGACCGTGATGCTCCAGCGCGCCAGCGCCGCCAGCACGCGCCGGGCGAGCCCGCGATCGGGCGTTATGAGCGCGGCGGTCTTGCCCTCCTCCTCGAGCGCCTCGCGCAGCGCGATCGCGATCGCCAGCGCCTCTTCCTCGGGATGAGCGGCCTCGATCGAGGACACCGTGTCGAGCGCGCCGCCGGCGTGCGTGGAGAACGCCACCTCGGCGACGCGCTCGCGCCAGAGATGCGTTGCGGCGGCGGGGCGGAACGCCTCGGAGACCAGCCGCTCGCGGCCGTGACAGCTGGGCGGCGCAAGCCGCACAACGGCGTCGCGCGTGATCCCCATGCGCGTGAGCAGAGCCTGCAGGGCGAACTGCGGATGGCCCGGAGCGGCATGACCTTCGGCATCGCCCGCGATCATGGCCCAGGAGGCCTCGTCGAGCTCGGTGTCGAGGCCGGGCAGCACGACCGCGCCGTGCGGCAGCTTGGCGATGGTCGCGAGCAGCTCGGCGGTGGCGGGCATCGATCCGGTCGATCCGGCGGCGATCACCGGTCCGTCGCTTTGGAAGGCGAGACGGCGCGCCTCGGCTGCGATCAGGAGGTCGCGCCGCGCCGCCGGCTCGATCGCGCCGCGCTCGGCCAGAATGGCGGGCCAGGCTTGGCGCGCAATTTTCAGGAACTGCAGGGTGAGCTGCCAATACTGGTCGAACCGATCCGGCACCAGCTGATCGAGCTGCTCCCAGGGCACCTGGCGGGTCGTGAGGTCGTCCATCAGGCGCGCGAGGTCGTCGGCCAGCGAAAGCGCGGCGGCCGGGCCAGTGACCACCAGGGGGGCATGTCCTTCGCCGCGCAGCGCCGGCGACTGCGCCCAGCGGGTCACCAGCTCGGCGAGCAACAGCCGCCGTTCGAGCCCGTCGATCGCCGGTGGCAGGTCGAGCACGGACTCCTCCGGCATCGCGGCCTGCGCGAACGCGATCTCGTCCTCGTCGATGTCGCCGAGCGGCACGATCCGCGGCAGGATCGCGGCCCGGCCGCCCGCAATGTCGAGGAACTGGTCGCGTACGAGGCGGCAGGCGCGCCGGGTCGGTAGGTAGAGGGTCGCGGCCGCAAGCGCGAGCGGATCGCGCGCCGGCGCGAAGCCAAGCGCGCCGTCGATCAGCGCCCGGACAAGCGTGGGCACGAACGGCGTCGCGGCCGGGATGGTGAAGACGCGGGGACGACCGGCAGACATCCAGCAATCTTACGTGATTCCCTCGAGCATGATCCCGAAAAGTGGGAACCGGTTTTCGGAAAAGATCATGCTCAAACAAAAAGATAAGCAACGCGGCCCATCGCCCTTCACGGCCGCCGCCAGCGGCTCACATCGCGCTGGCGAGAATCGCGTCCTCGGCGGCCTTGACCGCCTCAGGGGTGCCGACGTGCATCCACACGCCGTCCAGCCGCAGCCCGTACAGCCGGCCGGCTGCAATCGCGCGATCAAACAAGGGCGACATCGAGGATGGCCCGGCCTTTACACCGGCGAAGAAGGCGGGTGTGAGGATCGCGGCGCCCGCATAGACGAATGGCACGACGGTGCGCTCGGCGCGGCGGGCGAGGCGGCCGTCAGGTGCCATGGAGAAATCGCCGCGGCCGCTGTAGCCGACGCTGGTCGCGGCGGCCGCGAGGAGGAGAAGGCCGTCCATGTGCGTGGGATCAAACGCCCGCGCCATCCGCTCGAGATTTGGCACCACCCCGTCGATCCAGATCGTATCGGAATTGACGTGGAAGAACGGCCCGCCGCCGAGCTCGGACATTGCGTTGACCACGCCGCCGCCGGTGCCGAGGAGCTCGGCGCGTTCGTCTGACAGGATGATCGCAGGATGCTGGCGCGACGCCAGGTGGTGCTCGATCTGATCGGCCAGATAGTGCACGTTCACGACCGCACGCTCGACCCCGGTGTCGGCCAGCCGGTCCAGCACGTAGTCGATCAGCGCCTTGCCGGCGACCGTCACCAGCGGCTTGGGGATCTCACCATTATGGGGGCGCATGCGGGTGCCAAGCCCGGCGGCCAGGACCATGGCGACGCGCGGCGCAACGCCGATTGGCGCGGACGGCTCGGATTTGGCGCCAGTCGCCTTAGTGCGCGATGTTTTGGCGCGTGATGTCGTGGCGTGCGATGACGTCAAACAGGCCCCCCGGATCAGATCGTCTTCAACGCCGGCACATGCTGGCTATACCACTCTTTGAGGATCGCCTGGGACGGGTGGGCGAGAGAGCGTTGCAGATAGCCCCATACGCGCGGCATATGTCGCAAATATTGCGGCTTGCCGTCGCGAGCATCGAGCCGGGCGAAAATCCCCAGGATCTTGCTGGCGCGCTGGGCCGCGAGTGTGACGTAGCTCTTGATGAAGGTCGGCCCGTCAAATTCGGGCTGTCCGGCCCGGCGGCCTTGGATGTAGCGGCCAAGCAGCGCCAGCTCGGTCTCCTCCGGCACGTCGATGCGGGCATCCTGGAGGATCGAGGCGAGGTCATAGCCGCGCGGGCCCATCAGGGCATCCTGGAAGTCGAGAAGCCCGACGCGCCGCAGCTCATGGCGGTCCGGCAACCACAGCAGATTGGGCGAATGGTAGTCGCGCAGCACCCAGGTCGGCGGCTCCTCGATCGACGGCTGCAGCGCTTCGCGCCAGAGCGTGCGGAAGGTTGCGCGCGCCTCGTCGTCGATCGGGGCGCCGAGCCGCGGTAGATACCAGTCGAGCAGAAGCTCGGCCTCGATCAGGAAGGCGTCGAGGTCATAGCGCGGGATTTTGTATTCGACATGCGGCGCGACCGGCAGCGTGTCCGGGAGCGTCTGGCGGTGCAGCGAGACCAGCACGTCAACGGCGGCTTCGTATCGTTCGACGATCGGCGCCGGAGGATCGCCGTGCACGACGCGCTCCTCGCCGAGGTCTTCGATCAGCAGCAGGCCCTGCTCGAGGTCGGCGTGCAGGATGTCCGGCGCCGACAATCCAATCTCGCGCAATCCCTTTGCGATGGCGACAAACGGCGTGACGCTCTCGGCGAGATGCGCAATCGCGCTGTAGGGCTTGTTGTCGCGCACCGGCGGGCCATCGGGGCGGCGCGGCGAGTTCATCAGGATGGATTTCTTGTTGCCGTGCTGCAACCGATCGTAGGTGCGGGTCGAGGCGTCGCCGGCCATGCGGTGGCGCCGCGCCTCGCTCACGCCGCTCTCGGCCACAAACTGGCGCACCGCCGCGATCCGCTCCACCCGCGGCGCGAAGCTGCCATAGCCGGTGACGCGCGCGTGGCGGAATTCGAGCTTGAGCTTGGGGGCGAGCGTGAACGCGATGTCGAGCCGGTCCGGCCGCAGCGAACCCGCCGCGCGGTCCGGCCACTCCATCATGATGACGGCGTCTTCCGGGAAATCGTCAAAGCCGAGCTCGGACATTTCGGCTGCGCCCGAGAGGCGATAGAGATCGGCATGCAGCAGCGGAAACTGCGGCAGATCATAGGTCTGCATCAGCGTGAAGGTCGGGCTCGGCACCTCGATCGTCTCATCGCCCGCGAGATAACGTATGAGCGCGCGCACGAAGGTGGTCTTGCCGGCGCCGAGATCGCCCGAGAGCGTGACGGTGTCGCCGGGCTTGAGCGCGCCCGCGACGTCCATCATCAGCTTGCGGGTGGCGCCCTCGTCGGGGAGCACCACCGAGAAGCTCGAACGGCCGGTGGTCAGCAGCATGGACATTCCGGCACCGCTGGCCGCCCTTCGTGGCGGCCGTCCCAATCAAGGGTCACGCCGCGGTTCGCTCGCTGGCCTGTCCGAGCGGGAATACGCAGGTGACGGTGGTGCCGCGCCCGACCGCCGAGTCGAGCGTCACCGTGCCACCGTGCAGCTCCACAAAGGAGCGCACCAGCGACAGGCCCAGGCCAGTGCCGCGATGACGCGAGCCGAGGGAGTGGGTCTCGAACCAATCGAATACCTTATCCTTCATATCGGGCGGGATGCCGGGGCCATGGTCGGTAACCGAGAACACCACGGCATCCTTGAGCCTCTGGGCCGCGAGCGTAACGGTCCCGCCCGCGGGCGAAAAGCCTATCGCGTTGGCTAATAGATTGAACAGCGTCTGGCGGACCCGCCGCTCGTCGGCCACGAAGCTGCCGATGTCGGGGGCGGCCCGGATCTTGAGCGCGATGGTGTTCTGCCCGAGCCGGTCCTGGACCCCTTCGGCGGCGCCTTCCATGGTGGCGCGGATGTCGACCGCGCCCAGGTTGAGCTTCATGGCGCCGGCATCAATGGTGGCGAGATCGAGGATGTTGTTGATGATCGCGAGCAGCGCGTTGGTGGAGACCTGGATATAGCCGAGATATTCGTGCTGCTTTTCGGTCAGCGGTCCGGTCACTGGATCGGCGAGGAAATGCGAGAAGCCGATGATGTTGGTGAGCGGCGAGCGCAGCTCGTAGGACACGTGGTGCACGAAGTCGACCTTGAGCTTGTCGGCTTCCTCCAGCGCCTCGTTGCGCTCGCGCAGCGCGCGCTCGACATTCACTGAGTCGGTAACATCCTGGAACGTCACCAGCGTGGCACCGTCCGGCAGCGGCACCGTGGCGCAGTCGGCCGCGCTGCCGTCGCGCCGCTCGATGCGGCCGTTGACCGGATCGCGATTGTCGATCGCCGTCACGGTGGTGCGCAGCGCCGACCAGATCGGGTTGTCGCCGCCGGAAAGTGCGTGGCACCAGGCGATCACCGCCTCGATATGCGGATGCTCGCGCAGCGCTCCCGGATCGAGCTTCCACATGCGCCCGAAGGCGGGATTGAACAGCCGCAGCCGCCCGTCACTGCCGAACACCGCGACCGCCTCGGTGAGATTGTCGAGCGTCTCACCCTGCACCTTAAGCATGGCGTCGTAGCGCCGCTCGAGATCGAGCCGCTTGGTATTGTCCTGGAACAGATAGATAATGCCGCCTTCCGGATTGGGCGTGGTGACGACGCGCAGCGTGCGCCCGTCCGGCAGATGCCAGGTGATCTCCTTCGGCTCGAGCGCCCGATAGGCCTCGTGCAGCTGCGCCTTCCAGAGGCGGAAATCCTGTTCTTCCGGCAGCTTGCGGGCCGCCCGCAACTGCTCCAGAACGGCCGAGTCGCTCGGCGCATTGTCGAGGAAGGCGGCGTCGATATCCCACAGCGACCGATAGGCCGTGTTGTAGAAGGCAAGCTTCTGGTCGGAGCTGAAGATGGCGACTGCGGTCGGCAGCTGGTCGAGTGTGCGCCGATGCGCCTCCGTCATGCGTTTGATCTCGGAGCGGAGCGATTCGGCTTCGGTCGACTCGATGCTGATGCCGGAGCTGCCACGGCGGGTGGGGAAAGTGAGCACGTCGAAGATACGGCGCGCACCGGCGACGATCGCGGGCAGCCGACCCGCATAGGGCTTTGCCGCCTCATGCGCGCGGAAGAGCTCCTCGCGCGCGCTCCGGTCGAACAGCTCGATGCCGCGGCCCACCGCCTCCATGAGGTCACGCGCGTCGACCGCGCGCGCATAGGCCTGATTGACGGCGATCAGCTTGCCGGCCTCGTCGCGCGCCCAGATCGGAAACGGCAGCGCCTCGACGAGCGTCCGCAGCGCTTCGGTTTCCTCCATCTGCTTGTGGAAGCGCGCCGAGAGCTCGGCGAGCTCGCGCTTGGTCCCGCTCACGTCCTTGAGGCGCAGGATGGCGCGCCCGCCGATGACATGGCCATCCGCTTCGATCGGCCGGCCGTTGCGGGTGGTGACCGTGGTGGCGAAGCCCTCGCCGCGCGCGCGCAGCTGGGCGACCAGCCGCTCTATCGTGCGCGCCTCCTCGGGCGCAAGCCAGGCGCCAAAGGCGAGCAGGCGATGGGACGCACTATCGCCGGTGACGAGCGCCGTGTCGCCGATCACTTCGGGCTTGTCGACTGCTGCCGCCCAGGCCACCAGCACCTGCGGGTCCGAGCGTAGGAGCGCGTTGACCCGGTCGGTCTCGGCGCGGGCCGCCATGATCCCGTCGCGGGCGGACGCCTCGGTTTCGGCGAGCCTCCGGCTGGTGCGCACCAACATGATCGAGGTGACCACCGCGAAGCAGAGAATGCCGAGCGTCAGCGCGACCGCAATGAGCTCAGGCCGATCGATCTGGGTGGCGAGCAACGAGTCCAGGGCAGAGCCAGCCTCTCCGGTATCGGCGTACGCTGGGCAAGGTCCCAAAACCTGTTTCACAAGGTAGAGCGCGGCTGCGATGCTTGCGCATAGCCTCTCATGCGGCGGCTGAGCCCTAAAGCTCCCGCCGGTTATCCGGATCGAGTCCGGCATACCGTTTGCCCCACCGCATCAGACCGGCGAGCGCCATCGCCGGTGCCAAGCCGACCGTTGGCGCCCCACACGCCAACCCCCGACTCGCGAATCGATTCACTTTAACTCCAAGGGTATGGCAGCTGTAAGAGTCCAGACCGTGAACGTGGTGGGATCAGCACGCTCTGGTCGTAAGTGGCCCAGTTTTTGGGGGGATACGGCTCGCGGGCCACAGTGCTAAGATTTCAACATACTGATGAAGATGGAGGCCAGGATGATTTGCGCCCGGTTTGCTCTGGCCGCCATGCTTGCGATCGAATTGGCGAGCGCGGCTGATGCCCAGTCGTTTCCGGAGAAGCCGATCAAACTGGTTGCGCCATTTCCCGCCGGTGGTCCGACCGATACGGCCGCGCGCGTCGTGGCGCAGGGTTTGTCGGCGCGGCTCAGCCAGCCGGTCGTGATCGAGAACCAGGCCGGCGCTGGCGGCACGATCGGCGCCAAGCAGGTCGCGACCGCCAACCCGGATGGCCACACCTTGCTGATGATCTCGGTCGCCAACACGTTTGGCACCGCGCCCGTGTTCTACAAGCTCGACTACGATCCTATTAAAGCATTCGCCCCGGTGGCGACGGTCGTGGTCGATAAGCTGCTCATGGTGGGCGGTCCGGCATTGCCGGCCCAGACGGTGCAGGAGGTCGTGAGCTACGCCAAGGCCAATCCTGGAAAGCTCAGCTATGGAGCCCCCACCGGGATCGGCCCCCACTTCATGATGGAGTTGTTCAAGCGCAAGGTCGGGATCGACATTGTTCATATTCCCTACCGCGGCAGCGGTCCGGTCGTGCCGGACCTCATCGGCGGCCAGGTCCACCTCACCATCAGCGGCCAGTCGGTGCTGCTGCCGTTCACACAGGGGCGCGACGCGCGGGTGCGGCCGTTGGCGGTGACCAGCCCGCAGCGCTGGCCTGAGCTGCCCGATATCCCGACGCTGGTCGAAAAGTCGTTCCTGGATGTGCCCTACGACACCTTGTTCGGGATCGTCGCGCCGGCCGGAACGCCGGCACCAGTGATTGCCAAGCTCAATGCCGCGATCAATGACGGGCTGCGCTCGTCTGACATGAAGGCGAATTTTGCAAAGCTTGGCATCGATCCCGTGATCACGACGCCGGCCGAGTTCGCCACCATCATCGCCAAGGAGGGACCGCTATGGGCCGACGCCATCCGGGTGACCGGCATCCTCAAGAGCAAGCAAGAGCGCGCAGATGTGCTGGACCGCTCCCGCAGAGTGCTCGATATGGCGGTGCAAAACGGTACGGTTGCAATCCGTGCGCATCCTGATGTCGACCTGATCCAGGGATTGATCGGCGTAGAAACATTGCTCCAGCTCAGAGAGGAATACAACGATCCGCAGCTCCAGGCCTATACCGAGGGCTATCAGATACAAAATTACGGCCGCACGGTGTTCAGCAATGGCACGCTCCTGCCCTTCGGTGCTGAATTCATCCAGGAGACGACTGTGTTCCGCGAGTTCGGACCACTGGCGGGAAGCACCATGCGCCTGGCGTACGACGTCGCGCCGAAAATCGCCGGCACGCTGTCGCGCCAGACCTTCGACGCCGACGCCCGACACTACCTGAGGCTCGGCGGCAGCGGCGTGCTCGCCACGCGCATTCGCGGCTTCAAGAGCATCGGCGATTTCCCCGACTTCATCTACTTCGGCGGCAACTCGGAGATGCGCGGGTACGACTATTTGCAGTTCGCCGGCCAGAACGTCGTGTTCGCGAACGCGGAGCTGCGCTTCCCGCTCATCGAGGCGGCGCTTACGCCGATAGCGTCCACCGTCGGTGCATTATTCGCGCAACCAGGAACCGCCGGAGGATTGCCTGAACCGTCTGCTCCATTCATCTTGTACGGATTCGAGCTTGCACCAACGTAAGTTCCAACGGTTCCTGCCAGGGTCAGCGCAGAAGGAAAGTTCAAGCCAAAAACCTGCGGCGTGACCAGGTATTGCATGAGCTTCTGGGTGCCATTAGGGAGCACAGCGAAGGCGGTTACTTCCAACACCTGGAAGGCAGTGCCGGTGCCTCCATTTTGCGTGAGGGTCGGCGGGGTATTGGCCGTCTCGTAGTAGAGCACGTTGTTCGGGTCGAGGCTGCCATTGTTGTCTACGTCCATCTTCATGGAAAATTCCGTGACCGGATTGATGCGGACCCATTTGTACATGGGTCCAGGAATGCCCGCCGCATTCGTGCTCGCACGAGAGGGGATGGGGGGATTGCTTACTGTCCCCGCGGTTGCTGCCGCGGCGAGTCTGCCACCGCCAAACTCAAGGTCGTACTGGTTGTCAGGATACGTGTTCAGAACGGTGGTCAGCGTTTCGCCGGCTACCGTGTCGGGGTTCGCGATATAGGTGACTTGATTTACTGGCATGGCCACGGTATTAAACGCTGGTATACCGTTGCCCCCTACGATGGTGTAGGGGCTCCCAGGAAGCAGCCGTCCGCGGCCCTCTTCCAAACCAGCAAGAGACGCATAGTAAGCGCTCGACGACGACCGGTAGTTTCCGTTTATGGAGCTCTCGGCGCCGGAAGCCACGATCATAGCTACCGCGACTCCGCTGATCAGTAGCAGGGTGATCATTGCCACCAAGAGGGCCACGCCCTTCTGTGCGTTACTGCGCTTCCTAAGTGTATTTTTCATTTTTTTTCCTTACTGATTTGGGTTCAGCCGGTGCGCAAGTCCATGCAACTCCACCAAGCGTAATGTCTGCGTCTTCGCATCCCGGTCAAACGACTGGACGATCAACACGATATCGACATCGCGGATATTACAGGGCGTCGCAGCGATAGAACTGCAACCACCCACCAGCGCAGACGTGGGCGCGTCAAACGTATAGCTGAAAATCGGCACTGAAGCCCCGCCCGGGAACATGGCGGGGTATGCCGCCCGGATGGCGGCGATCTGCGCGCCGCTGGCGTTGTTCATCACATTTTGAATATAGGGAAGGAGAGTGCCGTCAGTGCTTCCAACCGGATCGCCGAGCTTAGGAACTTCCGCCCGGAGTAAGGTCGTAGTGCCCGCCGGTAGCTGATAGCGAATCCACTTAACCCCGGTTCCGTCATAGTCTGTCTCGATGATCAAATCGAAACCGCTAGGCGTCGGGGTACAAGTACCGCCAACGGTGCACGGGACCGGATAAGCGG
>Ga0137409_10002355_pt1 | contig 20273 bp, 13 predicted proteins | sample CZODoug1_16funga_FD_122059 | JGI IMG/M metagenome (GOLD analysis project Ga0137409, IMG submission 122059) | Vadose zone soil fungal communities from Angelo Coast Range Reserve, California, USA - CZODoug1_16fungal (Hybrid Assembly) | ecosystem: Environmental > Terrestrial > Soil > Vadose zone... | reverse complement strand
AGCGACGAGCAACGCCGCCAGTCGGGATGCATCGCCGGCCGAATGCCACCGTATGTATGAAAGTCAGCACTTATGGCCGGGGCAAAGAGAACGCCAGGCCGGCGCGGGTTTTTGTTAGTGTTTTCGCTGGATCGTGCGGCCGACGTCCCGCGGTTGGGATGGCGGGCGTCCAGAATTGGGATTCACGACGATCAACGCGGAACTCTGGCGTGGCTGTCGACCGGGTTCAGCGGGCTCTGCCTTGTGCGTCGTGGTGGGTCAACCAATCGGCGAGCGCGCGGAATGCCTCGCCGCGGTGGCTGACGGCGGCTTTCACATCGCCGGCTTCGGCCAGCGTCCGACCGTACGGCGGATAGAAAAAAATCGGGTCGTAGCCGAAGCCGCCGTCACCTTTCGGCGCCGGGGCGATGCGGCCTTCGACCGTGCCGCGCGTCTCGAACAGCACGCGATCGCCGCGCGCGAGCGCCAGCGCGCAGACGAATCGCGCCGCAGTGTCGAGGGATCGCTTCGCCCGCAGCGCGTCGTAGATCAGCACGAATTTTTCAGGATACGATGTGGCCGCGCCGCCGAAGCGAGCCGACTCGACGCCGGGTGCGCCGCCGAGCGCGTCGATTTCGAGGCCTGAATCCTCTGCGACGCTCAGCTCGCCGGTCGCCGCCGCGTAGTACGCCGCTTTGATGCGGGCGTTCTCTTCGAACGTGCGGCCGGTCTCCTCCGGCGCCGCGAGATCCGGCCATTCCGCCAGGGTGACCAAATCGACAGGGGCGCGTTGGAGCAGTTGACGGATCTCGCGCACTTTGTTGGAATTCGTCGTCGCGATGAGGAGTCTCACAACCGAAGACGCTAATCGCAGAGAGCGCTGAGATCACAGAGAAACACCTTCTTCATCTTCCGAGAGCTCCTCCGTTTGGTCTTTGTGCTGAAGTTTGGCCGCGGGCGGCGACCCGAAGGTCGGCCGCCCGGGTGGGGTCGGAAGGTAGTTCAGCCGGCTGGCTGACGGCTCAAGGCAAGACTTTCGATTCAGCCGGCAGGCGGGCATTCCTCCTGAGAGAGGAAAGGTCGTTCACGCCACGGCGATCGACTGCCGCGGTCGCAGGGCCGCTTTAACGGGCTCTGCATGCTCTACTCGCATGATCGCGCCATCACGCGTTCGAAACAGAAACTTCGCTTCGATCAGCGCCCCAAGGAGCGCGTTACAAGAGACGGGGTCGAGTCCCCAGAGCCGGCGCGCCTGCGGTTCGGTCAGGCGCAATCCCGGCATCTCGAGAAACTCACCCTGGACGCGCATGATCATTTCGTCGATGGAATGCATACGCTCAGGCGTCATGTTGAGTTTCCCTTCTTCGATGTTGCGGGGGAACGCGCGGTCTTGAGCAACCGATGTGCCATGGAAACGTTCGAGGATCGCGGTCCGGCTGACTCAAGAAACTGGCGCAATTCGCGCCGTCTCTCCGCCGGCGTGTCCGAGAATCGCGCACGGCCCAGGCTCAACCTCTGTTGAATCCGCGACAGGCCGCGTAGGGAAATGTAGGGAAATGCATCACCAAGATTCATCGACGCCTGTCCCCGATTTTGCATCTCAGGATCCGACATGACTGACATGAACGGACTGAATCTGACGACACATCGCGCGCCGGCCAGCGTCTGGGACCGTCGAGGATGGGACGGTACGCCCGAGCAACTCGCGATGACGCGGTGGCTCCTCGGCATCGGCGGCGCCGCGCTCGCCCTTCAGGGCCTCCGGCAGCGATCCGTGATGGGATCATTGCTCGCCGGCGTCGGCGGAAGCCTCGCGTGGTGGGCGCTCACCGGCGAGGGCGACCTCTCGGAGTCGCGGCGGCGGCTCCTGCAGATGTTCGAACGTGCAGGATGGCGCAGAGACGATCTCGTACACGACGCCTCCGCCGACTCCTTCCCGGCAAGCGATGCGCCGGCATTCACGACGACCGTCGGGACCGGTCTCGGCGGCCGCGCACGGCGCCGGTGATGCGGCGCGCGTTCGGGATCCCCATCACGTGGATGGAGCTGTTCAAGCGGGTGGCGCGCGAGGTCGTGGCAGACAACTGCCTGGGCCTCGCGGCGCAACTCGCGTACTATTTCTTTCTCGCCCTCTTTCCCGCCCTGCTGTTCCTGGTCGCGCTCATCAGCTTCATTCCGGTCCATGGGCTGATGGATAGCATCACCGGCGTGCTGCGCCGCGTTGCGCCCGGCGAGGTGCTGTCGATCGTTCAGGAGCAACTGCTGAAGATCGCCAACGGCAGGAGCGCCGGCCTGCTGACGCTCGGCATGCTCGGCACTATCTGGAGCACCTCGTCCGGCATGACCGCGATCGTCGACACGCTGAACCAGGCATACGACATTCAGGAAAGCCGCCCGTGGTGGAAAATGCGGCTGATGGCGATCGGCCTCACTATCGCACTCGCCGTCTTCATCGTCGCCTCGTTCGCGCTGGTGCTCGTGGGGCCCACGCTCGCGGAACAGGTCGCCGCGCGGGCGCACATGGGCCCGACGTTCACCTGGACGTGGTGGATCCTCCAGTGGCCGGTGGTCTTCGCGCTGGTCGCGCTGGCGATCGCGTTGATCTACTACTGCGCCCCGGACGCCGTCCAGGAGTTCGTCTGGATCACGCCAGGATCGATTCTGGCGACGGCGCTCTGGCTGCTGATCTCGCTCGGGTTCAAGTTCTATGTCGCGAACTTCACGTCGTACACCGCGACCTACGGCTTGATCGGCGGCGCAATCGTGCTGATGTTGTGGTTCTACGTGTCGGCTTTCGCGGTGCTAATCGGCGCGGAGCTGAATGCCGAGATCGAGCACACGTCGCCGTACGGCAAGGAGCCGGGCGAGAGAGAGGCCGGCGAGAAAAGGAAGCTCGGCGTAGTCGCCGAGCGCGCCTGGCTCGACGGTAAGGCTGCCGGCACGCTGAAGCCAGCCATCGCACAAGCGAACTGTGACATCGACGTCGATCTCATCGGGGACAGGTCTCGGCTTGAAGCAGGCCGGGACCCGTTCCCGGCTCGGCGCGAAACAGGCCGAGACCCGTCCCAGGTTCAGTTCGACACAGACCGAAACCTGTCCCCGGCACGGCCGCTGCGTGCGGTTGACTGGATCGTCGGCGGTGTCGTCCTGGGCAAAGCTGTGCTGATGGCGTACGCCAGGCTGCGCGCTCGGTTCAACAAGGTCCGCGCCTAGAACCGGAACCGTGAAAAAAGTACGATGACGCTCGACACCGGGGCCGGTCCCGGTAGAATGAGCGCCAGGTGCTCGAAAAGCTGTTCAGGCTGCTGTTCAAATACCCGCCCCTGATGTTTCAGGAGGGCGATTTCAGCTGGGGTCTGTCCCGTCCGGTGCTCCTGGTCGTGGCGGCGGCGACAGCCCTGGCAGTGCTCGCGCTGCTGACCTATCGCGGCGTGTCCGCCACCGATCGGCCGCGCGACCGCGTCGTGCTCGTCGGCCTGCGGCTGGCCGCGCTCGCGGTGCTGCTGTTCTGTCTGTTCCGGCCGACGCTCATCCTGAAGGCGGCCGTCCCGCAGCAGAATTTTCTCGGAGTCCTGCTGGACGACTCTCGGAGCATGTCCATCACCGACCGCGACGGACAGGCCCGCAGCGTGTTCGTGCAGCAGCAGCTGAGCGGCCCGAACGCGAAGCTGCTCCAGGCGCTGTCGCAGCGCTTCGTCGTCCGCTTTTTCAGCTTCGCGTCTTCGTCGGATCGCGTGGCGTCGGCGGCCGACCTCAAATTCGGCGGCACGGCGACGCGTCTCGGCCAGGCGCTCGATCGCGCGCGCGACGAGCTGTCCGGCCTGCCGCTCGCCGGCCTCGTCATGGTATCGGACGGCGCGGATACCTCGGACGCGGCGATCGACGAGACGCTCGCGAGCCTGAAGGCGCGATCGATTCCGGTCTTCACGGTCGGCGTCGGCCAGGAGCGCTTCGCGCACGACGTGCAGGTGACACGCGTGGAGACGCCCCGCTCGGTGCTCAAAGGCACCGCCCTGGTCGTCGACGTCGTGCTGTCGCAGACCGGCTATGGCGGCCAGACCGTCCCGCTCAGCGTCGAAGACGATGGGCGGATCGTGAGCACACAGGAGGTGACGCTGCCCTCCGACGGCGAATCGGCGACGGTGAAGGTGCGCTTCACGGCCAACGAAGCGGGGGCGCGCACGTTCAAGTTCAGAGTACCGACGCAGGCCGGCGAGCAGGTCACGCAGAACAACGCGCGCGACGCGCTCATCCAGGTGAACGACCGCGCGGAGAAGGTGCTCTATTACGAAGGCGAGCCGCGGTTCGAGCTGAAGTTCCTGCGCCGCGCCGTGGAAGCCGACAAGAACCTGCAGGTCGTCACACTCGACCGCACCGCCGAGAACAAGTACTACCGGCAGGCCGTGACGAGCGCCGACGAGCTGATTGGCGGCTTTCCGAAGACGCGCGAGGAGCTGTTCCAGTACCGCGCGCTCATTCTCGGGAGCGTCGAGGCCGCGTCGTTCACGCCGGAGCAGCTCCGGATGATCGCCGACTTCGTGAACAAGCGCGGCGGCGGGCTGCTCATGCTCGGCGGGCGCCGCTCGTTTGCCGAGGGGGGCTGGGGCGGGACGCCGGTCGGCGAGGTGCTGCCGGTCGTCATGGAGAGCAGCAACACGAAGTACTTCTCCGAGCCTTTTCAGGCGAAGCCCACGCGGGCCGGCGCCACTTTCCCGGTCACGCAGATCGCCGGCGACGAAAAAGCCTCGAGCGCGAAGTGGAACGACATGCCGCCGGTGTCGTCGGTGAATGCCATTCACCAGGTGAAGGCGGGCGCCACCGTGCTGCTCACCGGGGTCGACAACCGCCGGCAGGATCAGATCGTCCTCGCGTATCAGCGCTACGGCCGCGGCAAGGCGATCGCGATGCCGGTGCAGGACACGTGGATGTGGCGCATGGACGCCAAGGTCGCCGTCACCGACACCACGCACGTGATGTTCTGGCGGCGTCTCATCCGCTGGCTCGTCGACGGCGTCCCCGAGCAGGTGAACGTCACGACGACCGCCGACCGCGTCGAGCCGGGCGAGCCGATCAAGCTCTCGGCGGAAGTCCTCGACGCCGCCTACATGGAGGTCAACGACAGCCGCGTGGTCGCCAAGGTCACCTCACCGTCGGGCAGGACGACGGAGCTGCCGGTCGAGTGGACGGTGACGAAGGACGGCGAGTACCGCACCAGCTTCGTGCCGGACGAATCGGGGATCTACGACGTGCGGGTCAGCGCGGCGCGCGATCAGAAGGAGCTGGGCACGTCGGCGATCCACGTGCGCGTATCGGCCGGCGATGCGGAGTACTTCGATGCCGCAATGCGGGCGCCGCTGCTGAAGCGAATCGCCGAAGACACGGGCGGCCGCTTCTTCACGCCGGCGAACGCCTCCTCGCTGCCCGAGGCGATCAGCTACAGCGGGCGCGGCGTCACCGTTGTCGAGGAGCGCGAGCTGTGGGACATGCCGGCGCTCTTCATCGCGCTCGTCGGCTTCGTCGCCGCCGAGTGGGGCTATCGCCGCATGAAGGGCCTGGCATGAGTCCACGTTTAACCCCAGAGATCGCTGAGGGCGCAGAGAAATCTTTTTCTCTGCGGTCTTTGCGTTCGCTGCGGTTAATCGTGGGCACGTTCTTATGCTGCGTGCTGTGTGCGGCGCCGGCCCTTGCTCAACAGACGCACCTGCTCGTGATCACCGGCGTACCGGGCGACGAGGAGCACGCGCAGCAGTTTCAAAAGTGGGCGACGACCTTCATCGAGACCGCCAAGAAGAAAGACAGCGTGGCCGACGCCAACGTCACGTTTCTGGCGGAGCGCCGGGCGACGCGCGAGGGCGTCCAGAAGGCATTCGCGGATCTCGCGGCGCGCGTGAAGCCGACCGACGGCGTGGTCGTGCTCCTCATCGGTCACGGCAGCTTCGACGGCACCCGGGCGGCGTTCAACCTGCCCGGTCCGGATCTGACGGTTGAGGAATGGGCCACGCTCGTCGGCAAGCTGCCGGCGCAGCGCGTCGCGTTCGTCAACACCAGCAGCTCGAGCGGTGCGTTCCTGGCCGCCATGGCCGGGCCGGGGCGCGTGATCGTCACCGCCACGAAGACCGGCGGCGAGCGCAACGAGACGCAGTTTCCGGAGTTCTTCGTCGCCGCCTTCGGCGACAACGCGGCGGACCGCGATCGCAACGGGCACGTATCGATCGCCGAGGCGTTCGAGTACGCGAAGATGAAGGTCGTGCAGGCGTTCCAGCAGAAAGGGCTGCTGCTCACCGAACACGCCACGATGGACGACGGCGGCGAGGGCCGGCTGGCGGCGACAATGTTTCTCGGGATCGGGCGCGCCGAGGGCACGCTGGCGGTCGACACGAGCGACCCGGCGATGAAGAAGCTGGTCGACGAGAAGGACGCCATCGATCAGCAGATCGCCGCGCTGAAGCTGAAGAAGGGCGCGATCGACGAGGCCCAGTACGACGCGCAGATGGAAAAACTGTTGACCGACCTCGCGCTGAAGACCAGGGCGATTCGCGATCTGCAGGCGAGGAAGGACGAGTCGTGACACGCATCGCGACGGTGACCGCCGTGGCCGGCGTGCTCGTGCTGGCCAGCATGGCGACCGCCGTGGCGCAGCGCCGCGGCGGATTCGGGGGCGGGGGCTTTCGCGGCCGCGCCGAACCGGTGCTTCCCAACGCCTCCTACGACGGGCGGTTCACGTTCGTGCGCCTGCGCTACGGGCCGGCAATGGAGTACATCTCGCAGCGGGTTCCGTGGTCGCACGATTACCCGACGGGCGAGCGCCACTTCATGAAGATCATGAACGAGCTCAGCTTCCTGAACCCGCACACCGAGGAGACCGACATCATCGGCTTCGACGATCCGGAGCTCTTCAGGCATCCGGTCGCGTACATGGCGGAGCCGGGGTTTCTGACGCTCACCGACGAAGACATCGTCCACTTCCGCGAGTACCTGTCGAAGGGCGGGTTCGTGATCTTCGACGATTTCGCCGAGCGGCGCGGCGGGTGGCTCAACTTCGAAGACCAGATGATGCGCGTGCTGCCCGGCGCGCGGTTCGTGGATCTGGACGCCACGCACCCGATCTTTCACGCGTTCTTCGAGATCGACGACCTCGACATCATTCCGCAGTACTACGACGCGGGCAAGCCGATCTTCCGCGGCATCCACGAGAACAACGACCCCACCAAACGGCTGCTCGTGATGGTCAATTTCAATACGGACATCTCCGAGTACTGGGAGTGGTCGGATACCGGGCTCAAGCCGATCGACGAGTCGAACGAAGCGTACAAGCTCGGCGTCAATTACATCATTTACGGCATGACGCACTGATGGATGACGGAGGGACGGAGAGATGTGTGATCCCGTTCCCTCCGCCCCTGCCGTTGACCGTCACGGACGAAAGGACACGTTGTGGATCTGAGCACCGTAGAATTCGAGTCGGCCGATGAGATCGCGCTCGCGGAGAAGATGAAGGTCGGGCGGCAGCAGATCATCACCGAGCTGGGGAAGCGGATCATCGGGCAGTCCGACGTCATCGAGCTGATCCTCCTGTCGCTGTTCGTCGGCGGCAACAGCCTGATCGTCGGCGTGCCCGGCCTCGCCAAAACCCTCCTCATCGCGACGCTGGCCCAGGTGCTGGACCTCAAGTTCAACCGCATCCAGTTCACGCCGGACCTGATGCCGTCCGACATCACCGGCACCGACATCATCAACGAGGATGCGACGACCGGCCGGCGCCAGATGGTGTTCGCGCCGGGCCCGATCTTCGCGAACATCGTGCTGGCCGACGAAATCAACCGCACGCCGCCCAAGACGCAGTCGGCGCTGCTGGAGGCGATGCAGGAGCACCGCGTCACCATCCAGGGCCGCACCTACGAGCTGGCGGAGCCGTTCTTCGTTTTCGCGACGCAGAACCCGATCGAGCTCGAAGGCACCTATCCCCTTCCCGAGGCGCAGCTCGATCGCTTCATGTTCCACATCGTCATCGAGCACCCGCCGGAAGACGAGGAGTTCGACGTCGTGCGCGTGACGACGGCGATCATCGACCCGCATTTCCAGCAGCCGGTGAACGGCGCCGACCTGATCGCGTTTCAGCGGCTCGTGCGGCGAGTGCCGGTCGCCGATCCGGTGATGCGCTATGCGCTGCATATCGTGCGGACCAGCCGTCCGCAATCGAAGCAGGCGCCCGACGGGGTGAAGAAGTTCGTGGCCTTCGGCGCCAGCGTGCGCGCGGCGCAGTATCTGGTGCTCGGCGCGAAGGCGCGCGCGCTCACCAGCGGCCGCTATCATGTCAGCTACGAGGACATCCGCTCGCTGGCGCACCCGGTCCTGCGCCACCGCGTGCTGACGAACTTCCGTGCGGAGTCCGAAGGCATCACGTCCGACTCGATCATCGACGAGCTGCTGTCGGCCGTGCCGACGCCGAAGAGCGGTATGTAAGAGACATAAACCGCGGAGGACGCAGAGATCGCAGAGCCAATCCTTTCTCTGCGGTCTCCGCGCTCTCTGCGGTTGAACGTGATCAGATGCAACAACATGCCCTGCCCGGCGCACGCTTCGTGGACCCCAAGATCCTGGCGCGGATCGGCAACCTCGAGCTGCTCGCGCGCCAGGTCGTCGAAGGGTTCATCAACGGGCTGCACCGCGCGCCGTACTTCGGCGCGTCGATCGACTTCGCGGAGCACCGCGGCTATGTGGCGGGCGACGACATCCGCCGCGTCGACTGGCGGCTGTACGCGCGAACCGATCGCTACTACGTGAAGCAGTACGAAGCCGACACGAACACCAACGTATCGGTGCTGCTGGACATCTCCCGGTCGATGAAGTTCGCGAGCCGCGGCATCCCGAAGCTGGATTACGGGTGCTTCGTCGGCGCGTGCCTCGCCTACCTCGCGCAGCGGCAGCGCGACCGCGTCGGCCTGATCACGTTCGACAACGACATCGTGTCGCACGTGCCGCCGTCGGCGAAGCATTTCAACGTCGTGCTGCACACCATGGACCGCGCCAAAGCCGAACGCCCCGGCAACCTCGCGATCCCGCTGCACAAGATGGCCGAGCACTTCCGGCGGCGCGGCATTCTCGTGCTGATTTCGGACTTCTACGAGGAGCCTGAAACGATCCTCGAGGCCATCAAGCCGCTCAAGTTCCTCGGCAACGACCTGATCGTCTTTCACGTGCTCGATCCGGCGGAAATCGACTTCGGCTACGAGGACGCGTCGAGCTTCGAGGATCTCGAGACCGGCGAGCAGATTCCGGTGGTGCCCGAGTCGCTGGTGAAGGAATATCGATCCATGATCCAGGCGCACATCCTGTCGCTGACCACCAAGTTCTCGGAACACCGGATCGATTACACCGTGTTGAACACGGCGGAACCCCTGGACCGCGCGCTCTTCAGCTATCTCTCCAGCCGCGAGCGGCTCATGCGGGTCCGTTGATGCGGTTTCCGATGCGAATCCCCAATCCCGAATCCCGAATCCCGAGCCGGATCCCGATGCGAATCCCGAATCCCGAATCCCGAATCCCGAATCGAATCCCGATGCGAATCCCGAATCCCGAAGCCCGAATCCCGAGCTGCTGATGGCCTTCCTGACCCCCTTCTTCCTCCTCGGCCTGGGTGCGATCGCCATCCCCGTCCTGATTCACCTGATTCAACGGGAAAAGAAGCGCGTCATCGAGTTCCCGTCGCTGATGTTCGTGCGGCGGATTCCCTATCAGTCCGTGCGGCGCCGACGGATTCGGCACTGGGCGCTGCTGCTGATGCGCGCGGCGGCCATCGCGCTCATCGTCGCGGCGTTTGCGCGCCCGTTCCTGCGTCAGGGCGTCGTCGACGTCGCGGCGGCAGGCGGCGCGCGCGAGGTCGTCATCCTGCTCGACCAGTCGGCGAGCATGGGCTATGGCGATCACTGGACCCGCGCCAAGGACGCCGCCCGTAACGTCGTTCGCGGCCTCGGGGCCGACGATCGGGCGACGCTCGTCCTCTTCAACAAGAACGCCGAGGAGAACATGCGCGCCACCGCGGATCGGACCCGGCTCGAAGCCGCGATCAACGCGGCCAAGGTCGGCTCCGGCGCAACGCGATATGGCCCGGCCCTGAAGCTGGCCGAGAGCATCCTCGGCCGATCGCCGATCAAGCGCCGCGAGGCGGTGCTGATCAGCGATTTTCAGCGGACCGGGTGGAGCGGCTCGGAGGAAGTGCGCTTTCCGGAGGGGATGACGCTCAGCACCGTGTCGGTCGCGTCGGCCGACACCGCCAACCTCGCGGTCCCGTCGGTGACGTTCGCGCGCGCCTCGTTTTCCGGCCAGGAGCGCATCACCGTCACGGCCGGCCTCAGCAACAAGGGCGGCGCCGCGCTGACCGGCGTGCCCGTTGCGCTGACGATCGACGGCCACCAAATCCAGACCGAGGCCGCCACGGTCCAGCCCCACGCGGCCGGTTCGGTCACCTTTACGCAGTTCACGCTGGCCGGACCGAATGTGCGCGGCACGGTCCACGCCGGATCGGATCTGCTGCCGGCCGACAACAGCTTCCACTTCGTGCTCACGCCGAGCGAGCCCGTGTCGCTGGTCATCGTGGACAGCGGCGACCGGTCCGCGTCGAGCCTGTTCCTGTCGAAGGCGCTCGCGATCGGCACCACGCCGACGTTTCAGGTCGAGGTCACGTCGGCGTCCCGCCTGACGCCCGCCGCGTTCGACAAGCGCGCGCTGGTCGTGCTGAACGACACCATGTTTCCGCCGGCCGGCGGCGGCGGTGTGATGAAACGATTTCTCGAGCGCGGCGGCGGCCTGCTGGTCGTCAGCGGCGATCGCACGACCTGGCCGCAGGGTGAGGCGGAACTGCTGCCCGGCCGCCTCGGCGCCACGATCGATCGCACGAGCGGCCGCAGCGGATCGCTCGGCTACCTCGACTACAGCCATCCCGTGTTCGAGGTGTTCAAGGCGCCGCGCAGCGGCGACTTCTCCGCCGCGCACGTCTTCCGCTATCGGGCGCTCCAGTCCGGGCCGACCGATCGCATCCTCGCGCGCTTCGACGATGGCGCGATCGCGGCGGCGGAGAGAAAGGTGGGCGCGGGCCGCGCGATCGTGTGGACGTCGACGCTCGACGACTCGTGGACCGACATCGGCGTGAAGCCGATCTTCCTGCCGCTCGTGCATCAGCTCGTGCGGTATCTGGCGCACTACGAGCAGCCGACCTCGTGGTTCACCGTCGGCCAGGTGCTCGATCTGACCGCGCGCGCCAAGGCGCGCGGCGATCGGATCGTGGTCACTCCCTCGGGCGACCGCATCGCGCAGTCGAGCGTCGGCGAGGGCAACGAGGGCCTGGTCGAGCTGAACGAGCAGGGCGTGTACGAAATCCGATCCACCGCCGCGGCGGCCGCCCGGCCCGAGGCGATTGCGGTCAACCTCGACCCGACCGAGTCGGATCTGTCGGCGATCGATCCCCGCGAGCTGGTGGCCGCTGTCACCGGCCATGCGACGCCGGTCGCGGCGCAGCCGCTCCAGCGGCAGGACATGACCCGCGAGGAGGTCGAGCGCCGCCAGGGTCTGTGGTGGTACCTGCTGCTGGCGGGCGTCGTCCTGCTGGCGGCCGAAACGATGATTTCGAACCACCTCTCGCGCAAGGAACGATTTCTGTAAGGGCGCGTCCTTTTGGACCCGACCAGAGTCACACGTAGAGCGGGCCTTTTGGGCCGGACAGGTGTAATCTGTCTCTCGTGAGCAAAAAGGGGCCGTACCCCTTTTCGCTGGCCCGAGCCGAAAAAGGGGTACGGCCCCTTTTTGGAGAGCGTCATGGATCATCGCACCGAGCTCATCGACGTCATCCGTCGGGTACGGAATCGCTGGCGCCTGCGGCTCGCCCTCCGGGGCGCGGTCGTCGTCGTCGCCGGCACGGTGCTGGCCCTGCTGCTCTCGGCGTCCGGCCTCGAGTCGCTCCGGTTCAGCGTGCCGGCCATTATCGCGTTCCGCATCCTGACCGTGGCGGTGTTCATCGGACTGCTCCTATACGGGCTTGTCTGGCCGCTGCGCCGCCGGGTCACCGACGCGCAGGTCGCGATGTACCTCGAAGAATGCGACCCGACGCTCGAAGCGGCGATCATCAGCGCCGTCGACGCGACGGCCAATGGGGGTTCCGCGGCGCACTCTCCGCGACTGGTTGAAAAGCTGGTCGAGCAGGCGATCGAGCAGTGCCGCACGCTCGATGACGGCCGCGTCGTCGAGCGCACGTCGGTGCAGCGCCACGCCGCAACGCTCGCGGCGATCGTCGCGCTGGCCGCGCTGATCGTCGCCTTCGGTCCCGCGTATCTGCGCCACGGGCTGTCGGCTCTGCTCGTCATCTCCCGGAGCGCCGAAGCGGCAAGCCCGTACAAGATTGAGGTGACCCCCGGCAACACGAAGGTCCCGCGCGGTGCGGATCAGGTGGTGAGCGCGAAGCTGATCGGGTTCACCTCGTCCGACGTCAGCGTGATGATGCGCACAACGCCCGGCGCGGCGTACGATCGCGTGCCCCTGATCGCCGGCGCGCAGCCGGGCGCATTCGAGGGCATGCTCTTCCACCTCGAAAAGCCGACCGAGTACTACGTCGAGTCGAACGGCGTCCGGTCCGAGAAGTTCTCGCTCACTGTCGTCGACCTGCCGACCGTTCGGCAGCTCGATCTCGAGTACCGCTTCCCCGCCTACACCGGCCTGGCGCCGCGCAAGGCGGAGGGCGGCGACGTCGCCGCGATCCGCGGGACCGAGGTCGTCCTCCACGTCGTGCCGACGATGACCGCGCCGGACGGCCGCATCCTTCTGAGCGACGGCGGCGCGATGCCGCTCACCAGGCAGGCAGATGGATCGCTGACGGGCAGCTTCAAGATCACGAAACAGGGCTTCTATCGCATCGAGCTCACCGGCCCGCACGGCGAGAAGGTCGAAGCGTCGCCGCAGTACACGATCGACGTCATCGACGATCAGCCGCCGGCGGTCCACTTCACCAAGCCGGGGCGCGACACGCAGGCCAGCCCGGTCGAAGAGCTCTTCCTCGAGGCGCGCGCCGACGACGACTACGGCGTGAAGTCGCTGCAGCTCTTCTACTCGGTGAATGGCGCCGTGCCGAAGCCGATCACGCTCTTCGGCGGCTCCAAGCCGCTCACCGAAGTGAGCGCCGGCCACACGATCTACCTCGAGGAACTCGGGCTGAAGCCGGGCGATTTCGTCTCGTATTACGCGAAGGCCTCCGACACCGACGCCGTGCAGGGCTCGAAGACGACGACGAGCGACATCTACTTCGTGCAGATCCGGCCGTTCAAGAAGGACTACAAGCCCGCTCAGTCGCAGGCCGGCGGCGGCGGTGGCGGCGGCGGCGGCCAGCAGGTCGGCCAGCTCTCGCAGCAGCAGCGCGAGATCGTCGCTGCGACCTTCAACATCGTGCGCGACAAAGCCAAGACGAAGCCGGAGAAGTACCGCGAGAACGTCGTCTTCCTGAACCTCGCACAGGCGAAGCTGCGGGAGCAGGTGGAAGAGCTCGTCACGAAGCTGAAATCGCGGCTCGGCGCCGTCGATCCCGCATACAACAAGATCGCGGAAGCACTGCCGAAGGCGGCCGACGAGATGAAGGCCGCCGAGTCCGAGCTGAAAGCGATGAAGGCCGACGGCGCGCTGTCGCCCGAGCAGCGCGCGCTGAAGCTGCTGCAGGACGCCGAGCAGCAGTACGAGCTGCAGGTCGCGCAGCAGCAGGGCGGCGGAGGCGGTGGCGGCGGCAACAGCGCCATGGCCGAGGACCTCGCGGATCTGTTCGAGCTCGAGCTCGACAAGCTCGCGAACCAGTACGAGATGCAGCAGCGCGCCGAGCAGCAGCAGGGCGACCACGAGATCGATAAGCTCGTCGAGAAGCTGAAGGAGCTCGCGCGGCGGCAGCAGCAGGAGCTGGAGCGGCAGCGCCGCCTGGCGCAGTCGGGCCAGAACGCGTCGGGGAACGCCAGCGCCAGCCAGCGCGCGTTGGCCGACGAAGCGGAGAAAGCGGCGCGCCAGCTGCAGCAGCTCACGCGGGATCAGCAGCAGCGCCAGCAGCTGAACGACGCGATGCAGAAGCTGCAGGACGCCGCGAACGCGATGCGTCAGGCGGCGGCGAACGGCTCGAAGGACGGCGGCGCGCAGGCGAACCAGGCCCTCGACCGCCTTCGCGAGGCCCAGCAGCGGCTGGAGCGGAATCAGAGCGGCCGAGGCGACCGCGACCTGCAGCGCGCGCAGCGGCAGGCGGAAGAACTGGCGAACGAGCAGAAGGAAGTGTCGTCGGACGTCAACAACCTCGATCAGGCGCAGCCAGGCGCGGGGCGCGACGCGAAGGCGCAGGCGCTCGGCCAGCGGAAAGAGGCGATGGACGCGAAAGTCGCCGACCTCCAGCAGCAGCTCGAGAAGCTCGCGAACCAGATGCGGCGTGACGAGAAAGATGCCGCGCGCAAGCTGGACGAAGCGGCCGGCAGCATTCGTGACAAGCGCATCCGCGAGAAGATCCGCTACACGCAGCGCGCGCTCCAGCAGGGCGCCGGATCGCAGCAGCAGGTTGCGCGCGGGATGGAAGACGACATCAGCGCCAACCTCGACGCGCTGCAGAAGAAAATCGGCGACGCGGCCGGCGCCGTCGGTAAGGCGTCGAAGCAGGATTCTCTCGCGCGTGCCGCCGACAAGACGCGCGATCTCGTCCGCGGCATGGAGTCGCTCGATCAGCGCATGCGCGATCAGCGCCAGGGCCGCCAGGGGCAGCAGCAGGGCCAGCAGCAGGGCAAGGCGCAACAGGGCCAGCAGGGCCAGCAAGGGCAACAGGGCCAGGGCCAGGGTCAGCAGTCCCAGGGCGGACAGAACGCCAACGGCGGCGCGAACAACGGCGACAGCGCCGGCTCGCCGCGCAACGGCGGCGCCTACGGCGGCGACGCGCGCAACTGGGGCGGTGGCTACGGCTATGGCTATCGCTGGGACCCGAGCGACATCCGCCAGTTCCGCAATCAGTTCCGCGAATGGGCGAACGACGCGGAAGGCTTGCGTCGCCAGCTTCAGCAGGCGGGCGTCAACCCGCGCGATCTCGACGAGGTGCTGCGCGATCTTCGCGCGTTCGACAACGATCGCGTCTACGTGGATCCGAAGGGGCTCGAGCAGCTTCAGGCGGCCGCGATCGAGAAGCTGAAGAAATTCGAGTTCACTCTGCGCCGCAAGGCCGAGTTGGGGAACGACTCGCTGTCGCTTTCCGGATCCGATCAGGTGCCCGAGGGGTTCCGGCAGGCCATCGAGGAGTACTACAGGTCGCTGGCGAAGAAGCAGCCGCCGCAGGAGCGGTGACGGAGGGCGCGCCTCCGGCAGTGCCCGAGCTCGCATCCGGCTCGCCAGCGCAGCTCTCCGATCGTCCGCGACGGTTCTGCTTGTCGACGTCGCCGTCGCCAGCAATCGCGCTCGTGCGTCCACACTTCAGAATTCGGTGCGTGCATCGCCGGAGATACGGCATGATTTTCGCGCGTCGGCCCGCACCAGCCTCACCTAAACGAAAAATAAGATACGTTATGGTTCATAATATGACACTGTGTGCATTATTAGGATTGAGCCTGTAAAGGCAGGATTTCCTAGAGAACCACCGCTGTTGATCAGCTTGCGGCTGGAAGGATGTACCAGAACGGAACAAACGCCCTCGCGTCCGTTCCACGCTCGACTGCCCATAAGCCACACGGGATAAGTTACTTAGCGAGAACAGACACGACCTGATGCTTTTGGCGGCTGACTTGCTGAGCTGTAACTCGTGCATTCTCAAACCTCGGGTCAGCGACCCAATCAATTGAGTCACGCCAGGCAACTCGTCATCGTTCGCCGCGGCCAGTTCGCAACGTTCGGGCTACTGTCGAAGGCGCTCACCGAAGAGCCGAAGGTCCGGATCATCTGGGACCGCCGCGTCCAGGAGCGACGTCGACGATCCGACTCGAATCCGGGCGTGGACCGTCGCGGCCCGGATCGCCGCCGTGACCAATCGATGACATGGGCGCGCCACGACTACATCGTGCTCGGCACAACAGGGGGCGATCTCGTCGAGAGCGCGGTTCCACTTGCCCTTTCGGAGGATCCGGCGGCTGCGGCTGCCGCCCTTCAGGCTTCCCGGAACCTGGATCAGGACATCGACGCCGCCGCCCGGACCAACATCAACCTTCTGATCACCGGCGGCGACTGGATGAGCAGAAAGTCACTGGCCGAACAGGTTCACCGGCGCAGCATGCCCATCGCGAGTCCGCTCACAGTCGTCGATCGCCGGCTCGCATCGGAGTTGTTCGACGGTCCGGAACTGGCCGGCTCGCCACTCGAGCTCATCGGCGGCGTCGAACGACTCGCCGTGTTCATGGGACACACCACGTGGCTCATCGAGGAGGTTGGCGATCTGAGCTTGAGACAACAAACCGGGCTGTTGCGTTTCCTGGAACACCGCGATCACCCGTCGAGCCCCTTGCTGGCCACCTATCCGCCTCGCCTGATCACGGCAACCGACTATTGGCTGTTCGACCGAGTCGCGGCGTCGCAGTTCCTTCCCGACCTGTTCTACCGATTGAACATGATCCATATCGTGCTTCCTCCGGGCAAGGTCGGAGTAAAAGTCTGACGCGGCCGCGATAGCATCTGAATCAGCCGATCAAGAGCGAGACTCCCGCCCAAGCCTGAGCACAGCCGCGCCCGTCGCAAATCGAATCGAGAATGTGGCGCGGCGCAGAATTCAATGAGCTCCCGCCTGTCTCCTCCGATCAGCGGCAGGATTTCGTTGACCTGGCGCAGCTCTAGACGAGAGACGCGCGACGCGTCTGACTCCGTCGTGTGGCAATGCGGCGCGCGGCGACAAACTCTGCAGCGCGCAGGTACTTCGGACTCCGTGCGTGGTGGCGGGATCAGCGCGCGAGAATCAGCGCGCGAGAACCAGCGAGGCGCGCGCTAGGCGCGCGCGGAAACCGCGTCGTGGTCGACACGGCCGACGGTTGCCCCCGGCAGGGTCAGCCGGAAGCAGGCTCCCCGTTCGGACGGCATCAGCGCCAGCAATCCGGAGTGGGATTCCGCGATCCCGAGGCTGACCGACAGGCCCAGGCCGGTCCCCTCGCCGATATCCTTCGTGGTGAAGAACGGCTCGAAGATGCGGCCGGCCACATCGGCCGGCACGCCGGGCCCATCGTCAGAGATGTCGACGAAGGCCGAGCCTTCCTCGTGCCCGGTCCGGACGTTGATCGATCCCCGGCTCCCGGCGCTTCGGATCGCGTGCTCGGCGTTCAGCACCAGGTTCAGGACGACCTGCTGGATCTGCTCGCGATTCGCGATCACCAGCGGGACGTCACCTGAGTATTCCTGCCCGAGGGTGATGTTCCTGGAGCGCAGCTCGAACGAGCGGAGCGACAGCGTGGTCCGCACGATTTCGTTGAAATCGGCGACCGAACGCTCGAGGGTCTCGCGACGCGCGAACAGCAGCAGGTTGTGCACGATCTTGGCGGCGCGGCCGGCGTCGGTTCGAATCTGCTCCAGATCGGCGAGCACGTTGGCCCGCCGTTCCGCCCCGATCAGCAGCTCGGTGAACCCCATCACGGCCTGGAGCGGGTTGTTGATCTCGTGCGCCACGCCGGCCACGAGCTGTCCGACCGCGGAGAGCCGCTCGCTGTGGATCAGCTGCTCTCTGAGGCGGCGCTCTTCCGAGATGTCCTGCTCGACCGAGACGACGTGTGTGGTGATGCCGCGCGCATCGACGATGGGGACCACGGTCGCAGCGACCGGGAACCTCGTGCCGTCCTTGCGCGTGCGCGTGACTGTACCGCGCCAGGCGCCTCCGCGTCGGACCGTCTCCTGAATGTCGGCGGCCGACAGCGTTTCGTGCGTGAGCAGCTCGCGCGGCCCGAGCGTCGCGACCTCCTCGCGGGAGCGGCCCACGGCGCGGCAGAACGCCTCGTTCGCGTGGCGGCAATGTCCATCCGGCGTAAGCACGAGGATCAGGTCGCGCGCCTGCTCGATCACCTGCACCAGCAGCTTGGTCGTGCTGCTCGCCTGCAGCATCTCGGCGCGCTCCGCCGCGATGCGCGCCACCAGCAGCGGCAGGACCGAGATCAGCGTGACGGCGGTCGACAAGTCGCGGAAGCCTTTGAAGGCCTCGTCGGGCGCCAGATGTCTGAGGCCGAAATCCAGGAACGGCAACATCGCGACGGCCGTGAAGATCACCCACGGGCGCGGTCGCGTCAGCTCCTCCGGGTCGTCGGTCGCATCGTCCGCATCGGCGGAGGTGGGCGCGGCGCTCGCCGCCCACGGGAAAAAGGCGAACGGCAGGATCCACGTGAAGTCGTACACGAACCCGCTGCGGTAGATCCCGCTCGCGATCTCGATGTTGCTGAGCGTCAGCGTCACGAAGGCCACCGACGCGCCGAGCGCGAGGCGGCGATAGGTCTCGCGCCACAGGGTCCGGCGCGCCACGATCGTCGCGCCGATCATGCCGAGCGCCACGAGCGCCTGCTGCAGCTCGGACACCAGCTTCAGCGACGCGGGGCCCGCGCCCGCCATGCCCGGTGCGGCCTCCGGCGCAGTGACGAAAAACGAGTACAGAAATCCGGTGACGACGACGAGGCCGGCGATGTCGATCGCGGTGGTGGCCGCGAGCGGCTCGCGCGCGCCGCGATGCGGCTGTGCGAGGAGGCCGAACAGCGGCGCGACACCGCCGAAGAGCGCGAACACAGCCGGCCAGGCGAGCCACGTATCGCGGGCGAACATCAGCTCGTCGGCGGCCCACCCCGACAGGCCGATGGCGGACATGGCGAGGCCGAGCGCGATCGTGGCCCAGAACAGCCACTGGCATCCGCTCCAGCAATGACGTCGCCGGGCGATGACGATCGCTCCGGTCATGGGCGGGACGAGCAGGGCGACCGCGCGGAACCAGCCGAGCGCGATCGCGTGATCGCGCAGCATCCAGCCGGCGCCGACGTAAGCGAACGAGTAGGAGACCCCGAGGCAGAGCCAGATCATGTGGTGAACTGTGCTCTCCGTGTTTCGGCGCGAGCAGTGCAGACCATCAGAGGGCGATCTGGGCAAATTCGTACACTCTGACGCACATTTGAGCGCTCTTGGAAGCGCCTGATACGTCTCAGCTTGCCAGGCGCGTCCGACCGACGCCTGAGGCGGAGAGGTCATCGGCACAGCCGCGAACGGCCGCACACACGCACGTGCGCCTTGTGTCGTGGCCGTGATCGCGGGCTCGTAGTGGCCCGTACCACTGAAGCGGAACCGACCAACGTCGAACGTAAAGGCCGCGAAGCCTGCAAAGCATCAGGTCCAACGGGGATTTTTTGCGACCTTTGCGTGCTTTGCGTTAAGCGCCGTGTGTAGCCAGCACTGATTCATCGTGGACACGGCACTAGTCGGGCATGCGTGCGGGAGGTCCTAGCGGTGACCGAGGCCGCGCTCGTGGCGAACAACGCGGTCACCTGAGATGCTTGGCGATCTCGTCGGCGTTCTCGAGTCGCTCCGGTCTTCTCGGCTTTTCTGTTGCACCGGTCGAACGGCTGACAGGACGCACAGTTCAGCGCCTCGATCGCTTCGTCCACGGTATCGCACCGTGGGCACGACGAAGACGAGCGGCCGCGCACGCGCGGGCCTCCAACCCCTCAGACGTTTTGTCAGGCCTCGAGCGCGTTGATGTTTCATCGTGACTGAGATTCTTTTCTTCGGCGCTCGTCGCGATCGAGCGCGGGCCTGATGTACCGAAAAACCGACGCTCCGCGAAATTCGCACACCACATGGATTCTGCGAGCTGGGTGGAGAACGTTGGACGTATTGTCACGGCCGTTATTTCTTCAGTTCGTGCCCGATGCCTACGTGGTGAAGGCTGAACTGTCCGGCTTCCGCACTGCGCTTCGAGATGCCGTCGCCGGCAACGCCGACATCCGGCGCGAGTCGATCTGAAGCTGGAGATCGGCGCGCGCGCGGAAGGGATCCTCGTCAAGGGCGAATCGCCTTTTGCTCGATACGACGATCGCGTTGCGGCAGACCGTCGTCACGCCGAGGTGCTGAACGCGATGCCGAACAGGTCGACGGCTGGTCCGTCGCGCGCGTGATGCCCAGCTTGGTGCCGGTGTGTCATACCTGCGCGCCGCGGGCGCGAGTGTGCGCTCCGTTTCGGCACGAGGAGGTCGCGGATTGGCTGCGGTGACTTTTGGCGTAAGATCACAGGGTCGGGGCGTAGCGCAGCCTGGTAGCGCACCTGCCTTGGGCGCAGGGGGTCGCTGGTTCGAATCCAGTCGCCCCGACCA
>Ga0137409_10002354_pt1 | contig 20276 bp, 22 predicted proteins | sample CZODoug1_16funga_FD_122059 | JGI IMG/M metagenome (GOLD analysis project Ga0137409, IMG submission 122059) | Vadose zone soil fungal communities from Angelo Coast Range Reserve, California, USA - CZODoug1_16fungal (Hybrid Assembly) | ecosystem: Environmental > Terrestrial > Soil > Vadose zone... | reverse complement strand
CGTCAGCATCCCGACTACCTGCCGATCTACTTCACGGCCGCGGGGTACTACGCGCCGAGATGGCATGGCTCGATCGCGGACTTGCAACGCTTCATAGACCGTGCGACCGAGGCGACGCGACCCAAGCTCGGCGAGACACTCTATGCACGCCTCATGTGGTCGGAATCGCGATCGTTCGAGAAGACCGGGGTCGATTGGCAGCGGATGAAGGCGGGCTTCGAGCGAATAATGAAGGACTATCCGGACCCCTGGAACCTCAACAACTATGCGCGATTTGCGTGCAGCAACGTGGACTGGGCGACCGTACTGGCGCTAGCGGAACGCATAGGCGACACGCCGGTGGCAATGGCATGGAACGGCGACGCACGCCAGTACTACAGCTGCACCGAGACAGCAAGAAACATGAAGGGCCAGGCGACGGGGGTTCCCCGGCCGCGCTAGCTGCTCCGCCTAGACGACCGCCACCGCGCCGGCGAGGAGCGCGCCGGCGACGATCAGCGAGACGAGCGCGCGCCGCCCCGGCTCGCGCCAGATCCGGCGCAGCAGCCCCACCGGGCGCGGCGCCCGCGTCAGCCGCCTGCGGTCGCCCGCCGTGGGGGCGGTCAGGCGCTCGAGCGCGTTCTCGCAATCGAACTTGTGCGACACCGGCAGCCGGGTGTCCAACCCGATCGCGGCCGCGGGGGGCGCGGTGAGCACCGCCTTGAGCGCCTCCGCGTCCAGCTTCATGGTCTTGGTGGTGTCGCGCTCGCGCTGCTTTTCCCCCGCCTCGGCGGCCTCGCGGTCGATCAGCTCCGCGAGCACCGAGCGCAGATCGGCCGCCAGCTCGAAGGCGTCCTGGTAGCGCACCGCCGGATCCTTCTTCAGCGCGCGCTCGACCACGAAGTCGAGCATCGACGGCACGTCGGGATTCACCCGGCTGGGCGGCGGCGGCTGGAAGTTCACCACCGAGTGGAAGATCTGCGGCGTGTCCTCGCCCTGGAAGAGCTTGGTGCGCGTCAGCATCTCGTACAGAACGACGCCGAGAGAGAAGATGTCGGAGCGGTGGTCGACGGGAGAGCCCGAGACCTGCTCGGGCGACATGTACTTGGGCGTGCCGAGCACCAGGCCCGTGCTCGTCTTGTGGTCGGAGGCGCGCATGCGCGCGATGCCGAAGTCCATGATCTTCACCTGCTCGTGCGGCAGCATCATGATGTTGCTCGGCTTGATGTCGCGGTGGACCACGCCATGCTCGTGGGCGTAGCCCAGGCCGTCCGCGACCTGCTCGGCGATGTGCACTGCCTCGGGCACGCTGATCGCGCCTTCGTTCATGCGCGTGCGCAGCTCCATGCCTTTCAGAAACTCCATCGCCATGTAGGCGGTGTCGCCCTCCTGGCCGAAGTCGTACACGGTGATGATCTGCGGGTGGGAGAGGCGCCCTGCAGCCTTGGCCTCGAGGAAGAAGCGCTTCTGGTACTCGGCCTTGCCTGCCGCGTCCTCCGAAAGGATCACGGTCTTGAGGGCGACGGTGCGGTCGAGCGCCGGGTCCTCGCCCTTGTAGACGACGCCCATGGCGCCGCGACCGAGCTCGCTGGTGATCTTGTAGCGCCCGAGCTGGGTGAGGGTCGGTTTTTTCTTGGCCAAGGCTAGAACCTGATTTTCTCGCGCACGCCGCGCAGCCAGGCCTCGCGCTGCTTCGCCGACATGCCGATCTTCGCCATGCTCGCGTCGAGGACGCTCTGATGCCCGCCCGTGGCGACACGCGCCGCCACGCCCCCGCCGACGAGCAGCAGCGCGATCACCACGCCGGCGACGATCATCCGCCTCTGGCGGCGCGCGCCGAGCTGCCGGTCGGGATAGAACAGCTCGTGGCTGCGCAGGCCCGCGTCGGTGAACGTCCCGGCCGGCTGCAGTCCCGAATCGAGGGGCAGCGAGGCCTCCGCGAGGGCGTTGCGGAACGACCGCGAGAGCAGCACCCGGGTGGAGGAGGCGAACTCGGCGACGCTCGCGGCGACCGCGACGCCGTCGCCGGTGATCCCGTCCGCTCCCTTGCTCCCGATCGCCTGGACCGCGCCGTGGTTGATGCCGACGCACAGCGGCAGCCCCGCCGCCGCGGCGCTGAGCGAGCGCTCGGCGAGGCGCAGGGCTCCCTCGGGGTCGGCGAGGACTGCGATCGCGACGCCGTCGGCCGCCTCGAGCACGATCCAGCTCGCGGGCGCCAGGTCCGCGGTGGTGACAGCGATCACCGCGTCCAGCTGCGCCCGCAGTCGCGCCTGCTCCTGGGCCGGCCTGCGCGCGAAATCCTGGATTTTCAGAAAGACGACGCTCGCGAGATTCGCGGCGGCGTTCGGGGAATTCATCTGGGGGGCATAAAGGTTTTGCGATCTTACCTCTAGTTCGACCCTTGCGCTTACAATCTGCGGACTCGGAGGATTTCATGGCGGACACGGCAACGGAACTGAGGGCAGTCAGTCTCAAGGAAGTCTCGGAAGGCATCGCGAACAGCGTCAGGCCTGTGAGCATCCTGTGGCAGGCGCCCGACACCATCGCCTTCGTCGCTCGCGGGCGAGCCGGGCGCAGCGAGTTCCACTCCGACCCGAGCGACGAGGTCATGTACATGATCAAGGGCGACATGAACCTGCATTACCTGGACGGCGCGGGCGCGGAAAAGGTCGCGGTGATCCGCGAGGGCGAGATCATCTACTGCCCCGCAGGCACGCCGCACTCGCCGCGCTTCCCGCGCGACGCCTTCGTGCTGGTGCTCGAGCGCAAGCGCCGCGCGGGGGAGCGCGACAAGTTCTCGTGGTTCTGCGAGAAATGCCGCGAGCCGCTGTTCGAGTCGGTGAAAGTCGTCTCCGACTACCGCGAGGATCCGGTGTCGAGGGTCTACGAGGAGTTCTACTCCGAGGAGAAGCGCCGCACCTGCCGCAAGTGCGGGCACGTGACCGCAGGACCGGCTTCATAGGGTTTCTCTCGCCAAAACGGAAAAAGTCACGACTCCGGCCGGAAAAATCTTCTCGCGGAGCAGGAAGCGGAGGAACCTTTTCGGCCGCGAAAACGTGTAGGCGCTCTCATGCCGCCTGTCTTCCCGTACCGTAGCACCCGACCCGCGGAGCTGAACTTCGAGGATCTCATCCGCCCGCAGGTCGAGTACCTCTATCGGCTGGCCTGGCGCTTCACAGGTAGCGTCGCGGATGCAGAGGACCTGCTTCAAGACGTGCTGCTGAAGCTCTATCCGCGGACGCAGGAGATGCTCGCGATCCAGAAGCTCAGGCCGTGGCTCGCCAAAGTCCTTTACCACCAATACGTCGATTCCGTACGGCAGCGGGCGCGGTCGCCGATCCTCGAGCTGGTGGCCGGCGGTGACGGAGAAGAGGATCCCTTGGACAACGTACCTAGTTCGAGAGATGGCCCGGAGCAGGATGCCGAGCGCAGCGCATTGCGCGACCGCATTCTGCTAGCGGTGAGGCAGCTCAACCCCGAGCAGCGTGCGATCGTCGCGATGCACGACGTCGAGGGCTACAGTCTCGAGGAACTCGCAAAGATGCTGGAGACGCCCATCGGCACGCTCAAGTCCCGCCTGCACCGTGCGCGCCAGCGGCTGCGTGCGCTCCTTCCGATGGAACCTTTTTCAGCCGACGAGCGTGTTAACCGGTGAGAAGGGAATGATCATGGAATGCATAGACTTCACATCGCGGCTGGATGACTACCTGGACGGGCAGGCGGACGAGCGCGGGATGCAGGCACACCTGCGCGGCTGTGCCGAATGCAGCAGGCAGTACCAGCATGCGTTGGCCGTGCAGGCCGCGGTTCGCAAGCTTGCTCCTCCGGAAGTGCACCCTGCCTTCGGGGACCAGGCCATTTTGCGCGCGACCCGTCCGAATGCCGCGCATCCAAGGCGACGGGCCGTGCTCGGCGTGGCGCTCGCCGCGAGCTTGGTGCTGGGCGTAGCGCTGGGTGCATACCTTTCCATGGGAGATGCGCCGGTGCAGTCGGTAGTGCTCGCTGTCGAAAAGCCCGAGACCGTGCGCATGGTGTTCAACAGCTCGAAGCCCTTGCGGGCTGCGACCTTGAGCCTCGCCCTTCCCGACAACGTCGAAGTCGTCGGCTACGGAAGCCGGCGCGAGCTGAGCTGGCAGACGGATTTGCGCGAGGGGCAGAACCTGTTGCAGCTTCCGTTGATCGCGCACGGAACGGTCAAGGACGAGCTCCTTGCGCGGCTGTCGCACGGCGCGGGCACCAAGACATTCCGGCTGAAGATCGAAACGAGCAACGCCGGCACGTCGGGCATGTAGGGAGAAGGGGGAGATCATGAAACGATTCATACTGCATTTGACCGTCGCGATTCTTGCCTTCGCGCCTGCGGTCGCCGCCCGGGCGCAGCAGCAGGACGATCTCGACGTGACGATGAAAGTCGTGCCGGCCGATGCCTCGGCTGGTTCCGCCATGAGCGAGATCAAGCTGCCGGATGCGGCATCGAACCGGGCGCAGGACGCCTCGGCCTTCGGCCAAGCAACGGCCAGCAAGGCCCACGAAATGAAGGGAGAGCTCGGTCGCGACTTCGGGCAATCGGTGTCCGAGGCGGCGCGCGCGAAAGGCGGGCTGGGCCGGCCGGCGGGCAAGGGCAAAGCCCCGTAAGGCAACGCCAGTCTTTCCCGTAGCGGCTTGCCCCACCGCGCCGGGAGCTAGGGACTTAGGGGCGGTCTGCGCTTCCTCGGGCCGGGCAGGCCGAACCAGCACAACGCAGTATCATTCCTTGCTCAGCGCCCTCCCGGAGGAGACTCCTCGAGGGCGCGGTTTTGGCAGGGAACATGCGCCTTCGGACTTCCTGCTTCGCCACCGTATCGCTGTTCCTATGCATCGCTTCGGCGCAGGTCGCCGCCGCGCAGGACGCCGAGGCTTTCGACAAGGGCATGGCCGCGTTTCGCGCGGGCGACTACGGCACCGCGCTTCGGTCGTTTCTGGACGCCCGGAGCGCCGGCATGGACACGCCGGGCTTGCGCTACAACCTCGGCGCGGCGTATTACCGGCTGCAGCGCTATCCCGAGGCCGAGGGCGAGTTTCAGGCTCTCGCGCGCGACTCCGCGTGGACGGCCCTCGCCAACTACAACCTGGGCCTGATCGCTCAACGCACGCGGCGCCTGGAGCTCGCGAAGGAGTATTACGAATCGGCCCTGCGCACGACCACGGACCGTGACCTGCGCATGCTCGCCGCCACGGCCCTGGGGCGCCTCGAGTCGGTGCTGCCGACGCGGGTCGTGGCGGTGGCGTCGCTTGCCGGCGGCTACGACAGCAACGCGACCTTGGCGCCGGACGCCACGACGGCCGGAACCAGCCACCAAGGCGATCTCTTCGCCGAGTCGCTCGCCGCCGCGAGTTACCGTCTCGCCGGGAACGCCGCGGCCGGGGTGAGCGCGCAGGGCGGCCTCCTGCTGCGGAAATACCAGGACTTGCATCAGTTCGATCAGCTGGGCCTGCGCCTGGGCCTCGGCTACGAGACCGACTCGGGCCGCTGGCAGACGAACGTCGGCGCCTCCTTCGACACGATCTACTATGGGGGAGATCCGTTTCAGCGGGCCGGGGTGGTCGAGGCGCGGTTGCGCCGCAGCCTGGGCTCCGGCCGCGATCTGCGCGGGCGCTATGAAGTCCAGTACATCAACGGCGGCTCGGGCTTCGAGTATCTGGACGGGTGGCAGCAGCAGTTGTCGCTCGATGCGGGATTCGCAGGGTCGTTCTCCCTCATGCGTTTCGGCTATCAGCTGGAGCTCAACAACCGCAGCGATCTCCAGCAGGGGGCCGACTTCCTCAGCTACTCGCCGACACGGCATTCGGTATACGCGGCCGTGATCCTGCCGAATGTGGGAGGGTGGCAGGCCGAGGCGCTGGGCGAGTATCGCTACAGCTATTACAGCGACCCGTACCGTCTCAACGACGGCGCGCTCGTGATCAAACGCGAGGACGAGCGCTTCGGTATCGCCGCGCGCGCGCAACGCCGCCTGTCCGGTCCCTGGCGCGTGTTCATCGACTACAGCTACTATCGAAACGACTCGACCATAGATACCTACGACTACACTCGCCATCAGGTGCTCGCCGGAGTCGAGATCGTCATCGAGAAGTGAATATCAATGCTTCGGCCCCGGAGGATATAGCCAGCGGTAAAGGCACACCGCGGCAATCGCGCCGATCGTCTGGGCAGCGATGAAACCGGGCGCGTCCCCGGGACGGATGCCGGCGAAGGTGTCGCTCGCTGCGCGCGCCAGCGTCACCGCGGGATTGGCGAAAGACGTTGAAGCCGTAAACCAGTAGGCGGCGGTGATGTAGGCTCCCACCGCGAAGGGAACTGCCCCGGGACGCGTCTGGGAGACGGCGAGGATCGCGAGCAGCAAACCGAACGCGGCGACGGCCTCGCTCCACAGCATCGGCCATCCGGCGCGGACGTGCTGCGAGGCGAAGAAAGCCGGCTTTGCGAACATCAGGTGCGTTGCCGCGGTGCCGGCGAATGCCCCCGCGACCTGCACGGCGACGTAGAGAGGCACTTCACGCCAGGGCAGGCCCGAGCGCATCGCCTCGGCGATCGACACGAGCGGATTGAAGTGCGCGCCCGACACCGGCCCGAAAATGTGGATCAACGCGGCGAGCCCCGCGCCAGTGGCGAGCGAGTTGGCGAGCAATGCGATCGCCGCGTTGCCCCCGGCGAGCTGCTCGCCCATGATTCCGGACCCGATGACGATCGCGAGGAGGAGCGCCGTTCCCAGCGCCTCGGCCGCTAGCCTCCTGCGCAGGTTCACGGCGCAGCCTTACCGATGTCACGCACCTTGTTTTGCAAAGACAGGCGGTCGAGCTTGTCGAGGGGCAAGCTGGCCAGCAGCTCGATCCGGCGCCGCAGCATATTCGCCGTGTCGGAGAAGGCGCGCCGCTTCTGGTCATCCGTTCCTTCCACCGCGGCCGGATCGGGCATGCCCCAGCGAGCGGTCATCGGCTGTCCCGGCCAGAACGGGCACGCTTCTCCCGCGGCCTGGTCGCACACGGTGATCACGAAATCCATGACCGGCGCGTCCGTCCTGGCGAACTCGTCCCAGCTCTTGCTGCGCAATCCCGCCGCGGGAAGTCTGAGCCGGCGGAGGAGCTCCATCGCGAGCGGATGGACGCTTCCTTTGGGATGGCTTCCGGCGCTGTACGCGTTGAATCGGCCTTTGCCGACCGTCAGGCTGTTGGTGATCGTTTCTGCGAGGATCGAGCGCGCCGAGTTTCCGGTGCAAAGGAAGAGAATGTTCATCGCCGGCTTCAGCAGCAGGCGTCCTTCTCCCTTGCCCCTTCGGGCTTCGTTCCGAAGACGGGAATGCTCCCGAGCGTGTGGAAGGTCTCCCACGCGACGCCCTGCGGATCCTCGACCCAGTACTTGTCGGACCTGGCGTAGCAGCACGCGGCGCCCTGCTCGTCGTGCGCCGCAATCTGCGCCGCCTTCACCTGCTCGCGCAGAGCCTTGAGCTCTTCGTCCGAATCCACCTGAAACCCGAGATGGTCGACGCCTGTCGCGCGCTCGAGTTGGGAGATCGCGAAACTGATTCGAGGATCGTCGAGCAGCCACTTGGCGTATTCCGGCTTCTCGACGGCCGGGGACGCGCCGAACAGCCCGTTGTAGAAGCGGATGCTTTCAGCGAGGCTGTTTACCGCGACGTGCACGTGGAATCGTTTCATGCGGCTCTCCTTTTATGTTTCGATGAAGCGGGCGCGCGAACGGGGGCGCACTGCGAGGAGTCCCCGCCGCAGCAGTTCTCGGTCATGAAGCCGACCAGGCCGTTCATGGCCTCGAATTCGGCGGAGTAGATCAGCGAAGTGCCTTCGCGCCGGCAGGAAACGAGCCCGGCGTGCTTGAGTTGCGCGAGGTGGAACGAAAGCGTCGGACCGGGAAGCTCCATGCGCTCCGCGATCCGCCCGGCCGCCAGACCTCCGGGACCCGCCTCGACCAGCAGGCGGAAAATGCCGAGGCGCGATTCCTGGGCGAGCGCTTCTAGGGCGACGACCGCTTCCTGAGTTTCCATATTTCCAGCATAATGGAAATACTGAGGCCGCGTCAAGCCCGAGCGGAAGGGCCCTCTACATCCGCAGGATGCGCTCGGCGTTGCCGTGCGCGATCTTCTCGCGGTCGGCCTCGCTGATCGAGAGCTTCTTCAGGAACCCGATTCCCGTGGTGTTGGCTTCGTAAGGCCAGTCCACTGCGAACAGGATGCTGTCCGCGCCGAGCGCGAGCAGCGTGCACACGAACGCCGGCTCGTACCAGTTGCCGCTGGTGGTGACGAGCAGGTTGTCGCGCAGGTACTCGATCGGCTGCCGCTTCAGGCCACGGCGGGCCGCGGCGCGCGCGGTGTGGTCGTTCAGGCGGTGCATCGCGAAGGGCAGGCCCTCGCCCAGGTGCCCGAGGATGAATTTCAGCCTCGGATAGGCGTCGAACACGCCGGCGAAAACGATGCGCAGGAAATGGCAGCTGGTGTCGACCGCGAAACCCCAGCCGGCGCGAGCCAGCTCCTCGTAGCCCTTGAAGTAGGAATTCATCGCGTCGGGGTGCGCGAGCGTGGGGTGGAGGTAGATCGGCACGGCTAGCGCCTGCGCTGCCTCGAAGATCGGCCAGTACTTCCGGTCGTCGAGAAAGCTTCCTTGCGTGTGGCCGTGGATCATCGCGCCCTTGAAGCCGAGCTTCGACACGCAGCGCTCGAGCTCTTTCGCCGAGGCCTGCGGGTCGGCGGTCGGCAGCGCGGCAAACGCGGCGAAGCGGTCCGGATGCGCCTTGACGGTCGCGTGTGCGCGGTCGTTCGCGTCCTTCGCCATCGGGATCGCGACGTCGGCGCCGAAGCCCTGAGGGCCCGGCGAGCCGAACGAGAGCACCTGCACGTCCACGCCCGCGGCGTCCATGTGCGCGAGACGCTGCGCCCCTAGGTCGGAATTCTGCGCGACGATGTCGTGGCCGAGCTGCTCGCTGCGGCTCGTGAGGTAGAAATTCCGAAACTCGTTCGCCGCGACCTTCTCGCGGTACATCGGCGTGATGAAATGCTCTTCGATGGCGATCGTCTTCATGGTCGTCTATTCCACGCGCACGTTGGCCGCTTTGACCACCTTCTCCCAGCGCGCGAGGCGGTTCGTGCGCACGTACTGCTGCGTGCCGATGTTGCCGCTCGCGCCAGGGCGGTTCTCCACCACGACCGGCTGCCCGAGGCGCTGGCCGAGCGGCTCGGCGACGACGCGCGCGCTGTTGTCCGCGACTCCGCCGGGCGCGAACGGCACTACGATGCGGATCGGCTTGGACGGGTATTCCTGCGCTTGCGCAGTGAGAGCGCCGGTCGTGATCAGGGCCAGCAGCAACTTTTTCATTGTTTCCTCCTCGGCGCCATTCTAGAACGGGCCCAGGCCGGGCGGATTTCACGCATCTGGACGCAGGATATTTGCATGTAAGGGGCAAACGCTCCTAACATGGCGCCGCCATGCTGAACAAACGCGACCTGCGTCGGGCGGTGAGACACGGCGAGCGGGAGCTGCGCGCCGCCGGGGGGGACATGCTCGGGCAGCTCCGTCCGAAGAACATCTTCCGCGACGCGCGCGATCTGGCGCTCAAGTTCGTTCGCGACGACGCCCTGCACGAGTATCTCGGGCCGCGCATCTGGGGCGTGCTCGTGGTGGTGCTGATGTTCGTGCTGGTGAGCACCGTGTGCTCGATCGACATGATGTTCCGCTTCACGCGCTTCTTCTCGGAATTCGCCGTGATGAAGGTGCTCGCGCTGCCCTTCGGCGCGGCGGTGTGGGCGGGCGGAGTGCTGGGCCAGGGCTACGTGTTCGCGATCTGGCTGGAGGGCAGGGCGGCGCAGCGGCAACGCGAGGAGCGCGGCGTCCAGGTCGAGGTGCCTCCGGGGTTCCTCGCTTACCTGAAGTACAGCCGCGCCCTGATCCCATGGATCGCGGTCGCGCTGTGTGTGGCCCTGCCGCTGCTCATCATGGCGCGCCGCGCGCCGCTGGTCGCCCTCGGGCTTTTCGTCGTCGTGGCCGGCGCGCCGGTCCTCTTCAGGAAGCTCGATCGCTGAATCCGCGTCAGGGGTCGGCCGCTTGCGCAACGAGCTTGAGCTGCCCGGTCCGGAAGGCGCGGCTCGCCACCTGGTAGTAGCTGATTGCCTCGTCCAGCAACCCCGCTGAGCGCGCGTCGCCGTCGGGCGCTTTCCCGGTGGCCGCGTCGATGATGCGGTAGCGCCGCTTGGGCTTGAGCTCCACCACGACGCCGTCCCGGTAGTACCCCACCGTCTGGTAGTTGGCAAAAAGCGCACGCTGGTGCTTCGCGCCCTCGCGGAGAATGTCGTGACCGAAGAAGCGCGAGTGGTAGCTGAAGTCGAGCATGCCGAGCAGGGTCGGGCCCACGTCGATCTGCGACGCGAGCGTGTCGACGCGTCCGGGACGCACGTGGCCGGGCGAATACACGATCAGGGGGATGTGGTAGTTCTCGGGCGGCAGCTCGCTGTGCCCGCGCCCCTTGTGCGTGTGGTCGGCTACGATCGCGAACAGCGTGTGCCCGAACCAGGGCTTGGCGCGCGCGTCGTCGATGAACTTCCCGATCGCGAAGTCGGTGTACTTGACCGCGCCCTCGCGCGTCCCGATGGGGATGTCGATGCGCCCTGCGGGGTAGGCGAAGGGGCGGTGATTCGACACCGTCATGATGTGAGCGAAGAAGGGCCTGTTCGCGGTCCAGCGCTTGTCGAGCTCGGCCGTCGCCATCTTGAACAGATCCTCGTCCGCCACGCCCCAGATGTTCTCGTAGGAGATGTCCTCGCTCCTGATCGCGGTGCGGTCGACGACCGTGTAGCCGTTCCCCGAGAAGAACGCCCCCATGTTGTCGAAGTAGGCGTAGCCGCCGTAAAGGTATAGCGGCTCGTACCCTTTCTCCCTGAAGACCTCGCCCAGCGAGAACAGGCCCCCGTTGTCGGGGCGCTTCACGATCGAGTAGCCCGGCGTGGGAGGGTACGAGAGCGTCAGCGCTTCCAGCCCCCGCGCGGTGCGCGTGCCGGTCGCGTAGAGGCGGGTGAAAAGCAGCCCTTCGCGCGCGAGCGCGTCGAGGCGCGGAGTCAGCCCCTCGCGGTTGCCGAACGCCGCCATGAAATCGGCGCTCAGCGCCTCGACCGAGATGAGCACGACGTTCAGCCGCTTCTCCGGTCCGCGGCCGGTCACCTGGCGCTGGGGCGCGCCGCCGAGCTGGCCCGCGAGCACGCGGGCGGCGCGGTCCTGCGGCAGGGTGAGATAGAAGCGCTCGTAGTCGAGCTCGTTCGCGCGGTAGGCGTGGAAAAAATCGAAGTAGCCGTCGCCGGCGAGCTCGTTCAGCTGCGCGTCGTTCGAGAACTCCTTGTAGTGCGCGTCGAGCGCCGCGAACGCCAGGAAGGGCGCGAGCACCCACAGCGCGACTGCGCGCGAGCGCGCGCCCAGGGTGGCCTGCGGCGCCGCGACCCGCGGAGCCACCCGGCGGAAGATCGCCCACCACAGCAGCACTGAAGCGACTCCGACGAGTGAGAGCAGCACAGGCATGTTGTACGACTCGCGGATGTTGCCGATCACCTCGTTGGTGTACACGAGGTAGTCGACCGCGATGAAGTTGAAGCGCGATGCGAACTCGTTCCAGAAGACCAGCTCGGAGGCGCCGACGAACACGAGGGTCCCGGAAAACAGCAGAACCATCGGCGCCAGGATCATCTTCAGGGTTCCCGGGTAGCGCTCGGGCCACCACGCGAGCAGCGCCGCGAGCGGCGCCAGGACGCAGGTCACTGCGCCGAGATCGAAGACCGCGCCGATCGCCATCGCCGGCAGCAGGCGCCAGGGCAGGAAGAAGGACGAGTCGCCGTTGAAAGCGGTTAGCGCCAGGCGCGTGAGCGCGTTGAACGCGAGGAAGGCGACGACGAGCTCCCGCAGGATCACAAGGCGGCCTGGGAAGAGCGCCGCGTCGATCGACCGGAGAAGGTGGCGCATGAGGGGCGCTATTGTTGCACCGGCCTCTGGCTTTGTCAGCAAACCTTCAGATTTGCGCCGCTTGCGCTATGATGGGTCGGCAGCCAGTCTGCAGGGTCAACCAAAATCAGGAGGAGCCCATGTCCGAGTCCAGCACGCGCTACGCCGTTTCCCGTTCCATTCGGTCCATGCTCGCGGTCCCGCTCGCCGCGCTTTGCGTGGTTGCGTCCCTTCCAGCGTTCGCCGACGACGACTCGGACGGCCTCCTCAAGGCCGTGAAGAAGGCGCGCCTCATCGATCTGTCGCACAACTGGGAGAACGCATCGCCAGTCGCCTCGGTCAACCCGCCTTACTCGTTCACATTGGTCAGCACGCACGCCAATACCCGCGGCGCGTTCGGTGACGGCGGCAAGCTGTCCTTTGCCGCCGAAGTGCAGCATTTCAGCGGTCAGCACGGCGCGCCCTCCATCGACGCGATCGGCCACATCGGTCGCAACGGATTGCTTTTCGGGGGTGTGGACGCGGCGGCGGCGACCAGCAACCTCGACGGCATCGGCGCGAGCGGCGTCGGAGCCAACCTCTCGATCGACAAATTCCCTGCCGACCTGCTGGTGAACCGCGGCATCCTGCTCGACGTGGCGCGGATGATCCAGGGCGACTCGAGGCCGCTTCCCGCTACGTTCGAGGTCACGGCGGCGCATCTCGAGCAGACGGCGAAGCACCAGCACGTGAAGCTGAAGCGGGGCGACACGGTCTTCATCCGCACCGGCTGGGGCCAGTACTTCAAGGGGAATTCGGCCCTGTACGCGGGAGCGGATTCCCCCGGTCCCGGTCTCAACGGCGCGGAGTTCCTGATCAAGAACGGCGCGCGCGTGGTCGGCGACGACACGCTGACCTTCGAGCAGCGCCCGCCCATCGCCAACCCCGGCACGCCGAACTTCGAGGTGTTCCCGGTACACATGCGCGTGATCGCCGACTCGGGGGTCTACATCATCGAGAACCTGAACCTCGAGGAGCTCTCCGAGGCCAAGGCGTACGAGTTCGTCGTGGTCGTTCCGCCGCTCCGCATTCTCGGCGGCACGGGCTCGGCGGTGCGCGTCTTCGCCCTGGTGCAGCGCGACGACTGAAGCGGACCGGACGGCGAAGTGCGCCCGGCCAGCACGCCGCCGCTCGTCATTGATCGAGGTTCCTTATGCACAGATCGATTGCCGTCATTGTTCTTGGCGCGTTGGGATTTCCGGCATTGGCCCAGATGACGCCGGCGGGCGTGTGGCGCACCATCGACGACAAGACGGGTGAAGTGGCATCGGAGGTGCGCATTACGGACAACGCGGGCGTGCTCTCCGGCCGGATCGAAAAGCTGCTGCGCAAAAGCGCCAAGCAGGACGAAGTTTGCGATAAATGCTCGGACGACCGCAAGGACCAACCGGTGCTGGGAATGGAGATCATTCGCGGCGCCAGGAAAACCGAAGGCCGCGACGTTTGGGAAGGCGGCAAGATTCTTGATCCGGATAACGGCAAGGAATACACCTTGCGCCTGACCCCGATCGAGGACGGAAAAAAGCTCGAGGTGCGCGGCTATATTGCGTTTTTCTTTCGAACCCAGACCTGGATTCGCGCGCAGTAGTTCATTCCCTCAGGCGGCCTTCTTCCCGGGGCCGTCGGAGCTCGCGGGCTCGTCTTTCGCCTCGTGGCTCGCCGGCCGCGTCGCGATCCGGCCGGCGGTCCACTCGGCGCGATCGGCGACCGCGAGCCGGTAAGCCTGATCGCGCCCCGGCCAGTAGGGCTTGGGCCAGTACTGGCCGGTGTGCCGGTACCAGGCTGCGGCGTGCAGCGTAAAGTACGGGTCGGCGAGGTGCGCGCGAGCGAGCGCCACCAGGTCGGCTCGCCCCGAGATCACGATGGTGTTCACCTGGTCGGCGCTCGTGATGTTGCCCACCGCCATGGTCGCGAGGCCCAGCTCGTTCCTGATCTTGTCGGCGAAAGGCGTCTGGTACATGCGCCCGTAGATCGGCCTCTGCTGCGGCACCACCTGTCCGGTCGAGACGTCGATCAAGTCGACCCCCGCCTCCTTGAAGGCGCGCGCGAGCGCGAGCAGGTCGGCTTCCGACAGGCCGCCGGGCGCCCAGTCGGTGGCCGAGATGCGGATCGACATGGGCTTCGCCTCCGGCCAGACCTCGCGCACCGCGCGGAACACCTCGAGCGGGTAGCGCAGGCGGTTGGCGATCGGCCCGCCGTACTCGTCCTTGCGCAGGTTGGTGAGCGGCGAGATGAACGAGGAGAGCAGGTAGCCGTGCGCCATGTGCAGCTCGAGCAGGTCGAAGCCCGCCTGGTCGGCGTATTTCGCTGAGCGCACGAAGTCGTCGCGGATGCCGTCCAGGTCGGCGCGCGTCATCTCGCGCGGGGTCTGCGAGTCGGGCTGGTAGGACAGCGGCGAGGGCGCGACGAGCTCCCAGTTGCCCGAGGCGAGCGGATGGTCCGGCCGCTCCCAGCCGAGCTGGGTCGAGCCCTTGCGCCCCGAGTGACCAAGCTGCATGGCGAGCTTCGCGGCGGACTGAGCGTGGCAGAAGTCGACGATGCGCCTGAACGCGTGCGCTTGAGCCTCGTTCCACAGCCCGGTGCAGCCGGGCGAGATGCGCGCCTGCGGCGACGTGCAGGTCATCTCGACGAACACCAAGCCCGCGCCGCCGAGCGCGCGGCTGCCCAGGTGGACGAGGTGCCAGTCGTTCGGCACGCCGTCCACCGCCATGTACTGGTCCATCGGCGAGACGACGACGCGGTTCTCCACGCGCATGCCGCGCAGCGCAAACGGCGTGAACATCGGGGGCGGTGGGTTGCGAACGACCACCTCGAACCCCGGGGGAATGAACTTGTCGGCGAACCAGCGCGACACGGTCTCCAGGAACTTCGGGTCGCGCAGGCGCACGTTCTCGTAGGTGATCTGCTTGGAGCGCGACATGAGCCCGAAGGCGAACTGCTGCACGTCCATGTTCCAGTAGCGGCGCATGTTCTCGAACCAGGCGAGCGAGACGTCCGCGGCGTGCTGGGTCCGCTCCACGCCCTCGCGCCGCTGCGAGTCGTAGCGCGCGAGCGCGGCTTTCACGCCCCCCTCGGCGCGCAGCGATTCGTAGAGCGCGATCGCGTCCTCCATCGCGAGCTTGGTGCCCGACCCGATGGAGAAGTGAGCGGTGGCCTTGGCGTCGCCGATCAGCACCACCTTGTCCATCACCCAGGTGGCGTTGCGGATGTTGGGGAAGTTGCGCCATTGCGAGCGGTTGGCGATGAGCCTGTGGCCCGCCAGCTCCTCTGCGAACAGGCCTTCCAGTGCGCGCAGCGTGCCGGCCTCGTCCAGCCTGTCGAAGCCGGAGCGCTCCCAGGTATCGGCGTTGGTCTCGATGATCCAGGTGCTCGCGCCCTCCTCGTACTGGTAGGTGTGAGCGAGCAGGATGCCGTGCTCGCTCTCCTTGAAGAAGTACTTGAAGGCGTCGAGCGGCCGCGTCGACCCCAGCCACACGAACTTGTTCGGACGCAGGTCGACCGAGGGCCGGAAGTGCTCGCGGTAGGTGTCGCGCGTCTTCGAGTTGATGCCGTCGCCGGCGACGACGAGGTCGCTGTCCTCGAAGTCGGCCGCGCTCACCTCAGCCTGGAAATGCATCTCCACGCCGAGCTCGCGGCAGCGCTGCTGCAGGAGCTTGAGGAGCGTGACGCGCGAGCAGCCGCAGAAGCCGTTGCCCGCGCAGCGCAGCGCCTGCCCCTTGTAGACGACCTCGACGTCGTCCCAGTAGGCGAAGCTGCGCCGGATCGATTCGTAGGAAGGCGGGTCGTAGTCGAGGAAGGTGCCGAGCGTGGCGTCGGAGAACACCACGCCGAAGCCGAAGGTGTCGTCGGCGCGGTTGCGCTCGTAGAGCTCCACGTCCCAGCGCGGCCAGCGCTTCTTCGCGAGCAGCGCGAAGTACAGCCCGCCGGGTCCGCCGCCGATGATGCTGATCTTCATGCCGGTATCACGGCGGTCGCCTCGATCTCCAGGCGCGCCTGGCTTTCGACCAGTGCGCTCACCTGCACCACGCTCATCACCGGGTAATGCCTGCCCATCAGCTCCCGGTAGGCCTCGCCGACGGCCTTGAGCGAAGCGAGGTATTCGTTGCGGTCGACCAGGTACCAGGTCAGACGCACGATGTGCTCGGGCCTGCCTTTCGCCTGGCCGAGCACCTCGAAGACGTTCGCGAGCGCCTGGCGGAACTGGCCGGCGAAGTCCTTGGCCTCCCATGCGCCGTCTTTCCATCCCACCTGCCCGGCGATGTAGACGGTCGTGCCGCCCTTGACCGCGATGCCGTTCGAGTATCCGCGCGGCTTGGCCCACGACGGCGGCTGCAGGATCTTCATCCGTTCTCCTTCAAGAGTTCGCGGGCGATGATCAGCTTCTGCACCTCGGTCGCGCCCTCGTAGATGCGCAGCGCGCGCACCTCGCGGTAGAGCCGCTCCACGGGATGGCCGCGCCTCACGCCCAGGCCGCCGCAGATCTGAACGGCGGCGTCGACGACGGCCTGCGCTGTCTCGGTCGCCTGCATCTTGGCCATCGCCGCCTCGCGCGTCACGCGCCGCTCCTTCACGTCGCGCGTCCACGCGGCACGGTAGGCGAGCAGCGCCGCGGCGTCGATGCCGGTCGCCATGTCGGCGAGCTTGCCCTGGGTCGTCTGCAAGTCGGCGAGCTGCTGGCCGAACATTTTCCGCTGCCGCGCGCGCAGCAGGGCCTCGGCGAGAGCACGCCGGGCGAATCCGAGCGCCGCCGCCGCGACCCCGGTACGGAAGATGTCGAGCGTCCGCATCGCGAGCTTGAACCCTTCGCCCTCGGGGCCGAGCAGGTTTCCCTTCGGCACGCGGCAGCCGGCGAAGCGCAGCGTCGCCATGGGGTGCGGAGCGACGATCTCGATGCGCTCCTCGATCTCGAGGCCCGGCGAGTCCGCGTCGACCACGAAGGCCGAGATGCCCTTGGTGCCGGGGTCGTCGCCGGTGCGCGCGAACACGACATAGAAATCGGCGATGCCGCCGTTCGAGATCCAGGTCTTGGTGCCGTCGAGCACGTAGTGCGGGCCGTCGTGCAGCGCCCGCATGGAAAGCGCGGCGGCGTCCGACCCCGCGTCGGGCTCGGACAGCGCGAAGGCCGCAATCGCCTCGCCCTTGGCGGCGCGCGCCACGTAGCGGCGCTTCTGCGCATCGCTTCCGGCGAGCGCGATGGGGCCGCTGCCGAGCCCCTGCATGGTGAGCGCGAAGTCGGCCAGGCCCGAGTGGAAGGCGAACACCTCGCGCAGCAGCGCGAGCGAGCGCACGTCGAAGCGCGCGTCTTCGGGCGCGCAGTGCGCGAGGAACCCCGCGGCGCCCAGCTCCTTGACCAGGCGTCGGCACACAGAGTCCTCGTCATCGTCGTGCACGTAGGCGAGATTCTCCGCGGCCCAGCGCTCGGCCTTGCGCGCGAGCTCCGCGTGGCGCGCCTCGAAGAAAGGCCACTCTAGGTGTGCGAACCTGTCCATCAGTCGCCCTCGAACACCGGCTTCTTCTTCGCTGCGAAGGCCTCGTAGGCGCGCAGGAAGTCCTTGGTCTGCATGCACACCGCCTGCGCCTCGGCCTCCATCTCGATGGCCTTGTCGAGGTCGACCGCCCATTCCTGGTGGAGCATCTTCTTCGTCATGGCGTGCGCGAAGGTCGGCCCGGAGGCGAGCTGCTTCGCCGCGTCGAGCGCGGTCGCGAGCACCCGCTCGGGCTCGGCGAGCGCGTTGAAGAACCCCCAGGCGAGCCCTTCCTCCCCCGACATGGAGCGTCCCGTATACAGCAGCTCGGCCGCGCGCCCCTGTCCGATCATGCGCGGCAGCATGGCGCATGCGCCCATGTCGCAGCCGGCGAGCCCGACGCGCGTGAACAGGAACGCGACCTTCGCGGCTTTCGTGCCGTAGCGCAGGTCGGAAAACAGCGCGAGGATCGCGCCCGCGCCCGCGCACGCGCCGTCGACCGCGGCGACGATCGGCTGCGGGCAGGCGCGCATCGCCTTGACGAGGTCGGCGGTCATGGTGGTGAACTCGAGCAGCTCGTCCGCTTCCATCTTCGTAAGCGGCCCGATGATCTCGTGCACGTCGCCGCCCGAGCAGAAGTTGCCGCCGGCGCCCGCGAGGACCACGGCCCGGATGTCGCGCGCGGCGCTCAAGCGGCGGAACAGGTCGCGGAGCTCCACGTAGGAGTCGAAGGTGAGCGGGTTCTTCTTTTCCGGCCGGTCGAACGTGATAACGCCCACCCGCTCCTCGGCGCGCCAGCGGAAATGCGAAGGCCGGTAGCCGGCCAGCTCGGCTTTGCTCATCGCGTCCCTTTCCTCCTCGGAGCGTAGGCTTCCGATCCGGCATTATCCACTGCCCGCGGCGGCTTGACTTCTCCTCCGCGCGCGCTTTAAGGTCTGCCTTTCCGCCGTGGGGGGAATCATGAGAAAGCTGTCGATTGCCGTAGCGCTCGTCTTGTTCGCCGCAGCGTCGCTCCCGTCGCAGGCGGCCGACAGGGTCAAGGTCGGTTTCATCAGCACGCTCTCAGGCCCGAGCGCGGCGCTCGGCGTCGACATCCGCGACGCGTTCATGCTCGCGGTGAAGCTGAACGGCGGCAAGCTGGGTGGACTCCCCGCCGAGGTGCTGATCGGCGACGACCAGTTCAAGCCCGACGTGGGGCGGCAGCTCGCCGAGAAGGACGTGAAGCTCGACAAGGTGAACTTCCTGACGGGCTTCGTGTTCTCGAACATCATGCTCGCGTCGGTTCCGGTCGCGTTCGAGAACAAGGTGATCTACGTGAGCCCCAACGCCGCGCCGTCCCCGCTCGCCGGCAAGCAGTGCAACCCGTATTTCTTCGCCGCGTCGTGGCCGAACGACGCCTACCACGAGGCCGCCGGCCAGCACGCCACCGACAAGGGTTTCAAGACGGTCTACATGCTTGCGCCGAACTACCAGGCCGGCAAGGACTCGCTCGAGGGCTTCAAGCGCTTCTACAAGGGCACGGTCGCGGGCGAGGTGTATACCCAGCTCGGCCAGCTCGACTACTCGGCCGAGCTGGCGCAGGTGCGCGCGGCCAAGCCCGAGGCCGTGTACATCTTCCTGCCGGGCGGCATGGGTATCAACTTCATCAAGCAGTTCGTCGCCGCCGGCCTGTCGAAGGACATCCAGCTGATCACGCCCGGGTTCTCCTCCGACCAGGACATCATCCGCGCGGTGGGCGATCCCATGCTCGGCACCTTCGATGCGGCGCACTGGGCGCTCGACCTCGACAACGCCGCGAACAAGAAATTCGTCGCGGCGTTCGAGGAGGAGTACAAGCGCCTGCCGACGGTGTACGCCTCGCAGGGCTACGACACGGCGCTGCTCATCGACTCGGCGGTGCGCGCGGTGAAGGGCAAGATCGAGGACACGGAAGCCGTGCGCAAGGCGCTCAAGGCGGCGAAGTTCCAGTCGGTGCGCGGATCGTTCAAGTTCAACCGCAACCAGTACCCGATCCAGAACTACTACCTGCGCGTCGTCGGCAGGGATGCGCAGGGGCGCATCGTCAACAAGACTATCGGAACGATCTTCAAGGACCACGGCGACGCCTACGTGCAGGATTGCCCGATGAAGTAGGCAGGTCGAGGCGGTTCTGCGGCCGCCGCGCGGCATGTCCTGGGTCCTCATCCTCGAGCAGACACTGAACGGAGTGCAGTTCGGCCTGATGCTGTTCCTGCTCGCCGCGGGGCTGACGCTGGTGTTCGGCATCATGGACATGATCAACCTCGCGCACGGCTCGCTCTACATGCTGGGCGCCTTCCTCGCCGCGGCGCTGGTGCAGGCGACCGGCTCGTTCGTCGCGGGCGTGCTGCTCGCGGTCCCTGCGACCGCGGTGCTCGGCATGCTGCTCGAGATATCTGTGCTGCGCACGCTCTACGCGCGCGACCACCTGTCGCAGGTGCTCGCGACCTTCGCGCTCATCCTGATCTTCAACGAGGCGGTGCGCATCGTCTGGGGCCCGGACCTGCCGCTGGCGATGCCGGCGGTCCTCTCGGGCCCGGTCGAGCTGCTGCCCGGGATGTTCTATCCGGCGTATCGCCTTCTCATCATCGGCGTGGGCGCCGCGGTGGCCGCGCTGCTCTACGTGCTCGTCGCGCGCACGCGCGTCGGCATGCTGGTGCGCGCCGGCGCGTCCAACCGCGAGATGGCGCTCGCGATGGGGGTGGACATCCGGCGCCTGTTCACGCTGCTCTTCGGCGTCGGCGCGGGGCTGTGCGCGGTGGCGGGAGCGCTGCTGGGGCCGCTGCTCGCGGTGCAGGTCGGCATGGG
>Ga0137409_10002353_pt1 | contig 20281 bp, 18 predicted proteins | sample CZODoug1_16funga_FD_122059 | JGI IMG/M metagenome (GOLD analysis project Ga0137409, IMG submission 122059) | Vadose zone soil fungal communities from Angelo Coast Range Reserve, California, USA - CZODoug1_16fungal (Hybrid Assembly) | ecosystem: Environmental > Terrestrial > Soil > Vadose zone... | reverse complement strand
ACCGCGCGCCTCATCGGCGTGGAGCTTTCGAAATCGCTGGGCCAGCAGATCGTCGTGGACAACCGGCCCGGCGCCGGAGGCACCATTGGCGCCAAGCTGGTTGCGGAAGCGGGCCCGGACGGCCACACGCTGCTCTCGGCGTCGGCTTCTCATGTGCTGCAGCCGTCCATTTACGCCAAGCTGCCGTACGACACGATCAAGGACTTCGCCGGCATCACGCGCACCTCGACTGCTTGTTACCTGCTGGTGACATCGCCCGCGTCCGATACGCGCACGGCGAAGGACCTGATCGCCTTGGCAAAGGCAAAGCCCGGCCAGCTCAATTTCGCGTCTGCGGGCAGCGGCAGCGGCACTCATTTCGCAGGCGAGATGCTCAAGTACGCCGCGCGCATCGACGCCGTGCACGTACCGTACAAGGGCATCCCGGAATCGCTCAACGACACGATCGCGGGGCGCGTACAGTTCTTCATGTCACCGCTGTCCGGCGCGATACCGCTCGTGAAAGGCGGCAAGCTGCGCGCGCTGGGCGTGTCCTGCCCGAAGCGCGTTGCCGCAATCGCGGACGTGCCGACGCTCGCCGAAACCGTGCTGCCGGGCTTCCGCTTCGACACGTGGTCCGGCATTCTTGCGCCAGTAAAAACGTCGCGCACCATCGTGGCCAGGCTAAACACCGAGATCACCCGCATCCTGGCGATGCCCGATATTCAGCAGAAAATGACCGGGCTCGGCGTGGATCCCGACCCGACGACGCCGGCGGCATTCGACAAGCTGATCGTCGAACAGGTGGCGTTGATGGCGAAGCTCGCGAGGGCGGCGGGGATACAGCCGCAATAACGCTGATGCGCTACGAGCTCTACTACTGGTCGCATATACAGGGGCGCGGTGAATTCATCCGCCTTGCGCTGGAGGAGGGCGCCGCGGATTACGCGGACGTCGCCCGTCGGCCCGAAACCGAAGGCGGGGGGCGGCCGGCGGTTCAGCGCATGCTGGAAAAGGCCGCGAATGGGCGCACGCCGTTTGCGCCTCCGATACTCAAGGCCGGCAAGCTGCTGATCTCGCAGACCGCCAACATCCTGCTCTATCTCGGGCCGCGGCTGGGGCTTGCGCCGCAAGCGGAGGCGGGCCGGCTTTGGACGCACCAGCTCCAGCTCGTGATTGCCGACCTGGTGGTGGAGGCCCACGACACGCACCACCCGGTCGCGAAGAGCCTCTATTACGAGGACCAGAAGCCGGAAGCGCTGCGGCGTGCTGAGAATTTCAGGGCGCTGCGGCTGCCGAAATTCCTCGGCTACTTCGAGCGTGTGCTGAAGGAGAACCCTGCCGGCGACCGCCACCTGGTCGGCAAGTCCCTGACGTACGCGGACCTTTCGATGTTCCAGGCGCTCGCCGGCCTCGAGTACGCGTTTCCCCGGACGCTGACGCGCATGAAATCCGCGCATCCGAAGCTGATTGCACTGGGCAAATGGGTGAGGGAGCGCCCGCGCATCGCCGCGTACCTGGCATCGCCCCGCCGCATCCCGTTCAACCAGCTCGGCATCTTTCGCCACTATGCTGAACTCGATGGAGAGTGAGTCTTATCATGAGTGAAACCATTACCGGGGCATTCATCGACAAGCTGCTCGGTATTCGCTACCGGTCGATACCGCCGGAGGCGATCGAAATTGCCAAACAGGTCGTCCTCGATGGGCTCGCGGTCATGCACGCCGGCGCCACCGAGCCGACGGGCGTGGGGCGGATTGCGACCGCGTACGTGCGTGAGGCGGGCGGCCAGCCGCAGGCGTCAGTTGTCGCCGGCGGCTTCAAGACATCCATGCTGAACGCCGCGTTCGCGAACGGCACCATGGCGCACGCGCTGGATTTCGACAATACGTCGTACCCGCCCAATCACCCGACTTCACCGACTCTGCCGGTCATTCTCGCCATCGCCGAGCATCATCGCCTTCCGGGTGAAAGAATCATTGAAGCGGTCGTCGCCGCATTCGAAGCCCAAGCCCGGGTCCGCATCGCATCGACCGGCCTGGCGACCGGGGTTGGATTTCACAAGCCCGGTACTGTGGGCCTGTTCGGTGCGGTGACGGCGGCCACGAAGCTGCTCGATTTGGACCGGGAGCAGGCGCTGATGGCGTTCGGCATCGCCGGGTCGCGCGCCGGCAGCATCTCCATCAACACCGGCACCATGACCAAGTCGTCCCACTCCGGCCACGGCGCGCGCATGGGCCTGGAAAGCGCGGTGCTGGCGAAGATGGGGTGGACGGCGAGTGCCGACGTGTTCGGGCCCAAGGGTTTTTTCGACACGTTCATGCCGGGCAAAGCCGATCCCGGATTACTGACGAAAGGTTTCGCCGCGCCGCTATGGATGCTCGACCCGGGGGTCGGCTTCAAGGCGTTTCCATCCAATGGCTTCACGCAGCGCCCGATCGACGGCGCGCTCGAATTGCGCAGGGAGCACGGCCTCCGGCCGGACCAGATCGACCGGGTTCAGGTGATTTTTCCGCGCTTCGAATACGTCAACCGGCCGCAGCCGCGCTCGGGCCTCGACGGAAAGTTCAGCGTCCAGTACACGACGCTGCTGGCGTTGCTCGACGGAGAGGTCACGGTCGATTCCTTTACCGACGAGCGCCTGGCCGCGCCGGACGTCAGGGCGCTGCTGCCGAAAGTGCAGTTCACCGTCGACGAGTCGATCCCGTTCGACAAGGTGAAGATGCACGTCATCATCAACGTATGGCTCAAGGACGGGCGCCAGCTGTCGAAGCGCGTGGACAAGCTCCTCGGCTGGCCCAGAACCGGCAAGCCGCTGACGCGCGAGCAGCGGCACCAGAAGTTCTTTTCCTGCACCCGGCGGGTGCTCGACGAGCAGGAGGCGAAACGCATGCTCGAGCAGGTGGAGCGGCTGGAAATGCTGGCCGACGTGAAGGAGATCATGGATATCGCACGCTGCGAGAACAAGGTGACGGCATGACGAACCGCCCGCTCAAGGTGGCCGTGGTCGGGGCAAGCATCAGCGATAGCAAGGACGGGCGCGAGCGTTTTTCGGTGCGCGCCCACATCCCCGCGTTGAAGTCGCTGTCCGAGAGGTACGAGGTCGTGGCTGCCTGCACGACGCGCATGGAAACGGCGTCGGCCACCGCGAAGCGCTTCCAGCTCCCGCACGCCTACGACAACGTCGAGCGCATGCTGAAGGAGTTGCCGGAACTCGACATCGTCTGTGTCTGCGTGCGGCCCAGCGTGCATCACCAGGTCGTCATGGCGGCTTTGCGCGCGGGCAAGCATGTCTACTGCGAGCATCCCCTGGGGACCACGACCGCGCAGGCGCAGGAAATTCACGATCTCGCCCGATCGAAGCGGCTGCGTTCGGCCGTGGGGCACCAGATGCACTACGAGCCCGCCGTGCTCCAGATGACGGAGATGGTGCGCGACGGCTATATCGGCAAACCGCTGGCGTTCAACATCACCTACCTCGCCAGCTCGTATATCGCGCCGCGTCCTTCGCACCGTCACTGGCTGTTCAACTCGGGCATGGGCGGTCATCCGGCCTATCGCACCGGGCACAACCTCGAGCGCCTGACGTCGGTTCTGGGCATGGACGTCACCGAGGTCTGCGCCGACATGGGCATCCAGGTGCCGGAGCGTCCGAACCTGGACGGCGGCGCACCGTTGCGCACGACACAGGTCGACAACGTGAATCTGCTGATGCGGCTGGGGGAGAGCGTGATGGGCACGCTGCAGCTGTGCCTCACCGCCTGGTTCGGGCTGGGCTGGGGCTTCCAGGTCTACGGCACGGAGGGCATGCTCATGCTCGGCGTGCAGGACCAGGGAAAGAAGGACACGGTCGAGGGCGACCCCGACTCCGGTAACCTCAAGCTCTACGGCGCACGCGTGGATATCGACCGACTGATGGCGAATCCCACCGCACCGGAGCTGCTCATGCGCCAGTTCCGAGAAATTCCGGCCGGGCAGAAGCATTACTACGTCACCGGCATCGAGCACGGGCGCGCGACGTTTCCGGTCGCCCAAACGTGGCACGCCTTCGCCCAGGCGATCCAATCCGGCGCGGAATTCTCGCCGGGCTTCCGCGACCAGCTCAAGATGCACTACGTGTGGGATGCGACCGAGCGGTCGATGCAGGAGAGGCGCTGGGTGAAAGTCGACTACAGCGGACTCCGGGAAGGATGAAAGATGAGGGATGAGGGATGAGGGATGAAGTGAAAACCCTTGGCTACATCTGCCTTCTGGCTTCCTCCTTGTGCCTTGGGGGTGAGGCTTACGCGCAGAACTATCCGTCCCGGCCTGTACGCATCATCACGGCGGGAGTCGGCGGCGGCAACGACCTGGTGTCGCGCCTGATCGCGCAAGGGATCTCGGGCCCGCTGGGCCAGCAAGTGATCGTCGAGAATCGCAGCGGCGGCCTCGTGGCGGGAGAAGCGGCTGCGCGCGCGGTAGCGGACGGCTACACGCTGCTGGTGATGAGCGGCAGCCTGTGGGTCGGGCCGCTGGTGCGGCGCAAGGTGCCCTACGACGTTCAGCGCGATTTCATACCGATCACGCTGGCGGACCGGGCGCCCAACATCCTGGTGGTGCATCCTTCGCTGCCGGTGAAATCGGTCCGGGAGCTGATCGCGTTCGCCAAGGCGCGGCCGGCAGCGCTCAACTTTTCTTCGGCCGGGACGGCCGCTTCATCCCATCTTTCGGGCGAGTTGTTCAAGGCCATGTCCGGCATCAATGTCGTCAATATCCAGTACAAGAGCCATTCTCAGGAAATGATCGACCTGATTGCCGGCCGCATCCATCTCGCGTTCAGCAATCCGCAGACCTCGCAGGCGTATATCAAGGCGGGCAAGCTGCGGGCGCTCGCAGTGACGAGCCCCCAGCCGTCCGCTCTGGTGCCCGGCCTCCCTACGATCGCGGCGTCGGGCCTGCCGGGTTACGAGTCGGAATCCTTCCATGCCGTCTTTGCGCCGGCTAAAACGCCCGATGTCATCGTCAGGCGCTTGAACCAGGAGATCGTGGCCACGCTGCGGTCGCCGGAGACGAGGGAATTGCTGCTCAGCTCGGGAGTAGAAGCCGTCGGCAGTTCACCGGAAGAACTCACGGCCCTGTTGAAAGCCGATATCGCCCGGTGGGGGAAAGTGATCAGGGAAGCTGGAATCCGCGAGGAATAAGCGCCTGCCGCGTCACCGCTTCACGGCTTTCGGCATCGCTTCCTGCCCGGCAGTGCGCGCGATTTCCTTCCACTTCGGGCGCTCGATTCTGAACAGGTCTCCCAGCGCCCCGTAGGCCGAGCCGGACAGGCGGCAGATGGGGTCGAGCAACCGCGCATCCACGCGCCCGTCTTTCCACACCGAAGGGTCCACGTGCGCGTGCACGATCCGTCCGAGCACGATATTCGTATTGCGGTCGCTCACCACCTGGACCAGCTCGCATTCGAGGTGCGCCCTGGCTTCACCGACACGGGGCGGCAGCACTTTCGCCGATGGCACCGGCGTCAGGCCCGCCCAGCCGAACTCGTCCTCATCGCGCGGAAAATCACCCGAAGTGAAGTTCATCTTCTCCAGCAGGTGCATGGTGGCGATATTGGCGACGAATTGCTTCGTCTCGCGCACGTTGTTGAGCGTGTCTTTCACGCCGGTCGAGCCGAAGGCAACGTAGAACGGGTCGCTCCCCATCAGATTGAAGTACGAATAGGGTGCGAGGTTGCGCACACCGCTTGCGGATACCGTCGACATCCAGCCGATGGGCCGGGGGATCACCAGTCCGGTCATGAGCAGGTAGAACTCGCGCTGCTCCCAGTCTCCCGGGCTGACCTCCAGCGGCCGGTCGAGAACGCGCGGCGGCGCGGCGTGTGAGGCAGTCATTTCGGGACCGTTCCCTGCGCTGTTACCTGGCGTAGTCGGCGGCTGCCGGTTTGTCCGAGCACAGATAGTTCGCGACGCATCGCGTGAGCGTGCAGGCACCCGGCGATTTGACGGCCACTTTCCTGCGGCTGGTGCATTCTCTTTCCGCGTCCCGGCGCGCCGCTTCGGTCCCCGCTTCCGTGAACGGGTGCTCGTATCTCAGGTTATCGTCGAAATAGCTCGCCTGGACGCCGTCACCCAGGAACTTCGACGTCGAGCACCCCGCGCAGGCCAGCAGTGCTACGCATGTGATAAGTGATAGGTGATAGGTGATAGGGGTTCCCGGTGGGCGCTGCCGGCCGTTTGTTTGCTTTGACATATCACTCATCACTTATCACCTGTCACGCGGTTGCGGCGGGCTCCATGCCATTGGCCTTGAATACCTGCATCGCGGCTGGCGTCGTCAGGAAATCGAGCAGCGCCTTGGCGGCGGCGGGTTCTTTCGAGCCCGCGAAGATGCCTGCCGACGAGACGGTCGTCTGTTGAATCTCTTTCGGCAGCGGACCGACGAGGTCGATCCCGTGCACCGCCATCAGCTCCGGAATCTGCTGGACCGCGAGCTCGGCCGTACCCGCGGCGGCCAGCTCGCCGATCAATCCACCTGGCTGACGCACTGCCTTGGGCTTGATCTGGCCCGCGATGCCGAGGCGCTCGATCAGTCCGGAGAAGTAGATGCCGCTCGCGCCTTGCTGCGTGTAGGCAATGGATTTTGCGGCCAGCAGCGCGCGCTTGAAGCCGTCCACGGTGCCGATGTCCGGCTTGGGCGCGCCGGCCTTCACCGCGACGCCGACACCGCAACTCGCGACCGTGCGCCTGCTGCCGGCCGTAATCTTGCCCAGCTTCTCGAGGTCCGCGATCGCCGGGCCGCCGAGTATCGCGAGGTCCGCGGTTTCTCCTTTTTGAATGCGCTCCATCATCACCTTGGCGGGATCGTAGCTGATCGTGACCTGGTGCCCTGACGCGTGCTCGAATTGCGGAATGAGCGCGTCCATCACGCCGTGCATGCTGTTGGAAACAAACAACCGGATCGCTGCCATGGACTCCTCTCGAAACGATGCGTGAAACGGGATAAGGGATGGGGGATAGGGCCTCTTTCCGCGCACGCGCGGGAATCTTATCCCTTATCCCTCGTCCCCTATCACACGCTACTCGCCCTTGATGCCCGATCCCTTGATGACCTTCGCCCACTTGGCGATGTCCGCCTTGATATAGGCGCCGAATTCCTCGGGGCCCATCAGCGCCGTCTCGGCGCCCTGGCTTGCCATGTAGTTCTTCATGTCGGGATCGTTGGCGACCTTGACGATGGCGTTATAAACGACGCGGATGATCGCGGGCGGCGTCTTCGCCGGCGCCGCCACGCCGGTCCACGAAGCGACCTCGAAGCCGGGCAGGCCCTGCTCGGCGATGGTCGGCAGCTCCGGCATGAGCGCCGAGCGCTTGAGCGTCGCGATACCGATGGCGCGCACTTTGCCCGCCCTGATCTGATTGGTGAGGGCGGTCAAGCCGGTGCAGAACATCTGCACCTGGCCGCCGATGACGTCGGGCATTGCCACGCCCGCGCCTTTGTAGGGTATGTGCACGATGTCTATTGCCGCCGCGCGCTTGAACAGTTCGCTGCACAAGTGCGGCGTGCCGCCGACGCCCGACGAGGCGAAATTGAGCGCCCCTGGCTTCGCCTTGGCGAGCGCGATCAGTTCCTTGACGTTGGTCGCCGGAACCGAGTTGTTGACCACCATCGCGTACGGAATGACGGCGTATCGCGCGATCGGCGCGAGATCGCGGATAGGGTCGAAACCGAGCTTCTCGTAGATGCTGGGTCCGAGCGCCAGCGGGCTTTGGATGGCGGCGAGCAGCGTGTAGCCGTCGGGCTGCGCTTTCGCCACCAGCTCGCTGCCCATCGTGCCGCTCGCTCCGGGGCGGTTATCCACCACGACCTGCTGGCCCAGCACCTGGGTCAGGCGTATCGCCAGCGCGCGTCCGAGTATGTCGTTGGTGCTGGCACCGGGCGGGTAGGGGACGATGAGGCGAATCGGGCGGCTGGGGTAGTCGGCCGCGAACGCGGCCGACACAGGGATGAGGGATGAGGGATGAGGGATGAGGGGAAACAGTAGAACAAAAAAACCGAAAAGCTGGATCGGGCTGATCTTGGGTTTCGTACTCATTTCAATTCTCCCCACTTCCTTACTTTTCATTCTCTTTCCTCATCCCTCATCCCTCCGCCCTCATCCCTTAGCCAGCGCGCCTTCTGAATTTCTGGAAGGCGTGCGGTGTCAGGGGCGCCATGCGTTTCACCGCGCCGGCATTGACCACGACCTCGCCAACGTAGAGGTCGCCCCGCTTGTCGGCCCAGATGCCGTGGGGCGCGATGAAGTTGCCGGGCAGGATCGGGTTCTCACCGCCGACCTGGGAAGCGATCTTGCCGTCGGGATCGCATACCGTCACGCGCGCGATCGGAGCGTGGCCCTCGGGCGGGCAGATCATCGTCTGGTCATGCGCCGGCAGCGGGCCTTCCGAGCGCTTCATCATGTAGTTGAGGAAGCCGCCCTCGGCGATGTGGAGCATGTCCTGGTCGTCGATGAAGATGTCGTAGGGGCGGTTGAGGAAAGTCCACTCGCGCAGGTATTCGCCCTTGGGGCTGAAGATCTGCACCCGCGAATTCTCGCGGTCGGCGACGTAAACCAGCCCGGCTTTGTCGAGCGCGATGCCGTGGGGCAGGATGAACTGCCCCGGGCCCCGCCCCGGCTCGCCCCACGAGAAAAGGAGCTTGCCCTCCCTGGAAAATTTGTGGACGCGGGCGTTGCCGTAGCCGTCGGCGATGTACAGGTCGCCTCCGGGGGTGGCCGCGACGTTGGTGACGCGGTGGAACGGCCCCGCCGCGCGCTGCACCGGGCTCACGCCGATCTTGTAGCCGGTGTCCGCGGCCTTGCCCGGCTCGCCCAGCATCATGAGCTGTTTGCCGTCCGTGGTGCATTTGTGAACCGTGTGGGCCTTGTCGTCGGCGAGCCAGAGGTTGTCCTCGCGGTCGATGAAGATGCCGTGCGGACCCTTGAATAGGCCCTCGCCCCAGGCGTTAAGGAATTTTCCGTCTTTGTCGAACACGATGACGGGGTGAGCCCCGCGGTTGAACACGTAGACGCGGTCCTTCGAATCGCACGCGACGCCCGCGACCTCGACGTAGGACCAGCCCTCGGGCAGCCGGTCCCAGCCTTCCAGCACTTCGTATTCGATCTTGTGCTTGCCCAATGCCATGTTTATCCCTTCCGGTAAGGGCGTGACAGGTGGTAGGGGATAGGGGATAAGGGATAGGTTTTCCGCGCGGGCGCGGGTACCTTATCCCTCATCCCTTATCACGTCTCTCTGCATTACTCAGTTGACGCGCAAGCCGGCAGTCTCCGCTACCTTGACCCACTTCGCAATCTCGTTGCGGATGAAAACGCCGAAATCGGCCGGCTTTTGCGTCATCGGACGGGAGCCATCTGCCGCGAGATGGTTGACGACTTCGGGGACGGCGACTGCTTTGAGCAGATCGCCATGGAGGCGCTCCACGATCGCGGGCGGCGTGCCTGCCCTCACGGAAATGCCGTTCCAGATGAGCAGTTCGTAGCCCTTCACGCCGGATTCGGCAATCGTCGGATATTCCGGCAGCAGCGGCCAGCGCTCCGCGCTGCTCACGCCAAGGTTGCGGATACGGCCGGCCTTCACGTGCGGCAGCGACGAGATCGGGTTGGTAAACGCGGAGGTCACCTCGCCCGACAGCAGGGCCGTCGTGACGAGCGAGCTGCCCTTGTAGGGGACGTGCAGGAGATCGACACGGGCGTGGATTTTGAACAGTTCTCCGCCCAGGTGGGATCCGCTGCCGATGCCGGCGGAGCCAAAGGTGATCTGCCTGGGCTTCGCCCTGGCGAGCGCGATGAATTCCTTCACTGACTGCACCGGCAGCGACGCGTGCACGATCAGCGCGCCTGGCACGACCGCGAGCCGCGTCACCGGCGCAAAGTCGTTGACCGGGTCGAACGGCAGCTTGCGCACGAGCGCGGGCGCCGACGTGAAAGAGGTGCTCACGAGATACAGCGTGTAGCCGTCCGCGGGTGCCTTGGCAACGATCTCGGAGGCAACGACGCCGGCCGCGCCCGGGCGATTCTCGACGATCACCGGCTGGCCCAGGCTCTCCGTGAGTCGGGCGCCGACCAGGCGCGCGGTCGTGTCGTTGCCGCCGCCCGGTGCGAGGGGAACGAGCAAGCGCAGCGGCCTGACCGGGTAGTTCTGCGCATATGCGGGAACTACCCCAAGGGAAAAGGTAAAAGGGAAAAGGGAAAAGTAGAAATACCAAATTAGCTTTGCGAGGGGCCGCATCCCGCTCGCGGATCTTCCGCTGAACGGCATGCGGTTCGATTCCTTTCCCCTTTTCACTTTCCCCTTTCGCCCTGGTTTCAGATGCCGCGGGTTCGCCCGCCGTCGACGTTGATCGCGGTGCCACTGATCAGCCCGGCGCGCGCTGATGCGAGGAACACCGCGAGATCGGCGATGGCCTCGGGGGTGATGACCTTGCCGAGCGGCACCTCGCGCAGGAGATATTTCTCGGCGTCCACGGCCGACTCGCCGCGCTCGCGCGCGGTAATCCCGACGAGCTCGGTCCAGCGCCGCGTGGCCGTCGAGCCGGGTGCAATAGCGTTGACGGTGATGCCGTGGGGCCCGAATTCGTTCGCCATCGCCTTGGTCAGGCTCAGCGTCCCGAGATTGATCGGCCCGGACATCATCGAGTGCGCTTCGGGTTCGCGCCCGCGCGTGCCGGAGAGGTTGACGACCCGCCCCTGGTCTGATTTCTTGAGATAGGGCAGCGTCTCGCGCGTCATTCGGATCAGCCCCAGCGGCTTGACCCGGAAGTAGCGCTCCCATTCATCGTCGGGGATTTCGCTGAGCCGCCCGCGGTAGGCGCCACCGGCGCAATTGACGAGGATGTCCACGCCGCCGAGCTTGGCCGCCGCCTCGTCCACGGCGGGCTTGAGCGATTCGGGCTTGTGAAAGTCGTGCCAAACGGCGAACGTCTTCTGCCCCGGGTACTGCGCGCGCAACTCGGCTGCGAGCGCTTCGCAGCGCTCACGGTCGCGCCCGAACAATGCGAGGTGCACGCCTTCGGCTGCAAACGCTTTTGCGATGACGAGTCCGATGCCGCGACTCGTCCCGGTGATAAAAGCATTACGGTTTTTTAGTCCCAGTTCCATTGATGCTCCAGAATCGTGATAGGGGATAAGGGATAGGGGATAGGGGATAGGAGCCAACTTCCGCGCGAGCGCGGGTACCTTATCCCTTATCCCTCGTCACGCTTTACGATTTCCCGCTTTACGGATAGCGTGCCACAGCCGGGCGGGCGTCAGGGGCATGTCCAGATGCTGGATGCCCAGCGGCTGTAACGCGTCCATCGCGGCATTCATCAAAGCCGGCAACGAGCCGCTGCAGCCGGATTCGCCCACGCCTTTGGCGCCGAGGGCGTTGGTCGGCGTCGGCACCGGATGGTCGTGCACGTCGATGTCGCGCAGCAGTCCCGCGCGCGGCATGGCGTAGTCCATGAGGCTGCCGGTCAGGAGCTGGGCGGTATCCGCGTCGTATACCGCGCGCTCGCTGAAGACCTGGCCCGCGCCCTGCACGACGCCGCCGTGAACCTGGCCTGCGACCAGGGCCGGGTTGATGACGTGGCCGAGATCGTCCACGGCCGTGTAGCGCTCGATGGTTGCCACGCCGGTTTCCGGTTCGATCTCGACCTCGGCGATGTGGCAGCCGTTGGGATAGCTGATGCCGTAAGTACCTTCGCCCGTCGTGTCGAGCGGGTGCGGTTTCGGGCCCGCCAGCGCGCGCGCGAGCTCGACGAAGCCAATCGAGCGGCGGCCGGCGTGAAATTTCCCCTTGGAATAATTCAATTCGCTCTCCGGAACGCCGAGCCGCGCAGCGGCGTGAGGACGCGCGAGCCCGATGAGCTTTTCGCCGAGGACGCGGAACGCGCTGCCGGTGCCGAGCACGCCGCGCGAGCCGCCGGTGCCGTTGCCGACCAGGCCGGAGGTGGGCGGGCGGGGGTGGAAGCGGATATTGCGGGCATCAATGCCGAGCGTCTCCGCCACGATCTGCGGGAAGGTGGTTTCGTGCCCCTGGCCCGAGGAGTGTGTGACTGCGTAGAGCGTCATCGCGCCTTTTTCATCGAACTCCGCCGCGACCTGGTCCTTGGGGGCCGCGCCGCCGCCACCCGCTTCAAGGTAGGTCGCGATGCCGATGCCCCGCAGCCTGCCTGCCCGCTTTGCCTGCTCGCGCCGTTTCGGGAAGCCGGACCAGTCAGCGCGTGCGAGCGCGTCGTCCATCACGGCCTCAAAATCGCCGGAATCGTAGGTCGCCACGTTCGGGGTCTTGTAAGGCATCGCCTCCTTCGGGATGAGATTCCGGCGCCGCAGCTCGACCGGATCGAAACCGTGCTCGCGCGCGGCGTAGTCCACCAATCGCTCGATGGCGTAGGCGATATCGGGGCGCCCCGCGCCGCGGTACGCCGACACCGGCGCGGTATTGGTGTAGGCGAGCCGGGTGCGGCCGTAGAGGGCGGGGACGCGGTAGACGCCGCCCATGGTAATGGTCAGGTTGCGGGTGGCGATGAAGGCTCCGAACGACCCGCCGTAGGCGCCGAGGTCCGCACGATCGTCGAAACGGATAGCGAGGAATTTTCCGTCCGCATCCATGGCCAGCTCGCCGGTCAGCGACAGCGCGCGGCCGTGGCAATCGCTGGCGAAGGCTTCGCCGCGCGAGCCGACCCATTTGACCGGTCGCCCGAGTTTTCTTGCTGCGAGCATCGCCGCGAAATATTCGGGATAGGCGGAACCATGAATGCCGAAGCTGCCGCCGACGTCCTGGGTGGCGATGACGATCTTGTCCGCGGGCACGCCGCTCACGTGCGAGAGCTGGCCGCGCATGCCGCCGACGCCCTGCAGCGGGACGTAGAAAGTGTAATGTCCGTTGTCCGCCTGGTACGCCACCGCGCAGGCGCGCGGCTCCATCATGTTGGCGATCAAGCGCTGGCTTTCCACCGTGAGCTTGCTGACGCGCTGCGCGCGTGCAAACGCCGCTGCGACGGCTTGCTCGTCGCCGGAAGTGAATTCGAACGCGAGGTTGCCGGGCACATCGTCGTGCAATTGCGGCGCACCGGCCGCCACCGCCGCCTCGAAGCTCGCGACGGCGGGCAGGTCGCGGTATTCCACCTCGATCAGCTCCCGCGTGTCCTCCGCGATCGCCGCGCTATCCGCAACGACCATCGCAACCGGCTCGCCGACGTAACGCACGCGCCCCATCGCGAGCACGGGATGGTGCGGCTTACGGATCTGCTGGCCGTCCTTGCCGGGGAAGCTGACGATGTTGGGCAGCGACTTGAAGCCCGCCGCACGCGCATCCTCGCCGGTAAGCACCGCCTTTACCCCGGGATGAGCCAGCGCGCGGGCAGGATCGAGGCGGAGGATTTCGGCGTGCGCCCGATCGGCTCTCAGGATTGCGGCGTGCAGCTGGCCCGGCAGGTTCCAGTCGGACGTGTAGCGGCCCTCGCCGGTAATCAGACGCGCGTCTTCCTTGCGGGCCCCGTCCTTGAGGATGGGGGATGAGTGATGAGGGGTGACCATGAAGCGGTGCTGTGGCAAAACGGAAGGGAGAAGGATACCAGCTACTGCGAAAGGGAAAAGGCGGCTATTGGTCGTTAGCTAATAGCCAACAGCTAAAAGCCAAAAACCTACGGAAGGGTGACGTCCGTCGAGAACTGCTCGCTCCAGGTGACGTCGCCGCACAGCACGTACACGACGTTGCCCATGGCAACCGACAGCGAGCAGGTGACGCATTGCTGGGCGGTGGGCAGCGAAAGGTAAGGGCGCGTGAGGTGCACCTGGCCAGGACGCGCGACCGCGCGCCTGAAATAATGGCGGTGTCCCCAGTACGACCTTTCGGCCCGCGTTACCGGGTCGAATCTCGGGTCGACGTGCGACTCGCTCGCCCTCGATAGCAGAGAATTGCCGATCTGGCGGCCCGAGCGGTCGAGCAGGTAGCAACGCTCGGCGTAGGGCAGTGCGAGGAATGCCTCGACCGCGGTATGGAACGGGGTGCCGGATTTCATCATGCCGCCCGCCATTTCGATGGCGCGGCTGTAAGGGGTGACCTCGGCCCGGAAGTCCTTGGATTCGAGCAGGGCGATGCGGTGGAACTGCTGGTACAGCAACTCGAGTTTGCCGTTGGTCTCGGGCGGGATGTCCAGGGTCGGCACCGGCCGCGCGAAATGGAAGCCCTGCGTCAGGTCCACATCCGAGTCCATGGCGATCACCGCCTCGGACTCGGTTTCGACGCCTTCCATCAGCACCAGCGATCCCGCTTCGTGCATGGTCGAGACCATGCGCTTCAGAAACATGCGGGAAGTCCTGTCCGCGGTGATGTGCCTGAGCAGCGAACGGTCGAGCTTGACGATGTCCGGCTTCAGGCGCCATACGCGTTCGAGGTTGGAGTGGCCGGCGCCGAAGTCGTCCACCGCGACGAGGCAGCCCTGATCGCGGTAGAACGCCATGGGCCGGACGATGTCCTTGTGCAGGGCCGCCTCCAGCACTTCGACGACGATGCGGTTGGGCGGCAGCCCGCAGCGGCTGACGAGGGACGTGAAAAAGCCCTGCAGTTCCTGGAACTGGTCGGCGAACACCATCGGGCTGACGTTCAGGAACAGCCAGTGGTCTTTTGACTGGCTGGCGAAGTTGCGCGCGTGGATCGTGCGGCACAGCGTGTCGAGGAGCACCACCTCTTCCGCGGTATGCGCCATCTTGAATACCGTGAGCGGGGAGACCGCGGTGCCGTGCGGGTCCGCCGCCCGCAGCAGCCCCTCGTAGCCGACCGCGCGCCCGTGCGCGAGGCCGAACACCGGCTGGAACGCCGACCGGAGCTGCAGACCCTTGAAAGAGGCGACGGTAATGTCAGAGATGACGCTGAGGTGTTTCTCGACCGCGTCGAGTGAAGGCATTGCACACATTGCTGCTCCCTGGGGACACTTTTCGTATTGTTATTGCAGCCGACCGTCCCGGCCCGCTGTTCGACGCAGGCCCGGCGTGCGGCTGACGCGTAACGCTCCGCGGAGTTTGTCGCCGGCGCTGATGCCCGCCGGAGAATCCCCGTCTTGCTCTTGCGGCCTCGAAGGCCGTTTTTCTTGTTGCGCCGTCATGACGCGCGTCGAGCGCCGGGCGGCCCATCAGGAAGACATGTGCGGCCCCATGTTACCGGTGGAGTCCGTTCAGTGGCAAGCGTGTCCCGGCCGTGACCTGGATCACGCAGGCTCTGATTAAATTTAAGGCAGAAGGCGAAGAATCCGCGGTTGGCATTTAGCTGTTAGCCAATAGCTAAGAGCTGTTTTATCACTCGCCTTTGACGCCGATCGCCTTGATCATCTTGCCCCAGCGGTCGTATTCCGAGCGCATGAGCTGCGCCAGTTCCTCGGGCGTGCCGCCGATCGCCTCGGAGTCCTCGCGCGCTGCGAGCTGGTCGCGCAGCTCCTGGTTGGACAGGGTGGCCGCGAGCGTCTGCTGCAGCTTGTTGATGATCGTCTTCGGCGTTTTTGCCGGCGCGACGATCGCGTGGAAGGAGCTGCTGCAGAATCCGGGCAGCTTCGCCTCGATGCACGTGGGCACGTCGGGCAGCAATGTCGAGCGCTTGGTGCCGCTGCTGACGACCCCCTTCATCCGTCCCGTCTTCACGTGCGGCAGGATGCCGGGCACGGTGCTGACCGCAACCTGGATGCGGCCCGAGGCCAGCTCGGGCGACGCCTGGCCCATGCCCTTGAACGGCACGTGCATCAGGTCGATCCCGGCGACGCTCTTGAACAGCTCGCCCATGAGGTGCAGGCCGCTGCCGACGCCGCTCGATGCATAGTTGATCTGCCCGGGCCGCTGCTTGGCGTAGGCAATGAACTCCTGCACGTTCGCCGCCGGCAACGCGGTGGAGATGAACACCACGAACGGCGAGCTCGTTACCTGTGACACCGGCGCGAAATCCTTGAACAGGTCGTAGCCGGGGTTGGCGGAGAGGTGCGGCGCGATGGCCAGCGGCCCCGCGTTGCCGTAGAGCAGCGTGTAGCCGTCGGGCGCCGCAAATTTCACCACCGACGTTCCCAGCGCGCCGCCGGCACCGCCGCGGTTGTCGATCACGATGGCTTGACCCAGCGGCGTGCTCCAGCGCTGCGTGACCGCCCGCGCGACGATGTCGATCGAGCCCCCCGCCGGGAACGGGATCACCATCCGGATCGGCCGGGTCGGGTAGTCGGCCGCGACCGCTACCGATCCAGGGATGAGGTATGAGGGCTGAGGGATGAGGAGAAAGAGCGGCAGAATGAAGAAAAGACCGAGACGATCCATGAAGGCTGCCAGTAAGGTTTTTGTTTTATTCCTCATCCTTCATCCCTCCGCCCTCATCTCTCAGGCGAGCCGCTTGGCGAGCCAGTCGCAAATGTAGTCCGTCCCCATCTGCCGGTTGTCCACCTGGCAGTGCTCGGCGGCGCCTTCGTCCTCGTCGAAGATCTTCAGTGTCTTGTCCTTCGAGCCGACCTTGGCGTGGAGCTCGTCAGCGACCGAGCGCGGCGTCAGCTTGTCCTGCGTGCCCCACAGGATCAGGAACGGACACCGGATCTTCTGCGCGACGCCTTCCAGCGTGAATTTCTTGACCTTCTCCATCGCGCTGTCCATGTCCTTGGTGCCGAGCACCCACGGCAGCTGGAAGCCGGAGGAGGCGACGCTGTTGTAATCTTTCTTCATTTGCGCCCAGCGCTGCTGCCACACCGCGTGGTAGTCGAAGTGCGGGCCCCAGGCGACGCAGGCGGCGTAGCGCGGCTCGAACGCGGCCGCGCGCGGCGCGTAGTAGCCGCCGGCGCTGTAGGCCATGATCGCGACCCGCTTCGGGTCCACGTCCTTGCGCTTCGCGACGAATTCGTACGCCGGGGTGCCGGCGGCCTCGTAGTCGTAGCGGGCGTGATGCCCGCGCAGCCGCAGCGACTCGCCCTGGCCAGGCCCGTCGATCGCAAGCGTGTGGAAGCCGCGGAACGCCAGTTCGACGCCGGCGAAGAGCACGTTCATTTCCTTGCAGTTGTCGAGGCCGTTGAACAGCACGACGGTGGGGGCGGGGCCCTTCGCGAACGGCGACTTGAGGAAATATGCGGCGAGCGAGGAATTCTCGTACGGCACGTCCACGACTTCGAGGTTGGGATAGCGGCGCTTCAGGCCTTCCTGGGAGTAGTGCAGCGACTTGCGGTAAATGGCGGTTTTCTGCTCGCCCGGCGGCACCATGCGCTCACCGGTGTAGTAATAGCTGCCCGCGCGCAGGTAGTAGTTGCCCGCTGTCGCGTCGTTGCCGGCTTTCGCCGCCGCGTCGCCCTTGGCCGCGACCTTGTCGGCCACCCGGCACCACTCCTCGTGCCACGCCTGCGGCTCGTTCGCGCGCCGGTGCAGCGCCTGCACTATCCAGTCGATCTCGCCGAGCGCGACTGCGCCGTAGGGCGCCATGCCCTTGCAGACGAGCGTGGCGTTCGACCATTGGAAATTCTCGGGAAAGCTGTGGATCCAGTTGCCGGGGTAGTACATGAAATCTCCGGTGGAAAGGGCGCGCGTGCCGTAGCGGCAACGCGCGGGGTTCTGGGGCGGAACGAGACTAGCTCAGGGGTCCTGCAGGGTCAACGCGAATTCCACGAAGCGGAACCAACGGAGCGCGAGAAGAACACTGTTTAGCTACGGGCGCCCAGCCAGTTCAGCAGCACGCGATTGAACGCCTCGGGCTGCTCGACGTTGGGCAGGTGGCGCGCGCCGGGGAACTCATCGTAGTTTCCGTGGGGAAAGAGGCTCGCGATGTGCCGGCTCGCCGTGGGCGAGGCGCTGGGGTCCTCGGTGCCGCAGACAACCAGCGTTGGTGTCTTGACCGTGCCGAGCCGGGCCGTGAAGTTGAAGTTGGCAATCGCGCGCGCGCAGCCCTCGTACCCCAGGGGCGTGCAGCCGGCGATGGTGTCGCGTATCTGCTGCCAGCGCCCGGGATGGTTCTTCTTGTAATCCTGCGTGAGCCAGCGGCCGATCGTCTCGTCGGCGATGGGTTCGAGCGACCTGGCCTTGTTCGCCGCCTCGATGCGCGGGCCCCAGCGCGTCGCCGCGTCGGCGGGCGATTGAGTCTGCGTATCGCACAGCATCAGCGACTGCATGCGGTTCGCGTGGCGCAGGCCGAGCGACTGGCCGATCATGCCGCCGATTGAGAGGCCGACGAAGTGAGAGGATCTGACGCCGAGCGCATCGAGCACCGCGATCACGTCGTCCGCCAGCTGGTCGATCGTGTACGGGGCAGGGAGCGCCGTGCTGCCGCCATGGCCGCGGAGGTCGATGCGCAACGCGCGGTAACCGGCGGCGGCGAGCGCAGGAACCTGTTCCGTCCACATGCCGAGGTCGGCGGCGAGCGAGTGTGAAAACGCGACGACCTGGCCCGATTCCGGGCCGATGATGTCGTAGCAGATATTGCGTCCGGGTAGAGGCAGCAGCATTACGATTTCTCCATCGTTGGTTTTGATTCAGATCTCAGAGTCGCGCGCTCAGCGCCCGTAGAATTTCTGCACCGTTTCGTAGGCGACCTTCTGGACGAATTCCTTGGTGTCCTTGTCGAGCGCGCCGAAGTAGTCGTAGGGGTTGCCGACCGGCGAGCGGTCGTAGAGGCTGGCATACACCACGCTGGAGGCGAGGTACTGGCCCGCGAGAGTGGGGTGGTACTCGTCGTAGCCCACCTGCAGCTTGATGCCCGGCCGTTGCCGGTAGGCTTCCTGGAACGCCAGCCCTACCGGGATGACGATGGCGCCGATCTCGTTGGCGACCGAAACCGCCATTTCCCCGAGCCTGCGGTTGAGTTCCTCCGGGGACATCTTGCCGCCGGGCTGCCCGTGCGGGGGGAGCCAGTAGACGGCGGTGCGCCCGCCATACCTCCTGATGAGGGCGTCGAAGTCGATCACCGTCTGCCGGTATTTCGCGCGGCCGGCGTCGGTCATGCCGTCGCGGAAGTTGCCGCCCAGCACGACGACCTGGAACGGCTCCTTCTTGTCCAGGCTGGCCGGCTTCAGGTAATGCTCGAGCGGGTAGTGGTGCAGCGCGCCGGTGGTGATGTGCACCGACGTGAACCCCGGCCGCAGATCGAGGGGCGGCTTGTCGGCGGCCGCCATGCGGTGCGTATGGGTTTGCAGCGCGCCGGCGTAGTACATGATGCTGCTGCCGACGAAGAGCACGCGCAGCGGCGTGTCGACCGGCGATTTTTTCACCACGGGGGCCGGCAAGGCCTGGCTCAGCGCGGCCGACGAAAACAGGGCCAGCGATACCGCCGTCCACAAGGCAGCCATGGGGTGTTTCATATTGATGTCTCCTCCTGAATCAATGCTTTGAGAGGCCTGCCTTGGGGCTTACCGTTCCGCGACCACGCTCAGCTCCATCGTGCCGATGCCGGAGAGGGTGCCCTTGAGACGGTCGCCGTGGGCGAGCTGCGAGACGCCGGCGGGCGTTCCGGTGGTGAGCAGCGTCCCGGGCTTGAGCGTTGTCACGCTCGAGAGGAAACGGATGAGATCGCGCAGGCCGTTGATCATGTCCGCGGTGTGCGCCTGCATCACGTTCTTGCCGTTCTGCTCGACGTTGATGCGCAGGTCCTGCGGCTCGCGGATCTCGTCCCGGGTGACGATCCAGGGTCCCAGCCCGCAGAACGTGTCGAAGCCCTTGCGGATGTTGCGCGTGTTGTGACGGCCCTTGCCCCAGGGGTCGCGGATGCTGATGTCCCAGCACATCGTGTAGCCGTAGACGTAGTCGAGCGCGTTCTCCGCGGAAACTTTCTTCGCAGTGCGGCCGATCACCGCGCACAGCTCGCATTCGAAATCCACGTCCTTCGAGATTTTCGGAAGGATGACCGGGCCGCCCGGGCCGATGATGGAAGACGCGGGCTTGAGGAAGAACTCCGCCATCAGCTCGTCCTTGCTCAGGGTCGAGCGGTCGGACGAGCCCATTTTTTCGCGCATCTCCGCCTGGTGCGCCTTGTAGTTCGCCGCCGCGGCCCAGATCGCAGGCGGGTTGAGAACCGGCGCGAGCAGCCTCACCGAGGCGAGCGGCACCGAGGAACCGCTCTGCGCGGAGAAACGTGCGCACTTCATTGCGGCGGGCTCGTTCGCAAGCACCGTGATCGCTTCGAGCATCGTGTAGCCGGACTTCAGATGTCCGGCCTTGATGAGCGTTTCGCCGAGCGGATGAACCCGGTCTGCGATCACCACCCCTACCTGGAATTCGTTGTAGTGGCAGATTTTCATTCTTCTGCTCCCGGCACTGGACTTATCCAGGCCACAAGTATTTTCACTG
>Ga0137409_10002352_pt1 | contig 20286 bp, 13 predicted proteins | sample CZODoug1_16funga_FD_122059 | JGI IMG/M metagenome (GOLD analysis project Ga0137409, IMG submission 122059) | Vadose zone soil fungal communities from Angelo Coast Range Reserve, California, USA - CZODoug1_16fungal (Hybrid Assembly) | ecosystem: Environmental > Terrestrial > Soil > Vadose zone... | reverse complement strand
CAAAAGGAACTAGTGCTCAAGGAGCGGGCGCGGCGGCTGGTCCAGATTGAATCACAGGAAGATACAGAATCGCTTCGGCCGCAGAAAAACGATCGGGATCTCGAACGCACTGCAACGTGCGATCCGCATCACGACGAAGATTGCCCACAGCAATCACAAGCAGACCGCCGCCGAAACACTCGAGCACCTGACGGGATGTCTTCCCCCGAGACGAACCCTCAGGAAGCAGCGCCAGAGCAACAACCAACACAAAGTCCGTCGCGGATTCTGCGAGCGGATGGATTACCGCAGGCTGCGGATCCGCTGGATGGTTCGAGCGGAATGGGTTCTGGAATGAACTTCGAATTGACTCCCGCCTCGGCCAAGCGCGATACCAATCCTTCGGCTAGTTCCCAATCTTTTGGACAGGGAGCGGGCGATGCCATGCCGACCGGACGAAACTTGCCTGCGAGTCCTGACGAACTCAATGGCACCACGGAAGTATTTACGGGCAAAAACGGAAGGGAACTGCCTTCCCGTGCAAATTACCCGAGGGGAATGACCAAAGAGGAAGACGTAACGCCGGTGAGGATGGTACACCGCGCGAATCCCTACGCGGATATTCCATCGCTCTACGATATGTACGTGCAAACGTCGGTGCACCAGCGGCCAAACGAGCGATTTGGCCTGGCGGCATTCCGCAATACTTCCAATGACCCGCGAGCGATTCCGATGGATCTTCCCGTCGGCCCTGACTACGTCATCGGTCCCGGTGACGGCCTGGCGATCGATCTTTGGGGCGGAGTCTCGCAGCGGTTTGTGCGGGTCGTTGATCGGGAAGGGCGCGTGTCCTTGCCCGAAGTCGGACCGCTTCTGGTCAGCGGACGCAATCTGGCGGATGTACAGCAAGCCGTGCAACAGGTGCTGAGAACCCAGTATCGCGATGTCTCGGCGGATGTTTCCCTTTCGAGACTGAGGACGGTTCGCGTGTATGTGGTTGGCGACGTGACGGCGCCGGGCGCTTACGATATCAGCTCGCTCTCGACTCCCTTGAACGCACTGTTTGCCGCCGGAGGGGTAACGCCTCGCGGTTCGCTGCGCGCACTGAAACACTATCGCGGCAAGCTGCTTGTGGAAGAGGTGGATGCCTACGACCTGTTGCTGCACGGAGTGCGGTCCGATATGCGCCGCTTGGAGAATGGAGACACGCTTCTCGTTCCCTCTTTGGGGCCGCAGGTGACGGTGGACGGAATGGTGCGGCGACCAGCGATCTACGAGTTGCACGGCGAAAGTTCCCTGGCTGACGTCCTCGAGCTGGCAGGTGGAATCCTTCCCACAGCGACGCTGCGGCATATTGAGGTTCAGCGCATCGAAACACACGAAAAGCGCACGATGCTTACTCTTGATCTCCTGCCAGCCGGAGACGCTGATTCCATTAAGAAGCAGCTCGATGCGTTCAAGATTAACGACGGCGACGAAGTTCACATTTTTCCGATTGCTCCCTACAACGAAGACGCCATCTACATTCAAGGACACGTGCAGCGGCCGGGGCGATATTCCTACAAACTAGGGATGAACCTGTCTGACCTGATTGGATCGTATAAAGATTTATTGCCAGAACCTGCGCCGCACTATGCGGAGATCGTCAGGTTAAATCCGCCGGACTTTCATCCCAGCGTTGAGAGTTTCGATCTAACTGCGGCTCTGGCGAACCCGGCCTCAGCGCCAAAACTGCAGCCGCTTGACACCGTGCGAGTCTTCAGCCGCTACGATTTTGAACCCGCACCCGAAGTCTGGATTGGCGGGGAAGTTCGCGAGCCCGGGAAGTACCGCACTTCGGGGCAAGCGCACCTGAGGGATGCGGTCTATCTGGCAGGCGGGGTCACGCAGGACGCTTCGCTGGACTCTGCGCAACTCTTTCGCACGCAGCCCGACGGTACGATGAAAATTCTGAGCGTCGATCTCCGCGAAGCCCTCGCAGGGAATCCCATGGACAACGTCGTGATGCAGCCGCGCGACCGCTTACTGGTGCATCGCAATCTGAGCCGCGTTGATCCGCCAACGGTTTTCATCAAGGGAGAAGTGGCCAAGCCGGGGCGTTATCCACTCACTACAAATATGCGCGTCGAAGATCTGGTTCGCGTAGCCGGCGGACTAAAGAGGAGCGCATATACAGAAAGCGCCGACCTGGCGCGTTTTGAGATGAACGGATCTCAGAAGGCGCCGGGCGATCGGCTGGAGCTCAACCTGGCAGCAGCAATGAACGGAGATCCGAAGACCGATGTGCCCTTGCGCGATGGAGACATCCTTACGATTCGACAGCTTCCGCGCTGGGCCGACATTGGAGCCTCCGTCACCGTGCGGGGAGAAGTTCTGCACCCGGGCACTTATGGCATCGGGCCAGGAGAGCGGCTGAGTTCTGTTTTGGCGCGAAGCGGCGGTCTTGGACCGGAAGCCTATGCGTATGGAGCAGTCTTGATGAGACGCGAAGTGCGCGAGCTGCAACTGAAGGCCCATATGGAACTCGTGCAGCGGGTAAAAACGGAGCAAGTGACGCTCAAAGCGCTGCCGGACACGGATGCTGACCAGAAGAACGCGAAGTTGACCGCCATCGGGCAGACAGAAGCAACGCTCGCCCAACTACAAGCGAGTGCCCCAATCGGCCGGGTCGTGATGCATATCTCGCCGGATATGAAGAGCTGGCAAAACACGACGGCAGATGTGGCGGTTCGCGATGGCGACGTACTTTTTGTTCCTAAAAAAGCCGGCTACGTAATGGTGAACGGCCAGGTCTTCAATCCTACAGCCGTTAGTTATCGCCCAGGCCACAGCGCCAAATGGTACCTCAGTCAAGCCGGCGGGGTGACACAGCTCGCGGACAAAAAAGCCGTTTTTGTGATTCGCGCCGACGGTTCGGTGATCGCCGCGAAAAACAACAGCTCTGGTTGGTGGGGTGGTGATCCGATGAGCGCGACCTTGCGAGGAGGAGACATGATCGTTGTGCCCGAAAAAGCGCCGAAGATCGGTGGTCGTAACTGGGCGCTAATTATGCAATCGGCGCAACTGGCTTCGTCTGTAGCTTTGGCAGTGGCGTATATCCATCCATGACGAGGAATGTTCTTGATGCAGATGAGGGCCATCGTGCTGGTGTTTAGCTGCGCGGCGTGGAGTCTGACGCTGACATCTTCTGTGTCTGCAACTCCGCAAGCTCAGGAAGAGCGGGCGGCGGATGCGAAACAGAGCAGTCCGGGAGCGGATGCGGATGTAAAGAAAATGACCACGACAACCAAAATCGCGCGCGATCCGGAGGCGGAACCGTTTGAGAGCTCACGCCCGGGTCTCCAAGGATTAGGTAAGCGATTCTTAGAGGACCAAGAACAGATCTGGACGAGTCCGGCGAAGATCCGATTCTCGGATACTCAGTGGCTAGTGCCGGTCAGTGGCATGGCGGCGGGACTCTTCGTCACCGATCGAGATTTCAGCAAGCACCTCTCTCAAAATCCTACGACTATCAGCCATTACAAGACGCTGTCAAACGCTGGAGTCGGAGCGCTGATCGGAGGAGCTGGCGGGATGTGGTTGTTGGGTCACGTCAGGCACAACGAACACTGGAGCGAGACGGGATTTCTCGCGGGCGAAGCCGCGATCAATAGCCTCGTGGCGGTGGAAACCTTGAAGTATTCGCTGGGGCGTCAACGCCCGTTTCAGGGTAACGGATCCGGGTCGTTCTTTCAGGGCGGTACCTCGTTCCCTTCGGAGCACTCCGCAGCGGCGTGGTCCATCGCAGGGGTCGTCGCGCACGAGTATCCCGGCCCGCTGATGAAAATCATGGCCTACGGTCTGGCGTCTCTGGTGGACTATTCGCGCATTCGTGGCCGCCAGCATTTTCCCTCCGACGTGCTCGTGGGAAGCGTGATCGGAAACCTTGTCGCCCAAAATATTTACAGTCGCCATCATGATCCGGGACTGGGCGGTGGTGAATGGAGATCGATCAGCCAAATCTTTCGAGGTGATGGAAATCTCTCTCCTGGAAATATGGGGTCGCCCTACGTTCCCATAGATAGTTGGGTCTATCTGGCATTTGATCGCCTTGCTGCATTGGGTTATGTGAATAGTGGAATGTTTGGGATGCGCCCGTGGACACGCTCGGAATGCGTCCGCCTGCTAAACGAGGCCGTGGAGCAACTCGATCAAAGAGGATCCGAAGATACACAAGCACTGCACCTCTACGATTCGCTTGTTCAGGAGTTTTCGAACGACTTCGCCAATCTCGCTCTAGGAGAAAACCGCAATCTGCGAGTGGAATCTGTCTACACAAGGGTGACAGGCATTTCGGGATTGCCGCTCACGGACGGATATCATTTCGGTCAAACCATTACCAATAACTTCGGTCGTCCCTTCGCGGAGGGATTTAGTCCCGTCGGCGGTTTCTCGGGGTGGGCCTCAGAAGGGCGGTTCGCTGCATATATCCGGGGCGAATACCAACACGCGCCATCGATTCCGGCACTTCCATTGCAAGCGCGCCAGTTTATCGCGAGCGCTGACGGCGGGGGAATGCCTGTCCCGCCCGATGCGGCCACACCATCAGTCGATCAGTTTCAATTGGTTGAGGCCTACGTTGCGATGAACGTCGAGAACTGGCAGTTCTCCTTCGGCAGACAAACCCTATGGTGGGGACCGAGTTTGAGTGGACCACTCATGTTCAGTGATAACGCTGCACCCGTCGATATGTTTCGGGTTAGCCGTATTTCCCCTTTTAAGCTTCCGAGCATCTTGGGCTGGATGGGACCAATCCGCATGGAGTTTTTCCTGGGACAGCTTGCTGGACAGGAATTCATTTTTGCAGAGAATACCGGGCTCGTCGGCCAATTTGGCCGCCCCCTGGACCGCCAACCATTTATTGATGGCTATAGAATTGGGTTCAAGCCCACACAAAACTTTGAATTCGGCGTTTCCGTAACCGCTGTGTTTTCGGGCGCTACCATTCCACTCACTGCGCACACTTTTCTCAGGAGCCTTTCCCTCGGTAATACCAGTCCAGGTGCGATAGATGATCCGGGAGACAGGCGCTCCGGCGTCAATTTCACGTATAAGATTCCCAAGTTGCGTGATTGGCTGACGTTTTACGGCGAGACGCGCTACGACGAACATCACGTGCACGTGCATGAATCGCCGGGCAGCATGACCGGACCATTGATGATTCTGGCGTTTCTTTCGCTGACAGGCGGGTGGTTCGCGCTGCCGGCGCTGTTTGGCGGCAAGGATTACTTCGCGGAATTTCTTTCGCCGGTGTTTGGCGCTGGCGAAGCGGGCGGAGGAGAGGCGGCGCAATCGCTGGAGCACATCCTTTCGATCGTGGCGGTGGTTGCCGCAACGCTGGGTTTGGTTGTGGCGTGGCGGATGTATTCGAAGAAGGTACAGCGCGGGACCTCGGAAGGCGTGCACAAGTTGCTTTACAACAAGTATTACGTGGATGAACTGTATGCGGCCGCAGTGGTGCGACCGCTGGTCTGGCTCTCGAGCAATGTGCTTTGGAAGGTTGTAGACGCCGGAGTGATTGACGGAGCCGTAAACGGGGTGGCGGAGGGCGCGGCTGCGGTTGGCGACACAGTTCGCCACGCGCAGTCGGGTAACACGAGAAGTTATGCGGTCTGGGTGGTGGTCGGCGCTCTCGTCGTGCTGGGCATTGTTTTCTGGCCGATTCTGCATCCGGCACTGTTCGGAGGGGTACGCTAATGGAATTCAGCGGACATCTCCTCTCCATTCTGGTCTTCTTCCCTGCCTTCGGCGCGCTGGCGCTACTTTTCCTGCGCAGCGACGACGAACCATGGATTCGCCGCCTGACCTTTGTTGTCTCTGTGGTTGAGTTTCTCTTCTCATTGATTCTGCTGCGCGTGGTGGCCATCGGCGCGCCTGGCTATGCGCTGACCGAGTACAAGCCGTGGATTTCTTCCCCGCCGATCAATTACCACCTGGGCGTGGATGGGATCAGCATGTTCCTGGTGATCCTGACCACGCTGCTGACGCCGATCTGCGTCCTGGCTTCGTGGAAGGGCGTGCATCACCGCATCAAGGAATTCCACGTGATGCTGCTGTTGCTGGAAGTCGGCATCATCGGCGTGTTCCTGGCGCTGGACCTCTTCGTCTTCTTCCTGTTCTGGGAAGTGATGCTGATCCCGATGGCGTTCCTGATCGGCATCTGGGGCCACGACCGGCGGATTTATGCCGCCGTGAAATTCTTCATCTATACGATGTTCGGCTCGGCGTTCATGCTGGTCGGCATCCTGTGGCTTTATAACCTGACCGGCACATTTGACCTGCCGGCCATTCAGTTGACGCTGCAAAGCGCGGCTTTCCATCTTGCGCCGCGGACGGAGATGCTGCTCTTCCTTTCCTTCTTCGTGGCCTTTGCGATCAAGGTGCCGCTCTTCCCTTTTCACACTTGGCTGCCTGACGCGCACGTGGAAGCGCCAACGGCCGGCTCGATCATTCTCGCGGGCGTGCTGCTCAAGATGGGAACCTACGGCATGATCCGCTTCTGCCTGCCGCTGTTTCCGGAGGCGTCGCGCCGCTTCGCTCCGGAAATTGCCGTACTGGCCATCGTCGGAATTATTTACGGCGCGCTCGTCGCGATGGTGCAAGTGGACTTGAAACGACTGGTCGCGTACTCCTCGGTCAGCCACCTCGGCTTCGTCGTTCTCGGAATTTTTGCGTTTCATGCCATCTCGATCCAGGGTGCTGTCTTCCAGATGCTGAGCCACGGCATCTCGACCGGCGCGCTATTCCTGGGCGTCGGGATGCTCTACGACCGCCGCCATACGCACTGGATCAAGGAATTCGGCGGCCTCGCCACGCCGATGCCCGTGCTCGCGGCGCTCTACTTGTTCACGTGTTTCGCTTCGGCGGGGCTGCCGATGCTCAATGGCTTTGTCGGGGAGTTCCTGATTCTTGCCGGAACGTTTCAGAAACATGCGGCGTGGGCGGCCTGGGCGGCTCTGGGCGTTATTTTTTCCGCCGTGTATTTGCTCTGGTCTTACCAACGCGTCTTTTTCGGCAGCCTTACGCAGGACAAGAACGGCACTTTGCCTGACGCCGACCCGCGCGAGCGCGGCATCCTGCTCCTGATGGCCGCGGTCATACTGTGGATGGGAATTGGCTCCCCGTTCTTTACGCGCCGCATGGAAACCTCGACGCAGAACGTGCTGCAACTGATGCAGCGCCCGGGGGCGTACGATGTCGGCCGTAGGAACGATATGGATCATCCTGCCGTGCCGGCGCGCGGCGCGAACGTCGCGGCCTCCGGCAGTGTGGCTAGCTTGGTGAACTCGAAATAAATGTTGCCGCCTCTTCAAGATTTGTACCGGATCGCGCCGGAAATCGTACTGTGCACGTTCGGCATGCTCGTGATGTTCCTCGCCCCGATTCTTCCCAAGGCGCGGCACGGAGTGCTCTCCACGATTTCGCTACTGGGCGCGGGGCTTGCCCTGGCGTCGACGCGGCTGCTGGCCCTGTATCCGGGCCCCGCCTATTCCGGCCTTCTCCGTTCTGATGCGTTCAGTCTCTTCGTCCATTTGATTGTCTGTGGAGTGGCCTTCCTCGCGATTCTGGGCTCTGCCAACTATCTCGAACGCGAAGATCTCGATGCTGGGGAATTCTGCGCGCTGATCTTGCTGGCCACGGCCGGCATGGGCGTGATGGCAAGCGCGCAGGAACTCCTCACAGCCTTCATCGGCCTGGAGATGAGTTCCATCGCATCCTACATTCTCGCCAGCTACAAGCGCGATGCTCCCCGTTCAAATGAAGCGGCCATGAAGTATTTCCTGCTGGGCTCATTCGCCACGGCTTTTTTTCTTTACGGCATTGCCCTCACCTATGGAGCGACGGGAACCACACACCTTGACCTGATTGGGCAAGCCGGGGTGCAGACTTCGACAACGCTGCTGAAAATGGGCCTCGGGCTTGTCTTTGTGGGGCTTGCGTTCAAGGTCGCCGCGGCCCCGTTCCAGCTCTGGACACCGGACGTCTACGAAGGCGCTCCCGCACCAGTCACCGCGATGCTCTCGACCGGCCCAAAAGCCGCTGCATTCGCCCTGGCGCTACGCATTCTGGCGAATGTTGAAGCCGCGAGCGCACTATGGTTCTGGGCGCTGTGGGTTGCCGCCGTGTTGAGTATGTTCGTCGGCAACCTGGGCGCGCTCGTGCAGACGAATCTGAAGCGCATGCTGGCCTACAGCTCGATCGCGCACGCGGGATATATCCTGGTTGCTCTGGCTGCCGCGGCCGCAACCGATCATCCGGAAGCCGGGATCGCTGCCGCGCTCTTTTACCTCGTGAGCTACGCCCTGGTGAAGCTGGGCGCATTCCTGATCGTCGCGCAATTGGGCGGCGCGGGCGAGCGCCACGTCGAAATCGAGGACTTTACAGGCTTGGCGCATCGCCAGCCTGCCATGGCCGCATGTTTGTCTCTGTTCCTGCTCTCGCTTCTTGGATTGCCCGTGGCCGCAGGCTTCCTTGGAAAATTCTACGTCTTCAACGCGGCGCTGGAATCAAACCTAATCTGGCTCGCGATCCTGCTGGCCCTGAACAGCGTGATCGGCGCCTACTACTACTTACGCGTGATGGTCGTCATGTACATGCGCGAGCCCACCCATGAAATCGCAGCCGAGCCAGTGCCGTGGACGCTCTCCATCGTGCTGTGGATCGCCGCGGGCGGCACGGTGTACGTAGGACTGTCCCCCACTCGCGTGATCGGCTTCGCGGCAAAAGCCGCCCTCAATATGCGGTAACCGCTTTCAAAAACTTTCAGTCGCAAGCCCGTCTGTCGGGAGAATCCCTTTCACTTTCACCGCAACAAAAAAAGCCCGGGAGCTTGCGCCCCCGGGCCTTCCAAAAATTCTCCGTTGTTGTTACACCTTCGCGAAAATGATCACGAGCGTCAAAAGCGCGAGCGTCTCGATGAACACGAGGCCCAGAATCATGGCCGCGCGAATCGCCCCGGACGCGCCGGGATTGCGCGCCATGCCTTCGCATGCGGAGGACGCGACGCGCGACTGCGCCAGCGCGCCTCCGAACGCCGCGAGCGCCATGCCGAACGCCGCGGAAATGGCCACCCAGTTCGTTCCTCCAACCGGAGCCGCGGTGGTCTGCGCAAACGCCGCAGGGGCCACGAGCATTGCGCCCGTCAAAGCCACAACCGTATACAGAACTTTTTTCATCGTTTTCTCCTTATGAAGTTGCCGCCAGTTGGTGGTTCCCGGATTCTCGCCGTACATCCGGGCTCGCACTGAAACGGCTGTGCAAATAGGAAGCCGCATTAGTGTTCGTCCGCCGTCGCAATTCCAATATAAATCGTCGGCAGAAGCGTGAAAACGTACGTCTGAATAATCGCGACAAAAATATGAAGCCCGATAAAAGCGATCGGAATGATCGCCGGAAATATTCCCAGGACAATACCCAGCGCTGGTGACTTATGCCATCCCCACACGGCCGGCTGCACCAGCAATCCAAGGAAGATTACATAGAGCAAGTCGCTGGCAAAAATGTTCGCCCAAAGACGAACCGTCAAGGAAAGAATGCGCGCCGAAGTGCTGATCAGTTCGACAGGAAAAAGCAGAATGCCCAATAGCCAATCGCCCAAGTTCTTTGGCGAACCGGCAAACGTAAGCAGGTAATAGCCAACGCTATGGTGCCGGATTCCCTGCCAGTTGAAATACAGAAAAATGATGATGGCGCAGCCGAGAGGCACCGCCTTTTCCGCCGTCGGCGCCGAAAATGCCGGAAAAAGGCTGAGCAGATTGGCGAGCAAAATGAACACGGAAACCGATCCGATCATCGCCAAGTAACGGCGTCCATCGTGCTTTACATTTTCATCGAGCAAATCGCGAATTCCGAATCCAACGGGGTTGGTAATCAACATTTCCGCGACCTGCTGCACCCCGCCGGGATTGTCCACGGAAAGCCGCGGACGCAGCCAGAGCGTGCCCAAAACGCCGATCACGAACACCACGAAGGACATGACGACATGTTCAGGTACCGGTGTGGCGGGGTTTGAAGGCTGAATATGAAGCGCGCTCAACAAACCGAGCGCAAAATGCCCCACATACTGATTCACGATCTTCGTTAGCCAGCTTACGTGAGTTTCCATTTATCGTTTCAATCCCAGGACTGAAAGACTTCGTACAAACTTGCCCCTATCGTCGCGGCGCCCAGCGCGCACAAGCCCACCAGCATGCTCAAAACGGGGATTCTAAAGAAAATAAAAATAACATACACGGATACCGCAATCAAGAAATACCGGCCAATCAATCCGAAGAGACTTGCAAGCGGCAATCGCTTCTTGGAAGGGTCCGCCTGGGCCGTCGCGGCGCGTGCTACGGTGTCAAGAGCGCTCTTCAGCCACCGGAAATTGATCCACGCAAGCAGCGCCCCAATCAGGACCCCGGCGCCAACCCGAATGGAGAACAGAAAACACCCGCCGGCGGATGCGATCCCGCCCAGCACGAGAGTCAGACGGGCAATGCGCCGCTCCGTCAGCGCATACGGGCCAAAATCAACCGTTCCCATCGCTACTCTCAGCGAGCCGGCGCAAAACGTCACGAACGCCCGCGTAAAAACCAACCCCACCAAGAATGAGCATCAGAACGGGTTTAGTGTGCAGCCATCGGTCGAGAAAGTAGCCGAAGAGGCCGCCCACAACAATCGCGGCGACCAGGACAAAGGGCAATTCTAGCGCGATGGCGAACTGGCGGGTGGCAGGATCTGGCCGTTTTCGCGGCGATGGAGGGACACGCGAACCTGAATCATCAGTGGCCACTGAATCCTGCGGGGAAGAACAGTGAATACGTCGCCAGGTGAATGAACGGCTCCGGATAAATGCCCGCGACGACCGTCACAAAGGTCAGCGCGGCGAAGGCGACGCCTTGCCCGATCGTAATTTTCGGTGTCGGCGCGTTGCCAGGCTCGTAGAGGTACGCGTGCGCCACGATGCGGAAATAATAGTACAACGCCGGGACGATGTAGAGCGCCCCGAACAAGGCCAAGCGATTGTGGCCCGTCTCAATCAGCGCTTGCAAGATAAAGTATTTCCCGACAAACCCGGCCAGCGGCGGAATCCCGGCGAGCGATAGCATGAAAATCAGCAGCACCACCGCGGACGCCGGGCTGCGACGGTACAGGCCGTTGAGATCGTCCAATTCGTCACTGATGACTCCCTGCCGCTGCAACACAATCACCACGGCGAACGCGCCGATGGTCATGAATCCGTACACGAATAAATAGAACGCGACGCCCTTCATTCCGGTCAAGTAGCCCTGCGCGCTTGATGCCGCCGCCACGATGCCTAGCAAAATGTATCCCACATGGGAAATTGAAGAGTATGCTAACATCCGCTTGATATTCGTCTGCGTGATCGCGGCAAAGTTGCCGACGGTGAGCGAAGCGATCGCCACGCCCGCCACCAGCATCTCCCAATCCAGACGCACGGGCCAGAAAACAGTCAGCAGCAGCCGCAGAAGAAGCGCGAAGCTCGCGGTCTTCGATGCGACGCTGATGTACGCCGTGATCGGCGTCGGAGAGCCCTCGTAAATGTCCGGAGCCCACTGGTGGAACGGCACCGCGGCAACTTTGAAGAACAGCCCCGATATGACAGTCACGAGCGCGAGGAGCACCAGCAGGTCGCCGTGCCCGCGCGCTTCAACCGCCACCTGGATCACTTCCAGATTCGTCCGCGGAGGTAGCGCGCCGCCAAATGGGCTAAGGTTTGCCGTGGCGCCCAAGCCGTAGAGAATCGAAAATCCATATGCCAGAATGGCGGAGCTGAACGCTCCCAACAACAGATATTTCACCGCGCTCTCGTTCGAGCGGCGGTCGCGCCGAAGGAATCCCGCCAGCACGTAAAAACTGATGGCCATCGTTTCCAGGCCGAGAAATTGAACGATCAGGTCGTAGCCCGAGGCCATGAACATCATGCCAACCGTCGCAAACAGAATCAGCGCGTAATATTCGCCATGATTTTCGTCTTCAATTTGCAGGTAGCGCACCGAAAGAATGATCACGAGCGCTGTCGCAATCAGGAAGATGAGCCCGAAAAACAGGAAGAACGGGTCCACTAAAAGAGAGTTGCTGAACCCGATCGCCTGCCCGCTCGCCGCGGCCGGCCGCAACTGCCAGAGGCAGATGGCGCTGAAGATTACGCCGAGCATCGCCATCAACGCGTTGAAATACTTGTCCCGCGCTTCCAGAAGATAATCGGTAAGGAGGATGCCCATGGCGAAGAGCACGAGCATCATCTCCGGCAGGAGCAATCCGCCGCCGCCCTGCTGCATGAACGACCGGAACGCGTTGAGGATATTGCTCATCGGGCTGGTTGCTTTTTCTCCGTGCCGGTGGCAGGCGAGGCGTTCGCCGGCATCGCCTTTTCATTATCTTTCGCATTCGGGTCGAGCGAGTGCGGATCGGCATCGTCGTCCGGCGCCGGATCGGGCGGCCTGTTTATTCCAGACATGTTCATCGCCGGCATCGTGTTGCTGATTCCTCCAGGAGTGGGAGCGGCATTTATTCCGGGCGCAGCCGCGCGCTCCGCCCCGTAGTATCCGGGATTCACCTGCTCGACGATCAATTGCACGGGCCGCTCCAGCACTCGGAACAGCGGCTTCGGATAAATGCCGATCCAGAAACAAAGGATGATCAAGGGAAGCAACGTCGCGTACTCGCGCGCATTGAGATCCGGTAGATGTTCATTCGCGGGGTTCGTGACCGGACCAAACATCACGCGCTGGTAGAGCCACAGAAGGTAGGCAGCTCCCAAAATAATGCCGATAACGGCCCACGCCACGTACTTGATGTTGACTTCATACGTGCCGCGCAGGATGACGAACTCTCCGATGAATCCGTTGAGCAACGGCAAGCCCAGAGAGCTGAGAGTGGCGATCATGTAAATGGCCGCGAAATTGGGCATGGGAGTGGAGAGCCCGCCGAATTCCGAGATCAATCGCGTGTGCCGGCGCTCGTAGAGCACGCCGATGATCAAGAAGAGCGCCCCCGTCGAGAGCCCGTGGTTGATCTGCTGAATCACGCTGCCGGACAATCCGTTCGGCGTCAGCGCAAAAATGCCGAGCGTGCAGAATCCCAGGTGGCTGACCGAACTGTAGGCGATCAGCTTCTTCATGTCCTTCTGCATCATGCACACCAGCGCGCCGTATAAAATGCCGATTATCGAAACGACCAGCATGATCGTCACAATCTGGTGGCGCGCCGCCGGATCCACCGGCAGCAGCGGCAGCGAAAAGCGAATGAACCCGTACGTGCCCATCTTCAGCAAAACTCCGGCCAGGATGACGGAGCCGGCCGTAGGCGCTTCCGTGTGCGCATCGGGCAGCCACGTATGGAACGGGAACATCGGCACCTTGATCGCGAACGCGAAGAAGAATGCCCAGAACAGGAGTACTTGCCAGTGCGTGTCAAATTGCGACGCCGATGCCAGCAGCGTGGGGATGTCAAACGTGCTGCCGCCCGCCTTGAAGTATAGCGCCAGGATTCCCAACAGCATGATCACTGAACCAACCAGCGTATACAGGAAAAACTTGATCGCGGCGTATAGCCGGCGGTCGCTGCCCCACACGCCGATCAGGAAATACATCGGCACGAGCATCACTTCCCAGAACATGTAAAACAGGAAGAAATCGAGCGCCATGAAAACGCCCAGCATGCCTACCTGGAGAAGAAGGAAGAGGATGTAGTATTCCTTCGTACGAATCTGGATCGCGCTCCACGAAGAAAGAATCGAAATTGCGCCCAGAAGCGTCGTCAGAATCACCAACAGCAGGCTGATGCCGTCGATGCCCAGCGTGTAGTGCGCTCCGATCGAGGGGATCCAGTCGTGGTTTTCGGGGAACTGAAAACGCGGCGCGTCCGGCGCCAGGCTGAACCGCCAGAGCAGCGGCAGAGAAACGATCAGCCCCAGGAAAGCGAATAGATTGCCGATGACGCGATGCGCGTTTTCGCTGTCGCGCGGCACGAACAGCAGCAACAACGCTCCCACCAGCGGTGTGAACAGCACCACCGACAGGATATGAGTATTGTAAAATTCCATCTGCCCGCCTCGCCTTCTAATGCAACAAGTTTTGCAGCGTGATTCCCGAAGAGTGCAAATAATAACCCAGGAAAATCAGCACGCCGAGCAACATGAATAGCGCATAGCGCGATACACGCCCGGTCTGCAGCATCCGCACCGGATAGCTCAAGACCCACACGACCCGCGCCGCAAGATTCACCAGCCCATCCACGATCCAGGAATCCCACGCCATCGAAACACGCGACGTAACCCGCGTCAGCCATCCCGCGCCGTCCACGCCCAACCCATTGATCACGCCAACGTCAAAGGCTCCCAGCGTGAGCGCCAGGTCCTTTATCCGATTCACGAACATCGCATCGTAAATCTGATCGACGTAATACTTGTTGTAGAGCAGCCGGTACAGCCCGCCAAAATTGGACGCGATCTTGTCCGGCACTTCCGGCTGCTTGATGTACCACCTGTACGCCAGCCAGATGCCTGTTGCGGCAATGGCCACCGACAAGAGCATGAGCAGGTATTCCGTCGAACCACCGGATGCCGCATGCGCGGCGCCTGCGGCCTCGGCTGTTTCTCCGCCTGACTTCGCTATCGGTGATGACATAACGGGCGCCAGAAATTGCGCAAACCGGTCACTGCCGCCGAGCGATTCCGGCCAGCCTATCCAGCCGCCGATTACTGAGAGCACAGCCAGAATCATCAGCGGCACGGTCATCGAGCTTGGCGACTCGTGAATGTGGTGCTCGACTTCATGATCGACACGCGACGTTCCGAAGAACGTCATGTTCACCAGCCGGAACATATAAAACGCCGTCATCCCCGCCGTAATAAACCCAAGCAGCCAAAGGATCGGACTATGCTCGAATGCGTGACCCAGAATCGCATCCTTGCTGAAAAAACCGGCCAGCGGCGGAATTCCCGCGATGGCGATCGAAGCAACCAGAAATGTGCGCGCGGTCGTGGGAATCTTTGTCCACAGCGCGCCCATCTTGCGCATATCCTGCTCGCCCGATAGTGAGTGAATCACGCTGCCCGAACCAAGGAAGAGGAGCGCTTTGAAGAAAGCATGCGTCATCAGGTGAAAAACGCCCGCGGTGAAAGCGCCCACTCCGCACGCCAGGAACATGTATCCAAGCTGCGACACGGTCGAGTAGGCCAGCACACGCTTGATGTCGTTCTGCACCAGGCCCATCGTCGCGGCAAAAAGCGAAGTGACGCAGCCGACCACGGCAACGACTTCGAGGGCCCGCGGCGCCATCGAAAACACGGCGTTGGTTCGCGCGATCATGTACACGCCGGCGGTCACCATCGTCGCCGCGTGGATCAACGCGCTGACCGGAGTCGGGCCTTCCATCGCGTCCGGCAGCCAGACATATAACGGAAGCTGCGCCGATTTTCCCGTCGCGCCGACGAACAGCAGCAAGGCAATCGCCGTCAGCGTGCCGTTCCCAATTGCAAAATTTCCGGCCGCGATCGCCGGGCCCAGTTCGGTGAACTGAATCGTTCCAAGCGTGCCCAACATCAGGAAGAGACCCAGCAAGAAACCGGCGTCGCCGATGCGGTTAACGATGAACGCCTTCTTCCCCGCGTCCGACGCCGATTTGCGAAGAAAATAGAACCCGATCAGCAAGTAGCTGCAGAGCCCGACGCCTTCCCACCCGACAAACAGCAGTAACAAATTATTCGCCAGGACCAAGGTGAGCATCGAGAACATGAACAAATTCATGTAGCCGAAGAAGCGGTAGTAGCCGCCCTCATGCGCCATGTATCCGGTCGAATACACATGGATCAGGAACCCTACGCCGGTGACCACCAGGAGCATCACGGCCGTCAGCGGATCCATCAAGACGCCCCAGGGCACGTGGAAATCCATGACGCGTCCGGCGTTCGTGTGCATCACGCCGGCCGGCACCCAGTCGAACAGGTTGTAGCTCACCACGCGCTCCGCTGCGGGCCGCGCGATCAATTGCCAGATGGCGCCAAAGGCGAAACACATCGAGAGGAAAACGCTGCCCACGCACACCACGTTCACACCGATGTTCGGCAAGCGCCGCCCGATAAACAACATCAGCGCCGCGCCCGCCAGCGGAAACAGCGGAATCATCCAGATGTGTGCTAGAAAATATTCAGTTGGCATCATTTCCTAGGAACACCAGTCCGCGCTGCTTACCATTTGAGCAAATCCATTTCGTCGCCCAGCAATGTCTCACGGTTCCGGAAAAACGCAATGATGATACCCAAACCCACTGCGGCTTCCGCCGCCGCGTCGGTAATTACGAAAATCGCGAAGACGTGCCCTTCGGCCGAGCCGACCAACCGCGAGAACGCCACCAAATTGATGTTCACCGCGTTCAGCATCAATTCAATGGACATCAAAATAATGATGACGTTCCTCCGTGTCACGACCCCGATCACGCCGATCGTGAACAACCCCAGGCTCAGGAACAGGTAATGGCTGGTCGGAATCATTTTTGTTCTCGCAACCTCTATTCGGCGGGCTCCAAGTAGAGCCCGCACCCTAAACTTTTTTCTTGGCCATCACGACGGCGCCGATCATGGCCACGAGCAGCAGGATCGACGCAATCTCAAACGGAAGCATGTATTCGTTGAACAGCACGCGGCCCACGAGTTGCGTACTCGGTTCCAGCGCCGTTGCAGGAGCAGGTTCGCCCAGCGGCAGTCCCGAGCGGCCGAGGGCGACCGCGAGGATCAACTGCGCGCCCAGGACCAGGGCCAGCAGCAATCCGAGCCACCACTGACGATTGAACTGGACCTGATGGATTGACACATCCAGGTTAATCAGCATGATGACGAACACGAACAGCACCATGATTCCGCCCGCGTACAGAATCACCTGCACGATGAATAAAAACTCCGCGTGCAACTGCAGAAAAATGCCCGCCGTCGCCAAGAGCGCGGTGATCAGAAAAATCGCGCTCTGCACCACGTTCCGGCGCGTCACCACCAGCAACGCCGAAATCACGGCCAGTGCGGCAAAGAAATAAAATACGATCTGATCGAGCATCGTTGTTCGTCCCTACGCTTCTTCGCCCACGATAGCGTGCTCTTTATCTTTCTTCGCGCCCGCCGACCCCAGCATCCCGGCCACCGCAAGCGTCAGAATCGTCGTCAGCGGAAACGCCGTCCAATGGCTCCATCCCAATTGCCGGTGCAGCACGAGCGCCAGGCCAATGCCCATCACATTCACGATGGAAAGCGGAATCAGAAATTGCCATCCCAAACGCATCAACTGGTCAAACCGGTACCGCGGGAACGTAAATCTCAGCCACATGAACAAGTACAGATAGAGCACAACTTTCAGCAGGAACCAGAACGCGCCGTGCAATCCCGCCTTCGCACTCGCGAGCATCGAGCCCGCGGGCGCCAGCAACGGCGCCGCCAAAATTCCCGCAACCAAAATAAACGAGGCTCCGACCGCCGCAAGAACCATTTGTTGTATCTTCACCGGCTGCTTCGGCGCGCGGTAAAAACAATATCCCGCAACCCCCAGCATCATCACGGACGGCAAGTAATCCAGGAAATCAAACGCGCGCGATCCTGCGAACGGCCGCAGCCACCCGCCCAGAAATAGCGTCGTAGCAATCGACGCCACAACAACCATGTTCGTGTACTCGGCCAGGAAATAGAGCGCCCAGCGGAATCCACTGTACTCCGTCATGTAGCCCGCCACCAATTCCGATTCCGCTTCCGGTAGATCGAAGGGCGCGCGATTGGTTTCGGCAATTGACGCCACGACATAGATGAAGAATCCCACCGGCGACGCGAAGACGAACCAAACCCGGTAGTCCTCCTGGGCCTCGATAATCTCTCGAATCGAGAGCGTCCCGGCCAGTAACAGCGCTCCGACAATCGCCATTCCCGCGGCGGTTTCGTAGCTCACGAGTTGCGCCGCGCTCCGCAGAGCCCCGAGCAGCGAGTAATGGCTGTTCGACGACCATCCGCCGAGCACAATTCCGAAAATCCCCAGCGCTCCGATTCCCACGACGAACAACAGTCCGATGTTCAGGTCGGCAACCTGGAACCACGGCCCAATCGCGAGCGCCGACATCGCCAGCATTCCCGCCGTCACCGAAATCAGCGGCGCGATCCAGAAGATCCCTTTGTCAGCCTCTTCCGGGATGATGTCTTCCTTCAAGAGGAGTTTTACCGCGTCGGCGATGGGTTGCAGCAGGCCGTGCGGTCCGACGCGCATCGGCCCCAGCCGCGCTTGCATGTCGGCCATGACCTTGCGTTCCATCAATACGATGTATCCGGCCGCGAGCGGAAGGACAGCAACGATCACCAGCGCACAGACCAGTGGCACCCAAATGGAAATCACGAAATTGATGAGCGCCTGCATCGCGTTAGCGGTCCACTTCTCCCAGCACAATGTCAAGCGTGCCAATGATGGCCACCACGTCCGCCACCAGGTGCCCGCGAATCATCTTGTCGAACGCCTCGAGGTTGATCAACGACGGCGGACGAATCCGCACGCGGTAGGGCTGCGTCGTGCCATCGCTCACGATGTAATATCCGAGCTCGCCCTTCGGCGCTTCGATCGAATGGTAGACCTCGCCCGGCGGCGGCTTCAATACCTTGCCGACCTTGCCCATGATCGGCCCGGCGGGAATGTTCTCAATCGCCTGCAAGCAGATCAAGCGCGACTGGCGCATCTCTTCCATGCGCACGATGTACCGGTCAAAGGTGTCACCGTTCTTCCCTGTCGGAATCTCGAACTTGTATAGGTCGTAGGCGGCATACGGCATCGCCTTGCGGATGTCCCATTTCACTCCGCTCGCTCGAAGTACGGGACCTGAGGCAGCGTAGTCAATCGCCTCTTTCGCGGTCAGAATTCCAATGCCCTTCGTTCGGCCCACCCAGATGCGGTTTCCCGTAAGCAGCGATTCGTACTCGTCCACGCGCTTGTCAAACGGGGTGCAGAATCGCTCCACGTCTTTTTCCAACTCATCGTAAGCCTCATACTGCAGGCCGCCGATGCGGAACGCGTGCGTGGTGAGCCGCGCGCCGCAATATTTTTCAAAAATCTTCAGGATCTCTTCCCGCTCGCGCAGGCAGTAAAACAGCGGCGTCAGGGCGCCAATGTCGAGCGCATGCGTCCCCAGCCAGAACAGATGGCTCGCAATCCGCTGCAGCTCCGTAAGGATCGTTCGAATCACCCGCGCGCGAAGCGGCGCCTCCGCTCCCAGCAGCTTTTCGACCGCCTCGCAGTAGCCCAGGCCGTTCGAAACGGCCGCGACGTAATCCATACGGTCCACGTAGGGCGCGAACTGCGTGTAGGTGCGGTGCTCGGCGATTTTCTCAACACCACGATGCAGGTAGCCGATCACGCACTCCGAGCCAATCACTTTTTCGCCGTCCAGGCGCAATTTCACGCGCAGCACGCCGTGCGTAGACGGGTGCTGCGGCCCCATGTTGAGGACGATTTCGTCCGCCCCGAGCACTGTCGTCTCGGCATGCGTGGCAAACGGTATGCGCTGGTCAGCCATTTCTACTGTCCGCTCTCGATTCCCAGATTTTCTCGCACCCAGGCCGTGTCTTGCGTCAAGATGTCGTAATCCTTCCGCAGCGGATGTCCCTGCCATTCGTCCGGCAGCAGAATCCGTTTCAGTTCGGGATGTCCTTCAAACACCACACCGAACATGTCGTACACTTCCCGCTCTTCCCAGTTCGCTGTAGCCCACACCCCCTGCACGCTGGGCACGCGCTCGTCCGCAGTGGCATAAACCTTCAGGCGCAGCCGCTCATTCTTTTCGAGCGAGTACATGTTGAGCACGACATCGAAACGCTGCTCGCGTTTCGGCCAGTCCACCGCCGTGAGGTCGCTCAGCCAGTCGAATTTTTCCTCATCGCGGCTGTAGGTCGCGATTTCCACCAATCGCTCGCGCGCGATCACCAGGATCGCCTGCTTGCGGTCGATCCACGCCTCGCGAATTGCTTCGCCGAATCTTTCCTTGTATCGCTTGACGAGATCGTTATCCAGAGCGACAGGCCCTTCCTTCGGTGGAGCAGGAGGCCTCGGTGGCACGGCAGCGGCCGGAGGCTTTGCAGCAGGAGCCACTGGCGTTACGGGCGGCTTGGATGCGGGTTCGCTTGCCGCGGCGGAGGGGTTTACCGCGGACGGCTCTTCTTTTTTGGGACTCGCAGAGGGCTGCTTTTCTTCCGGATCGTTGGCCATGAATTAGGAGTAGAGCAGGCTGCGCCCATCCCGCGCAACCGGT
>Ga0137409_10002349_pt1 | contig 20311 bp, 17 predicted proteins | sample CZODoug1_16funga_FD_122059 | JGI IMG/M metagenome (GOLD analysis project Ga0137409, IMG submission 122059) | Vadose zone soil fungal communities from Angelo Coast Range Reserve, California, USA - CZODoug1_16fungal (Hybrid Assembly) | ecosystem: Environmental > Terrestrial > Soil > Vadose zone... | reverse complement strand
CGGCTCCATTATTTTCCAGATGGCGGGCACGCCCTACGATCCCAAGAAATTCGAGGAGTCGAAGTCCTACCATAAGAGACACATCGAGTTGAAGCCCAATGATCCGGAACCGTATTACTGGATAGGCGTCATCGATTGGACGCTCGCCTTCCGTGCCAACGGCGAATTGCGCGCCGAATACAACAGGGGCAACATCAAGAAGCAGGTGAAGGACACCGACCCGCTCCCCTCCGCGGTTCGCGCCCAGTACGCCGAGAAATACGGCGCGCTGGTCGATGAAGGCATCGCCGAATTGCAAAAGGCCATCCAGCTTCGTCCCGACTATGACGACGCCATGGCCTACCTGAACCTTCTCTATCGCCGCAAAGCGGATATGGTGGAGTCCGTCGAAGAGCGCGAGGCCTTAAAGAAGCAGGCCGATGATCTCCTCGACAAGGTCAAGGAGATTAAGCAGAAGCGCGCCGAGCAGCCTCAGTCCACCTCTTGAGCCCCGGCCGCAGAAACCCTTTAGCTAATCGATTTATCTCCAAGGGGCGTCCTTCTCGGACGCCTCTTTCTTTTGGTGGCACAGCCATTCCTGCTCACGCTGAGGTACGAAGGGGCTGTGCTCTTTTCTCCTCACCAATGTATTTCATTCCTTGGCTGTGTTTCGGGTTGTGTTTCAGTTGTGTAGACGCCGGGCTTTAGCCCGGCCTTTCCATCTCTCTGCTCCGCGTTTCCTCCGCGTCCTCTGCGTCTCTGCGTTAGACTCTTCTTTGAGGTTGTGCGCACTCTCCCAGTCATTCCATATCGAATTTCTCCGGAATATTCTCCTCCAGCAGTTTCCTCGCCGTATCCGCGTCCTCTTCGCGAACCATCAGCTTGATCCCGTCGGCTAGGTTCGAATATAACCGCGCAAGATTTTCATCGCCCAAAAAACACTCGATCCCCGCCGAATCCAGCATGCTCTTGGCGATCATCGCTTCTCCGGAGTCTCTGTAGCGGCCAACCATGACGGGTCCTGGGGCTTCGCGCTCGCTGAGAGGTGTCTCTGAGGCTCCTCTTTCTGCCGGCGGCGCTTGCATCCCGCGGCGCAGCATCTCCGACCGCAGTGCCTCTCTTGCCGCCCGGGTCAACGAGGCCGCGTCTCCCGCAATCTCTTTCAGCTCCCCTTCCTCCAGGCTCGCGTACAAATCCGCCAGCCGCCGCCGTTCTTTTTGTTCATCGCTCTGTCCCATGATGGCCGCATCATACGCCCAACCGTCTGGGGCCGCATCCTTGGTACTTGAGGCGCGGAGTTCGATCTTCCCTCCCGCTTCTTGTATGGCCGCTTTCCCGGATTTTGCGCTTTCCCGCCGGGGACCCCGTCCCCGGAACCCGCCGATCAAACGCTAACGCCCAGTCTTTTCAACGCCTTCCCGCTCCGTTCGAATGCTAACAACAAAGTAATTGACGCGCAGTGTACTTCCATGCTATTCTCCCTCGTGTTTGTTTACATTGAACCTCGACCAACTGTCCTGATCCGGTCGGGAAGTGTCCACTCGGAACTTCGAGGCGCCACTCACCACTCTCGCCTGCTCTTCGCTCCTCCGACCGCCCTCGCTGCGTGCCCTGCGCTTTCTCACCATTTTCGATCTTCCCGTTTCCATTTCCTGGTTCTCGCTAACTCTTTTAGAATCAACACTTGTGGGCTTGCCTGTAAGTGCGGAAAACAAAGGACTTACAGAAAATCTAAATCCTTTAGATGCAACACTTACAAAAAACATAGGGGGTGGGGGTATTATGGTTAACTAGAAATCCCTGGAAGGATTTCTATCCCGAGGGAGCATCGCGAGCGGTGGACCTCTTCCACGAGTCACCTGTCACTAGTCACGAGTCACCTCTCCTGCGCTACACTGGAACGGTGAGGCCGGCCTGAATCATGCCTTCCCCGAGCAATCTTCCGCTCCAATTCAACCGCGACCGCGCCGCGCGCCAGCTTGACGCGCGCCTCGAAGAACTGCTCGAAAAGCTGCGCATCAACCGCCCTTCCGAAGATCCCTGGATGGTGCGGCGCGCCTACGAAATTGCCGCCGAGCGCCATCATGACCAGTTCCGGAGCTCCGGCGATCCCTACCTTACTCATCTCCTGGAAGTGGCGCATATCCTCGCGGACATGCGCCTTGACGCTACCACTCTGACCGCCGCGCTTCTCCACGACGCCATCGAAGACACGGAATACCCTGTCGCGCGCATCGAAGAGCGCTTTGGCGCCGACGTGGCCCACCTCGTCGAAGGCGTAACAAAAATCAGCCGCCTCAACATGCTGGCCCCGGAAACGCGCCAGGCCGAAAACGTCCGCAAGATGCTCCTCGCCATGGTCAACGACGTGCGCGTAGTCCTGGTCAAGCTGGCGGACCGGCTCCACAACATGCGCACGCTTGAGTACCTCGAACCGGAGAAGCAGCAGCGCATCTCGCGCGAGACTCTGGACCTGTACGCGCCGATTGCGCACCGTTTGGGAATGGGCGTCGTCCGCGGCGAGCTCGAGGACCTCGCATTCCGCTATCTCGAGCCTGAATCCTTTCTCGCGCTGCAAAAAGAAGTCAGCGACAAGGCGCCCCTTCACAAAAAATTTCTTGAAGAAGTTCAAACGACGATCCAGACGAAGCTGGTCGAAAACAGCATCCCCGCGGAACTCGAAGCCCGCGTGAAAAGCCTCTACTCGTTGCACCGCAAAATGCTTCGCCAGGAAACCGGCCTCGAGCAGGTCTACGACCTGCTTGCCGTCCGCGTTATCACGGATTCGGAGCGCAATTGCTACGCGGCGCTCGGCGTGGTCCATCACATCTGGCGCCCCGTGCCCGGCCGCTTCAAGGACTACATCGCGATGGTTCGGCCCAATTTGTACCAGTCGCTGCATACCACGGTCTTGCACAGCGGGCAGTCTTTTGAAGTGCAAATTCGCACCCAGGATATGCACCGCATCGCGGAAGAGGGCGTTGCCGCGCACTGGAAATACAAGAGCGGCAAGCCCGGCTCGGAAGACGACGACAAGCGCATCGCCTGGATGCGCCAGCTGATTGAATGGTCGCAGGAACTTCAGGAGCCCGGAGAATTCCTTTCCACGCTCAAGGTCGATCTCGCGCCCGTCGAAGTCTATGCTTTCACGCCAAAAGGCCGCGTGCTCGAGCTTGTTGGCGGCGCTACCCCGGTGGATTTTGCATACCTGGTGCATACCGAAGTGGGGCATCAGTGCGTGGGCGCAAAAGTGAACGGGCAGATGGTTTCTCTGCGCCACGAGATTGCCAGCGGCGACGTCGTGGAGATTCTTACCCAAAAAGGCCATCACCCGAGCCGCGATTGGCTGAGCTTCGTCAAGTCCTCGCATGCGAAGAGCAAAATCCGCCACTGGATCAACGAGCAGGAACGCGAAGAAGCCAAGGAAATGGGGAAAAAGCTGCTCGAAACTGAAGCGCGGCACTTCGGACGCAGCTTGAAGAAAATACCGGAAGCGGATCTGCTTAAATTTGCTTCGGACCACGGGCTAGCGAAGATCGAAGATCTGTACGCGTCGGTGGGTTTCGGGAAATTCTCGGCGCGCCAGATTTTGGCGCGCGTGCTCGGCGAAAACGCGAAGGAAGAAGAGTCCGAGATTGTGGATTCGACGCCCACAATCGTCAAGACCGTCAAGCGCATGCTGGGCTTCGGCGAAGCTCCGCTAATCGTCAAGGGTTACGACGACCTGCTCGTTTACCGCGCAAAATGCTGCAACCCCATCCCCGGCGATGAAATTGTCGGCTACATCACCCGCGGCCGCGGCGTGGCTGTCCACACGCGGCTTTGTCCCAACGTGCAGAATTTGATGTATCAGACCGAGCGGCGCATTGCCGTCGAGTGGGGCGGCGCAGGTTCCGCGACCTTTCCCGTGCAACTTTCGATTCGCGCCAAGGATCGCGCCGGCTTGCTCGCGGAAATCACCGCCGTGATCAGCGGCGCCGGCTCGAACATTCACAACCTGGAAAGCCGGCCTGACCGCAACAACGCGCGCGTCGACGCCAATTTGGAAATTGTGGACAAGCGCCAACTGGAGACGATTGTGGCGAATATTCGAAAAATTTCCGGCGTTTACGGCGTGGAACGCGTATATCAAGCCAGCGGATAGATTTTTCGTGCGCGTCCGACGCATAGCGATTCGCACCTGTCCTTTCGCCGGGTATCACCTGCAGCACATGGCGCAGCCCTTCCGCTTGCGGCCGCTAGAATGAAAGTATGCGCTACAAACTCTTTCTTCTCGGCGTTCTTGCTCTTCTGCGAGTAGGCGGATGCGATAAGCATCTGCTCACCGACTATCGTCCGGTCGATAAGGCGGGGATGTGGTCCAGCAGCGTCGAAGAGCTGAAAAAGCTGAACACCTCGGATGCGGAAGTCGCGCAACTCGTAAAGATGAAGCAAGCCGGGGTCAGCGACGATACCTGCGTGGCGCTGATTAGCAACGCGCACGAACGCAAGTACTTGTTCACGAGCGCGGATTCGGCGGTCAACCTTTCGCGCGCGGGCTATAGCGACGCTGTGATTCTGGAGATTGCGAAAAAGGATCAGCTCGACATCATCAGCGGGGACGCGGTCATGCTGCGGTTGATCGGACTTTCCGACGGGGCCGTGGATAAGATTTTGCATCGGCGGCTGGCGGGGCAGCGGACGATGGGGAGTGCGCAAATCGGCCGCCTGAAAAATACCGGGCTGACGGAAAAACAAATTCTCGAGCGCATCAACCAGGGCATGACCGACGCGCAAGCCGACCGGGAAGCCACCGTCCGCGAAGTGACGCGCAATCATTCCGGAACGGGTTTCACGCGCGTGCGCGGGCGCCGCCCGCGATAATTGTTTCGAATAAATGTTTGGCGCCCAGGAAGAATACGCCGCTCCGGCCGGCATTTTTTTTTGCGCCTTGGAGAATGATGCGCGACTACGGCCGGCAATTTTTTGCGCGCAGCTTTTTCTTCGAGCCGTTCCCAATTACAATCAGATTGTCTTGAAACTGCAGCCGCATTCCCGTTTTCTGCTCGCATCGCTTCACACGGCCGCTGCCTTCTGGGTCACGTCGTGTGTTGCGCCGCTGGGGCCCGGCTACACGATTGAGAAACAGCAAATCCACGTGCAGTTTGTTCCCGTGCCGTCGCCACGCATTCGAATCGAAGCGGACTATCGACTGAAGAACACCGGCAACCAGCCGTTGAGCGATCTCGAGATTCGATTGCCAGTGCGGCGGCGATTTCACTATGGCGAACCTCGAGCGACCTGGGACGGCGCAGCCTTAGCGATTGCAAATTCTGCGGACAATCCCAGGAACTCTCTCGCCAGTTTTTCGCAGGCGTGGGCGGTTTCGGCGCGCCGTACGCTCCATGTTTCTTACGAATTTGCACCGGCTGAGCCGGGGGAGACGGCTTTGGGTTTTGCGGAGGACGCGTTTTTCTTGCCTGCACAAGGCTGGAGTCCGGAATTGTTGCCGGCCCGGGGAGGTTTTGCCACCGGCGGAGTGCCGCCGAAGAAATGGGAATTGAGCGCTCGTGTCCCGGAAGGTTTCCTGATTCATATGAGCGGAGTGCAAGCGAAGACTTCGCGCAAGGGCGGAGAATGGACGGTCAGGGCAACACAGGGAGAGAAGGATCAGCATCCCTTCCTGATTGCAGGGCGGTTCACCTCCGCGCAGATCGGCACGGGAAATGAGAAAGTTTTCTTGTGGACACGGAAACCGCAGAACGTTGCGAGCCTCCGCCCGGTGAGCGATGCGCTCGTGCGAACCATACAAGTGTACGACTCTGAATTTGGGAACCGCAGCAAGGAATCTTTCCTGACGTGGATCGTGGAGTGTCCGGTCGCGGCAGGATGCTTCACGAGTTCGAATGCACCAATGGTAAGGCTCCTGGAGGAAGAGGGCGAAGGGAAAGAGCCGACTTCGGCGGAAATGGCTTCGTTGGATACCATGGTAGTGGATCTCAGCGGCGGCACGCCGAAACTGGCGGCTGCTGTGGCGCCGTCGCTGGCATCGAGCTGGCTGGGCTACGCGCAGAACCCTGGATTTTACGTGCAGGAGCCGCCGCTTTCCGCCTTCCCGGCCTTTGCAGCATCCATCGGAAAAGAGGCTGCGGAGGGCGCGGACATGCGCTCGGAAACGATTCGCCGCGTCCTCCGCCTGATTCCGGAGAAGACCGCCGCGCATCATCCGGAAGATCGGACCGTTCTTCGGGCAAAAAGTTTTCTTTTTTTCTATGCATTGCAAGACCGTTACGGTCGCGAAGTGTTTCGCAGGGCAGTGCGCCACATGCTGTATGCTCGCAGGGAGCGCGGACTGGAACTGAGCGACCTGATCGCCGCTTTCGAACAGGAAACGCAGCAGAATGTCGCCGAGTTCGTGCGCTTGTGGATGAAGCGCCCGGGCGTGCCCGACGAATTTCGCGCCCGGTACGGCGAAACCGCCGCGACGGCCCAACCTTCCAAGGAGACCAAACCATGAGAGATGTCGTTTTGACCGACCGGGGACCGAAACCCATCGGACCTTACTCGCAGGCCATCCGGGCAAACGGTCTTTTGTTCATCTCGGGGCAAGTGGCGCTGGATCCGAAAACCGGTGAGATGACGGAGGCCGATATCCGCAAGCAAACGGAGCGGGTTCTGGAGAACGTGCGGGGCATCGTGGAGGCGGCCGGCTCGAAGATGACTCATGTGGTCAAGACGACGGTTTTCTTGAAGGACATGAACGATTTCGGGACGATGAATGAAGTGTACGCAGGCTATTTCACGTCAACGCCTCCCGCGCGCTCGACAGTGCAAGTTTCGCGTCTTCCGAAGGACGCGCTGGTGGAAATCGAAGTGATCGCCATGCTGTAAGCACCCAGCCGAGGGGAAAGCTGCCTGCTGCCTCCCCGGCACCTGCGCAGAGCGCAGATTTCTAATTGAATGAACAAAACCGCAAGGATTGATTACCGTCAAGCGGGTCAAAAGAAGTTTTTGGATCTAAAATGGATTTACGGGCGGTCTTCGCTTTCGAGGGCTTCGTGAACGGCCCACACGGCGATGAGCGTGGTGATGCCGATGGCGTACCAGATGAATCGGCTCCTGGCGGCTTTGAGCGGCGGGCCGCCGCTGCCCCTGCCGCCTGCACCGCGCGGTCCCTGCGGGGCAGATGCAGTGGTCGGCGAATCAAGAACGATGCGATAGGCAGTACCTTCGGCAATTACGCGCACATCCTCCTCGACGGCGACAGTGAGCGAGCCGCGCGTGCTCTTAACCACAAGTTCCTTGGGGCCCAAGACGGTAACTTGTCCGATGGTCGGCTGGTCCGTATTGGGACGAATTATGGCCGAGGCCACATGCAGCGCAAAAGCCTTCGAATCGGCGGTCGAGAAAGTGGCGGAACCCCGGGTGAGAATCGCGGCCGGCGTGGCTTCATCCGTCGCAAGTGTGGCGCTGCTTGCGCCAGAAAGCAGGAAACGCGCGGCGCCGGCGCGGACTTGAATGCTGCCGGACTGCTCGGTGCTCAACCGATCGCCGCCGAAAACGGTAGCGCCAGCGGATGCAGCCGCTGCGCCCATGTGTGCGCGATCCGCATAGACAATCGTGCCAAGCGAAGATGAGGGAGCGCCCAGAACAGGCGTAATCAGGAGAGAGATAGATACCAATGCGGCGAGAGTTTCGCGCAAGCGCGACATTACGTCTCCAAGAGGGCAGTGAAAGAATACTGTCTAAGTTTTGCTCCGTCAATCAATAAACTCTTCTGTTGCCGAAAGTGTGCTGTTCTTGCTGTGTAGGGACGATCCGTGGAGGGACGGTGCTGGCCGACATCGTATTCCGCTGTTACAATGCAAGCCAACACATGGCTGACTGGAAACAGATTACCGCACGCATCCGGCGCGCGCGCACCAGCAAGGATCCCGCGGGACAACTTTCGAATCTCTACGAAAAGACGCGGGACGCCATGGTGGCGTTCGAACTGGCGAAGTATTTCGAAACCTCCGGACAGAATGCCGATGCGGCGAAATGGTATTCCGCTGCCGCAGAACGTTTCCGGCGAGCCGATTGGAAGACCAAGGCGCAAGAGGCGGCGGTCCGGCTGGGCGGCGTACCCGGAGAGATTCCATTGGAAACGGCCATGCCCATCGGCGGAGACTTTGCTTTGACCTCACCTCCGGTCACGACCTCTGAACCATCTCTGCCATTCGAACAGGATGCCGCCGCTCTCGAATCCATCGTGGCCGTCAGCAGTGAGGTCCAGCAAGCCGCCGATACGGCTGCGAACGCATCCTCTACGGCCGATGCGGCCGGAAAGCGCCGTCGCCGCGGCCGTCGCGGCGGGCGCAACCGCCGCAAGGGTGGCGCAGGAAGGGAAACTGCGGCAGCGCCCGCTCAGCGCGCTTCAGAAGCTCCCGCGCCGCGTCGCGGACTGCCAGCTGCGGTGTTCAATGAACCGGCCGAGCCAATGCCTCCCCGGGTGACGCACAGCCGGGCGATGCCCAGCTTGCCGATCGAGTCGATGGGAGATCCCGGTGGACCCAGCGTCAAAGGGCGTTATGGCGATCCGGGGCTTTCGTCGCGGATTTCCTTGTTGGAGATGCAATTCCGCCGGTTGCTTACCTGTCCGCCCGTGAGACTCAATGAAGCAGATACGGCACCGGTTGGACCAGGAGTATTTGTCTTGACCGATTCAGACTTGACCAGTTACTACTACGTCGAAGCATGTCAGACGCTGCGAATTGCCATCGGGAATCTCTTGCGCGGCGGGTCGAGCCGGCGCGGGGCCGATTCCCTCAAGCCGCAGCTTGCCGAACACTTGGGAATTCCAGAATCGCGCGTGCCGAAATATCTGGCGGATCACTGTGTTGTCCGCTGGCTGCAGTTGGATGAAGGGGCATCTCATTTCGCGCACTTCGTCGTTGCCGTGCTGCGTCCCTCCCTGAACGAGTGAGCAAATCGGGAAAACTTACCGGCCATTCGCACTAGGAGTAACCCCGGAAATAGGCCTTGAAAAACCCGTTGGGGGCCCGTTTATACCGTTCAACCCCCGATTATGACCGTTTGACGTAAGCTGCTGGCATCCAGCCTGAGTAGCCCTCAAACTATAGGTGTCCAAAGACTTATTGGATGTACCGTGCATTCGTGGTACGGTTTTTGGGCACGCACTAGTGAGCTCGGGGGCAGTCGTTTGAGCTCGGCTCGGACGATTGATTGAGCTCGGTAAAATTCCAGGCCAAGTAGTTTGTACTTTTTGAAAGTGGAGGGTAGAGGTTTATGCCGAATCAAGTAGGCACGCAAATCGCAAGGACGTTTGATTGGGTTCTTTGCAAGGCGGCTGGAATCACCTTTGATACGATCCAGTACTTCAACAAGCGCAATCCAAATCCGTCCGTTACGCCAAAGTGGTCGGACAAGCCGCTGCTCAAGTCCTGGGAAAAGACCAAGCCGACGCTGGGCTTCCCGCGGCAAACCGATTCTCTCTGCCCGGCGTGCGTGAAGGAAGCGCGCGAAGCGATTATCGCAGGCAAGAAAGATTGGCGCGACCTGATGCATGAAAAGGTCGGCGAAATCAAGGCGCAGATCATCGAGCGCGACGGCCAGGTGTGGATGGTGAAAGATTGCCCGCTCCACGGCCACTACGAAGACATGATGGCCATCGATTCCAAATTCCTCAACTGGATCGAAAGGCAGTTCCCCGGCCGCGATATTCCCGCGCACAACGACGAAGACCTTCACAAGCACGGCTCCTCGACCGTTCGCTATGGTCGCGGCTCGGTGCTCACCGTGGATTTGACCAACCGCTGCAACATGATGTGCGATCCGTGCTTCATGGACGCCAACCAGGTTGGCTACGTTCATGAACTGGGCTGGGAAGAGGTCAAGGAAATCCTGGACAACGCGCTAAAGATCAAGCCGCGCCGCCAGATGTCCGTGCAGTTCAGCGGTGGCGAGCCGACGATGAGCCCGTACTTCCTGGATGCGGTCGCCTACGCGCGCAAGATTGGCTACAACAGCGTGCAGGCCGCGACGAACGGCATCGAGTTCGCCAAGAGCAAAGAGTTCTGCAAGAAGGCCTTCGAAGCGGGCATGCGCTACGCGTACCTGCAATTCGACGGCATCGGCAACGACGCCAACAGCCATCGCCAGATCGGCAACTTGTTTGACGTGAAACTGCGCGCCATCGAGAACATGCACGAAGCGGGCATCGAAATCGTGCTGGTGGTGACCATCGTCAACAATGTGAACAACGACCAGGTGGGCACCGTCGTGAAGTTTGCGATGGAGAATCCCAAGAAGATCGCGTTCGTGAGCTTCCAGCCGGTTTCGTTTACCGGCCGCGATGAAGACATTACGCCGGAACGCCGCCTTCGCCAGCGCTACACGCTTTCGCATCTTGCGAAGGACGTGAGCAGCCAGGTGGGCAAAGTCGAGCCGACGCGCGACTGGTTCCCGATTTCGTTCGTCAGCACGTTTGCCGGATTCTCGGACATGGTGAAGGGGCAAGAGTCCACGTGGGGCTCGCTCTCCTGCGGCTGCCACCCGAACTGCGGCGTGGGCACGGCGCTGATGATCAACAAGGAAACGAAGGAATGGGCTCCCGTTCCGCGCTTTCTCGACGCCGTACAGCTTACGAAAGACGTCACCGACATTACCGACGCGGCTCGCGGCAAGAATTTCTCGAACTTTATGATGGCCATGGCCCTCTTGAAGAATTACCACCCGTTCCAGGGGCCGAAGGGGCTGAAGCTGTATGACCTCTTCAAGAAATTTGACAAGACCTGGGCGCTGACCAAGGGCGCGGAGAAGAAATACGGCAAGACGTCTCCGGACCGCACGTACGAAGACGCCATGAAACGCCGTCAGACCGATCCGTGGAACTTCCTGTTCATCGCGGGAATGTGGTTCCAGGATCTGTTCAATTATGACTTCCGCCGCACGGAGATGTGCATCATTCCGTACGCCACGCAACAGGGCGAAATTTCCTTCTGCGCATATAACACCGGTGTGGGATGGCGGCAGATTATCGAGAACATGCACAAGAATGCGACTGTTGCCGAGTGGTACAAGACGCACGGCAAGCACGAAATTTATGCCAAGGGCAAAACCGTCAACCTGCAGAGCTTCGAGCATTCCTTGAAGATTGACTCCGAAGACGCCGCGCGCGTGCGCCACCTGGAGCACGACATTCCGGTGACCGCGGCCGAAGAAGACCGTGCACGCCGCAAGAAGGCCTATGAAGAGCAGGCCAAGGTTCGCGCGATTTACGAAGAACTGGTGTTGAAGAAGCCTCAGCCGACGGTCGTGCAGATTGGGACTGTCAGCGACATCGCCAAGGCGGTTCCGGCGAATTTTGCCAACGCTGGCAAGCCCGTGACCATCGCATCGGCAAACGGCAATGGCGTTACGGCCAAGACGGACGAGAAGGCTGCAGAAGCCGTCGCCGGCGACTAAGCATCCTGACCACTCCGCGGATTCCAACTGGCTCTCCGGCTTCACGGAGAGCCAGTTCGTTTAGGAGAAGAGAATGGGGTTCAGGGGCGTACTCTTCGTGACGCTCGTCATGGCTGTTCCTGCAATTTGTTTGATCTATGGTTGGGAAGCTTGGGGTCAAGCGAGGAAGCTTTCGGCTGGCGATTGGCGCGTGATGCTTACAACGCCAGGCCTATGGTTTGCAACTCTAAGTCAATTGCTGACTTCTGGGTTCCTCATTCAAGGTTTTCGTTCAGATGCTCAGTCTTTTTCGGAAGCTGCACCATTCATTTGGGTGATCCTAAATTGGATTAGTGTTCTGGCTTGGGGCCTTGTCCTTTGGGCAGCAGTGCTAGGGAAAGGAAGGCTGAGACTCCCGCTCTTCCTATGGGTCTTAGGTATGCCCGTTGCCGCTTGGATCGTTTTCATGATGGGCTATAATTATTGAAAGTAGTGCCATGAGGATTGGGATATGCCAATTTACGAATACATTTGTGAGGATTGCCAGACGCACTTTGAGAAGATTGTGCTGAACAAGACGCAGGAGATTGCCTGCCCGAAGTGCGCGGGGAAGAAGAACGCGATTCAGCTTTCGGTGTTCAGCTCGGCGAATGGCTCCAGTAACGGTGCGTCTGCGAAGCCATCCGGAGGATTCACGGGTGGTGGCGGCGGTTGCTGCGGCGGCGGTTGCGGCTGCAATTGAACACTCGATCACAAGATTCCATCCCATGATGCCAGGCTCTTCCTCTCTCCTGCTCTTTGTCAGCGCGGCTGTGGTGCTGCTGGTGATACCTGGGCCCGCGGTGCTCTACGTGACGAGCCGCAGTATTGGTCAGGGACGCAGCGCGGGATTTGTCTCCGCCCTGGGAATCGGCGCCGGCACGCTGGTTCACACGGCTGCGGCGGCGGCCGGCTTGTCGGCGCTGCTGATGTCCTCGGCGATCGCCTTCAGCGCCGTCAAGTATCTGGGCGCGGCGTACTTGATTGTTCTCGGCATACAAAACGTGCGGCGGGAGGAATCTCTTGCGCTTTCGCAAGACGCTTCACGCACCAAGCTGAGCCGCGTCTTCGGGCAAGGCATCATCGTCAACATTTTGAATCCGAAGACCGCACTTTTTTTCTTCGCATTTCTCCCGCAATTTGTGGATGCATCTCGCGGAAACGTGGCGTTGCAGATTCTTGTACTGGGTACGTTCTTCGCTGCGATGGGCATCACGAGCGACAGTCTTTGGGCGCTGTTTGCGGGGACCGTCGCGCTTCGTTTAAGTCGAAATAGGCACTGGAATCGCACGCAGCGCTACGTTTCCGGAGGAATGTTAATTTCGCTGGGCGTCGCCACGGCGCTAGCGGGCACGAGCGGAAAAAAGTAACCGGACAGCGCCAACCTCCGTACGCTTACTGCGGGCGCGAATAGTTTGCGATGTTTGGTGGAATCGGATTCTTTCGGTTTCCGCGTGGATCGGCGATGGGAGTTTGCGCCATCCACTTCATGGGAATGACTCCGGTCCACCCGGTTTCAGAATATTCCTTGTCGTCGTCAACAGCGAAGCCTGTACGTACCTTCGCGGAAGCTTCGACGAGCGGCACCGCGAGGACCATAGTGCCCTTCAGCTCCTGCTCGGTTGGCGGGTGCACGGCGGACCAGCGGCCGCGAATCACGTACTCGACAAAATCGCGCATCGCCGCGCGCTTGGCGTCTTCGCCTTCGACGGGTTCGGCCTTGCCCATCACGACGACGGAACGATAGTTGACGGAATGGCCCGTGGCGGTGGGCGCACACACGATGCCGTCGAGAAGCGTCACACTAAGACAAAAAGGTGCTCCACTACCGAGAGTTTTCATCAAGCGGCTCGCGACCGAGCCATGGAGAAATAATTTGTCGCCGACGCGGACATAGTTTGTGGGGACCACAATCGGCATCCCATCCGCGATGAAGGCGACGTGGCAAACGAAGGCTTCATCGAGAATTCTGTAGATGAGTTCGCGGTCGTAGCTGCCGCGATCCGGCTTGCGGCGGACTTTCGTTCTTTCTGTAGGAGTGAAGTTGCTCATGCAGGCAGACTAGCTGGCACGCGTGCCTCGCGGCAAGTGCCAATCTGGCAGGACAAGCATTCCTACCTGGCGCGCCTCCAAGTATTGGTGGAATTGACCTTCATTGGGAATCGTGTAGGCTGTGGGACGCTGCGCGGTGGCTCAAGCAAACCGATCGAGGCGTTTCATGGCTCCGGCAAGACCGACTATTACCCGCGAAACATTTCAATTTTTCAAGGATTTGGGTCGCCATAACCACAAAGACTGGATGTACGCGAACCGCGAACGCTATCAGGTCGCCGTGGTGCAGCCCTTCCGCCGCTTGCTGGAAGAAATGACGCCCACGGTGCTGGAACTGGATTCACGCTTTGACACGTCTGGGCGCACCGGGCCGAACTTTTCGCGCATCAACCGCGATATTCGCTTCGCGAAGGACAAGACGCTCTACAAAACGCAGATGTACTTGAAATTTTCCGTTCCCGCGCCCGGAAAGCGCGAAACCGGCCAGCTCTACGTCGGAATTTCGAAAGATACAGTGACCGCCGGCTTTCGAATCTATTCCGGAGGGAAACGCAAAGAGTCCACGCTTGCTCTGATCGCCGAACCGCGGACGATGGCCACGCCCGATTGGGCGGCAAAGCAGAAGAAGCGCCTCGGCCGTCGTTACGAAAGCTACTGGTACACGACCGTGAAGGGCGAATGGACCAAGCACGAAGGCTGGCCGGCTTCGCCGGAAGATTGGAAGAAAATTCTCGCGTGGATCGTCCGGCGCAAATTCACGCCCGCTGCCGCCACCCGCGCCACTTTTCAGGGCGAAGCCGCCAAAGTATTTCGCGATCTCTATCCGTTGGTGCGTTTCACTTCGTTGGAGGAAGGAAGGAAGCGAGAACATGAACCGCGCAATCGATCCGATCAAGACTCGAAGAAAATTTCTCCAAATGCTGTCGGCAAGTCCGCTGCTGGCAAGCTCAAGCCTTCTTGGAGGTGCTTTCGCCAATCTTTTAGCGGCCGGTGATGTGACAGAAAGAAAATTTCTTGGCTGGCTCGATTCCCTGCAGCAAAGCAACGAAGCGATTTCCTCTCCGGACCAGGCCTTCGATGTGATGGACTTCGAGCCCCTGGCGCGGAAGGCCCTGCCTCCGGCGCATTTCGGCTATCTTGCAACCGGAGTGGACGACGACGGGACCGTACGGGCGAATCGCGAAGGCTATTCGCATATCCAGATTCGCGCGCGCAGACTTGTGGATGTCGAAAACGTCGACATGTCGGTGAGCCTCTTTGGCACGAAGTGGAGTACTCCGATTGTGCTCTCCCCAGTGAGTGCTCAGAAAGCATTCCATCCCGAAGGCGAAGTGGCCGTGGCCCGGGCAGCTCATGCAAAGGGCCATCTCATGATGCTGTCCACGGTCGCCACCGCGTCCATTGAAGACGCGACCGCTGCAGCAGGCGCGCCAGTCTGGCAGCAGCTCTATCCGACGAATGTCTGGGAAGTCAGCAGGGCGATCGTTAAGCGAGCCGAAGCTGCGGGCTCGCCCGCCATTGTCCTTACCGTGGACTTGCATGATGGCAGTAACCGCGAAACCCTCTTCCGCGCTCAACTGGAGGACAAGCGGGAATGCTCCGCGTGCCATTCGGGCGCATACTCACCCTTTGCCAGGGGAAAGCCGGGAACGCGATCGGGAACCGGAGGCTTCGCACAGTATGCAGCCCGTAAGCCGATGTTCAATGGCCTAGACCTTTCAAAGGTCACCGCCCTTCACCCCACGAACATGAATTGGGATTTCGTGAAACGGCTGCGTGACACGGTGAGCGTCAAGCTGCTGGTCAAGGGCGTCGTAACGCGCGAAGATGCGCATCTCGCGGCCGAGCATGGGGTGGACGGGCTAGTCGTTTCGAATCATGGCGGACGCGCCGAAGAAACGCTGCGCCCGACGGTCGAAAGTCTGCCTGAAGTGATCGAAGGAGTGGGTGGAAAAATCCCCGTACTTGTGGACGGCGGCGTGCGGCGCGGCACGGACATTTTCAAGGCGCTCGCGCTGGGCGCGTCTGCGGTCGGAATTGGCCGGCCTCACGCGTGGGGACTGGCCGCGTTTGGCCAGCCGGGCGTTGAGGCCGTACTCGAGATCCTGCGCCGCGAATTGCGCACCATCATGCGCCAGGCCGGAACCGTCTCGGTTGACAAGATCACCCACGCATATATAACGCAGTCGCGATAACGTTGCTTCCTCGCCGCAGCAAGAGTTTTCTAGCATTGCATTTTTCTCTTGCATCTGTGGCCGCATGAAGTTAAATGGATTCACGGAGGTGATTCGACGGGATTCGCAACTTGAATCTCATACCAACAGATGGAAGTTTTCCTCTTTTTCGGCATTGTGGCTTCGTTCATCTTGTGGCCGCGCTTCTACAAAGCCATCTTCCAAGTCCATTCTTTCCGTCCCAACAGACTGCATAAGGTGCTACTCGCGATTTCGCCCGGGCTGTGCTTGTTGCTCATCGTGGCGGTTTTGTGGAGATGGAGTTCCCCCGACGTGCGATCCGATCCGGAGTGGATTGCCCTATATGCGATAGGCGGAGCGGCATGGTTGCAACTGGGACTTTACCTGCTATCTCTTTTCGGAATTGGCGCCCGCGAAGATATTTTGGAGCGGCAAAATCCGGGTGCGGGTTGGGTCGTCTATGGGACATTGATTGGCACGGCGCTTTGTTACGCCGGGGCAAATGTCGGGAGCGGGCCGGGAGTGGAAGTCGTGTTGTTTTGCGCCGGGCTTTCGACAGTGTTCCTGTTTGGTTTTTGGTTTTGCCTCGAGCGCACTTTTCAATTGACCGATCGAGTTACGATTGAGCGAGATGAAAGCGCGGGAATCCGCATTGGCGGCTGGATATTGAGTCTGGGGCTGATCTTTGGCGCTGCGGTCGCAGGCGACTGGGAATCACCCCAAGGCACGCTGACGGATTTCATTCAGTACGCTTGGGTTTCGCTACTTTTCATGCTGGCAGCATTTCTTGTCGAATCTATTTTCAAGGCGACACGAAAGAAAGAGGACTTACCCAAAAGGGTATCCTTCGCGATTGCCGCCAGTTATCTCCTCGCAGCGGCGATTTATGTTGTGCGAAGTGGTGTGCATTGATCGCCGTTCCGCTTCGCGCCGGAAACAGTTTGCTGCGCGACGAATGGCTTAAATTACAAACAAGAGCTGTCTTCGATTTTTGCAAGTGGGACATCCAGTGCGAGGACCGTTCCGTGCTTGCACCCTTCCCCTTGCTTCTGGAGCACGAGACCGCGAGCTATCTCAATAGAACTGCGGAAACGCTAGCCCGAGAAGCTTTCAGGGCTGAGGCCGAGATCCTGGAGCGTCCAGAGCTTTTAGCTCGACTGGGCCTGCCGCGCACGATCCGCAAGGTGCTGCAGAAGAATTCCGCCAACGTCCCACTCGCAGAGGCCCTCCGAGTAATGAGGTTCGACTTTCATCTCACGCCGGAGGGATGGCACATTTCTGAAGTGAACGCAGACGTGCCGGGAGGATTTATCGAAGCGAGCGGGTGGAATTCTCTTTTTGCGGAGAATTGCCCCGGGACGTCTGCGCCTCCAGCTCCTTCGGAGATCTACGCAGAGGCGATCCGCGAGGCCACAGGGACGAATGGACTTGTGGCTCTTGTCCATGCCACTGCTTACAGTGACGATCGCCAGGTGATGCAGCATCTGGCGAGATTCTTCTCCAAGCACGGATTGCGCGCATGTTTGCTGAGTCCCTCGCACCTACGTTGGGTCGATGGCCGCGCCGAGATATGCGCAAATTTTGCTTCGGGATGGCCGGATGCCATCGTCCGATTCTTTCCGGCAGAGTGGCTGCCTAACCTTTCGACAAAAAAATGTTGGAAGCCGTACTTTCACGGATCAAAGACTCCTTTGAGCAATCCAGGTGTCGCGATCGTCCTGCAAACGAAGCGTTTTCCGCTCGTTTGGGAAGCACTTCGCGCGGACCTTTCCACGTGGCGAGAGTTGCTCCCAAAGACGGTAGAGCTTTCTGAGATTGAAGCGACTCTTGACGAATCCTGGGTTTTGAAGCCGACACTCGGACGAGTGGGAGAAGGGATCGGAATCCGCGGAATCACTCCTCCCGACAATTTCCAAAAAATCGTCCAGGAGGCTTACCGCCGGCCAAAGGGATGGGTTGCGCAGAAGCGATTTGCCATTCTGCCTCTAAGTACCGACAGCGGCGAAAAGTATCCTTGCGTCGGCGTGTTTACTATCGGCGGCAAGGCCGCGGGATTCTATGGCCGGATTGCCGATGGCCCGATCATCACGCAGCACGCTCAGGATATCGCTGTGTTGGTGAAGCACGCGCCTGAAGGGAGGACGATGTGACGCCAGAAGAACTTTATGCCATTTGGGCGCCCAAGGATTCTGCATGGTCACAGTGGGTTCTTCCCGTTCCGTTTGCCCAATTGGCATGCCCGGACAGCGCAACAACTGATGCAGTACCTTCATTCAATTTGGATTGGCTTCCTCTCGGAAACACAGGAGATTTAGCGATCGTCGTCGACCTACCCGGCGGCGATGCGATTCATTTCGGGCTCGCGCTTTTGGAGCGAGGTTTCCGCCCCGTTCCCGTGATCGATGGATCGCCAGGGCCCGAGCGCGTTGCCATTTTTCCCTTCGTCCCTTCCATTTCGACTGGTGAGAACTACAAATCTGCCACCATCGTGGACATGCGCGGACTGCTCTTGGCACTTTGCCAGGGAGCGGTGAGCTTGCTCCAGAATCGTCTCGCGCCCGATGCACCCCCTGCCTTCCTGATCGATTCCAAGAGAATGGCCGGAGTTGCATACGTGATTGACGCGGCATTTGACAATCGCTGGATGGTTTTCCCGCAGGATTTCCCGTCGGGCCGTTTTCTCCTGAACCGCGGAATCCGCAAAGTCGTCTTGCTTCACGACACGTTTCTGAAGGAACCAGAAGAAGACTTAGCGCACGTGCTCTTGCGCTGGCAGGAAGAAGGCATCGCGATCGAGAGCAAGTCTGCGCGTTTCGGCGATGCTCCGGCCCCCATCAAGGTGAGCCGGCCATTTCGCTTTCGTGCAGCGTGGTATCGCGCGCTCGCCGCTCTGGGTTTGCGACGAAATGATGCAGGTGGCTTCGGCGGGTACCCTCCCGATCCGTCCGGAGCAGGCTAACCAGGGCTTGCGATTTGCCTCAAGCGGCCCAGAGGCGCAGGGCGAGCAGGTGCCACGACAAGAGAAAACCGGTGAGCAGGCAGCAGGCGGAAGAAACGAGCAGGGAATGAATTCGAACGCCGCGGTGGATTTCTTCCTTGGGAACCCGCAAGACAAGCACGAGGCCAACGATCGACAGCAACGGAAAGAAGAATGTCCCGAGGAAGATTCCTACGGTCCAAAAATTGAAGCTGCCGATTTGCGAGCCGTCCAGTTGAATAAAGCAGAGCGGTATGACGAGAAAGGCCAGCGTTGCGAGCAGGGGGACTGCGCGAACCCGCAGGTGGCGAACTTCCTTCATGGCCCCAAGGAACTTCCGGAAAAGCCAGACCAGCGCGAAGGGTAGAGTGGTCAGCATCAGAAACAAACAGAGCGCAAGGATGGCGATTCGAAGGAACGGCATGGCGAGGCTGCTCCGCTCGCTGTAGGGAATTCCGTCCAGCCCGCTGCCAGACACCGCCATTCCGCCGGAGTCTGTCGGGAAAAAAATTGTCGTGGCTTCGGGCTCCTTCTCACCGCGAAATAGATTCGCGCCAACGCTGAGGAGCGGCTCAGGCTGGCCGAATAATCCGGAACGGGTCAATTTGCCGTTGATGACACGGACGCGCGTGCCTCCGGCCAGGTCGTCCAGGAACGCAAGCAGCTGGCTTCGCGGCGCACGCGAAGCGTAGTAGCCCGCATATTTTTGCAATTCCCCTGCAGAGAGGTTGATTGCTGCATGCTGCGGCTTGGGAGAATCTTTCGAAAGAAAATCGATCGCCAGGCGGTTCAACTCTTCCGGAGCGCGGCCCGAATTCGTGCTGTTCAGAAGCACTACGTAACCCCAATTGTGCTCCGGCATGTAGCGATACGAGGAGATAAAGCCGTCGATCCCGCCATCGTGGCCATGCGTGACGACTCCTCCTTGAACGCTCGAATAGTTCGCCAGGCCATAACCGAGCCGAAGCCCGTTTTTTGCGCCCAATGTGGTTTCAGGCACTTCCATCCGCAGTATCGATTCGGGCTTCACCAGTTGCGTGTCTCCCACTCTTCCGCGCCGCAAAAGGAATTGCACCAGCTTTGCCAATTCGCCCGGCGAAGCTTTTAGATCTCCTGCAGGCCGCAGATAGATGAATGGATATCCAACAGCCCTCGGCGGATTTTTTTCATAACCGGTCGCCAGCATCGCCTTGTTTGCGTCGGTGAACGGGAAATCGGCTTTTTCCATGCCCAGCGGGCGCAGGAAAGTTTCGCGGATGTATAGATCGAAAGGCTGGCCGGACGCTTTTTCTATCAAGTAACCCGCGATGGCGTTTCCCGGATTTGAATACGACATGCGCGTGCCGGGTGGCCAGCGCGTGACCTGCGGTTTCTGGAATCGCTTGAACACATCCAGCAGCGGAAAGTCATATCGATCCTTTAGGTTGTAGACTTCGCTGAATTCCATGTCGTCCAAGCCGGCGGTGTGTTCCAGCAGGTTCACGATGCGCACCGGCTGGGTGGCTTCCCACCTGTTTTTCACGGGGATTTCCGGCGCGACGTCCTGCAGCCGGGCATAAAGATTGATTTTTCCTTCTTCCTGCAATTTCAGAAGCGCCAGCGCGACAAACGTTTTGCTGATCGAGCCGACGCGAAATTCCGTGTC
>Ga0137409_10002348_pt1 | contig 20319 bp, 16 predicted proteins | sample CZODoug1_16funga_FD_122059 | JGI IMG/M metagenome (GOLD analysis project Ga0137409, IMG submission 122059) | Vadose zone soil fungal communities from Angelo Coast Range Reserve, California, USA - CZODoug1_16fungal (Hybrid Assembly) | ecosystem: Environmental > Terrestrial > Soil > Vadose zone... | reverse complement strand
CCCCCGGGACCAGCGAGCTGCAGCTGTTCGCGCGCGATGCGCAGGCCGCCGCGCGCGCGGGACAGCAGCGGGCATTGCAAAGCGCCGCACGCGAGATCCGCATGCGCGTGAAGCGCGCCACTCTCTACCACGTCATCGAGGTGCAGCCATGGTCGCGCCTGCCCGAGCGCCGCTACGCACTGATCGACTACGAGCCGTAAATGAACCCCGCCCGGTGGCGGTGGAATTGAATGAATCCGGTTTCCCGATGACGGTCGGACGGCCTGACGGCCTGACGGCCGACAAAATCGAATGCATCAACGAAACATGGCGAATCGATGACGAGTGGTGGCGTCAAACAATTTCTCGCTTGTACCTCGAAGTGATGTTCGAGGGAGGAAAACGCGCTGTGCTGTTCCAAGACTTGATCACCCACGGCTGGTTCATCCAGCAGCCTTGACCGTCCGGCCGTCAGGCCGTCCGACCGTCATTCATGTACGCCGAGCTCCACTGCCACTCCGCCTACTCGTTTCTCGACGGCGCTTCTCGGCCCGACGAGCTCCTCGCCGAAGCGCACCGCCTAGGGCTTCCCGCACTGGCGCTCACCGACCGCAACGGTATCTACGGCTCGCTCGCGTTCGCGCACGCCGCGCAGCCGCTCGGCCTGCAGGCAATCACCGGCGCAGAAGTCACGCTCTCGGACGGCAGCCATCTGATTTTGCTCGCCGAAACCGCGCCAGGGTACACGAATCTCTGCCGGCTGCTCACGGAAGCACATCTCGGTGCCGAGCGTCTCGATCCGCGGCTGCCGTTGGCGGCAATCGAGGCACGTCAGGAGGGGCTGATCATTCTCTCCGGCTCCCGCCGCGATGGTCTGCTGGCGAGAACACTCGAGAATGAAGGACTGAGTGCAGCGCGCAAACTCGCAGAGCACTGCAAAGCCGTCTTCGGGCGCGAGCGGTTTTTCGTGGAGATCCAGCGCAATCGAGTCAGAGGAGATCTGGCGCTGTCGCGCGCGTTGTCAGGGATTGCCAATGACTTGAGCCTGAGCCCCGTAGCCACTGGCGGCGTCCACTACCACACGCGTGAGCTGCACCGGCTGCACGATGTCATGGTCGCCATCCGGCATCGCACGACGCTCGACGGCTCGCACCGGGTGCGAAATCCCAACAGCGAATTTTACTTGCGGCCACTGGAAGAAGTCGTGGCGCTGTTCGATGACTGTCCGGATGCTGTCGCCACCACGTTGGCCATCGCCGAGCGTTGTAAGGCCTTCGATCTGACGCGCGACCTGGGGTACACCTTCCCCGACTTCCGCGGGGCCGACCGGGCACCCGCCCCGCAGGCGTTGGCCGAGCTGTGCAACGCGAGGATGCAGGAGCGCTACCCGCCGGGCACTCTACATCACGCCCAGGCAGTCCGCCGGCTCGACGACGAGCTGCGGCTCATCGAGCACCACAAGCTCAGCGGCTTCTTTCTTGTTTATCATGACCTCTTCGACTTGGCGCGCGAGGTCGCGGCGGAGATTCGGCGCGGGTCGCGCCGCGCCACCGGCAACTTGTTGCCCGGCCGCGGACGCGGCTCCTCGGTCTCCTCGATCGTGTGCTATCTCCTCGGCCTGTCCCACATCGATCCGATCGCCAACAAGCTCTTCCTCGGCCGGTTCCTGAACGAGTCACTGGCCTCGGTCCCCGACATCGATCTCGATTTCCCGCGCGAGATCCGCGAGGAGCTGATCCGCCGCGTGTACACGCGCTATGGCGCCGAGCACGCGGGGCTCGTCTGCTCCTTTCCCACGTATCGATTGCGGTCGGCTGTCCGCGAGATCGGCAAAGCGCTCGACCTGCCTTTGGGCGAAATCGAGCTCGTTGCCAAACTCGCGGACGGTCGAGCGGACGGACTGTCTGACGAGCTGGAGCATCTTCCCGGTTTTGCCGGTCGCAAAGATGCGCCGCTCTGGAAGGAGCTGTGCCAGCTCGCGCATGAAATCCGCGGCCTGCCCCGCCATGTGTCGCAGCACCCCGGTGGGATGATCATCTCGTCACGTCCGCTCATCGAGCTGGTGCCGCTCGAGCGCGCCGCGATGGAAGACCGCGTCGTCTGTCAGTGGGACAAGGATTCCTGCGACGACGCCCGCTTCATAAAAATCGATTTCCTCGCACTCGGCATGCTGTCGCTCGTCGAGGAATGTGTCGAGCTGATCGCGCGCCGGATCGGGACACCACCCGACCTCTCGCGCATCGACTTCGAGGATGCCGCGATCTACGACCGCATCTCCGCCGGCGACACGATCGGTCTCTTTCAGATCGAAAGCCGCGCGCAGATCCAGATGATTCGTCGCAGCCGCCCGCGCAATCTCGAAGACCTCGCCGTCGAAGTCGCGATCGTGCGGCCGGGACCGATCGTCGGCGGTGCGGTGAATCCGTACGTGCGCCGGCGCGAAGAGCAGCGCCGCGCGCACGCCGCCGGCAAGCCGTACGAGCCACCGGTCGATCATCCCCTGCTCCGCGAATGCCTCGCGGAAACGCTAGGCGTGATTCTCTATCAGGATCAGGTGCTGCAAGTCTGCCAGGCGCTCGCCGGATTCACGACGGGACAGGCGGAAGCGCTCCGGCGCGCGATGAGCCGCCGTCGCTCGCACGATCTGATGGCCGGTTTCTGGGAGGAATTTCGCGCCGGCGCCCTCGCCCGCGGCGTCCCCGAAGCCACGGCCGAAAAGGTGTTTGGTCAGGTGATCGCCTTCAGCGAGTTCGGATTCCCCAAGTCGCATGCCGCGGCATTCGGACTGCTCGCATATCAGTCCGCCTGGCTCAGGCACTATCACGCCGTCGAGTACTACGTGGCGCTCTTCAATAATCAGCCGATGGGGTTCTACTCCATTGATGCATTGGGGCGCGATGCCATGCGGAATGGCGTCGAGATGCGACTGCCGGATATCAACAAAAGCGACGTGTGGTGTACCGTCGAAGACGGCACAGTCCGAATCGGTCTTGGCTTCATCCGTCATTGGAGCGAAGAATCGGCGACCGCGACCGTGCAGGAGCGCGAGCAGAATGGACCGTTCACAAGTGTTGGAGATTTGGTGCGGCGCGCGCCGCCGAAGCTCAAACGCTTGGGCCTCGAAGCGCTCATGTGGGTCGGCGGCTGCGACGGATTCGGCCTGACCAGGCGCGAATTGTTATGGCAGGTCGGCCTCTGGCTCCCTCCCAAGGCTTCCCAATCGGGCGATGGCCGCGGCCGGCACCAGCTCGAGCTCGCGCTGAACCACCCCCACGAGCAGCTGGCATTCGGGGGGCTCGCGGCCCACGAGCGCCTGCTGGCCGAGTACGCGACGCTCGGCTTCTCGGCCAGCGCGCATCCTTTGTCATTGGTACGTAATGCTTTACCTCCTGACCTGACGCTCAATCGCGATCTGGAGAATCTGCGCGCCGGCGTCAAATGCCAGGTCGCGGGTCTGGTCGTCGCTCGCCAGCGGCCGGAGACCGCCAAGGGAACCGTCTTCCTGTTGGTCGAAGACGAAACGGGAATGACGAACGTGATCGTGCGGACCGATGTCTACGATCGCTACCGCGCGGCTGTGCGCGGCGAGCCTTTCGTCCTGGTAACCGGTAAGTTGGCCAAGGATGACGGTACCGTGAATGTGCTGGCGGAGAAAGTGGAAGGACTCAAACTCGATGGGAGCGGGGACGCGGGACGGGGGACGAGTACTGTCGATGCCGACCCGTCCCCCGTCCCCCCTCCCACTTCCCCATTTTCATTCTTGCGCGCCATGCGCCGTGTCGCACCCGATTCCAAGGACTGGGGATGACCCTTGGTTTTCGCGTGAAGTCAGGATGGGCTGCGGCGGTGCTGATCGCAAACTCCAAGAAAGCACTCGCAGTCATCGATAGCCGCCTCATCGAGCTGGCTGACCCCGGCGTGCCGGACTCGCGCCAACCCTACCACGCCGGCTTTGGCACAGAGCAGACCGACACCGCCAAGGTCACGCGCCTGGTGCGCGGCATCGAGCGTTTTTCCCGCCGCACGATCGCCGCCCTGCTGGATGAATACCGTACCGAGCATCGCGTGCGCCGCGCGGCGGTCGTCGTCGCCTCGCTCACCGATCCCGCCACGATTGCCAACCAACACATGCGCGCGCACGCCTCCGAAGGTCGACTGTTCCGCACCGTGCTCGTCGACGCGTTGGAACAGTGCGGCGTGACGGTGCGCGTCGTACTCGAGCGCGAGGTGTACGATTTGCTCGGCAAGGCGCTGCGCCGTTCGCCGAGCCAGGCGAAGATCCTGGTCGCGGCGCTGGGAGAGGGCGCCGGTCGCTGGCGGGCGGAGCAGAAGGTCGCCGCGGCGGCAGCCTGGTTGATCGGCTAGTGGCATTTCCGCACTCGGGGCGTAATCGTGTAGCCATGCGAGCCCTGGTCGTCTGCCTAGTTCTCGTCGCCTGCGGTGGAAACCCGGCCCCGGAGAAAACCGGGCCCGCGGAACAGCCGGCTCCGCTCCGCACGTTCGATCGGACACTCCATGCCACGTCGTTCAACGGCACGCGGCTTACCTACCGCCTCATCGGCGACAGCGGGGCTCCGCCTGTGGTATTCGTCCACGGCTCGTTGGGGGATTTGCGGTCGTGGAGCGGACAAGAGACCCAGTTCGCGCAGATCTATCGGGTCCTCGTCTACAGCCGCCGCTATCATCCGCCCAATCCTCAAGTCGATGACAACCAGACCTATTCGCCCAAGCTGCATGCCGAAGATTTGGCGGCGATGCTGCTGACGCTGGACATCGCGCCGGCGCACGTCGTGAGCTCCTCGTACGGCTCCTATACGGCCCTGCAGCTCACCCGCGACCATCCGCAGCTGGTCCGCTCCCTCGTATTGGCGGAGCCGCCGATCTTTTCGCTGCTGACCGGCTCCGAGGAGGGCGATGCCGTGCGGCGCGCCTTCTACAGGAATGGGCTCGACCCCTCACGCGCGGCGTTTACGCGCGGCGACTCGGTCACGGGGCTGCGGTTCTTCGTCGACGCGGTGACGGGGCGTGGAGCTTTCGAACGGCTCCCGCCAGCCGCGCGCACCGACATGCTGGCGCACGCCTTCGAACTGCGCCGCGAAATGCTCGCGGAGCGGGCCGACTACATGCCACCGGTGACCTGCGCCGAGCTGGGGCGGATTACGACGCCCGTGCTCCTGATCAGGGGCGAGCGCAGCCCGCGCATGTTTCAGCTCATCAGCGACGAGCTGGCGCGCTGTCTCCGGAACGACACGACGGTCGTGATTCCGGGCGCCGCACATCCCCCGCACGCCGGCAATCCCAACTACTACAACCAGGTCGTCGCGCGCTTCATTATGACCCATTGATCGCCTGGGGTTGACGACGCCGGGCCGCCTGCCGAGATAATTCCGGTATCGTGTCGCGCCGCATCCTGCTCGTCGCCGCACTCGCATGTTCTGCTCCCGCCCTTGCCGCGCAGAGCCGCAGCCAGGAGCTCATCACCAACGCCCGCGATCTCATCGCGGTGCGCGATTTCCCTAAAGCCGAGGTGGCCCTCTCCGGCGCGTTCGAGTCCGCGCTCTACCTCCTCGACACCGTCAACGTCTTCGTGTGGCGCGGGATTCTCGAGCACCTGCGCGGCAACGACAGCCTCGCGCGGCTCAGTTTTCGGCAGGTCGTGTCATTGCATCAGACACGGGTGAAGGGCCTGGACCAGATTTCGCCGGGCCTCGACGATCTGTTCGAATCGGAAGCGCGTCCGTTCCGGATCTATGCGGACAGCGAGCTGGATCAGCGCGCAGCGTGGGTGTCGGGTCCCAAATTCGCCTATCCACCCGAGTTGCTGCCCCGCCGCGTGACAGGCCACGCAATCGTACGCGCCATAATCGACAGTCTCGGCGAGGCCGAGGTGCTCGGGTTCATGGTGCTCGAGTCACCAGACCAGGCGTTCGATGCGCCATTGCAGCAGATGATGCTCGCGGCCCAATTCACCCCCGCGCGGCGCAAGGGGCATGCGGTGCGCAGCGAAGTGACCATGGGATTCGATCTCCACCCGCCGGCCCCGGAGAATCCCACCCGCTTGATCATCGCGGCCCGCGAGCAGCTGCGCACGCACCGCGCCGATAGCGCGCTGGCACTGACCGCGCAGGCGTTGGACGGCGCCACTCAGGCCACTGCCGGCGAGCGCGTCTTTGCGCTGCTCGTCCGGGGAATGGCGTTGCGTCAGAAGGGGCGGGACAGCCTGGCGACCCTGTCGTTCAACGCAGGGCTCGCGGGTTACCGCGAACTCACCGCGCGAGGCATCGACCTCGCGCCCTTCCTCAAGCGTCTCGCCGACTCGATCCGCATTCGCGGCGTACTGAAGCCCTGACGAAACCGGAATCGATTCGCTATCCTGGAGCATGACCACCAACCCGGCAATGCCATCCCGCAATTCGTTCTGGAAGGCGATGCTATTGGCCGTCATCGCCGCGAGCATCGTTGCCGTATTGCAGGCGACGAGCGGCAAGAGCGCGGAGGCGGCTGGGTATGCCATCGGCTACTTCGCCGCGCCGCCAATTTTCGCTGGATTGGCGGTGGGCATCTGGGCGAAGCTCGCGAAGTCGCATTGGACCTGGCTTTCGTACATCTGGCGCTTTGGCGTGGGCACCATCGGCATTTTTGTTCTTGCGTTGATGGGAGACGTTCTCAGCAGCACGGCGATGGCGCGAATCACGGATGAGGAAAAACAACACCTCGTCATCAGCGGCACCGAAGCGCGGCATTCTGACTTCGGATTCACGGTCCCACTTCCGAGCGCCGGCTTTCAACTCAGTCCCGAAATGCAGAAACAGGCGAACGCGGAGTTCGAGAGCCGCAGCGTGGCCGCCGGCAACTACGCCTGGGTTCTCAGCGACCCCAAACGCGGCGAAGTCGTCATCGTGATGGTGACGAAAGGGGCGGGAAACAGTCGAGCCGCTCTTCAGGGGCTCGGACGCGGACTGAATGTCGGCGCCGGCAAGACGGGCGGGCAGGTCCTTGAAGACACCATGGAGTGGTCCCCCCGCGCGCACGAGTACCGGTTCGCCCTCATGGCGCAGAGCATGTATCTCCGCGCCCGCTGCTTGTCTTCCATGACCACGGGAACGTCTTCCTACATCCTGTGCATCGAAACCGTGAGCGCCGATCCGCAGGGGTTGGACGAAACGCGCGCCGGGGCCAGGCTGGCGTCGTCGAAATAGCCTAGCCGGCCGCCTTGCTCTTCCCCAGGTAGGTGCGCACCAGCGGGGCGGGCCGCCGCCTGAGGAGCGCGCCCCGCAGCATGTCGCGCTCTTCTGCCGGCACATCCACCAGGAACCGCTCGCCCTTCCCTTCTCCTTCTTTCACCACGATCGGCACGCCGTCGCGGTAGAGGATGCGGTTGGTGGTGATCGCGGGAACCGCTTCGTCAGGGGTGAGAATCCCGACGAGGTTGAGCGGATCGGCGCCGCTGACCGCGATCAGCTCTTCTGCTCCCTGCTCCCGGCGCGTCGTCCGCAGCAGGCCAATCGCTTCCGGCAGCGCGTACTGCTCGCCCGAGAACCCACCCACGAACCGGCCGCCCCGGACCTCGCCGCGCGCTTCCAGGCGCCGGTAAACCCGCAGGATGTCGCGCCAAGGTGCGAGTAACGTCTCGCGCTGCACGAGGCGACGGAACACCACGCCGTAGCGCCTGAGCAGCTGCCAGGCGACCGCTTCGGCGACTTGCTCCTCGGCAATCGGCGGTCTGCCGTGCGTCCGAGCCCAGCGGCCCGCCGTCTCGACGCCGAACGGCGCGATTCTACCGCGCCGCCGATATCCGCCGCCGAGCGGGCGCCGGCGATCGGATGGCACGAGCAGGGCGCGCAAACCGGCGAAACTGTCCGATGAGACGAGTCCCCACGCGACCAGCTCCGCCAGCCCCTTCTCGACTTCCGTGCGCAGCAATCCCGTCGCGTTGACGAGATCGCCAAAGAAGAGCGCCCCTCGCGTTTCAAAAGCCGCCAACAGCGCCTTACCGGTCGACGAAAGGGGCAACGCCGTCGAGTCGACTTCGGGATTCCCCGCTCTCCAGATCTCGCCGCGTTCGCGCCGGAACAGCGCGATGGGCGTGCTCTTCACGGGGCCACCCTTTCGGTTCCGCGTTCCGCCTTCCCCATTTCGCGTTGCGGTCAGCCGTCCCCACGCGATCTCGCCCGACAGGCACAACCCGTCGAGCCAGAGCGGGTCATAGTCGGTGAGCCGCGCCGGCAGCACGTCGGACTCCCACGCGCCGGCTGCCAGCTCGTAGCCGTCGAGCACATCGAGCACGGCGGCGAGGCCCTCCGGTCCCTCCGCACGCGACCCGGTAGCCAGGCGTTGCCACTTGAAGAGGAATCGCAGGAAGTCGGCGGCGTTGACGGGCTCGATCTCTTTGCGCAGCCGGTCGAGCGTGTAGCGATGGATGCGCGCCAGCAATCGGCGCTCGCACCACTCCGTTCCCTCGACGCCCGAGGAGAAGCGGCCGCGGAGCGCGAAGCCTTCATGCTCCAGCCCCGCCAGCGCGAAATCCACATCTGCGGCGGGAAGCCCGAACGTATCGGCGACATCCGCGGCTGTGGTCGGGCCGATCACCTCCAGCCGCCCACGCACCAGCTCCCGAATCGCGTCCTCTCGGGTCCACGTTTTGGCCCGTTCCCGCTCAGGCGCCGTGACGGCCGGCTCGTTGGTGGCGCCTGGGAACGCGGCCTGGACCATCGGCAACCGCTCGGTCGCCGCCCACAACCGCCCGTCCACCGTGGTCACCCGCCCGGCGCTCGCCAGGCTGTCGTATTTGTCCTTCCACGACGCGTGCGTGCCGGCTTCGGCGCTGGGCACCGCGCCCATGATCAGCAGCGCATCGTGGAGCTCGTCGCCGGTTTCCGGATCGGGCCAGGCTTGCTCACGCACGAGGTCGATGGCCGACTGGTCGAGCTTGCCGAATTCGTCGGCCGTCTTCACATCGAGACCACGACGCGTGATTACGGCCTGCGTGCGCCGCTCCTCGAGTGGCGCATCGTCGAGGAACGCATAGGGCCGGGCGTTCAGCACTTCGTGGCACATCGGCGATGGCTCGGTCGTGTCGCGCGCGATGAGCGTGAACTGACCCGCCTCCATTCCCTCCAGGACGCGCTTCAGTCCGGGGAAATCCATCGCCTCGAGCAGGCAGTCGGCAATCGTCTGATTCACCAGCGGGTGATCCGGGATCTCCCGGTCGCCGACCAGGTTCTCGGGGCAGGCGAGCTGATCGGGGAACACCGCCGCGACTAGATCCTCTGCCTCCATGCGCTGCAACGGCGTCGGCACCTTTCTGCCGCCGCGGAACCGCAGCACGGCGAGCGCGCGGGTCGCGTTCCAGCGCCAGCGGGTCCCGAATACCGGGGCGTCGAGCATCGCTTGCACCAGGAGGTGCTCTGCGGTCGCGGGCTTGAGATACTGGAAGACGTCCTCGAGCGGGAAACTGTGCTGCGGTCCCAGCGACAGGATGATCGCGTCTTCGGTGGCTGCGGCTTGAAGCTCGAAATTGAAGCTGCGGCAGAACCGTTTCCGCAGCGCCAATCCCCAGGCGCGGTTGATGCGGCTGCCGAAGGGCGCGTGCAGCACGAGCTGCATGCCGCCGGCCTCATCGAAGAAGCGCTCCAGCACCAGGCATTGCTGGGTCGGAATCGTGCCCAGGATCTGGCGAGTGGCCCCGAGGTATTCGACGATCGTCCGAGCACCAGGTTCGGCGATGCCGATCGTTGTGACGAGCCATTGGATCGCGGCCGGCGGATCGTCCAGGCGGTCCGCCACGTCCTGCCGCAGCCTGGAGACCTCCTCTGACAGCTCGTTCGTGCGGCCGGGCGCTTCGCCGAGCCAGAACGGCAGCGTGGGCGGTTGGCCTTTCGCGTCGGCCACGCGCACTTGCCCCGATTCGACCTTGACGATCTGGTAGGACGTGTTGCCGAGCTGGAAGATGTCGCCCGGCGTGCTCTCGATCGCGAAGTCTTCGTTCAGCGTGCCGACGAACGTTTCGGTCGGCTCGAGGATCACGCGATAATCGCCCAGATCCGGGATCGCGCCGCCCGACGTGATGGCCGCGATCCGGGCCCCCCGGCGGCCGGTGAGCTTCTTGTTGATGCCGTCGTAATGGATGTGCGCGCTGCGACGTCCGCGCCGGGTCGTGAAGCCCTCGGCGAGCATCTGCACGACGTCGTCGAATTCGGCGCGTGCAAGATCCCGATACGGGTATGCGGAGCGCACGCGTTCGTAGAGATCGCTCTCGTTCCACTCCTCACCGGCCGCCGCGGCTACGATCTGCTGCGCGAGGATGTCGAGCGGTTTGTCGGGGATGATCAGTCGATCGAGCCGGCCCTCGCGGGTCGCCCTGAGCAGCGCGGCACACTCGATCAGCTCGTCCCGCGAAAGCGGGAAGACCCGGCCCTTGGGGACGGCGCCGAGCCGGTGCCCCGCCCTGCCCACGCGCTGCAGCAGCGTGGCAATCGATCGCGTCGATCCTACCTGAATGACGAGATCGACGCTGCCGATGTCGATCCCCAGCTCCAGCGACGCAGTGGCCACAAGAGCCTGAAGCTCGCCGCGCTTGAGGCGCTCTTCCGCCTCGAACCGCTTTTCCCTCGAGAGGCTGCCGTGGTGGCTGGTGACGTGCTCGGCGCCAATCCGTTCTGAGAGTTGCATCGCCATCCGCTCGGCGAGGCGGCGCGTGTTCACGAACACGAGCGTCGTGCGATGCTGCGAAATCAGCTCGACGATCCGGCTGTTGACCTCTTCCCACACCTCCGCCGACATCACCGCCTCGAGCGGCGACGACGGAATCTCGAGCGCCAGGTCGAGCTTCCGGATGTGGCCGGCATCCACGATCGTGGGCTGCGGCTGTCCTGTGCCGACCAGGAACTGCGCGATCTCTTCGATCGGTCGCTGCGTGGCCGAGAGCCCGATTCGCTGGGGACGCTTGCCAATCAGCGCGTCGAGTCGTGCCAGGGTCAGGGCGAGGTGGCTGCCCCGCTTGTCGCGAGCCACCGCGTGGATCTCGTCCACGATCACCGTCCGGACTGACCGCAGCATCTCGCGGGCGCGTTGGGACGTGAGGATCAGATAGAGCGACTCCGGGGTCGTGACGAGGATGTGGGGGGGGTGCTTGAGCATCGCCTGCCGCTCCGCCTGCGGCGTGTCGCCGGTGCGGACCTGCGTCCGCACTTCAACGTCGGGCAGCCCCTGCTCCGGCAGCGTCGCGCGGATTTCCGCCAGCGGCTCAGAGAGGTTCTTCTGGACGTCGTTTGAGAGCGCCTTGAGCGGTGAGATGTAGACGACCTGCGTCTCATCGCGCAGCTCACCGTTCAACCCCTGACGTAGGAGGCCATCGATGGCAGAAAGGAAGGCCGCGAACGTTTTACCCGAGCCGGTCGGCGCCGCGATGAGGACGTCGCCGCCTTGTTGAATGACCGGCCAGGCGCGCTGTTGCGGCTCGGTCGGCTCGGCGAACCGGTTGGAGAACCAGCGTTCGATGACAGGATGGAACCGCGACAGCGGCATACCCGAAATATACCCGAAAACCGATCTAGGGGAGGGCCTCGCTCAACGTGGCCCCGCGCATCGCGATGATCCGCTCAATCGTCTCGCCGATCTTGTTGTTCGGCGTCGACGCCCCCGCCGTGATGCCGATCGTCAGCCGGCCATCCGGCAGCCAGCGTTCGCGCCGCTCCTCCGTGGCATGAACACCGACCGGGCGATAGCGGATGCTCCCATCGTCCACGGCGATACAGGCAGCATCCTCGATGTGGTAGGTCGTGACCTTCTCATGGCAGATTGCCGCGAGGTGGGTCGTGTTGCTCGAGTTGTAGCCGCCGATCACGACCATCAGATCGAGCGGTTCCGCGATGAGCTTGAGCACCGCGTCCTGCCGCTCCTGGGTCGCCGAACAGATGGTGTCGAAGGTGCGGAAGTGCTCTCCGAGGGACTCGGCACCCCAGCGTCGCGTCATGCTCTTGGCGACTTCCGCCGCGATGGCGAGTGATTCGCCCGACAGCATCGTCGTCTGGTTGGCGACACCGACGTGCTGCAGATCGCGGTCGGGATCGAAGCCGGGCGTCATCTTGCCCGTGAACTGCTCCAGAAACCCCTCCCTCGTCCCCCGCCCTTCGATGTACTCGCAGACGACCCGGGCCTCGTTCATATCACGTACAACGACGTATTTCCCACCCGGATACTTGTTGACCTGGCTCGACGTGGCCTTCGTCTCTTCGTGGTAGTTCTTGCCGTGGATCAAGGCGGTGAAGCCGTCGCGCGCGTACACTTCGACGCGCTTCCAGACGTTCAATACGGATCCGCACGTCGTGTCGACAAGAACGCAGCCGATGGCGCGCAGCCGCTCGAAGTCCCGCACCGTCACGCCAAACGCGGGGAGAATCACCACGTCGCCGGCACTCACGGCGCTGAAGTCGAACTCACCATCCCGCCCTTCCGGCCGGTGCAAGAATTCGACACCCATCGCGGCGAGTTTCTGATTGACGTGCGGGTTGTGGATGATCTCGCCGACCAGGAACGTGCGCTTGTCGGGAAACTTGGTGCGCGTTTCATACGCATATTCGACCGCGCGGTCCACGCCGTAACAGAAGCCGAACTCGCCGGCGAGCCGGAATGTCAGGTCGCCGACCTCGAGCCTGTAGCCCGACTCGCGAATGAGATCGACCACGCGGCTGTGGTAGTCGGCCGTGAGCGCGCCTTCGATGGCGCCCTTGAGGCCGAACCCCTTGCGGAAATAGGTCTGTTCCACGGTCTCAATCTAACCGGACACCGCGGCCGCCGCGGATTGCGTCGAGCACGCGCTGCACCTGCCAGCCGTCGCGGAACGTGGCCGGTTCGCCCTGCGGGGCGCCGCCCCGAATCACCTCCACCATCTCGCGCAGCAGCCGGACGAACGAGCGCGCCCACATGTTGTTGGGCTTCGTCTTCTCCCAGAGGTCGTCCGGCGCCGAAATATCTTCGAGCGGCCCACCAGGTTTGCCAAGCTCGAGCTTTGTCTCGCCGCTGAGCACCAAGGTTCCCTCGCTCCCCGTGACCTGTCCAAGATGGCCCGGTCCGTGGTGCGCGACGGTACTCAGCGTGATCGTCGCGACGGCGCTGTTTGCCGTTTGGAGAACGCAGCTCGCGAAGTCGTCCGCAGTAACCGCACGCGGCGCGCCGGTCTCGTCCTTACGCTCCTTTACGAAGGTCTCGACCAATCCGGCGACGTAGGTGATCTCACTGCCGCTCCAGAACCGGAGCAGGTCGATGAGGTGCGATCCGACCGCGCCCAGGATGCCGCCGCCGCGAGCTGCATCGAACCACCAGCTCCACGGCGCATCGGCGGCCTGCGGCCGGCCGTCGCCCCGCAGGTAGGGTTTGAGCGACAGCTCCACGTGCCGCAGCTCGCCAATCGCATTCGACCGAATCAGCTCGTGCGCGCGGCGTCGATTGGGCTCGTAGCGCAATTCGTGGTCAATCCAGGCCAATCTGTCGGGATGCTGTGCGGACGCTGTCACCATCTGGGCGGCCTCAAACGCGTCGATGGCCATCGGTTTTTCGCACAGCACGTGCTTCCCGGCTTCGAGTGCCGCGATCGCATATCGGGCGTGCGTATCGGGCGTCGAAGCAACGATCACGAGATCCACGTCCGCCGAACGGGCCAGCTCCGTTCCATCAGTGAAGACATGCGGCAGTCCGAACTCCCGCGCCACCGCTTCCGCATTGGCGCGGTGGCCACTGGCGACCGCCGTCGCTCTGACACCCGGCACGAGCGCGAGGGCCGGCAATTGCACGCGGCGCGCGAATCCCGATCCGATGAAACCGATTCGGACGTCGCGCGATGTCGTCACGGCTGGAACGTACACGACACGGTGTCAGCAGGCGGCGGGAGTGCGACGGCGTGATACTGGATGTGTGTCGGGGTCCGAATGCCGCTCTCGGTCCCCGAACCGTCTGCGCGACCGCTGATCTTGTCTCGCTCGCGACGGACCTGGACGGCGCCGCTGTCGAAGAAAAACGCACGTGCGGCGTCGCGAATGAGGTAGCGCACGGCGACCACGGCCGCGGGCGAGGTGGTGTCGCCCGGTGCGACCACCGGATAGGCGGCCGCCACGAGGGTGTCGCGAAAATGCAAACGCAGCAACACGCCGTTGCCCTCGGGGCTGACGGCTTCGAGCAGCATCGTTCGGCCATCGGTGCAGCGGTGCATCGAGGCGGGAAGCGAAAACCGCGCCGTGTCTCTGGGTGGAAATGCCACGGTCGCATCGAGAAGCCGCGGCTGGGCAGGGGCCCCGTCGTCACGGCCCTGGCAGCGCGTCAAAAGCACCAGCAGGACTGGGACCGCTCTTAGCGCGGAGATGGTGCGACTCCGAGAAACGTTCGGGCGGCGTCGGGACTGAGCGTGTGGGGCGCGAGGGACGCGATCAAACCGGCGGGCAACGGCTCGGGCTTCAGCGTGTGACGATTGACGCAGACCAGCACCATCCAGCCGGCCGCACCGACCGCGGCCACGTCGGGCCGCAAGACGTCGAAGTGGAGCGTCAAAGACTTGGTGCCGACCTTGCCGACATACGCGGCGATGCGTAAGCGATCATCCAGGCGTGCCGGCCAGTAGAACTCGCTGTGTACCGCTTTGCGCGGGAGAAAGATGTCGTATTCGTCGAAGACCTTGGCGTACGCGAGCCCGCAGTGCCGGAACATTTCGGTCTCGGCGATCTCGAACAGACGCACGTATGAGCCGTAGAAAATGATGCCGGCGAAGTCTACGTCAGACCAGCGGACGTATTCCTCTATGACGAACGGCTGCGCCGCGGTGTTGGGGGGGGCCATCCCCCGGAGAAGCTAGGAGCCTAGGGAGAGGCGCGGAAGCCGTCCATCCCGTAGGACTTGAGGCGTCTCCACAGCGTGGTGCGGCTGATGCCGAGCCGCCGCGCGGTTTCCGCGAGCTTGCCGCTCGTATCCTGCAGCGTGTCGGCGATCGCCTGGCGCTCGCGTTCAGCGAGCGTGAGTGCACCGGCTGGAGGAAGGATCGCGGCCTCGCCAAGACTCTGCGCACCGTTTTTCAGGGGGGCGAACCGGGCGCCGAGGCTCTGCAGGCGATTGCGCACATCGCCGTTCTGTCCGTCGATCACGCGTCGGGCCGACGTGTTGGCATACAACAGGCGGCCCTGCTGGTCGAAGATGACGACGCCCTCGGTCACCGAATCGATGACGGCGCGCACGAGCGGGGAAAAGGTGGCGGGCAGGTTACCCGCAGGACTCACAGGTCGGTCGATCATTTGTTGGTTACCCTCATACAAAACTTGCAGGTACAAGGTTTCATCCGGATCACGCGGGCTGTTAGATTCGTGTCAAGATGAGACTCGCCCATAGGGCAAAAGGTTGCTGGTTTGTTTCGGCTTGCGCCCCGGTTACTGACTCCCATTATTGACCGTCGGGACAACAACGTGCCCAAGGACGCCACCTCCACCCGCGCTAACATTCTCGCCGCCGCCGTGCAAATACTTCAGCGCGGAGGCATCGAAGGTTTTACCCTCGACGCCGTCGCCCGGCGCGCCGGAGTCGTAAAGGGCCTGATCCTCTATCACTACGCATCACGCGGCCGGTTGCTGCGCGCAGCCGCCTCCCAGATCGCGACGTTGCGGAGCGCTGGAATCGAGGGCGCGCTCGCGAGTGGCTCAGGAGCCGGTGCATTGGACGCCTGTTGGGAGGAGCTGCGCCGCCAAGCCGAGGACGGAACGGCGCGCGCCTGGCTCAGCCTCTGCGCAGCCGGTCTCATCGACCGATCGGCCAGGCATGCGCAATTCGAGGACGCCGCCCGGGAGGCGGTGATCGACGGGACGGCCATCGCGCTTGCCGCGGGCGTGCCGCTCGCTGATGCGAAAGACGCTTACGACGCCCTCTGGTTAACCCTGCTCGAGGTAACGCAGAAGACCTAGCGACGCCTGGGTCTTCGACCGCCCCGCGTCACACGCGCGCGATGCACGCTTCCCAAACTCCGTAGACCCTGTCGCAGCTCGTCGAGCGAGCTGGCCCGTACTGCCTCGTGCTTGCCGCGTGTCACGGTGAAGCGCACAGGCCGGTCGAACGTCGGGAGATCCTGGGGATGCAGCCGCCGAGCCTGTCCCTCTTTGAGTCGGAGCCGCAACACTCCAACGCCCTGGTCGACGTCATAATCGATCGGCACGCGGTCGCCGTAGAGAAACACCGATGAGGGCAGGGCATCGAGCCGGTGGCGTTCGTCCTCGGGGATGGCGCCCTCGGGATCGAGCATGATCCGAGCGCCAATGAACTCGTCCCAGGAGCCTACGCTCGATAGCTGTGCCGCGATCTGCTCGGCCACATGCTCGCGCTCTGCCTGGCTCAGGCGACCTCCCGACCGGCGCCAGTAATGTCCGAAGCGCTCCAGCGCCCGCCGGACTTTCCCCTGATCCGGATGCGGCGTTTCGCCGGCGAGCGACGCCTGGACCAGTGCCCGCCGGGCCGAGTCAGCCAGCTCATCGGGGAATGGACTGGGAAGTGGCTCCACTTCGCGGTCCAGCGTAAACCCGAAGTACTCGACGGTTCGCACGACCATCAGTCCCTCACGACGCCGCTGCCGCTCAAACACCACCTCCGGCCGGCCGCGGCGCGCGTACCGGCGGATCGCGCGCTCAGGGATCTGCGTGCCCTCGATACTCGCGCGCGGCACGCCGAAACGATCGGCGAAGTACCGGAGCGATCCGGCAATCGCGCCCCAGCTCCCACTGACCGAGCTCCGACTGACGCGCGCTTCACGACCGTCCGCCGTTTGCTCATCGATCACCAGATCAAACGGCATGATCTTGGCCAAAAGGTCAGCAAAAAGCTCCAGCGTTTTCCGGTCGCCATACGGCAGCTTCGCTGGCAACGGGAGCTCCAGCTGGCGATAGACCGAGGCCGTTCCCAGAGCGATGTCCTCGATCGCCTTTACGAGCACGCCCCGCTCCTCCGCCCAGCGCGCGATTTCGTCCTCCCGAAACAGGTGTCGGGGCAGACCATACACCTCGCCGAGAAATCCGTACTTGTTCACCGCCTCGGCATACACGTTGTACGCCGTGATGTGATCGGAACCTGGCACGATCAAGCCGCCGAGCTGCCGCTCCTCGCGAGTCATGCGATGGAGCGACTCGATGTTCGACGCGACGGCAACGAGCGGCACGAGCGGCGGCTCGGCGTGATAGAGCAGCTCGCCCCACGGCCGCTCGACCGGCATCGCCTCGACGTCGCGGCCGTAAGTCGTTAGTCTGCCGTGCTCTATGACCCCTCGCTCGGTAAGAAGCTCAACGCTATCGCGATAGGCGCGTCGATCGAGCGGGACGGGAAGGTCGAGCTCGGTGGCGTCGACTCCGATAGCGGCGCAGGTAATCGCTACCCGTTCCGCGTCGCCCGCGAGCTGGAACTCGGGCGCCGTCGGCCGGAGACTCTCAAACGCCAGATCGCGGTCGCTCAGGATGTAGACTTCGCCGTGCTGGACGCGTCCGTGCACCCGGCCGGCCATCTGTAGAATCTCGTTCGCCCCGAGGTAGGCCCGGGTCAGCACGTTCTTGCCACGCTCCACGACGTTCGTGTACCGCGCATCGTAGATCACGACGGTATCCAGCCCCCGGATATTGAGGGCGGACTGGCCCGCGGCAGTCATCGCTAGCAAAAATGGTCGTTTGACCAAACCGTCAAGAAAAGGTCGAATGACGCGGATTGGCTCGCCACCGTGGTAGAACGCCGTGGCGAGATTGGGCCAGCGGTCACCGAGCTCTTTCGCGATCTGCTCCACCTCCGCCCTCGTGGGAACGAAGACGGCAACGCCTCGACGCTCCTTCATCACACGCTTTATGAACCTATCGTTCAAGAACTCGAGGGGTCGCTCCGCTAGAACATCTACCTGGGCCGCCTTGGCGGGATCAAACGCCCGGGTTTCCAGAACCTGGGCAGAATTGAGATAGCTCGAGTAGAACCGGGGATCCACGGTCGCCGAGAGCCAGATGAAGCGGCAGCGCGCGCGCTTCCCGAGCGCAAGGCACAACTCCATTTCCGCCGACGTCTGGTGAATCTCATCCACGACGAGCGTGTCATGCGCGGTGATGAGGCCATCCTGGAACCACCGTCGAGCGATTCCGGTCGTGATGATGACGACGTTCCAGGTGGGCGTCTCGGGCGTCGCTTCCCGTTCGCGATTGACAACGCCGACCTTCAGCGGTGCCTTGAGAATGGTCTCTGCCATGCTCCGGATCGCAAGCGTCTTGCCGGTACCGGTGCCGGCCACGATCCCGAAGCCCTGGCCCGAGCCGGCAAGCCGGCGAATGTCCTCGCCGTGTTCGCGCTCGAGCAGCGTCTCCAGGTTCAGGCCGAGTGCCAGCTCGATCGTCTCGCAGGCGGCCCGTGTGGGGGCGATGACGATGACTCGCCCCGTGGGCGGCTCAGCTGCGAGGAATGCCTGGGGATCGGGAGGGAGAAAATGGTCGCGGGAGGTACGCACTACGGGAATATAGAAAAAGAACGGAGGCGCCGGTGTAGCGGCGCCTCCTTGGTGGGTCTTCCTAGCTACCAGCCGCGATGATATCCGTGCCCGTAACGACGATGCGGCCGCACGACGATCACGCGTGGCGCGTGGTAGTAGCGCGGTCCGACGACGATCACGGGAGCGGGACGGTAGCGGTAGTAGTAAGGGCGTGCGTAGCGATGGTAATACGGCCGGCCGATCACGACCTGTCCGGCGAAGTACGGGTCTCCAAAACTCAGCGACACGCCAACGCGCGTCTGAGCGGCCGCGACGCCGGTGGCGAGACCAAACAAGAGTCCGAGGACGACGAAGATGCGTTTCATTGGATGCCTCCTTGGCGGCGCTTGACTAGGGAAGACGCGTGCCATGCGGGGGCTGAGAAGGTAAGTTGTTAAGTGGTAGCTGGTTACGGGTCTTACAGGAAGGGGCGCCACTGTCCGACGGTGGCTACAGGTTGTCCTGTTCAGTCTCCGAAGCTGATACCGAGATCTCGGGCTGTGGCGATGCTGTCAGAATCGAGTCGCACGCGGCGCGGAGTCGTCAGCGCCTCCGCGATCGCGACCGGGACGATATTCGGCGGTTGTAACGCCACCATCATCCCGAACTGCCGCTCGGCAACCAGGCGAACCGCCGCCGCTCCGAAGCGCAGCGCGAGCATTCGATCGAACGTCGTCGGGCCGCCACCCCGTTGCAGGTGGCCGAGTACTAGGGAGCGCGTTTCCTTTCCCGTCATCTGCTCGATCGAGTGCGCCACTTTTTCGGCGATCCCGCCGAGGCGCTCATGCGCGGGATGGATCAACGACACCGTGCCGCCCTTCGGCGCGGCACCCTCCGCCACTACGACCATACTGAAGTGCCGACCCTCGGCCTCGCGCCGGCGGATCTTGTCGCAGACCTTGTCGATGTCGAAGGGGATTTCGGGAATCAGGATGACGTCCGCAGAGCCGGCGATGCCCGAGCTCAGGGCAATGAAGCCGGCATGCCGGCCCATCACCTCCACGACCATCACGCGCTCATGACTCTCCGCGGTCGAGTGCAGTTTGTCGATCGCGTCGGTCGCCGTGGAGACGGCCGTGTCGAAGCCGAATGTCGTGACCGTTCCGCCGACGTCGTTGTCGATCGTTTTTGGTACGCCGACAACGGGCAGACCTTTTTTCCAGAGTTCCAGGACGATCCCGAGTGTGCCATCGCCACCGATCGCCACCAGCGCGTCGAGACGATTCGCCCGGAACGAGTCGAGCAGCTCCTGTGAGCGGTCGCGCTCCTCCCAGGAGCCATCCGGCCGCTGCACACGCCACTTGAGGGGGTTGCCGCGATTCGACGTGCCGAGGATTGTGCCGCCGAGGTGGGTGATGCCGCGGACTTCGTTCGGGCCCAAGGGCATCAGCTCCGCATCACCGAGCAGGCTGCCGAACCCCCGTCTGATCCCTACGCATTCCCAGCCGCGATGCACTGCGCTGAGGACAACGGCGCGGATGACGGCATTGAGGCCCGGCGCGTCACCGCCGCCGGTGGAGATCGCAATTCTCACTGCTTCCCGGCGGTCCCCTCGCGGATCAGTCGCACGACTTCGCCCGATTCGGCATGGCGCTTTGTGCCCTTTTTGGAGTACACGCGGCGTCCGTCGACGTCCACTTCAAAGACGCCGCCGGAGGATTGGATCAACCGCACCTCAGCATGGGGGAAGGCATCGCGGATTTCGGCCGCCAGACCGGTGGCCCGAGGTTCGTAGTTTCAGATGACGCAGTATTCGATTGTGACGGTCATGGCGTAAACGATAGTCGCGCTTGACACACCGCGCCACGGCGCCGACCTTGCGCCACAGC